>Ga0209591_10002171_pt1 | contig 23786 bp, 17 predicted proteins | sample MAT01_FD_187207 | JGI IMG/M metagenome (GOLD analysis project Ga0209591, IMG submission 187207) | Freshwater microbial communities from Lake Fryxell liftoff mats and glacier meltwater in Antarctica - MAT-01 (SPAdes) (version 2) | ecosystem: Environmental > Aquatic > Freshwater > Ice > Liftoff... | reverse complement strand
GACAGATTGTCTTATCGCCAGGAATGGTTGAAACAGCAGTGCTCATAGAAACCTCCCAAATTGCTGACTGGGTATCTTTTGAGCTTATCAGATTTCTCCCCTGCTCTTCTACGACAACACACAATTAGTTAGAAGCAGCAGCGTTACAACCCACCTGACTCTATTTCTGTCGATGCGTAAGTCCTATAAATAATTGGGAATTGGCTTGATTCGTCGTTGTGATGAGCAAAAAAACACTAAAATTAAATAAAGTTTAAGTTTGCTACTTGAAGATTAATATTTTTTTACTCGGTTTGATCCCTGAGCAACTGCTTTAAAGGTATCTAATCTAATATTATGAGTTCGTCTCTAGATTTCCCAACCTTGCAAGATTCCTAACCTGAATTCCCGTTCCAAGCTTTCTAGAATTGGAGAATTTAGGGCGCAGTTGAAGTAGTCATCAGCACCTTTCAAGTATCCTAATAAATCTAATACAAAGCATGGGAAGTCCATTACATGTCAGATATATGTCAGAAAAGCAAGACAATTACGAAATGCTCGATACTTCTCATCGAGCAAGTTTCCCCTATAAATGGATATATTTCTTAGTTCCGCTCCTTGCTGTTTGTTTCACGATTTTTTACATAGTTGTACTCCGAAAGGATCAAAACTCAGTATCAACAGCAAAAGTCCAAGCCAGCGCAACACCCGTTCCGACTTCTAGTTCTTCTCCTCCGTTGGTTTCGACACCTCCAGTAGTCCCACCCAGCGATTTGGCAGCCACTGTCAATAAAACAATTTATTTCAATTTTGATATCGCTCAGATTTCGCCCTCTCAACTTGTGAAACTTAAATCATTCTGGTCTGAGATACAAGGAAAGAGGGGTGCGTTGACAGTCGAAGGGTATAGCGATGATTTAGGACCTCTAGATTACAATCAATGGCTTTCAACGGCAAGAGCTGAAGCGATCGTTCGGTCATTGCAGCAATCAGGTATCAACCATCAGAACTACCGAGTCACAGTTAAGGGGTTTGGGGAGTCACGGTTTGTCCGACAAGAACAAATAGAAAGAGTGAGAGCATTGAACCGAAAGGTTGTGCTGACGTTTTATGATTCTAATTGAACACGTTTCACGTTTTGCAGATTACGCTTAGAATTACTCGTTCACGCTTTGCAGATCTTCGTCTTTCAACTTAAAGGAGAACAGAATGTCAGTGGAGAAAGCCAGTCCTCTATTTGGAGATATCACCGTTTATCCGCCTGATGCAGGACAGCAGCGGGTTGAAATGTACTTACGGCTTCAGCAAAGGGTTGAAGGGATGCAAATCGGGATTGCGATCGATGGTTCTGCCTCCATGATGGAATCCTTTGCTGCTAATATTCCTAAAATGCTACGACGAGCTGGAGATAATGGCATGGAGCCGGTGGTGCAACGATTGTGTAGCTATGCTTGTGGATTTAGCTCAGATGGCACGGTGTTGCCAATCTACTGGGCTGTGGGACCAGGCGGCAAAGAAATAGAGTCACTCGGGCGATTAGATGCCGACAAGAGTGAAGCGCTACCCGTAGATGGTCCTGTCAAAAAAGCCTGGGGCACTGGCACGTTACTTCTACCCCCTCTCGAATATTTCTTGCAAGAATATAAGTCTGCACCCTGGATGGTGTTGCTCTTCATTACCGATGGCGTAATTGGTGACTTAGATGCGGTGGTTGCAAAATCCCTGAGCATTGGGCAGGAGATTGTCGAGGGAACCCGTGAAAAATGCAAATTTATTATCGTGGGTTACGGTCCAGAGGTGGATGAGGCGCAAATTGAGCGGTTGGACAATATGTTCAACAACACACCTTTGCAAGATCAGGTCGATCTATGGGATGGCAAGCTGGCGAGTGAAATGAACGAACTGCAAGAGATCTGGGATGAAGTAGATTTTGGCATCTCCATTCCTGGTAACGCCAAAATCACCGATGACAATGGCAGAGAGGTCATGTCTTATTTTGACCGGATTCCTCAGCGCATGGAATTTAGAGTGCCCATGGGGACAAAATCAGTGACGGTGGACATTGTAGGACAAACGATCGTTCAGCCTCTGCAATAGTGTTAACCGAACGATTGCCGACTGGAGGGAATGGTTTTTGAAGCCAGCCGCTACTAATTTTAGGAACGCTAGGAGATATTCATAACCGTGCTTTTTTTTCATAAACGATCGCGCACTCCTGTTAACCGTAAAGTCATGCCAAGTACAATACTTAATCCTGTATTTGGCAAAGTGTCCTATGAGCAGGTTGAATCCAATCTGAATGTGACCTTTACAATTTTGATGCCTCGAATTGGCGAGGGTTGGCAGACTGGGATTGCCCTGGATGCCAGCGCTTCTATGAAGACGGTTTACGGCAAGATGTTAATCGGCGAAATTCCCAAGGCAGTACAACGAGAATATACCCGCAAAGGCTGGATACGTAGGGATAAACGAGATGGCGATCACCTGCTCGTATTTGAGCCTCAAGCCTATGAGGATGCGCTTGCTAGGGGCTACCTCAGTCATACTGAGAATCTGATTCAGTCAGAATGCCGCACATTTATTCAGTACCTGGCCGATCGCCTCGATGCTGATGGCGGCACCACTGTGGTCTATTGGGCATGTGGCAAGGGTGAGGAGATTGAGGTGCTGGGAGATGTGCAGGGTGCAGATTGTTCAACGCTGGTAATCGATGGGCCGCAAAAATCCCCCTATGGCAGTGGAACACAGTTATTGCCAGCCTTGCGTTATTTTGTTGAGCGGTTTGCCGAAGCGAGTTACGGCATGTATATCTTCATTACTGATGGTCGGGTGGAGGACTTGCCTGCGGTCAAACGTTACTGCACAACACTGGCGCAACAAATTAAGCTTAGTCAAAGAAACCCATTGAAATGTATCTTGATTGGGATTGGCTCTCAGATTGACCAAGAGCAAATGACAGAACTTGACTACTTAGATACCGGAACGGGAGTCGATTTGTGGGACTACAAGCTGGCTGCTGATATACGGCAAGTCACTGAGATCTTCGCAGAACTCGTGGATGAATCCGTGATTGTGGCTCCAGTTGCTACGATATACGATGACCACAGCGATGTCGTCAAGCGATTCACAGATGGGCTACCAGCGCGGGTGCAATTTTCTGTACCTCGAACCTGCGAATTCTTTGAATTGGAGGTTGCTGGACAAGATCGGATTCGCCAGCCTCTTCGCATAGGCGAGAATTGAGCTAAAAAAACCTGAGCTAAGAAATGAGGCAGAACGCATGACGATTGAAGCGGCAATCCAACAGGTGAAAGGTTCAGTGTTCTGCCTAGAGAGTTCTACTGGCATCGGCACAGGGTTTGTGATTAGTAAGCATGGATATATCCTGACCTGTAACCATGTGGTTCCTGAAGAAGATGTCACGGTTGTTTCTGCGGTGGGCGATCGATGGATGGTCTCGGTTTTAGCCCGCGAACCCGCCACCGATCTGGCGCTGCTTCAGATTGTGAACTTTCCCGCGCTCCCCTTACGCCTTGCCGATCCCACCCTGATCACCGAAGGGCAGACTGTGTTTACGCTCGGACATCCCTATGGGTTAGATTTCACCGTTTCACGAGGGGTGGTGAGCAGCCGCAATCGAGTTCGCAACGGATGCAGCTATGTCCAAACAGATGTCTCACTCAACCCTGGAAATAGCGGTGGTCCAGTGATGAACGAACGAGGTGAAGTGATCGGCATAGCGACGGCAGTTTTGGCAGACAGCCGTATCGGGTTTGCCATCGCCCTACGACACATCTTGGCGTTCGCCGCGCAACTGCGAGTCTCGGTCAGTCGTGCTTCTGAGTTCCGAATGACAGAAACTTCATAGCCTAATTTCACGATCTGTATTGAACACCAGCAAGGAGGGATAAACACTATGACATACGCTGTGGGCATTGACCTAGGAACCACGAATTCAGCCGTCTCTGTATTTCGTCGCGGTGTGGTCGAAACGCTGCCCGTGGAGGGTCGATCGGTGATGCCGTCTGTGATTTCCTTTCGGGATGATGGCTCCGTTTTAGTTGGGCAGCCTGCTAAATCGCGACTGTTACTCGATCCAGAAAATACCATCGCATCTGCCAAACGATTTATGGGCGATCGCAGTAAAGTCTATCCGGTGACAGGAGGGCGTTCCATCACACCTGTTGATGTCGGTAGTCTGGTGCTGAAACAACTGATCAACAATGCCCGTAAGGCTTTAGGAGAAGACATTTGGGATGCAGTCATTACGGTTCCTGCCTATTTCACCGAAGCTCAGCGAGAAGATACCAAACGGGCTGGCGAAGAAGCAGGGCTGAATGTGCTGCGTCTGATTCCCGAACCCACAGCCGCAGCCATTGCCTACGGGTTGGATAAAGGTAGAGACCAGACCCTCATGGTCTATGACTTAGGCGGTGGTACCTTCGATGTGTCCATCCTGGAGGTCAAGGGCAATTCCTTTAATGTCAAAGCGGTGGGGGGCAACAGTCGGCTGGGGGGAGATGATTTTGACCATGCCATCATGGTCTGGGCTGCCGAACAGTTTCAGGCACAAACCGGAGTTGATTTGCTGCATGACCCCAGTCGGGCTGGTATTGTGGCACGGCAGCGCCTGAAAGAAACGGCTGAAGCTGCCAAAATTGAACTCTCTCAAAGCAGCTACGCCGTTCTGGCTATTCCCGATTGTCTGGGACATCCGCTGGAGCAAGAACTATCGCTGACCCAATACAACGAACTGATCGCGCCGTTCCTGCACCAAACAGTGGACTACATGAAGGCAGTCTTAGCCGATGCCAAACTGACGGCAGATAATATTGATCGCGTCATCCTCGTCGGTGGTTCTACCAAAAATCGAGCGGTTCAGGAAGTCGTTGCCGCTGCAATCAAAGAGCCATATACCTCCGAGCGAGTCGATGAAGTGGTTTCTCATGGAGCTGCCATTCTGGCTGCTGGACTCTCCACCCCCGACTTGATTGACATTCAAGTCAATGATGTCACCGCGCATTCGCTGGGCGTTGATATGCTGGTGCAAGACAACATCACCTTTATTCCAATTATTCCTCGCCAAACGCAATACCCCTGTCGTCAGGGTGTCCTAGGCTTTACCCTACGTCCCATGCAGAAGGAAGTGGTGATGCGTGTCTATCGCGGTGAAAGCTCCAAGCCCGAAGAAAATGACTACCGGGGGGAACTGAGCCTGCCTGTGTTACCCCCCCAGCGCGGAATTGTTCCACTTGCAGCGATCTTTACTCTCGACAGCGACGGTATCATCGACTTCACCGCTGTGCAATTGCCTACGGATGCCTGCAGCACGCCGATTCTGAACTATGCCTCAGAACATGACAGCGGTTTAGACTTACCGGCGATCGATGCCCTAGTCAAGAGCAATCAGGCAAAAACGAAAAGCATCAAAGTGGTCAGTGGCGAAGCCAATCAGCAAAAGTAACGCGTTTACGTGTAACGAGTTTGCGTATCTACCTCATCCTGTACTTCCGCTATGGTCTATTCAATTGGCATTGATCTGGGTACAACAGACTCTGTCGCTTGCATCTGGCATCAGGGCACTGGGGTCACGGTGCCGATCGATGGCAAACCTATTCTCCCTTCTGCCATTTCTGTTCGACCCGATGGCACCGTTCTGATTGGTCAGCCTGCCAAAGCCAGAGCTACAGCACTTTTAGGCTTGATGGCACACCCTGAAACGCCTAGATTCCTTGCTAGGTAAAGGATTTCAGGATTTCACTGTACTCCATAGAAATGGAAAGTGCTGTATGCTGGAGCCTGAGCAATCGATCACATCCGCTAAACGCTATATTGGCGACGGCAAAACCCAGTGGCAGATCGCCGATCAAACCCATACCCCGATCAGCGTCAGGGGACTAATATTGAGCCGTTTGAAAGCAGCGGCCGAAACGTTTTTAGGCGAACCCGTGCAGGAAGCGGTGATCACGGTACCTGCCTATTTCAACAATAACCAGAAGCGAGACACCAAACTGGTAGGGGAAACAGCGGGATTGCGAGTTTTGCAGTTGTTGCCTGAACCTACGGCAGCAGCCATCAGCTATGGGTTGGACATGGGTAAGGATCAGACGCTGCTGGTGTATGACCTAGGCGGCACGTTCGATGTCTCGATTCTTAAAGTTAAAGGCAATCAATTTCAGGTTGTAGCCGTGGATGGTGACTTTCACCTAGGCGGTGATGATTTTGATCTGCTGCTGGTGGAATACCTGATTGGTCGATTGCAACAGCGCACTCAATCAGATTTGAGCATTTTGAAACAACTGTTAGGCGGCAAATTCCGATCGACCGAACTGGGAACCCCACGGGAAATGCTGGTGGCGCGGCAACAGTTGAAAGAGGCTGCTGAGCAGGTCAAGATAGAACTTTCGCAAAGCCAGACCACTCAGATCGCAATTCCCAATATCCTGGGCACTTCTCTGGATGAGACCATCTCTCTGGATACCTATAATTCGCTGATTGCCCCTCTAGTAGAGCGCACCCCGACCAAGATTCGAGACGTGCTCAAGGCAGCGCGATTGAGTGCAGATGACATCGATCGCGTTCTGTTGTTGGGCGGGTCAACCCGTAATCGTCTGGTCAGGCAGCGGGTGGCTGAGCAGCAATTCCAAATTCGACACTATATGGGCGTTTCAGCGTTTCTTATTGAGATTGGTTTCAATAAGCTCGGGCTGTTCTATAGACTTGACAAATCAGAGGAAGTTTGCATCATAGAGAAAAGATTGGGTAATGTTGACTAAAAAGGAGAAGCGAGACATACACATATTTCTACACTTCTGTCTGTGCAAGATAAACATTCCGAATTTGGAATTGCTGGTGGCTGAGGCGGTGAAAGAACCCTTTATTCCCGAGCATGTCGATGAAGCAGTGGCACAGGGAGCAGCCATCGCCGCCGCATCCCTTTTATCTCCTGAAGTCGATCTGGCTCCGATCGAACTTCAGAACATAACCCCCTTCAGTTTGGCAGGGCTGATTTATTTGCTGGAGAAAAACCTTGTAACCTGCATTCTTATGTTTGACATCGGACGAATGCCTATCCATGCTGAACAAAAGGATAAGGAACAGAGGCATTTTCCTTTTTTCAATAAATCAGCCCTGCCTTCAGTTTGGTGGTGCGCAGGGTGGTTTCATTGTCGATGAAGAAAATCTAGAAAGCCCATTCCTTCGTCAATGGAATTATTCGCTTTGCTAACGGCTGACGAAAGTAGTAGGCTTTCAGCTTTCCTCTGACGAACATGAAACCACCCTGCCTTCAGTTTGGGGGTGCGGGCAGCCAAAGGGCAGGAAGTAGACTTCTTTAAGAGGCTGATTTCCAAAAACAGTCCGATTCCTGCGATCGTAGCCGAGGAATTCACAACGCGACCAGACAATCAAAAGTCGGTGAATATTACTGTATTTCAGGGGGAACAGGCGCTCTGCCGTAAGAATACCTTCATCGACGGATTTCGCCTGAACGGAATTCCGCCAGCCTCGGCAGGGCAGCCTCAGATCAGCGGCCAGTTTCGCATAGACAATTCTGACCTGCTGACCGTCACCGCAACCTGTAGTCATCTGCGTCACGAGCAAACCCTGGATGTGAATCTGGTCAGCCGTGAGGATGAAATGCCGCTGGAGCCTGCCAAAGCTGATATTTTCTTCCTGATTGACACGTCGGGCAGTATGAGCAGTGAGCTGAGTGGAGTGCAACGATCCTGTCTGGATTTTGCCCAACGGGTAATGGAGGCAGGCATAGACTGTCGCTTGGGACTGATAGACTTTGATAAGTCGTGTTTCGGCAACATCTATAAATGGGACGTATTTGATCCAATGAAATCAACTCAGTTTCCTCAAGCCATTGCCGGACTCAAGATTGGACGCTTAGGCGGATGTGGCTGCTACATTGGAGAATCAAGTACCGTTCCGGTGATCCAATCCTTTGTCGATGCCTTTCCCCAGAGCGATCGCCTCAAAATTGGCATCTTAATCAGCGATGAAGTAGGCAATGATGCACGGGTCGTTGCTCAACTGATTGGCATGCTCAAGCAGGCTTAAGTCTGTCTCTATGTGGTGGGTGTGGGCAAAAGCTGCCATGAAAAACTGGCAAGTCAGACGGGTGGACAGTTCTGGAACATTCACCAGTATTGGGGTAGTATTGATCTTTCTAGTTTGCTAGATGCAATTGCTGTCGAAATTACCCACCTGGCATTGAAATAAATCCTGATTCATAAGAGGTACATCGCATGGATACCCTGCCAAAACCTAAAAATAGCCCTTACATCTTTGGCGTTGACTTAGGCACGTCCAACTCTGCCATTGCGGTGTTTCTCAAGGGACAGGCTGAAATCATTCCGGTTGAGGGGATCAACACTCTGCCGTCTGTGGTCAGCGTGCGATCGGATGGAGAGATCCTGGTCGGTCTTCAGGCTCGCAACCGCCTCATAGTTGACCCCGACAACACCGTTGCTTCAGTCAAACGAGACATGGGTGAGCTGAAATTCTGGGAGTTTGCAGGTCAAGCCGGCAAACAGTACAGACCTCAAGATATCTCGGCCGAGATTTTATCCAAGCTCAAGTCTGGGGCAGAGCAAGCAGGAACAGTCGATTTGCGCGGTACTCCTCGCTATGTCGTGGTCTGCATTCCAGCCAACTTTGACGATATTCAAAAAAACGCCACGATCGATGCTTCTAGACTGGCCAACCTAGAAGTGATTAAGCTGCTGGAGGAACCAGTGGCGGCGGCAATTGCCTACGCCATGGAAAAGGAACGCGATCAAACCATTCTGGTCTACGACTTAGGCGGCGGCACATTCGATGTCTCCATTCTCAAAGTCGATTCTACCAAAGACGGACGCAGTGACTTCAAAATCCTGGCCAAAGAAGGGGTGCAGAAACTCGGTGGTGATGACTTCGATGTCAAGATCATGGAAATTATTGCCGGGAGATTTCAGGCAGAATCGGGAGTGGATCTCCTGGATGAAAAAAAAGATCAGGGCATTAACAAGAAAGCCCTGCGGGAAGCCAAGCAAAAGCTGAAAGATGCTGCTGAAACTGCTAAATGTGAGTTAACCGAAGCGGAAACCGCCCCGATTAATATCCTCAACCTGATCAAGGATGAATCTGGCAAGGTATATAACTTGGAAACTGAAATCAGCCGCAGCGAGTTCAATGAAGCCATTCGTCCCCTCTTGCTGCAATCCAAAGCGTCAGTCGATAAGGCGCTAGGCGCTGCCAAACTGACGATCAACGACATCTCACGTATCATCCTGGTAGGTGGCTCAACCCGAGTACCGCTCGTGTCAGAGATGCTGAGCGAAATGTTTGAACGAGAGCCATACAAAGACACCAATCCCGATACGGTAGTAGCGCGAGGTGCGGCGATTTTTGCCGCGACACTCTCTGTTCCCTCCGATCCCGAAACCGCTCCCCAGTTAGAGGAAGTCTTCGTGATCGAAAGCACAGTAACGCATTATTTGGGCATTGAGACGCAGGGCGGCAAATTTAGCTCTCTGCTAGAAAAGGGACAGGAAATTCCTGCCGATCTGCCGCTGTCGGTCAGCAAGGAATTTGCCAACCCCAGGGACAACATGACTGAGATTCCCATCCGCGTCTATCAGTCCAATGAACTGACCGAATTTGTCAGCGGTGATGGTTCCAAGTGGATTGGTGAGTTTTTTGTCAAGATCCCCCCTAAACCCAGAGGACAGGAGCGAATCACGGTTACGTTTGAGCTAGATCAACAAAACCTGCTGAAAGTAAAAGCGACTAGCTCTATTTCTGGAGATGAATTGGAAATCAGCCGAGCGTAACAAGGAGATAACCTGAGAGATGACGCATACAAATAAACCTGAAGATACGAGTTTGTCTCAGCTCTCCCCCAACGCAGAGACAAATAATATAGATATAAATAGCGCAGAAGAAACAAACAATTTAGAGGCGAGATCTGATCCCCTTTCTACTCCTGAGTCACCCTCTGAGGCAGGGAATGATTCTCAATCGGGCGCATCTACAGAGGCTACAAATCCTATTCCTGCTGTCAATCTTATCAACAGTGACAATATTGATGAAGATTTGCGTGCTCCTGCGGAAGAATCCTCCCAAGCAATCAACCCAGACACTTCTCTACCAATTGAGGAAGCTGACCCAGATGTAAATTTACCAACTCTTGACCAATTTGTCGAAACTTCTCAAGTGGATAACCAGGATTTTGAAACGGCTTCAGCCCGTGAAAATGTAGCAGAGGTGACCGAACAGCAGAATCTGACCGAAATACCCGCTGAGCAATCTTCAGATGATCAAGCTTATGATCAATCCTTAAACGAGATAGAACCTTCTACCAGTCCGCCTTCTGTCCCAGACGAAACCCCGAATCTGAAACAGGAAATTGCACAACTGAAACAACAATTGGCTCAATCAAAGCAACGATCGACTCAGTTAGAGGAGCGATCAACTCAGCTAGCGCAGCAACTACATCAACTTGAAAACCAGCTTGCTTTGCTTGATCAGCCCATTGACAAGGAGGCGTCAGACATGGAACTGGAACTGAGTAAAGATCTCTATGAACTCATTGATAATGCTCGCTACAACGACACAGCCGATCGCGACACTGACAATCAGGAGTTAAGCAAGCATCAAGATCAAATACAGCGGGTGTTAGAACTAGGGGCGATCCTTCATCAGGGCATGAAGCAGGTGATTGATCAATGTGCCAATGAGTTACTCCCAGACTGTCGGCGAACCAGAGAGAGTCTACTCCCTGATCTTCAAGTGCAAATTCAGTCGCGCCACGATGCCCTTGAGTTAATTGGGCGCATGGTCGATCGCCTGCGAGAGGCAGTCGGCAAACTGGGCAACAATGCCTTATCCGCTCCCGTACTTGTCGAAGTCAACAGGTACGAGTTAATCGCCTTGCTGGACGAAGCTTATCGCAGTAATCAGGAGACGATCGACAAAGCGATGTTCAAAAAGGTGATTGACAAAAAGCTCAAGGAAGTCAGCAACCAACGCTATCAGCAAATTACTGAAACCCGCAGCTTAGCCGAATCACAGCGCAGCCAATTACTCAATCTGGTCAAGCAAAAGATCTTGCCCGTCCTGGATGGACTGTATGAAGGACAAAATCTTTCCAAACCCCTGATTGATCATCTAGCTGGCAGCTATCCTGATCAGCAAGATACGCTGAATCAATGGTTGGGATTTCATAGTGAGCTGTACAACCAGATTCAAGGCATTCTCACTCAAATTGGTATTCATCCTATGACTGTTCAGCGAGGAGATGCGGCGGATTATAACCGCCACTCTCCGCTGGGGGTGGAAGCAGATTCAGAACTCGACAACGAACACGTCAAAGAAGTGTCTCAACAGGGATATGAATACAAGGAGACAGATCAGTCTGCCCAGATGTTGCGTCCTGCTCAAGTCATTATGGTCAAAAACTAAAGGAATACGTCTATGAGTGATAACGCACACAATCCTGTACTGGGCATTGACTTAGGTACAACCTTTAGCGCAATTACCTGGTGGAATGAACGCCGACAGCAGGCGGTTCACTTCCAAACACGGATGGGAGATGATTCGCTCCAGTCTGCCGTGTACTATGACCCGAGTAAAAGAGAGTTTTTGGTTGGGCAGTTAGCCTATAATCGGGGCATTGTTTTTCCGGAAAACCTGGCGCTGGGTGTGAAGCGGCAAATGGATGATGCCGCCCAGCATATTTCGATCGGCGGCAAAGCCTTTTCTCCAATCGACCTCTCGTCCAAGATTTTGGAACGACTGTATGGAGATGTCGTTGATAAATTTCCTCCAGGGATGTTTACCAGTCGAGGCACTGTCGTTACCGTTCCCTACTATTTCAAGGCGCATCAGTGCGAAAATACCCGAAAAGCGGCTGAGCTAGCCAATATCAACTGCATCGGGTTGATTCAGGAACCGATCGCCGCATCCCTAGCCTATGCCTGGCAGTTGGTGCAAGAGCGCAGTGAACGAGAAGGTTCTGAAAATATTTTAGTGTTTGATTTAGGCGGTGGTACCTTCGATTTAACGCTGTTTCGCTTACAGCAGACCCAGGAGAAACTGCTATTTGAAGTGTTGGCGACGGGAGGAGACGATCGATTGGGCGGGATGGATTTTGATGAATGCCTGCTGCGGCTCTTGCTGGACAAGGGCAAGATTAGCCTGGATGGGCTGGCTGCCCTCGACGAGCGCAAAGCCCGACAGAAAATGTTGCCTCGTGTCATTGAAGTTAAGCACACCTTGACGGCTGCCCCTGACAGCTATTTTGCGGTGCCGGATGTAATTCCGGGTAAGCACATTGATACCCAAGTCACCCGAACTGAATTTGAGTCCAGCATTCAACGCTACATTGGCAAGATTGAGACCGTGATTGACAGACTGTGGGGCACGGCAAACCTGTCTGCCGCTAAAGTCGATCGGGTGATTTTAGTCGGAGGATCAAGTCGGATTCCGCGCATCAAATCGTTGGTGGGTGATCTGATTGGTCGAGATAAGGTATATGAATATACTAGACCCGATCTGTGCATTGCTGAAGGCGCAGCGATATACGCCGCTTATCTGGATGATCCGGAAACCTTTGGGCGTGAGATTCAAATCACCACTCGAACTTCTCACGCTCTGGGCGTTGAAATTCACGGTGGCGAGTTCTTTACGCTGATTCCTGCCAACCGCAAAACTCCCTGCGAATATCGTCAGTCCTTTACCACCCACACGGACAATCAGAGCGCATTAGATATTAATGTGTACCAAGGTTCTGCCCGACTGGTGAAAGAGAACTCGCGGATTGGCACTATCAACATCCCCGACCTGCCGCTTCGCAAGGCAGATGAGCTAGATATCGAAGTCACGTTTAAAGTCAGCAAAGACCAGATGTTATCCGTCATAGTAGAAGTGGAAGGAAGGCGTTGGTCAAATAGTTTAAATTTTAACTAAGTCCTAGCTGCTGAACAGTCACAGCCGCGTCGCAGGAAAAACAGTTCATGGGCATTCGGGTGAAGACAGGCGATCGCTTATTCGGAACATATGAGGTGATTGCTGAGCAAAGAGACAATGCAATCTATCAGTGGGTCAGAGCGGTCAAGCGCGACGGTCAAACTGTAGTGGTGCAGCTGCTGATTGCCGCCGTTGACCCGGAAACTCGTCTGCATACTTTAAGCTATTTCGATGCTCTGAAAAGCATTCGTCGTCAGGGACTATGGGTACCGACTGAAGTGCTGTGCGATCAGGTGAATCCACTGGTTGCAGTCTACCCAGACTTACCTGCAAAACCCCTGCGGCTGGAAACAAATCAGCCATTTGATGCCGATGGCTTTGCCATTACCCTCAAATGGCTAAATGAAGCGGCTGAAACACTCTTCGCCTTACACAACAAACGATTAGTAGATGGACAACGGCTGCTGCATGGCCATGTCACGCCAGAGAGCTTTATGCTGGTGGAGGAAACCGTCTATCTCACCGATTTTGGCTATGCGCCGCTGTTGGAACATAAGCATCTAGACACCCTCTGCATCTTGCAACAAAATGATGGTTTTTGTGCACCCGAAGTTGCCCAGCCTCCCCTAACGCTTGCAGCCGATGCCTACGCCTTTGCTAAAATCGCGGCGCATTGGCAACCCAAGCTGATTGAGACCGATTGGTATCGTCAAGCCACTGCCCTTAACCCAAGCGATCGTTTTCCCCGTATGCGTGAATTATTTGATGCGCTTAAACGAGCATTCGCTACTCTGTCCGGTACAGAATCGGAGACTAGCCCCCAACCTGATCCTCCCCTGAAGCCTTCTGAGCCGCCGCCCAGTTCGATCGTACCTAAATTTATGCTGGAGGTCAAAATCGAGCCAGCCGACGGAGGCAGTGTCAAAGGGGCTGGCAATCATAGATCGGGCGCACAAGTTACGGTGAAGGCTATCCCAGCCCCCAACTGGCAGTTTAGCGGTTGGAGTGGCGACCTGAGCAGCAGCAACCTTTCGGCAACGGTCGTCATGGATGCCCCCAAGACGATCGTGGCTCGGTTCATCCAGATTCCCCAGGTCTCCCTCAGCGTGCAGATCAGCCCAGCCAACGCGGGCACCGCTACAGGCGCAGGTTGCTACCCACTGGGAACTGAAGCAACACTACAAGTTTCGCCTGCCACTCAGTGGCAATTCAGTCATTGGGCGGGGGCGCTCAGTGGTTCGATTGAGCCAGAAGTGCGGTTGGTGATGGATGGAGATAAGGAGGCAATCGCTCACTTCGTCAAGATTGCAGTTCCCATCCCGCCATCCCCGCCATCTCCTCTGACTTCAACTCAGAAAAAATCCAGCGTTCCCAAATGGGCAGAGGCGGTAGAGTCATCGGCTGATCCGGTACCGATACCAGAATCTGCTAAAAAATCCAGTGTCCCTAAATGGGCAGGAACAGCAGAGTCATCTGATCTTGACGCTCATACACCCAACTCACCAATCTCTGAGACTGAGAAACAATCGAATCTGCCCAAGTGGGCGGGAACCAATCAGCCTCCATCCGAACCCTAGCCCCCAATGAGTCTGCCATGTCAAACAGCCTGACACACAAGAGCGTACAAGAAAAGTTACGTCGCTTCAAAGCGTATGGAGAATCCGTACTTCAGGGTCTCAACTCCGTAGAGCGCAGTCAGACTCTGCCCGATTGGGTAGATGCCAGTCTGCTCGATCGAGTCCGACAATCTCAGCAAGCGGCTGAAAAAATCATTGAGCGCGCCTCCTCTCCAGTCAAGATTGGTATCATGGGAGAATTTAGCAGCGGCAAAAGTTTGCTCCTTGGCAGTTTATTGGGCTATGCAGATGCTCTACCAATCAGCGAAACGCCCACAACCGGAAACGTCACAGCTATTCATTTGGTGCAGCAACCGGAACTGCAAACCACCAAAGTGGATCAGTTCAGCGTCACTTACCTCACTCATGCAGACGTGAGACACTGTCTCGCTTTCATATTGGCAGCGGCAGCAGAACGGGGGAAAGCCGCAGGACTTTCTGCCGAACTACTCGCTACCCTAAGCCGTCTCAATCTCAACACAGCGGAAATCTGGAGCGAAGTGCTGCGCTGGAGTGAACAGGCATGGAGCAACACCAATCTGGAACTCCGCTATCTGCTGCGGGAACTGATCGGGTTTGTCCGAACCTACAATGCTTGCGGTGCGACAATTTGTGGGCGATCATATCCCATTCCTGCCGCAACCGCTAAAGAAGGATTGCAACTGCCAGACTCTCAAATGCGGGTGCAAGAAATGCGGTTTGAGCAACTGCCCCCAGCCCCGAGTCAATGGTCAACCGCACCAGACCATCTTTCCGTCCACGATCTCCAAACCACATTCCCTTTGATTCGACGGATTGACCTGACCGTTGAAGTCTCCCGAGAAATCTGGGATCTGACTGCCCTCAAAGAAACCAACGAGTTCATTTTGCTGGACTTTCCAGGATTGGGAGCAGCGGAATCTGGCGTCAGAGATACGTTTCTGTCGCTGAATGAACTGGCTGAAGTGCAAACGATTTTGATTTTGCTCAATGCCAGAATGCCGGGAGGCGATCGGGCTAACCGCATCTTCACCCTAATGCAGCAGCAGCGCCCCGGACAAGACCTGAAAGATCGCATTCTGGTAGGCGTGGGACGGTTTGATCAACTGCCTTTAAGTGATGGCGGGGAACGAATTCTTACGGATTTGATTACCCCACCTAACGCTATAGCCACTGATAGCAAATCAACTGAGCTGTTGAGTGAGCTATTGACTGAGGCAATAGTGCTGGACAAGCTGAAGATCCTGAGAACCATCCTTGACCATGCTCAAGCCTTTACAACAGAGCGTGATCGCATCGTCCTGCTTTCGCCGCTGCTGGGCTTGGCAAACCTAGCGACATCCTACTCGACTCGCCTTCAGGTCGGCTCTCCAGAATTCTTAGACAATCTGAACTATCCTCCCTACTTGGAGCCATCTCGACGATTGCAGTCTAAATGGGGACAACTCGGTGATAGGCTAGAACCTCATCCCCACAACGTGCTGGGGCGGCAACTTGCTTACTTTGCTGAAGACGGCGGCGTGGGCAGACTGCGAGAACTGATTCAAACCCACGTTGCCACCCACGGATTCGAGCAACTCTACAGCGATACCAAGACTGCCGCTCAAATCCTGTGTCAGGAACTGGCGCAACTCACCACCCTGCTGAACCAGATTCAACACGAGGGCATTCCTGCCAGCGAAAATCAGGATTTTGTCACTTTGAAACAAGCGATTGATGGGTTGGTCACAACCTACGGACAATTTAACGAGAAGCTAGGTAAGCAACCGCTGCAAGATCGGCGAGGGCTGGCAGTCAGCGATGTTGTCAAGGACGAATTAATTTTCCGAGTCCACAACTGGAGAGAATGGACAACCTTATTTAACAAGGTTAAGGATGGCATCATTACCTTGGAAAAACCAGGCGGGGCATTGGGCAGATTGCGGGAGAAAGTGAGCAAAACCAGCAATGCTGCTTTCCCAGTGCAAAGCGAGGATTTCTATCCGGCTTTTGACAAAACCTTTCGAGATCTGGAAGCGTTTACCCACGATCGGATTCAGCAAGCCGTTACTGATCTGCTCAACGATCTCTTGATGCAGGTGTCTCAAGACCGCCAAGTGATCGAATCTAAACTGTCAGCCGATCTGGAAGCACCGATTCAAACCCATTTCGGCGAGCAGTCAGTCGAATTGTTAAACTATCTGCTGATTGGGGCAGATCCACATCAATGGTTAGAGGACATTCTGGAGGAGATTACCAACCTGAATAAGGCAACTGCATCTAGTCCAGATCTGGAGTTGTTCTTTCCCCTAGCTCAAGCCGATGAGCATCACCGTATAGGTCAGGTGTTCGACTGGGGACCAAAGAAAACCAAAACTCAAGCTAGACCAATGAATCATCAGGTGCTGGTGTTAAGGTTAAGGGATGAGATTGTATCCAGTGCAGGTTTGCATTTAGTCCAGTATGTGAGTGAATTGACGAAGCAGGTCAATCAGGAACTCGTGTCGATCCTCGACGATGTAGTGCCCAAACTGCAAGAGCTATCAAAGCAGGAGGCATTGCTGCGATATATTGCTAGTGGAGAAGTTGATCAGCGGGAAGTGTCTCTGCCGTGGCTGCGAATCTTGTTGCAAACCGCATCGATCGCTTACCCAAAGTAGCCGCGAATAGGACAGAGAGTCAGGACACCATATCTTTACATCTCTTATATCTTTGCATCTCTTATATCTTTGCATCTGAGGATACGCTATGGCGCTAGAAATTCGTCTTCTGCCACTGCATCAGCTCCGGATAAGTGATAACCACAACCTGGAACTGCCCACAATCGCACTGGCACCTTCTTTAGAAAATGATTTGCCTCACTTGAAGCAAGTTGTCATTGCTGTGACCGGAACACCCTCAGTCCTGGCAGATCAAGTACAATCCGCATACAAAGACTGGAGCGAACGCAGCTTCGATCCCCCAATCGAGCTTTCGTCGGCTGCCCGAGTCCCCCGAGAAGACTGCCGTTGGAACGCTCCTCTACCCTCCGATGTCAGTTGTGTACTCAAAGTCAGCATTGAATATTTCAACTCGGATTCGACTGGGCAAGCCGATCGCTCATCGACGAACCTTGCCGCTGTCAAGTGCATCTTGTTTACTCCTCCCAGTCCGTCCCCGTCGCCTATAGCTCCCCGTAAACGTATGGATGAAGCCTCAAACATTGACTTTCCCGGATGGTTGGCGATCGACTTTGGCACCTCCAATTCAACCGTCACCCTGTTCGATCCCCGCCTTGTCTCCTCTCCCAACGAACTGCCCAGAGAGCAGGAGCAACAGTTGCGAAAACGTTTTTCTGAATGGCTGAACCAACCCGCAGCATTGGCATTACCTGGCATCAGTGCTACAGAGTGGGAGGCGTTTATTGGCGATGTTAGCCGCGACCTGGAAGTAGCTAATACAAGAACTGATCCAAGCCAATTAAGTGCCCTCTTCCGCAGCAGCGACAGTGCCCGTCTGCTGAGAGCCATTCGCCAGATCGAACTTTACGGGGGCAGCGAACGATTTCGCAAAGCCGCCAGCAAACACCTGAATCAGATTTATCATGAGGTGTTTCGAGTGCCGCCGATGCAGTGGCAGAGTTTGATTCCGGTTCGGTTAGATGCCGTTCGTGGCGCTTCAGAAATTCCGAGCGAAATTCAAATTCTCAGCCTAGACGAGCCGCTGAAACTCAACATGGGAGAGGCGGCGCGGACAGAACGCATGAAAGCCATCAAAACAACTAAAAGCACGACCTGGAACGAAATCAAAGCTAGATTTCATCACTCGCCTAAGCGATATTTTGGTCAAGACCGCTCGATTACAGTCGCCCTTGGCGGTAAGGAAAAATCGATTCCGGTCAGTAAACTGATTCAAGCCGCTTGGTCCCACCTGATTGATCTGACCGAGGACTGTCGCCGTAACAGTCCGGGCGAATTTTCAGACGGTCGGTTTAATACAGCAGTGATTACCTATCCGACGATCGCGCCTCCTGTGGTGCGGCGTGAGATTGAGCAATTGGTTTCGGAGTTGGGAATTCAGGATATTCAGACGGCTTATGACGAAGCCGTTTCCGTGGCAATCTTTTTCCTATGGCGCGAGTTTGGCGGCGATCTCACCCTTGGCATTGAGTCATTCAAAACCCGCTGTCGCTACAGCAATGGCAAGTGGTCGCAAAATGTCTTGGTGCTAGATATCGGCGGCGGCACAACTGACATCGCCCTGATCTGCCTGACACTGGAGGAAATTAACCCGTTTGATCTGGGCGAAGACCAGGGAGATGGAGGACGGTACTATGTACTCACTCCTCGACTCCAGGGGTCGTCTGGACATCTGCAATTGGGTGGAGAGTTAATCACGCTGCGAGTTTTCCTGCTGCTGAAGGTAGCGATCGCCGACTGTCTCCTCAGCGCCAGCAGCACAGGCGACTTACAGAGCGACTTTCTGGAAGGGCGCTTGATGGGGCTAAATTCACGCTTTACTGACAATGGCAAATTCAGCAACGGCTCCCTGCTTGCCTGTCTGGACAAAGAATTCCCAGAAAGTGATTCATCTGTCTACAAAGATGCACTGGATGCGGCTGAGCAGGTCTTGCCCACGCGCTGGCTGAATGCGTCCGCTCGCCTCCAAGCCTTCTACACCCTTTGGGACTATGCCGAACAAGCTAAGTTAAAGCTCGGTCAACCTTCTACCCTGGATATACCGGAACCCTTTGTTCTGTCTGAACCAGAGATCTCCGAACTGCTGGATCAAAGCGGCATTGATTACCAAGTGAAGAATCCCAATTGCCTCAAGGTTACGATGTCTCGTCAGCAGTTTGAGCGAGCCGCCCTGCCTATAGTGCAAGAAGCGATCGACATCGCCAAAGGGCTGATGGAAAGCCGCCTGAGCAAACAAGAATCGTCTCAATCTCCGCCTCCGCATGATTCAGAGGAAACAGAGGATTTAGCGGCAACCGAAGCCGCTCAACCGTCTCCCGAACAGGTAGACTGGCTAATTCTGTCTGGAAAAACCTGTAACCTAGATCTGGTCAAGCAAGAGAGCTACCAGCAATTCAGCAAATCCAGGTATTTTGTTTGGAATCCAGAACGAATTACCTTCGTGCCTGAACATACTAAACTGGCAACCTCGGCGGGAGCCTGCTACGCTGAAAAACTGCGACGACTGGTTTTCGATCCCAAAGAATCCAAAGATCTGCTGCGGCGAGGCGCTAACCAGCTTCATATCAAAGTGAAAAACCTGTTCTACTATCTGCCTTGCGCCTTTGCACTGAAGACGCAAGATCGTCTGTTGCCGATTTTTGAAGCGGGTCAGGAATTGTATCAACTGAACTCCCATGAAGCCGTTGCCAAAGTTCGCAGCGATCGCTGGCTGGGGATGCCGCTATCCGTTATCCTCTATCGCAAAGACTTTGAAAAGATGAAACCGCAGCTCTGGGGCAGTTATAGCGGTAAAGCCTTACAAAACCGCCTGAACTTGGATGAGGCTGAGTTTCGTAGACAGATTAAAGTTCAATTTGAGGTTGATCACACCCTCCAGTTCAAACTGTTGCTCTGCCAGCAGATGCCACACTATTGGATCGCTGCCGATCTACCCGGCATTGATTTGAAAAAAGCGATGTCCAAGCCAGCAGATGACCCAGAATCCTCCCTTATCTTCAAAGACGGCATCCTCTGCTGTGACATTGCAGTGAACGTCGCTGAAGGAGCCAATGCTCATAAAACAGATGTCCACACTCTGGTATTTGAAGGCGGCAAGGACTACAGTGGCTACCTCTGTGTTTTTCAATCTGAGGATGGTTCCTGCAAAGGGCTGAGCAGTGATGCTTTCTTGGATAACTTTCCTAAGAGCGGTAAACATACCTTCTACTTTCGTAATGCGGAGACAAACGACTGGGTGCGAATTGGCGAACTCAGCCGCCCCAACGTCACCACTGAATACACTTGCAAATATCACATCACTCTCGACGAGCAGGGCATTCTACGGGTTCATGCGGGGGAAGTTCCTTACTGGATGTCAGAGGACGAGAACTGCTTGAAGCAAGAGGGATGTGTGTTTAAGGCGGAACTTGATCTACAGCCCAACGATATGGACGAAAAACGCGATCCCTTCTGTGGCATCCACTAAGCACTGGAGGCAATAGTTGTGCAGCACTTGCAAAAGATCCTGGAGATGGAACAGTCTGAATTGGCCCGTGTTCTCCGATTTAGTTTACATGGACTGATCGCCGCTCTAGAAGCTGCTCTAGTCAATGCCAGTACCGATCCAGGAATTCCGGCTTGCCAGGAATTCCTAGAAGAGCTAACTGCCCTGTTGGAATCCCCAGCAGCATCTCAGACGACCGAGCCGCCCTCAATATCCGAACTGTCTGAGACTGGAGAAACCATTTTTGAACCCGTGCTACCGGGTAACTCCTCGCATTCTGCTCCAAGTTCTGCATTGCGTCTCAGTTCACTGCAAGTAGCTATCCTCTCTGATTCTGATTTACAGTCCTACTTGGGTCAGTTACAGCCCAGTGACTTGATTCACACCGATGCAGAGCTATGGAACGAAATTCAACGCCTGCTATTACGGGTTCCAATGGTGATGGCAGATGCTTGGCGATCGCACATCTCTGAATTGTTACAAACAATGGACATAACAGAAGACAACACGACCCTGATCAAAATTCCTGCATCACGGGATAGTGTGATTTACCCTGGATTGACTGGAGCAGTACAGGCATCGGGATTAAGTTGGTCAGCTTCTGAACCCTTGAATCAAAACTTTCAGGTAAATGCATCTGACGGAAATCTGTACCTGCTGGCAGGAATTGTCTCTACCTGTATTCATTTCATTCAGACGGATACCTCCCTCTATCATGCGCTCAAGAGCATCGATCGCTTTGAGATTCGATCGCTCAACAATGAATCAGAACGATCGAAATACATTAATGTACTGATCGAGCGATTTCAACGTATACGAACCTCCGAAACGGACTCTGACCCCGAACTGATGCTACGCGCTCGACTGGATTTAGATGAAGCCATTCATTCGTTGGTTTATTTACCGCCGGTCGAGCGCGACGCTTCCTGGTGGGGCAAGCTGCAACAAGAAGCCCGCCGCACGCTCAGCAGCAAAGCCCGCGAATATAACGCCCAAATTCGTCCGCTATGGGGGCTTTATGCTGACATTTGCAACTGGTCAAAAGATGACCTTGAGCTTGAACTTGGCGGCATTCCTGGAGAAGTATCTGCTTGCCTGCGAGTCTATGCCAAGATTAATGAAAAAGTGTTCCCAGGTCGCGTTCTCTTTCGTTCTCTGCGTAGATAAATTATGACAAACGATACATTTTCTGGGGCTAATTGAGAAGGCAGCTAGAGAGCAAACAACAGAGCTAGATTTATCTAGCATAGGACTTACGCATTGACAGAAATAGAATCATGTGGGTTGTCCCGCTGAAGGGGGTTCTGAGCGGTTTTTCAAGATGAATTGTCGAATCACCGGGATAAATAACTGCCTCGACACCTGATATAGGTTGTTGTCGCGTCCCGCGCTTTGTGTCGTGTGATTTAAGTGGATGAAACTATTGCTGTGAAGAGCTTTGAGTGATGTAGTATGGTATTTTTTCATCGTCCCGCGCTCGGTGTCGCCAAGATTATGCTGCATCGTGTCGCGCTTTTTGTGGTGTGTGCACTTTTCGTGCTGGAGTTTCACGCTCTGTGTCGGGTAATGGTGGCTCGTGTGAGAAGGAGATGGATGTCAAAGTCTTGAAGGGCTAGAAGAATTGTGATTAATTTGCCACAAAAAGTAACGCGCTTTGTGTCGCGTGAGGCGTAAAATCAGGGGTGTTTTGAGTTTGGGAAGAATAGATGGCTGATTTGCCCTGGGAAAAAACAATGGGACGATCGACCGCTTCAACGGTGCAATTGTCATTACCCATTGCCCCAGTCTGGCTGCAAGAATCTGAGGGGCAATGGGAGATTGTGTCAGCGGAGGCATCGATCGAGGTTCAGCAACGCATTGAGGTGATTCAACAATTGATAGCAGCACAAGGCATAGAGGGCTATGGCAAACTGCAACAGCAAGCTGCCAAGAAATTAGGCATGAGCGTTCGCAGTGTTCAGCGATTGGTGAAACGGTGGCGCGAACAGGGACTATCAGCATTATCGAAACAATATCGCGTCGATCATGGCGTGGTCAGAATCAGTTTGGATTGGCAGACTTTTATCCTCAGAACTTATCGGGAGGGCAATCGTGGGAGTCGCAGGATGAGTCCGGCGCAAGTGGCATTGCGGGTTCGCGTCCGTGCCGAGGGATTAGGAGTATCCGAGTATCCGAGTCGCACTACTGTTTACCGAATGCTCCAACCCCAAATCGAGAAACAGCAAGCGAAGCGATCGCTGGGATGGCGAGGGGATCGGTTATTAATTACGACTCGCGAGGGAATGGAACTGGCGATCGAATGGAGTAATCAAGTGTGGCAGTGCGACCACACGAAGATAGACGTGTTAGTGGTGGATCAATCGGGAGAAGTATTAGGGCGACCGTGGTTAACGATCGTGGTAGATACCTACTCGCGCTGCATCATGGGGTTGCATCTGGGGTTTGATGCGCCCAGCGCGCAAGTCGTTGGATTAGCCTTGCGCCATGCGATTTTGCCTAAACAATATGCAGTGGCGTATGAATTGCAGCAAGTATGGGACACCTATGGCTTACCGCAGTACCTATATACGGATAGCGGAAAGGATTTTCGATCGCAGCATCTAGAGCAAGTTGCCACTGAATTAGGGATTGTCCTGTGTTTGCGGCGTAAACCATCAGACGGCGGTATTGTCGAGCGACCATTTGGGACCTTCAACCGAGAATTCTGGCTCTACAGGATCAACTATGCAGAGCTACAGTTGAGATGCCAGCAGATGAGGCACCTGAGGCGAAAGTTTGCAAAGTTTCTAAAGCCGTACCCAGATCGCTTAATCAGTTTCAGCTTATTGTTAATGCCCTCCACCGCACCACTGGTCGTCCGATAGTCGAAGTAAGCCGTCACCTCACCGAACCAACGACAAAGGGTGCCAACCCTGCCGTGAAATCGCTTTTGGTTTTCGGCTAACCAATCGAGCAAACTGAGGGTTCCTTCTGTCTAATTCTTTGGGGTTTGAAAGATGTCTCGAAACGCCTCCTTCTGCCGATGGGCTTCTGCCAACAGAGGCGAAACTGCTTTGACCTCCGCCAACTTCAGTTTCTGTTTATCAGTCAAATGAGCTTCAGGTTTAAGCAACG
>Ga0209591_10002170_pt1 | contig 23788 bp, 21 predicted proteins | sample MAT01_FD_187207 | JGI IMG/M metagenome (GOLD analysis project Ga0209591, IMG submission 187207) | Freshwater microbial communities from Lake Fryxell liftoff mats and glacier meltwater in Antarctica - MAT-01 (SPAdes) (version 2) | ecosystem: Environmental > Aquatic > Freshwater > Ice > Liftoff... | reverse complement strand
CTTCCGTACTTGGGGATAGAACTTCAACAATTAAACAAGGATATTGGAGAAATTGAATAGCTTGTTTATCCCGTTCATCGCAACTCACCACAACATCGGGATAATGAAAAGGCCCCTTCTCCGATACACCTACTTTTCCATCCGCCATATTCACACGACAACCACTCCCTCGCAGGTGACTTTTTAACGCTGAAGCGAAGTTTAGAGCAATATCATTATGGGGAAGAGTACCCCCAGTCATGGCGAAAACTTCACCATCAATATATTCATATTTAATTTCTTGGCGTTCTTCCCATTCCAGATATTCCTGGGGAGACATATAGTTTGCATCTGGACTCGCAACCATAGCTTTATCCTCTAAACATTACGTTCAACCGCGATAATTTCAGTATACTCAAACTCATTCGGACTTTGTTTCACCAAAGGATATCTTTCCCCAGCCAACTCAATATAATCTTGTTCGCAATCAGGCTTAGAAGAATAATACGTAAGCACATATTCTCTACCAATTCTATTTGTCATTTCTGCTTCTACTTCACCCCGCCACTGAGTCTTAGTAACTAAAACTATCAACTGATTCGCTAATTGGGGAATTGTCTTCGCAATGTGTCGCCGCGAACTTTCATCCAAACTACCGAAAGGTGAATCCATGACAATTGGAAAAGTGCTACTATCGGGAATCATCATCATTTTTCGCTTCTCACTCCATTCCCTTACTTTGTCAATAATGCTGGCAATAAAGGATAAACTAAGAATTTGATTTTCCCCGGTGGAAGCTGCAACTGGCGCTTCCATACCCGTGGTATTTTCTACTAATGTCAGTTCATATTTATCGCTAATTTTAGGAATGTATGGAGTCACAGAAATTTCTGTGAATATCTCTTGTACTCGCTTTTCTAGTTGCAAACGAAATTGTTGTTCTTGACGATTTCTAACTTCCGTTAACCGTTCGATTGCATCTTGAGTGGCGTTAATCCGTCGCTGTGCTAAAGTTTGCTTGTCTTCATTCAGCTTTTGTTTAGCAATTTGTTTGTTTAAACCTTCAATTTCAGTTGTGAGTTGAGCAATCTGCTGCTGATTTGCACCCTGTTCTCGATTTAATTCATCAATTTTACTTTCAATTTCATCTAAGCGTTTTTGCAAACTGCTAATTTCTTCATTAGCATCTTTTCGCAACCGTTCTTGAATATTGTCTAAATCGCCTTCAATTTGAGATATGCTTTGCCTTAACTGATTAATCCTAGTTTGTTCTCTATCAACTTCTTCCCAAAATCCTATGGCTTGCTTGTCAATTTCATCTACTTGAGCTATCATCCGAATTGCAGTTTCTTCTACCGCCGAAGAACCTGCTTTATTTAACCAAGTACTCACATGAGTATGAGAATGATTACCCTCGGATAATTCTGCACCACAAATACAGCGTTGAGAATTGAGTAAATCATTCACAAATTCCCGTGAAATTCCTGATGTTAACTCGCCGCGCTGCTTTAAATCATTGATAATTCCGCGAAACTGGGCTGTAGTTTCTGACAGTAAAACGGTATAACCCCGCGCGGAAATAACTTTTTTCAGCGCCTCCTTGGTTTTTTTATATTCTTCTTGATTCGCTGCTTTCTGTGATTCTAAATCCTGCCATCTTTCTTGCAATTCCTTAGCAGCACTTAATTCTCGTAAACGATTACTTGTCTCTTTTTTAAAAGTTTGTTGATATTCTAACTCTTCTTTAATTTCCGTTTGCCGTTTGGTAATGCGTTCACGCTCTCGTTCTATCTTCTCTTGCTGTCGTAATAGTTGTTTAGTTTCAGAATCACCAATAGATTTTAACTCATTTTCTAGAGCTTTTTTGGCATCTCCCAAATGTCTAATAGAACGGTTGATTACTTCCACACCCAAGAAAATTTTTGTAGCTTCAGCAATTTCAGCTTTTTTGTCAGAACGAACGATTTCTTCAATTCGTTCGCCGTCAAAGAAAAAATATTGATGTAAAGTAGCGGGTAAAATTTGATTAATTATATCGTCTGGTTGCTGAATTGGTATATTCCATTTCCCATCATCCGCACCAACCCACATGGTTAATTGAGTTTTACCAGCATCAAAATCACCTTCGTTTTTATAACCCCGACAGGCGCGTTTGACTCGATAGCGTTTACCTTCATGTTCCCAGCCAATTTCTACCCAACATTCTACAGCTTGACCTTTTTGAGTTTCTGCGATCGCACGCTTATTCACCAACTGCTCTATCGATGCAAACGCTGCACTAAATTTATCATACAATACCCATGTAAAGGCATTCAGCAAGCTAGTTTTGCCAGAGCCATTATTGCCATGAATAATTGTCGTGTTCTGAGCATCTCCCCCAGCGATGATCATCTCTGGTGTCGTACCATAAAAGGAGCGAAAGTTGCATAGCTTGATTGAAGTTAGCTTCATCGCACCTCTTCCTTAATAATGTCCAAAATATTATCATTTATATGGCTGTTAATCTTCTTATCTAGCCTGCCTTTTTCCAGCTTCCATACCCGCTCAATAATTTGCCGTACTTCCGGCGGTGCGCTGGTTATTGGCTCCTGCACATCATCGATATTCGTCTCTTGTGACATATTGGATTTTCAAATATAGTTTTTCTATATTTTAACTTTCTCTAGTGCTGGAATAGCCTCCGTAAAGCCACTGTTTGCCTTATATCATGTCTGCTTGATTGCTTATTAAACCCGAAGAACCCCACCCCGCCAAAGCTATGCTTTGTCTCCCCTCCCCGCCGGCGGGGAGGGGATTAAGGGGAGCCAGTGCGGTCTTCTCCCAAAGGGAGAGGCTAGCGCCAAGGGGTCTCCCCAAGTGGAGCATCTGGCGGGTGGGGTGCAATGACTATCGGAATCGCAACTAGTTACCCGGACATGATATTATCTTTAAAATGCTAATTTTTTTTTGAAAAACACTTTATTATTTAATTGTTTTCTGTTATTATTAATTTTAACCAATCTAGATCATAATGGGATGTAAGTAGCTTTAAAAATTTTACTTACATCCCATTATGATCAAACTCATAATTTTATTATTTCATACTTAATGCATCTTTTTTCAAAACTCGAAAAATTTTACAAAAAAATACAACTATTCTCTGATTTATCATCAAATATCTAATAAACCATATCGCTTTTGTAAATCAAGTAACTTCATTCTTGCTTCTCCAGCATTATCAGCCAAATCAGCAAACTCTACAAAGCGCCGTAATTCCTTTTTCAACAAATTACGCTCAACTTCTATCGTTTCTCTATCTAAATCTGGTGGTAAAACAATCATGTCAAATATTGTGGCGCGTTCCTTACCCGGATGAGGACGTAAAACTCGCCCACGTCGCTGAATAAACTGGCGAGGATTACCAGAACTTGATAAAATCACCGCAGTTTGAATTGCTGGAATATCGACACCTTCATCTAAACAACGAATTGCCACCAAACCTTGCAATTCCCCGCTTTCAAATTGATGTCGTAAAATTTCTCGTTCTTGTAAAGTTGTTTGGGCTGTATAGGTGCTTACCTTATACCCTAAATCCACTCCTAAAATTTTAGCAACAGCTTTAAGTTGGCGTAGAGATGAACGTTGTCCCGCATCTTGTGAACCATCGCTACAATAAAAAAGAGTGTGAGTAGTTTCGCGGCGAGTTGCCATTAAATCCCGCAAAGCATTTAATTTATTTTCTGCCGCACCAATTAATCTTGCTCTTTGCATCAACAACGGCTTTAAATCTTCATTGTCTTCAAAGTTTCCCGCTTGTCCATTTTCTCGATCTCTATATAATAGCGATCGCCCAATTCTTTTAGTTAACTTTAAATAAGCAATACTTTCTGCTTCTGTTAACTCCACCAACACCGGATAATACAGATAATGTACCAAAGCACCTTGAGCGATCGCATCCCTCAAAGTAAACTCTGGCTGGAGAACTGGGCCAAAATAATCAAATAGAGATTGCGTACCAAAATCATCAAAATACCTCTCTGGTGTGGCAGATAAAGCTAGTCTCAACCCAACACTACGCGGTAAACTTTCTTCTAACTTGGGTGCGCCTAAATTATGCGCCTCATCCCCAATAATTAAAGTTTTCGCAGGAAAATATTTGAGTTGAGACTGAAACCCATCTCCAATTAATGTGGAGTTCGTAGTAATCACCGTGACAAACCGTTGAGAACCAGAACGCAGATTATAAATTTGCGTAGAAAGTTGACTTTGCCAAGTGCGTAGATTCTCAAAGGCTAAAATGGGTTGCAAATTAAATTTTTCACATTCTCGCGCCCATTGGGTGACAAGATGGCGATAGGGACACACCACCACCAGAACTTGTAAATTAATCTGCTGATATAATTCACAAGCGATCGCTAATGCAGTAATCGTTTTACCACTACCAGTAGCCATTTTCAGCGTTCCTCTGCCATTGTTGGTAAACCAGCTAGCGATCGCTTCTCGCTGATATTGCCGCAATTGCAGAGATAGAGGCATTCTTGGGCATCCTGGTAATGGTTGCGTGTAATAACTGCCCTTACTTTCCCTGGCAATTGGTAATTTCAACCGGAAAGTGGGCAGTTGCCGTATTGAATTTTTCGTCAGGTACATTATGTTAAGGGCATTGAGAATTGGGCAATTCAATTTTGGATTTTGGATTTTAAATTTTGGATTAAATTTCAATCTAAAATCCAAAATCTAAAATCTAAAATTCTTACTCCCCATTTATTCAGTTGTAACCCCGCCAAACACCAATGAGTGAACCTTGCACCTGTACTTGTTGAGCCATGACTTCAATGGGATTGTACTTAGGATTTGCTGGTTTGAGGGTGACGCGATCGCCTTGACGATAGAAACGTTTTAAAGTTGTACCAAATCCATCTACTCTAGCGGCAACGATGGTACCATTTTTCAAATGATTTGGTTCTGCTACTGGACGCAGAAATACCACATCGCCATCAGCAATTAAATCTTCAATCATGCTATCGCCAGCTACGCGCAAAGCGTAGGTTTGGGGAGGTAACTCGAAATTAGAAAAGTCTAGATGATCTGTAGCATCAGTAAACGGTTCTATTAAACCACCAGCAGCGATCGTCCCCAAAATTGGTACACCTTGCTTCACAGCACGCAAAATCCGAATCGTCCGTGCTTGGCCTTCAGTCCATTCTATATATCCCTTAGTGCGTAAATGTTCCAAACGACTTTGAATTGGTGCTGGTGACTTCAAGTTCATCGCTTGCATCATTTGCCGAATTGAAGGCGAATGCTGGTTCGATCGGATGTATTCTGCTAGCCATTCGTAAAGTTCTTGTTGAGCTTCCGTTAGACGTTCCATAAATTTGCGGGAAGTAATTATAAATGTCTCTAGAACATTAGTACTACAAAAAACTCCCCATAACAAGAGAAAAGTAAAAATATGAAAGGCAAAAGCAAGAATATTCTCTTTTCTTTTACCCATTTATTTGGGATTTTTTACCAGCAAGTAGTTAGGAGCCAATCGCACACTAGCTATTCTGACTCCTAACTCCTGTACAGACGCGATTCATCGCGTCTCTTGACTTGTACAGACGCGATTCATCGCGTCTCTCTTTTATTCACTCCGCCCCTAAGATACTTGCAAGTAAAGCTTTTTGAGCGTGCAAGCGATTTTCCGCCTGTTCCCAAACTTTTGATTGAGAACCTTCAATAACTGCCTCGGTAATTTCTTCACCGCGATGGGCTGGTAAGCAGTGTAAAACAATTGCCTCTGGTTCCGCAAGGCTTAATAACTGCTCCGAAATTTGGTAAGGCTGAAAAATTGGCATCCGGTTGTCTGCTTCTGCTTCTTGCCCCATACTCGCCCAAACATCAGTGTAAAGTATAGCAGAACCCTTAGCGGCTAATTCTGGATCATGAGTAACGAGAACTTCCGTTTTGTTATTAGCGATCGCTCTTGCTTGTTCTACAATCTTAGAATCTGGCTCATATCCGCTAGGGGTAGCAATTCTGACATTCATTCCCACCAAAGCACAGCCCAACATCAGAGAATTAGCCATATTATTCCCATCACCCACGTAGGTCAAAGTTAACCCCGCAAGGGTGTTAAAGCTTTCTTGAATCGTCAATAAATCCGCTAATACCTGACAGGGATGTTCTGCATCGGTAAGGGCATTAATCACCGGAATATTGGCATAGTGAGCAAAAGTTTCCAAATCCTGCTGTGCAAAAGTGCGAATTGCCAAAATATCCAAATATCGATCTAACACCCGCGCCGTATCCTGTAAAGGTTCTCCACGACTAACTTGAGTCACATTAGGGTTAAGATCGATTACCTGTCCCCCCAGATGGTACATTGCCACAGTAAAACTTACCCGCGTGCGAGTTGAAGCTTTGGAAAATAACAACCCCAAAACTTTATTACACTGCAACTTCAGCTGTTGTGATTTAAGTTGAGTTGCCAATTGCAGGAGTTCTTGAAGCTCCGTCGGACTGATGTCCGCTAGACTTAATAAATCTCGTCCGAGCAATGCTGCCATGCTTGTAATCTGTAAAAAATAATTATATATTTCTGTTCCTTTATTCAGTCGTCTCCAGAAAATACAGTTTTAGTGATTTTTTTATGGTTAATCACAATTGCAACGCCAACTCAACCATCTAGGGGCACAAAAGCAGCGATATTGCCAAAATCTCTGGTCTTCTAGCCTTATTTAGTCAGAGGTAGATATTTTTTAGCAATTACAGCTAGACAAATAAATTGATTATGGTACAATAATAAACTGTGGTTGCTATTTGAGAGCGATCGCCAAACTTGCCAGCATAGCACAGTGGTAGTGCATCCGACTTGTAATCGGAAGGTCGCGAGTTCAAATCCCGCTGCTGGCTTTTAGTATAAATAATGAAAAATTTTTATGCGATTAATTGTAGATTCATAAATTTCGATGTCACTGTTCACCGATTAAAGCCGATATTTATACTTTCAATAGAACAATTAATAATCTACAAGGCGTTTAGCACGTTTCTGCTCATACATTAGCTTGTCAGCCTCTTGTATCAATTCTTCTAGTGAAACTTTTTCATTTAAGGCGCATTGTGTCACACCAACACTTACGGATAGTTGAGATAAGTAATTATGCCCTTGATTATAGCGATCAATATTTGCTTGCAATCGAGGAGAAAATTCATCTATATCCCTAGACCAGACAGAAAGTAAGATGACAAACTCGTCTCCTCCTAGACGGGCAATAATATCCGACTCACGGAAGGTTTGCTTTAGTAATTGGGCTGTGTCAATGAGAAATTTGTCTCCTATTTCATGCCCTAGAGAGTCATTAATCTGCTTTAAACCATCTAAATCAGCAAACAAAAGACAGCAGAACATTTGTGTACGTTGAGCAGTTTTGAATTGCTGATTTCCCAACAAAAAGAAACCACGTCGATTATATAGTCCTGTCAACTCATCAGTTAGGGATAACTGCCTAACCTCTGTTTCAGCCTTCAGGCGTTTCTGAATTTCATCCTCTAGGCGTTGATTTTGTTCAAAAAGTTGTTGGTATTGCTGTTTGATGAGTAGCTGGTTTCTGACTCGCATTACCACTTCAAGTTCTTGAAAGGGCTTGATGATATAGTCTTGTCCACCCAGTTCAAATGCCTCGATTTTATCACTGATTTGGTCAAGGGCACTAATAAAAATAATAGGAATTTGATCTGTTATTTTTGATGCTTTCAACTGTTTACAAACCTCATAGCCATTCATTTCGGGCATAAAGATGTCAAGCAGAATCAGATCCGGCGGATATCGATAAGCAGCTTGTAATGCCATTCTCCCGTTAAGGGATTTACGGATGATATAACCCTCCGACTCTAGTATTTTGGTTAACAACCGCAGATTGTCGGGGGTATCATCCACGATTAGGATATTCGTTTCCGAAGCGGATTTAAGTAAATTAGCTATAGCCTTTTTCCTAAGTTTGGGTAAGAGTTGCTATCGCTTCCAACTGGAAATTATCGACCAGAGATTTCAGAGCATTGGCGAGAACTTGCTCCTGGTTGGGGATTTGAGCAATGAGATTGTAAAGCTTGCCATCGTTGAGATCCAGAGCTGCTTGCTGCACCTGAATAATCCACTCTGGCGACATTACCTGTAAATCTTTGGCGGTTAGGGATTTCTGAAGTAAGGTTTGCTGTTCTAATATCGGTAAAGCTTCTTCCCTGTAGCGGTAGCGGACTCCCAAATAGTGTGCCATCTTATCAAATAAGACACTTTCTAGAAATGGTTTGGTGATGTGGTCGTTGCAGCCTGCCTGAATGCTGTTGGTGTAGTCTTCCTTAAAAGCATAGGCTGTCAGCGCAATAATCACCACGTCTTTACTTGCCTCCCTCCCTCGAATTTGCTGAGTAGCCTCGTGGCCATCAATTCCCGGCATTTGAATATCCATCAAAATCAGGTGAGGATGCCATTCTGACCACAAAGCGATCGCCTCCTTTCCGTTCTCGACTGCACAGACCTCGAACCCAACTAATTCCAATAGCCTGACGAGCAACAGACGATTTTCTCTCAAGTCTTCCGCCACCAGAATGCGATAAGTGGGCTGTCCCGGTTCCAGACCGATAACAGTGCGAGTCGTTTCCGGCGCAATGATATCCACTGAGCTTACCAGACTCAGTAAAACCTCACAAATAAAGGTTGACTCTTGATTCAGGGTGCTTCGCGCTGTAATATCACCACCCATTAAACGGGCAAACTGACGACTAATTGATAAGCCTAAGCCTGTACCTTGAACATTGTGACCTTGTTCTGTTTGCGTGAAAGCTTCAAACACAGTCTCCAGATCGGACTGAGCGATACCACATCCAGTGTCTTCAACTTCAAAATGAAGAGTGATAATTGGTTTGGAATCATCGGTAGAAATCGAATCAAGTAACTTGACGCTGCCCACTTTCCCAGTCAAAGCTTGGAATCGCAGCGTGACACTACCTGTTGTCGTAAATTTGATCGCATTGCTTAATAGGTTGAGCACAATTTGCAGCAGTTTTGATTCGTCACCATACACATAGCGAGGAACGCTGAGATCCTGCTCTGTGATCAGATCAATTCCTTTCTCTATAGCTTTGAGAGCAACCATCTCTCTGATGTAGTAGATTAGCTGATGCAAATCGAAAGAGCTTTCTGTTAACTCTAACTGACCCGCTTCAATTTTGGACATTTCCAGCACATCGTTGATCAGATTTAGCAAGTGTTTTCCACTGCGGCTAATGATGCCTAAATCCTCTTGGAACTCAGATGGAATCTTCTCGCTGCGGTTCATCAACTGAGTAAATCCCAAAATGGCATTGAGGGGAGTCCGCAGTTCGTGGCTCATTTTAGCGAGGAACTGGCTTTTGGCGCGGTTGGCGATCGCGGCTTGTTCTAGGGCGATCTGGGAAAACTCCAGCACTGCCAACATCAGCGTATTTCGCATCTCAGTAGCGGCTTCCAGTTCCGTAACCTCCCAAGGCAAGGAAGTTTCCCGCACGGTTTCCTTCCACATTGCAAAGGACTTCCGGGGAGACAATTGCATCTCTCCAATTTCGTTGATTGTTACCGTATCGTGGGGGTTGCCTGCCCAATTCACCGTCTGGATTTGCTCCGGTCGAAACCAGATAATGTGGTAAGACTTTTGTTTAGAATGGTTGAATAAAATTGAAATTGCCAGGAGGCCGCTAGCTTGATCTTGGAATGCCTTCGCTTCTGGATATAAACGTGAGAGAGAATCGGTAGCAAACACTCGTTTCGCCTTATGTTGCACCAACCATTTCACAAGCTCCTGCACCTGGGTAACTGATGGTGTTTGACCAACTAATGTCAGATGACCGTCAAGCAAAATCGCGGCTCCTTGAGCATGAACTAGATCGAGCAATTGAGAAGTATTTCTGATCAGCACTTGCTCAATAAAATTGGACTCGTGCAAAAACGCCTGTTGCAGTTTATCCTGAATCGCTTTCACGTGCCTTCGGTAAATATCCAATTCTCGTTCTTGCTGATGCACCAGTTCAATCGAGGCAAACTGTCCTAAAAGTTCACAGGCTTTGCGAGTTTCATAATTCACTAATTTAGTGCTGTAGTGGTGACAGGCAATTAATCCCCAGAGGCGTTTGTCGTTGATCAACGAAATCGTCATCGACCCGGCAACCCCCATATTCTGTAAGTATTCAATGTGAAAGTGAGACACTCCTCGTAACAGAGAATTACTCAGATCAAGGGGTGTATCCGTCAGAGGATAGTTGGTGGGAATCAGCGAAACAGGGGTGTAATTGATATCGGGAATGAATCTGATCCGGTTGCGGTAAAACAACTTGCGGGCTGGCGCGGGAATATCTGTTGCCAAATAGTGCAGTCCCAGGTAGCTTTCTAAATGCGTCTGTTTTTCCTCCGCAATCACCACACCACTGTCGTCTGCCTCAAAGCGGTAGATCATCACCCGATCAAACCCAGTCATTGCTTTCACTTCTCTGGCAAGGGTTTGAGCCAGATTCGTCAGGTTAGTGGCATTACGGAAATTAGCGATCGCGGCTTGCAGACGATGATAGAACTGGATTAAATCGGTGCTTTTGAGCGATCGCATAGGTTCTAGTTCTATGATCAACCCATCTACGATCCGGTGCATTACACCTGTGAATGTCTGATTTTGCCGTTGCCAATCAGTCTGGGCAACCCGCCGTATTTTTAGCTCAAACGGATTGCAAAGCTCCAGGTTCTCTTCAGCCAGATAGCCAGTAAGCTGCTGTACTTGATCGCGAGAAAACAACCGTTGTAAGGGTTGACCCAGCAATGCTTCTGCCGAAATCCCAAAAAACTGTTCCACATTATCACTAACCTGCAAAATTGTTAGCTGTGGCTCTTGCAGCATCAGCAACATTCCATGCGGCTGAATATAACCGGGAGCATACACCGATTCATCACTGCACACTTCTAAAGCCGTCAGTATAGGAATGAGTGAGGAGAGGGAGATAGGATTTGGTGACTGCATAGCTGAGGTAAGCGGTTTTGGAAACCAAAAAGTTGTGAATCTAACTTGAAAATTCAGACAAAGAGAATTGCTTTGAATCATTTAAAGGATTCGCTCAAACTGATACTCAATAAATTGAAAAGTTTTTTTCAAAAGAGCGATACCTGCGGCGGGCTACGCCTACGCTAAAATTCGTAATTCAAGATACTTTTTTACTTAACTATCTATGTGAAATACCCATTTATAGTATTTTTTGGTAACAACAACTATAGCCCTTGATATACAATGGTTTTAGCCAAAAAATGCAACATCATTTTGTGAAATGGCGACATTTATTTTATGAATGTATATAGCGTTTCCAATTCAGATGCGGTAGCATATTATATGCCCTGATGTAGGGGCACGGCAGTGCCGTGCCCTTACGGGTGTACTTGGATGAAGAGTTTTTCCCCGATTCATTCAAGTTGCGATTTTCTATTAATAATGCATAAGTCCTAGAGTTTATGTTTTAGTCTCTAACTAAACCCTATTGGTTCATCTTCAGGACTTCTACCAATTTATAACTCTTAATTACGAATTACGAATTAGTACAAGTCCTATTGCTCATGAATTCGCAAGTTGTCGATAGCGTTCTTGTACTTCCTGAATCGAAAACAAAGTTTCAAACTTCAACCCAGCTGACTGGTACAATTCACCTCCCCCTTGCTCACGATCTACCAGTGAAATTACTTGATTTACAGTATAACCTGCATCTTTAAGACGCTCAACCGCTTTCAGAGCAGATTGCCCAGTTGTTACCACATCTTCCAAAACTACTACTTTTGCACCTTCTGGTAAACTGGGGCCTTCTATATAAGCTTTCGTTCCATAACCCTTAGCTTCCTTGCGAATAATCAGCGCTGGTATCGGGCGATTTTCATAAACAGAAACTACACTCACTGCTGTCACAATTGGGTCAGCCCCCAATGTTAAACCACCCACAGCCTGTGTATCTACAGGTAGTAAAGGAAACAGCAAGCGTCCAACTGCCAAAGCGCCTTGAGGATGGAGTGTTACCTGCATCTTATTGACATAATAAGAACTACGTAGCCCAGAAGACAGGAGAAAATCACCCTCTTGATAAGCCAGTTGAGAAAATAAATCTAGTAGCTTGTGGCGCAAGGTGGTCAAATCAGCAGTGGTTGCCCAAATATCTGAGTGGGTAAGAGTTTCAGTAGGATACGTCATTACAAAACATTAAAAGTTGTGCTACACCAAAGGTTGAACTCATCAGAGTTCTGAACTTAAGCATAAATTAAGATTGCCTAAAAATTGAGGAGTTAGGAACGTGGGTATAAAATTTAAAACTTTTAGTGGTTTATTGGTACTGCTTGCTGCTGGTATTGCTTTTCCCTCCGTTGCATCTGCCCAAACGGAAAGCCCCAAAACTGAAACTACGAATGATGCATTTGAGCGAGCTTATTTTCGTCACGATCGCAATTTCTACGAAAATGGTAGCCTCAAGCGTCAGCTAGACTCATTTCTAGGATCTGGTGCCAGCTTCGGTGGTTCCTTCCCAGAAAATGAAATTGCCCGCGATGCTCAGTTGATTAACACTTTATATCATGATGTCCTGACTCAGCAAGTTGGCAACGATCCATATATTCGCACTCCCGATTTACCAAATCCTTACGACACATCACTGATGATGTCTCCTCGTTTGAATAGTAACAAACTCAAAGTGGGAACTGAATTCAGGTTTGAAACTTTACCACCTCGGTAATATTGGGGAGTGGGGAGTAAGAATTTTAGATTTTGGATTTTGGATTTTGGATTAAATTTCAATCTAAAAAACGCTCCTACGTCGCTAAAGCCGCGATATAGTCAGTCCAAAATCTAAAATTGAATTGCCTAATGCCCTTTATAGCTCTATTACTGCTTTTTTATCCTTCAGTGCGCCCTGCTGGAATCGAACCAGCCTGAAGACGAATTATGAGTTCGTTGCCTCCCCAATCGGCCAAAGGCGCTTATTTTGTTTGGTTTCGGGTTCCTATAAGTCAATTACTTTAACTCTTAGGTCAACCTAATTTGCTAATTTTAGAGTGAGGAAAATACCTCATGCACTGAGTTTAGCCAATTGCGTAATTATAGCACAGATTTACACCTGTGAACACTCGACTATAGCTTATCAGATTTTTATACTACATAATTTAATCATAAAATAGTGCAGACTAATATTGATTAAGTTCCTTTAAGGATTGAGGTCAAAAGCTTCACTATTCTTAAATAGACCAGCATTCTATTGTAATAGCTTGTCAGCGATGAAAATAAATTCTACTGTACTTCTTACTTTGGTTTTGTTAATCCTGATGATGGGAGCAGGTTCTGTGAGTGCCCTTTTGGGGTTTGAACTAGGTAGTTCAGCACTTAAAGGCGTTACTACACCAGATGGGCGTCCCACAACTAAATTTGCCAGCAATAAGGCAAATAACTCCCAACAGGGAGGGCTAGTGTTATTAAAAGAAGACGAAATTCTGAAAATTGTTAAGGCGCGAATTGAGGGTAAGACCAAGGCTGCTAAATCAGAAAAGCTAGAGGACGATGATGAAGAAACCAATAGCAGCAAGCAGAAGCCAGAGGAAAAACCCCCAGCAGTGGTTGAAGAAAAACTCCAGCCAGGTTTTCCAGTTACTGCCCTGAGTGAGGGTGTAACCATGTCTGTGCAATCTGTCCGCTACTCTGGTGGTGATTTGCTACTGAAAGTGAAAATGCAGAACAAAGGTAAAGATTCTGTGCGCTTCCTGTATAGTTTTTTAGATGTTACCGATGATAAAGGACGAACTTTGAGTGCTAGTACAGAGGGTTTACCAACAGAATTGCCTGCAAATGGGCCAGCATTTACAGGTACAGTGAGCATTCCCACAGCTTTACTTGATGATGTCAAGAAAATATCACTTGCTCTAACTGATTATCCCGCTCAAGAATTGAAGCTAGAGGCATTGAATATTCCTGTAGAAAGGTAGATTGGGCATTGGGCATTGGGCATTGGGCATTGGGCAATTCAATTTTGGATTTTGGATTTTAAATTTTGGATTAAATTTCAATCTAAAATCAAAAATCTAAAATCTAAAATTCTTGCTCTCCCGACTCCCCACTCCCTATTCCCCTAAATGGAGGGCGTGAGTTTTACACGAGCTTTGGTGGTGAGTGGTTTTCCTAATTTAATTTGGACAGACGTGGCGCTGCGGTTGTTGTCAGTGCTACTACTGATTGCCATAAATGCCTTTTTTGTGACGGCGGAATTTTCGATGGTGAGCGTGCGGCGATCGCGTATTCACCAGCTAGTTAAGGCTGGGGATATTCCAGCGATCGCAGTCGAGATGCTACAACGTAGTATTGACAGACTACTATCTACCACTCAATTAGGCATTACCCTCTCTAGTTTGGCATTGGGATGGATTGGCGAAAGTACGATTGTTGTACTGGTTAATACATGGTTAAGATCCTGGCCTTTACCGAGTGGGATCACTACCTTCTTGGCTCATTCCCTATCAATTCCTATCGCCTTTTTCTTGATTGCCTATTTGCAAATTGTGATCGGAGAATTATGTCCCAAATCCTTAGCCATGCTGTATTCAGAACAGCTAGCTAGATTTTTGGGGCCTTCGGTAAAAGCGATCGTGCGTTTTTTTAGCCCCTTTATCTGGATTCTCAACCAATCAACTCGCTTTTTATTGCGGATTTTTGGCATCCAATACACAGGTCAAGGCTGGAGGCCACCTGTGACTCCCGAAGAATTGCAACTGATTATCTCTACAGAATGGGGGTCTACTGGTTTACAGCGTTCAGAACGAGAATTGCTCAATAATGTCTTTGAATTTGGGGATGTAATGGCTCAAGATGTGATGATCCCCCGCACCAGTATTATCGCGCTGCCAAAAGATGCTACCTTCCAGGCATTACTCAAGGAAATGGCTTCTACTGGTTACTCTCGTTATCCCATGATTGGTGAATCTTTAGACGATGTTCGCGGTATTGTTTATTTTAAAGATTTGGCACAACCTTTAGCTGTAGGAAAGCTAAGTTTAGAGACACAAATCCAACCTTGGATGCGTCCCGCCCGGTTTGTTCCCGAACACACATCCTTGAGTGAACTTTTGCCCATGATGCAGCAAGAGAAACCAGCTATGGTCATGGTAGTGAATGAATTTGGCTCTACTGTTGGACTAGTGACAATCAAAGATGTCATTGCCGAAATCATTGGCGACGCGAGTGAACCTGAAAGCAGCGACGACTTACTGATTCACATGTTAGATGAGCATAAATTTTTAGTGCAGGCGCAGATCAACCTCGAAGACCTCAACGAAGTTTTGCATCTCAATTTGCCCTTAACAAGAGAATATCAAACACTAGGGGGCTTTTTGCTGTATCAGTTACAGAAAATTCCGGCCATTGGCGAAACCTTCTGTTATGAAAATCTCGAATTCACTGTGGTATCAATTGTTGGCCCACGCCTGCATCAAATTCAATTGCGACGGTTAGAAGAGTTAGGAGTTGAGAGTTAGGAGTTAAGAATTAAAACTCCTAACTCCTCACTCCTAACTCCTCACTCATAATTCATGACTCCTGACTCAAGAAGCATACGCCAGTGGATCAACAAGTCCCAATTCAGCAAAAGCTGCTAGCCGCAAGCGACAAGAATCACATACACCGCAGGCGACATCTTCACCGGCATAGCAAGACCAAGTTAGTTCCCAAGGAACTCCCAATTGGTTTCCCAGTTGGATGATTTCAGTTTTTTTCAGGTTGATTAGGGGTGCAACAATATTTATTGGTTGTCCCTCACGCCCTTGTTTGGTTCCCAGACGAAAAACTTCCTGCATCGCCTGGATGTAGTCGGGGCGACAGTCAGGATATCCTGAGTAATCTAAGGCATTGACACCGATATACACACGTTCAGCTGCGATCGCTTCGGCGTAACCAAGAGCAAAGCTTAAAAATATGGTGTTACGAGCCGGAACATAAGTAACAGGAATATTTTGAGACATTTCATCCAGCGATCGCTCCTGGGGTAAATCAATGGCGTCATCGGTAAGTGCTGAACCGCCCCATTGTCGTAAATCAAAATTAACCACCTGATGTTTTGCGATCGCAGCTTTTTGAGCAACACTTAGGGCTGACTGTAACTCTCGTCGGTGTCGCTGCTGGTAATCAAAGGAAATAGCATGACATTCACAGCCATCAGCCTTAGCTTTGTATAGAATTGTGGAAGAGTCTAATCCCCCAGATAACAGAATTACAGCTTTCATCTCGGTTGCAAATTTTGGATTTTAAATCGCTAAATTACACCTCAACATTTCTGGTCAGGAAGCAATGCCAAAGCGACTCCTGAACCCTATGAGTGATGCACAACAACGCCGCACCTTAGATATTCTAAAGAAACAATCTACACTAGTTTCTCTCAAAAAGCAGCGTGATGTCTTCTACCAGATGCTACGCGTAGCTTACTTTTTTGCAGGAGTATGCGTCTACCTTGGGTACTGCAAATAATCATACAAAATCTTTTCAATTAATCAGTGGCGATAATTTCCAATAGCATTTTTCTTTAAAAAAGCAAACGTGTTACTTTTTCATGACTTTGTAATTTTAGTAGTATCAAGTTAAGTCGGAGTGGAGAAAGCCGCTCCTGAGAAATTTGAAGAATTTACACTTAAGTCTTACTGAATGTTTTAAAGTTAATAAAAAGACACATATTTATTGTAAAAAGTGCAAAATCCAAAACAAACCCGAACTATCTATACAAAAGATATATACAAAAGATATTTGGATTACGGGAACCGATCACAAACTTTGAAATTCTTCATAAACATAGGCTCTATGTTACCATCTGGATGGTTTTAGACGGATCGTAACTGGCTTTCGAGTATAAACGCCAACGGCCGTAGCATCTCTAAATTTGGTGGTTGAGGAGAGAATAATAGTGCAAAATAGCATGTCAGTGGCAGAACCGAATCCATATACACAGCGTAACCAGCCACGACCGATCCGCATAGGCGTGATTGGAGTGGGTAACATGGGACAACACCACGCTCGCGTGCTGAGTTCAATGAAAGATGTTGAACTAGTAGGAGTGGCAGATATTAATGTTGAGCGAGGGCTAGAAACTGCCAGCAAGTACAAGGTGCGTTTTTTTGAAGATTACTGTGATCTGCTACCCCTTGTAGAAGCAGTTTGTGTAGCTGTTCCCACCCGTCTGCACTATGCCGTAGGCATCAACTGTCTGTTAACGGGAATTCATGTTTTGATTGAAAAACCGATCGCAGCCAGTATTTCTGAGGCAGAGTCCCTAGTAAATGCCGCAGCTGAGTCTGGGTGTATCCTGCAAGTGGGTCATATTGAGCGTTTCAATCCAGCTTTTAAAGAACTAAGCCAAGTGCTTAAAACTGAGGAATTGCTGGCGCTAGAAGCCCATAGAATGAGTCCTTACTCAGATCGGGCAAACGATGTTTCGGTTGTGCTGGATTTAATGATCCATGACATCGACCTACTTTTGGAATTAGCTGCTTCCCCAGTCACGAAATTGACTGCTAGCGGTAGTCGCGCCCTAGACTCTGGTTATTTAGATTACGTAACTGCCACCTTGGGGTTTGCCAATGGTATTGTTGCTACTCTGACCGCCAGTAAAGTTACCCACCGAAAAATTCGCCGGATTGTCGCCCATTGCAAAAATTCATTCACTGAGGCAGATTTTCTCAAGAATGAAATTTTGATTCACCGACAAACGACTGCTAATTCTCTCACCGACCACCGACAAGTACTTTACAGGCAAGATGGTGTAATTGAAAAAGTCTACACCAGCAATATTCAACCCTTAAGTGCAGAATTAGAGCATTTTGTCAACTGTGTACACGGTGGCAATCAACCCTCAGTAGGTGGTGAACAAGCTCTCAAAGCCCTGAGACTGGCAAGTTTGATTGAGCAGATGGCGCTGGAAGATCGAGTTTTGAATCCATTAGACTGGCAATCGGAAGCAAGAGTACAATCATTGACCCCGACAGCCTAAAAGAAGAAGGGATGAGGGGGATGAGGGGGACAAGATAAAATTTTCTCCCTGCTCTCCCACAGGCGCAACCTCACAACCTCAGAAGAAAACCCTAGAGTATGTTTTTAAATTTGCCATCAAATCTTTAGATCCTTCCTAGTCCTTTTAAAAAATCGACTAAGGGGGATCTAAAAAATTAGAAAATAAAATCTGATGGTTGGTTTCATTAATTTTTTCAGGTTCGTAGTGAGCGATTTATCGCTCAATTTCAAGGACTAGTACCGGAAGGCGGAAGTCAAAAGTCAAAAGTTAAAAGTCAAAAGTTTTGTATATCAAGGCTTTTGCTTGTTTAAAATGGTAGCTTGATTTCCGCCACCCTGTACTAGAGCTACTTCCGAATTTGTATAAACTTCGCAATTAATGAAACAGCCCTCTAGCTTTCACTTGTCTTACTCTGTTTCTTCATTGCGGTGCCAACTTTTAGTGCAGCCGAATTACCTTGACTTTAGCAAGCGAGGATAATTAGCTTTTTTAAAAGCTAAAGCGGAATCTTAGTAACAAGACTAGTTCAGCAATTTCAGGAATTAACTCAATGCTTGAATGGGTAACTAATACTATCAACTACTTTGGCTATTGGGGAATCGCCCTACTAATGTTCCTAGAGAACCTTTTTCCCCCGATTCCTTCAGAATTGATCATGCCACTGGCTGGATTTACAGCAAGTCCATATCAACCAGGAGGGGCAAAGCTGAATATCATTGGTGTGTTTTTCGCAGGGCTTTTGGGTTCTGTATTGGGCGCACTTATTTGGTACTATCCGGGTAAGTTTTTGGGTGAAACCCGTTTGAAAGCTTGGGCTGACAAGTATGGCAAATGGTTGGGTATATCCAGTAAAGATATCACCAAGGCCAAAGAGTGGTTTAATCGACAAGGTAGAAAAGCAGTATTAATTGGTCGCCTTGTACCTGGAATCCGCACCTTGATTTCTGTTCCCGCAGGTATCAGCAATATGCCTTTGCTACCATTTTTATTTTATACAACATTAGGTAGCGCTGCTTGGGTGGGTTTGCTAACATACTCAGGATACGCCTTGGGTAGTCAGTATGAACTTGTGGACAAGTACCTTGCTCCTGTATCCAAAATCGTACTTGGGGGTTTGGTTCTAGCATTTGTTTTCTGGATATTCAAGCGCCAGTTAAGACCTACTAGAAGATGAAACACCGACGCTTTTGGTTTGAAAGCAGTAAAAGCAGGGGTTACATCTGGCCAAAATTCGCCTACACTATGCCAAATAATACTAGATGTGCGAAGGCATGAGCTTATCGGAAGTATCGTCCGAATTAATTTTTGGCGTATTTCTAGCTACACTTGACGCAACCTAGAATTTCTGGTTGCTCGCATTTTTGTAAGATGAGCATGACAACTTTTTACAGTTAAGTTTGAACTAGGAGCTTTCATGACAGACCAACCTTCCGCCGCTACCCCCATCAATGCTGCTGCTATACCCATGAATAGAGTGTCAGCATCGACTCCCATCAATGCTGTTAATAATATTCCTCCCAAGACAGGCGGCGTTCCAGGGAAAACCATTCTCAGTGTTGATTTAGGCAGAACTTCCACAAAAACTTGTGTGAGTCGTGAACCCGGCAATGTCGTGTTCGTACCTGCCAACGTCAAGCAGATGTCAATAGAACAAGTACGCGGTGGTGTTTTTGAAGCCAGGGCTACCGATCCCTTAATGGATTTGTGGCTAGAGTATCAAGGAAATGGATATGCTGTTGGTCAACTAGCAGCCGATTTTGGGGCAAATCTAGGAGTTGGCCAATCTAAGGTAGAGGCTGCACTGGTAAAAGTGTTAGCAAGTGCTGGCTACTTCAAACTTAGAGACGATATCTCAGTCGTATTAGGTCTGCCTTTTCTTTCCTTAGAGCAATTTGAAAAGGAAAAAGCCCAGTTGATTAGCCAAGTAGGTGGCCCTCATGTGTTGAACTTCCGAGGCGAATCTATATCGCTGAACGTCAGTAAGGTATGGGTAATGCCAGAGGGCTACGGCAGTCTGCTGTGGTCTGAAGCTCAACCGAAGAAAAGTCCTAACAGTCCCGATTTTACAAAAATATCGGTGGCGATCGTTGATATTGGACATCAAACCGTCGATCTTTTGATGGTAGATAACTTCCGTTTTGCCAGAGGTGCTTCTAAGAGCGAAGACTTCGGTATGAACAAGTTTTATGAATTGGTGTCCGCCGAAATCGAGGGAGCAGATAGTCAATCTCTAGCTCTGATTTCCGCCGTTAACAAACCCAGAGGTGAACGCTATTACCGTCCTAAAGGCGCTAGCAAGCCCACCAACCTAGACGATTTTCTGCCCAACCTTACGGAGATGTTTTCGCGCGAAATCTGTAGCCGTGTGCTAGCCTGGTTGCCAGAACGTGTCACCGATGTAATTCTCACTGGCGGGGGTGGTGAGTTCTTCTGGGACGACGTTCAACGTCTGCTCAAAGAGGCAAAGATTAATGCTCATTTAGCAGCACCTTCTAGGCAGGCGAATGCTTTGGGGCAGTATATTTATGGAGAGGCACAATTATCCTCCAATCGCGCTGCTAGGGCATAAAGCTGATGTTCCAATGGTCAAAAAAGGTAGTTAAATCCGTCACGTTCAACCCAGAGCTTGCTGATGAAAGCTTGTTAGCGCAAGTAGAAAGTTATTTGGACAAACAACCAGACAAGACTTTCAGCGACCTCTGTAAAGAAGCCTTATGGCAATCTTTATGTGTACCGGAACCTGTACAACCTGCTCCACAAACAGCAGCAACAGCACCGATTGAACAACAAATCGGTGAACTGCGACGTCAAGTGGCTGGACTTGAGGAACGTTTCTTTGCCAAGGGATCTAATCGTTTGGAGGCGATGGAACACCATTTATTGCAACTTTCTCAACAAGTTGCACAACTGGCGATTATAGTCAATGATCGCTCGTTCATTCCGTCTCCAAGTCAATTAGAAGTAGTAAATAATACTTCTTATACTGTTGCTACCCCTCCTCAAGAGGTTGACCCCGTAATCAGTCGCCTTAGTCAGTTTCTCGATGATTTTTAAGAAACAATCGCGTTTGTGAGTAGTTTTTGCTCCTCTTAACAATCCTTAATAGTATTATCTGTTAAGGATTGTTAATGTTTATGTAGAAAATATCGGGATTATTCAGATTTGTGTAGATGAAGCGAGATTTGTAAATAAAATCTGCTGTATATAACAGCTAGTACCGCAAGGCGGAAGTCAAAAGTCAAAAGTATTATGGAATAAGGTCTTTAGGTATTTTAAATGGTTGCTTTATTTCCGCCGTCGCGTACTAGTACATCAACTCTCTGAGGCGATATGCTTTTAAAACTGCAACAAATTGTTGTCAAACCTGGTCAACAAACGTTACTCCAAGATATTAGTTGGCAGCAGTTAGAAAATATTTTAGAAGAAATGGGAGAAAAGCGTGCCGCACGTATTTCTTATAGTCATGGCTGGTTAGAAATCATGGTTCCCCGACCAGAACACGAAAAAGATAAAGAATATATTGGTGAGTTAGTAAGAGTTTTATTAGACAAACTCCAAATTGATTTTGAGCCTTTTGGTTCCACAACACTTAAGAATGAGCGAATGCGGCAAGCAGTAGAACCAGATACCAGTTTTTATATTCAAAATCAAGCTGCTATCATTGGAAAAAATCGCATAGATTTAAATATAGATCCACCACCAGATTTAGCAATCGAAATTGATATTACTTCTCGGACTCGATTTGATAATTATGAAATTTTGGGAGTTACTGAACTTTGGCGACATACACAACAAGGTTTAGAAATTTCTTTGTTAAAAGAAGGGAAATACATAAAATCTGAATCTAGTCCTAATTTTCCTGATATCCCAATTGTTGAATTAGTTAATGAGTATGTTCAGCAGTGTTTAACTATTGGCAGAAGTCAATCTATGCGTAATTTTCGAGATTGGGTCAAGAATAATTTATAACTATTTGTAATCTGTACGCCTTAATTCTGGAAGCTCTCAGCAGATTATGATAGAAATTTAAGGCTTTCTGAGAAAGGCGATCGCTCATGACTCCTGAGACAAATCTAGCAGCCATTGTGGACTGGGAACCTCCCATGCCACCTACAGATTTAATTTTTGATGATGGTGAACCCTTGGAATCAAATCGCCACCGTATTGCCATGAATGTGTTGATTCGGTCATTGCAACAAGCTTGGGCTGATCGCAATGATTTCTTCACTGGCGGCAATATGTTTATTTACTACAGCAGCACCCAGGTTCGTAACCGTGATTTCCGAGGCCCAGATTTCTTTGCAGTACTGAATGTTGACGGCAATAACTCTAGACAAGGTTGGGTAGTCTGGGAAGAAAATGGTCGTTATCCTGATGTAATCGTCGAATTAATGTCACCATCTACAGCAGCAATAGACAAGGGTATTAAGAAAAATCTTTACGAACAAACCTTCCGTACCTCAGATTATTTTGTCTATGATCCCTTTGATCCTAATTCTTTGCAGGGGTGGCATTTAGATGATAATCAGCAGTATCAGCCTTTGACACCAAATGAGCGCGGGTGGCTATGGTGTAAGCGTTTAGATTTTTGGCTAGGGACGAGTGAGGGAACAATAGACAGAGAAACGGCGGTATGGTTGCGGTTTTACGATGTGGCTGGCAATTTGGTTTTGTTACCAGAAGAAGCAGCTATTGCACAAGCACAAGCCGCTACTGCAAGGGAAGAAGCGGCTGCTGTACAGGTGGCTCGTTTAGCGGCTAGATTAAGACAACTAGGGGAAAATCCAGATATTTTGTAAGAAATTTTGGCTTTTTTGATTTCTGCAAGCCGCACACTCGTAACTATATTTTAGATCCTCCTAATTCCTCCTTAAAAAGGAGGACTTTGAGAAGATTTACCCCGATAATCGAGGGGATACAACCGTAGACTTTTCAAACATCCTCTAAGACTTATTTTGTAGGAGTAATAAATGAAACGGCAAGTAATTATTTATCCAGGAGAAGATGGTTATTGGGTGGCTGAATGTCCTAGTTTACCTGCTTGCATTAGTCAAGGAAAAACGAAAGAAGAAGCGATTGCCAACATCAAAAAAGCCATCGAATTATACATTGATGCTTTAAAAGAAGAAGGTCGCCCTATTCCAGAAGATCATCTGGAAACTGTTTTGGTTGATGTATGAGCAAATTACCTATCCTTTCTGGTCAAGAGTGCATTAAATCTTTGGGAAAGGCTGGTTTTTATATTTTACGACAACGTGGAAGCCACATTATTTTACGTCGGGATGAGCCATTTGGTGAAGTCGTTGTTCTCGCTATTTTGAAATATCACAATCAACAAGTGCGATCGCTATTTTGAAATATCAGAATGAGTCAGTGCGATCGCCTTAGGGACTTCCAAGAAATAAATTATCCAAATGAACGTAGACGCTTCTCTACGAGACGCTACGCGTAGCTTGCTTCCCCGGAGGGGTACGGCTTGCCGCAGGCTACCACAGAGATGCAGTATTTCGACTTACTTCGACTACGCTCAGTACAAGTCGCTCAATAACCGAACACAGAGATAGGAGAAATAGAGAAGATTTTTGCGTCAGTTTTGGGATATTTTTTTATTTGGAAGTCCCTTAAAAAGCAGGGGAAGTGACATACCTACACTGATGCAAGCATACAGTGTAGGCTTCTCAGTGACTCTTCTATGAAGACATTGACTGAGCTTTGTTTTGAATCCACGTCATGCCCTGCCGCAGATTTGAACAAGTACCAAAAA
>Ga0209591_10002167_pt1 | contig 23801 bp, 19 predicted proteins | sample MAT01_FD_187207 | JGI IMG/M metagenome (GOLD analysis project Ga0209591, IMG submission 187207) | Freshwater microbial communities from Lake Fryxell liftoff mats and glacier meltwater in Antarctica - MAT-01 (SPAdes) (version 2) | ecosystem: Environmental > Aquatic > Freshwater > Ice > Liftoff... | reverse complement strand
ATGAAAACAGGAAAATTAAAAGCAAGAAGGTAAAGATTCATGTACATTATTATTCGTTCTTTATTTTAAAATGATAAAAACAGAAAAAGAGATAGATCTAATCAGAGAGAGTTGTAAGATAGTTTCAGGTGTTTTTGAGTATATAAGGGAATATATAAAAGAAGGAATTACAACAGGAGAAATAGATTTACTCATAGAAGAATTTATACTTTCGAAAGATGCTTATCCCGCTTTTAAAGGTTACAAAGTAAAAAAGAAAGCATTTCCTTCCAGCAGTTGTATATCAATCAATGAAGAAGTAGTTCATGGACTTCCGGGAAAGAGAAAATTGAAAAACGGAGATGTAATATCGATTGATGTTGGAGTAAAGAAAAACGGATATTACGGAGACGGAGCGAATACATTTGCAGTTGGAGAAATTTCAGATAAGAAAGCAAAGCTTTTAAAGATTACGGAAGAGTCGTTATATAAGGGAATAGAGATGGCGGTAGAAGGAAACGAAGTAAATGATATATCCTGTGCAATACAGAATTATGTAGAAGGTTCGGGATATGGAATTGTGAGAGAATTAGTAGGTCATGGAATAGGTAAGAATTTACATGAAGATCCGGCAATACCGAATTTTTACAGTCCCGGATCGAATCAGAAATTATTTGCAGGGATGGTAATAGCAATAGAGCCGATGGTAAATTACGGAACGTTTAAAGTTTATCAGAATAAAGATGGCTGGACGATAGTGACGAAAGATCATGAACCATCAGCACATTTTGAGCATACAGTTTTAATAAAAAAGGGAAAACCGGAAATCTTAACTATGGCAATTAATTTTTCTAAATAAAATTAATTTTCATATTTAATAATAAAAGATGGCAAAACAAGAGGCAATAAAAGTTGACGGATTGATATCAGAAATACTGCCGAATACTAATTTCAAAGTAAAGTTAGATAACGGTCATGAGATACTTGCACATATTTCAGGAAAAATGAGAATGAATTACATAAGAATTTTACAGGGTGATAAAGTTACGGTAGAATTGTCACCGTATGATTTAACAAAAGGCAGAATCACTTACAGATATAAATAATATTAATAAAACTAAATTACACTATAATGAAAGTACGCAGCTCGGTAAAAAAAATGTGTGTGAAGTGCAAAATTATAAAACGCAAAGGCGTAGTCAGAGTAATTTGCCCGATTCCAAAACACAAACAAAGACAAGGTTAAAATTTTATTAAAAAATAATTTCTCAGGAGAAACAATTTGGCAAGAATAGCAGGAGTAGATTTACCAAAGAATAAGAGGTCAGTAATAGGATTAACCGCAATATTCGGAATTGGAAGTTCTACGGCAAAAAAAATATTAGCTAAGCTTGGAATAAGTGAAGATAAGAAAATTTCTTTACTGACTGATGATGAAGTAAATCATATCAGAGGTGAAATAGCTGAAGCTATAAAAGTAGAGGGAGCTCTGAAATCTGAAGTTGCGATGAATATTAAAAGATTAATGGATATCGGAACATACAGAGGAAAAAGACACAGAAGAGGATTGCCGGCGAGAGGACAGAGGACGAAGACAAATGCCAGAACGAGAAAAGGAAAGAAAAAAACAGTTGCAGGAAAGAAAAAAGCAGCAGCTAAGAAGTAAACTTTAGTTAAAAGTTAAAAGTTGAAAGTTGAAAAGTTGAAAAGTTGAAAAGTTGAAAAGTTGAAAGTTGAAAAGTTGAAAAGTTGAAAAGTTGAAAGTTGAAAAGTTGATTTAAATAAAAGAAGTTTTAATAAAGTAATATTAAGTTTTAAAAAGAAAATAATCATTAATAAAAACATCATCTAACTTTGGCAAAGAATTTTAAAAAAGCTAAGAAGAAAATCCAGGCAGAAGCAAACGGAGTAGCGCATATCAAGGCTACATTTAATAACGTAATAGTCACGTTAACAGACATTTATGGAAATACGATTGCATGGGCATCTTCAGGAAAAATGGGTTTCAAAGGATCGAAGAAAAACACACCATTTGCTGCACAGATAGCAGCAGAATCTGCGGCAAAAATAGCTACGGATCTGGGAATGAAAAAAGTAGAAGTATTGATAAAAGGTGTAGGATCAGGCAGAGATGCAGCGGTGAGGTCCTTAAATACAGCAGGATTGGAAATCACATCAATAAAAGACATTACACCATTACCTCACAACGGATGCAGACCTCCGAAGAAGAGAAGAATGTAATTTAAAATTTTATAAATTTTTTTAAGGAAATCTAAAATAAAATAAATGGCAAGATATACAGGCGCTAATTGTAAATTATGTCGGAGAGAAAAACAAAAACTTTTTCTGAAAGGAACAAAGTGCTTTTCTGACAAATGTCCTATCGAAATCAGAAATTATCCTCCGGGTCAGCATGGAATGTCCAGAAGATCAAGAATAACGGACTACGCAGTACAGTTACGTGAAAAACAAAAAGTCAGAAAAACTTACGGAGTATTAGAGAGTCAATTCAGAAAATATTTTGAAGAAGCAACTAAAAAAACAGGAGTCACCGGTGATAACCTTGTGAAATTTCTGGAAAGAAGATTTGACAATACAATATACAGATTAGGTTTAGCTCCTTCAAGAAAAGCAGCGAGGCAATTAATTCTACACAAACATTTTTCTATAAACGGGAAAGTAGTAAACATCCCTTCATATCTTTTGAAGTCGGGAGATTTTATACAGGTTCGTGAAAAGAGTAAAAAACTGGAAATCATTCATGACTCTATGAAAAGAATTAAGGATACAATGATGGTGCCATGGTTATCGCTTGATAAGGCAAATATGAAAGGAACATTTATGAAAGAGCCGATGAGAGAGGAAGTTCCGTTTATTGCAAACGAGCAGCTAATCATAGAGTTATATTCCAAATAAGATTTAATTATATAAATAAAATAAATTAGTAGAATATGAAAATCAGTAATTTTCAAATGCCTGAAACAATAGTAAAAGAGGAATCCTCTTATACAGATACTTTTGGAAGATTTATAGTACAGCCGTTGGAGAGAGGTTACGGAGTTACAATGGGAAATTCTTTACGAAGAGTTTTAATTTCATCACTACCGGGAAGTGCGATTATTGCAATCAGAGTAAATGATGCACCACATGAATTTACAACATTAAAAGGAGTAGTAGAAGATTTATCAGAAATTATTTTAAATTTAAAAGAAGTAAGATTTAAAGATTTGACAAACAAATCGATAAAAATCGAATTGAATTTAAAAGGACCTCATAAATTTACGGCAAAGGATATACAGGATAAGACAGCAGATTTTGAAATATTAAATCCGGAAAAATACATTGCTACTTTGAATAAGGATGCAAACCTGAATATAGAAATCAGAATGGGTACAGGAGTAGGATATGTTCCTTCTGAAGATAATAAACAGACAAATTTACCTCTTGAATTTATTTGTATTGATTCGATTTTTTCACCAATCAGAGTTGCAAATTTCAAAATAGAAAATACAAGAGTCGGAAAAAGAACAGATTATGAAAAATTAATTTTAGATATCACAACTGACGGATCAATTAATCCTGAAGATGCGCTGGTATATTCGGCAAGAATATTACAGGAGCATAATAAACTGTTTTTAAATCTTAATCCTGAGCAGGTGGAGAAAAAAGAAGAACCTGTAAAATCCGAAAAAGATGAAGAGCATGAAATGGTTAAGAAAATTTTATTAATGCCTGTAGACGAACTTGATCTTTCGGTAAGATCACAAAATTGTCTCAGATCAGCGAACATAAAAACAATAGCAGATCTCGTAAGTAAAAATGAAGGAGAGATGCTTCATTACAGAAATTTCGGAAGAAAGTCACTTGCAGAATTAGGTGAGTTAATTGAAAATTTCAATCTGACATTCGGAATGGATGTAGATAAATATTTAAAAGAAGAGCCGGTAAATTAAAATAAATTCACTGAATTTTATAAAAGAATATTTTTAGAAAAATATGGTACACAGAAAAAAAGGCAGAAAATTAAAAAGAACAGCGAGTCACAGAAGAGCGTTACTTGCCAATCTGTCAGTTTCATTGATTTTACACAAAAGAATTGAGACTACAGAAGCGAAAGCAAAAGAACTCAGAAGATTTATAGAACCTTTGGTTTCCAAAGCCAAGAAAGCATTGACATATAAAGATTCAGCACCTGAAAAGGGAATTCATTTAAGAAGGGAAGCGAGAAAATTTTTACATGACAAAGAGGCACTGATAATTTTGTTTGATGAAATAGGAGCAAGAGTAGGAGACAGACCGGGAGGATATACAAGAGTATTGAAAAAATCCGGTAACAGATGGGGAGACGGTGCAAAGACAGCAATTATAGAATTTGTAGATTACAATTATGTAGAGAAAAAAGAAGCTGATCAAAAAGCGAAGGATGAAGTTACAGATGCAAAAACAGATGTCAAAAAATCTGTAGAAAAAGAAACAAAAAAAGCACCGAAGAAAGAATCAAAAAAATCTGTAGTTTCAACTGACAAAGAGAAATCCAAAACTAAAAAGAAAAAAGAAGAAAGCAAATAATACTTTTTAAATAAACCCTTAACTTTAATAAAATTTTTTAATATAAAATTTAATACAAAGGTTAAGGGTTTTCTTTTTTAATCAAACGGGTAAAAATATGAAAATAGTATCTGCTGAATTTATTAAAAGTATTTTTGATCTCAGAGCATTGCCAAATTCAGTTTTATCTGAATTTGTATTTGTCGGGAGATCCAATGTAGGAAAATCATCACTCATAAATTCGATTTGCACTAAGAAAAAACTTGCAAAAATCGGTTCTGTACCGGGAAAGACAAGACAGTTAAATTATTTTTTAATAAATGAAAAATTTTATTTAGTTGATTTGCCGGGTTATGGCTATGCAAAAGTTCCGGAGCAAATAAGAGCCGGCTGGAGAAAACTCGTAGAAGATTATATTAGTGAAAGACAGAATGTAAAATTGGTTTTTGTGCTAATAGATTCAAGGCATGAGCCGACATATTTAGATGAGCTTATGGTTAGCTGGCTTGAATATTATGAGATTCCTTTTGCAATCATACTTACAAAGTCAGACAAAATATCTTCCAATAAAATGCAAAAGCAAATTTACAGAGCTTCTAAAATTGTCAATAATGAAGATCTTTGCATTGATTATATACCTTTCTCAACAGTAACAGGAGAGGGTAAGTATGAAGTATTGAAATTAGTAGAAGAATATTTAGAAAATTAAATATTTTGAAATTCAATATTTCTGAAAAATCTTTTCAACCCTCAAATAAGTTACAAATAAATTCCGAATTATTCTACCGGACAAAATTATACAATACATATGATTAAAATATTAATTGCGGACGAAATTGATCTCTCCGGAACTGGGATACTTTCTAAGAAGAAATTTCAGGTAGTATCTAAGTTTGGGATCTCAAATGCTGAAATTATCAAATCTTATAATAATTTTGATGTATTGGTAATAAGGAGTATAAGGAAAATTGAAAAAGATTTTATAGAAAAGACAGGATTTAAAGTTATTGCTACCTGTTCAAAGGGGACAGACCATATAGACTGTGATTTTGCAAATAAGAAAAAGATTAAAATTTTGAATGCAGATGATTCAAATAATATTTCTGCAGCCGAGCATACACTTGCGTTAATACTTTCAATTTATAAAAAAATTAATTTTTCAGATAAACTCGTTCGGGAGAATAAATTTTCATTTTACAATTATGAAAGGAATGAGATTTATAAAAAAAGTATCGGCGTTATTGGTTTTGGAAAAGTAGGAAGTTATGTTGGAAAATTATGTGAAGCATTTGGAATGAAAGTATATGCAAATGACACTGATGCAAATGTAAAAAAAGTATACAAAAATTTTAAATTTAAAAATTTAAAATTTATATTTTCAAACTGCGAAATAATTACGATACACATTCCACTAAATAAAAATAATTTTAACTTTATTTCAAAAGAAAAATTAATGTTGCTAAATAAAAATTCTGTTATTATTAATACTTCAAGAGGCGATGTTTTAGATGAAAAATATTTATACAAAATGTTGAAAAATAAAAAAATAAAATATGCCGGATTAGATGTGATGAGCAATGAGCCCAATGTATTCAAGGGCTTCGCTGCCTTAGACAATGTATTGTTAACCAATCATATTGCGGGTAAGACTGTGGAAAGCAGAAGGAATATTTCTGTTAATGTATTTAAAAATATAAGTGAAATTTGTAAGTAATTTATTCTTGATTTATGAATATTTATTGATTAATATTGTTCAAATAAATTTACAATTTCTTATTACTAAATAATATATTGACAAGTTATAGCATTAGTAGTATATTATTTAAAAAAATTCATCAACGTAAATACAAATAGAAAGTTACAGTAAGGAAGTTTCAGTAAAAAAATTAATTTAATTAAAACATAAAAAGGAGAAAAAATGTACAAAAAATTTTCAGTTTTATTCTTAATGCTAATGTTATCAGTAAGTTTGGTAACAGCTCAAGATCCCGGTCCACCTTCCACTCTTCAGCCCGGTGAAAGTTATACAGGGTTATGGTCAATTTCTTATGATTATCAGACAAACGGATCAGTAAGATACTTGGTACAGGATCCTGCAAACTCTAAAAACTGGTGTTCTATTTTAATGGGTCAGCCGGATTCAACTACTGCAGTAGGTGTAGGAAGACGTGTCTATTATGCTTACAGTGATGATAACGGAGCAACATGGACTAGAGATATACTTGATGATGCTTCAAATCAAGGTTTTCCATGTATTACATTATCAAATGGAGTTCCGGTAATTGCAAGACACGTGTCAGCAACAGTAGGAACACTGGTTTCTAAAGATGCATTCTTCGGAGCTTTCGGTTTTGCAAACATACCGGGAGTACCAACAAACTTAACAGGTAATCTTCCAATATGGCCACATATTGCAGGAACAGCAAACGGAAATCTTGTTTTAGTTGCAGCTCCAAATAATACCGATGCATTTTTTGCAAACAGAACAACATGGAACAATGGGTCTAACACCTGGTCTCCATATGTTCAAATGTCAGAAATATCCGGTCCATCCGGAAATTTTGATGTTGGCTCAAATTCAAATGGTAAAGTGTGTATAGTGGGAGTAAATTATATTCCAGCTGCGACAGCTACATTTGCATTACGTTTGTATTCATCTATTGATAACGGTAATACTTTTGATAACGGAACTGATATTTTTACTAATTTGATCGTTGGTTCAGATACTCTATTTGCGAATCTTGCAGGTGGATATTCCATCGTATATGTTGGTGATGAACCTCATGTTATATTTGCAGCATATAATGCTTATGCTACAGCAACACCAAATTTAAATGCATATCAAACTCCAAGTTTATACCATTGGTCTGTTTCTACAGGTCTTGATTTAATTGCTTCACGAACCAATATCCCAACTTTAGCAGATACTATATTTCAAGTAAATATGGTACCTATTACACAGCCAACAATTACAATATTACCAAGTGGAAAATTATTATGTGCTTATACTGTATTCTTAGATGGTAATGTTCAGACAGTTCAAAATGGAGATGTATTAAACGCCGGTGAAATTTTTACTTCGGTTTCTTCGGACAATGGTAATACATGGTCAACACCTAAAAATGAAACAAATACTCCTTTTGTTGAAGAAAAACATCCTTCACTTGCACCGAAAACTTCTTCGGACAGTTTAAGATTATATTATGTAAGAGATAAGTTAGCAGGTGCATGGGTACAGCAAACAGCCTGGGGCTTGGGACCAGTATACGGAATATTCAAAAAAGCAGCAATTACAGTTGGTATAAGAGAGAATGTTTCAATTGCTAAGGATTATGAATTATTCCAAAACTATCCAAATCCTTTCAATCCAACAACTACTATCAGTTATTATGTACAAAAAACAGGTCTTGTAACTTTAAAAGTTTACAATGCATTAGGAAGAGAAGTTGCATCGCTTGTAAATGATATTCAGACACAAGGACCAAAAGAAATTACATTCGCTGGTAATAAATTAGCCAGTGGAATTTATTATTATTCAATAACAGCAGGAGATTTCAGAGATACAAAGAAAATGATGTTGATTAAGTAAATAATTATTGTTTAATTACATTTAAATAAATTCAACCCTCATAATTGACACGTAAATGTCTTGTTATGAGGGTTTTTAAAAAAATAAATGATTATGAAAAAAAACATTACAAAATTAATTATTTCAAAAAAGGGGGAAAAATGAAAAACTCAATAAAAATTACTCTTTCCCTATTGTTCGTTCTTGTTATAATGTTAAACAATTCTTTTGGAATTGACAAACAGGGAACAACAGGGAAAATAACCGGTAAAGTAGTAGATGCAAAAGATAAATTTCCATTAGTAGGTGCAACAATTAAAATTGATAAAGAAAATCAGGGTGCAATAACTGACGATAATGGAGAGTATACAATTTTAAATGTTGATGTTGGTACTTATTCAGTAACAGCATCTTACATTGGTTTTGAGCCTCAGACCGTAAGTGAAGTTAGAGTATCGGCGGATTTAACTACACAGGTTGATTTTTCTATGAAACTAACAGGTAGTGCGATTACGACTGATGAAATTCAAATCGTTGGTAAAAGAAATGCAATTCAGCCTGATGCAAGTGGAAACATTATTGGTCAGGAATTTATTGAAAACAGTGGTTTGAGAGGAATCGAAAATATTGCTGCAACAACTGCTGGTGTTGTTCAGGATGAAAGAGGTAATTCCATTAATATAAGAGGTGGAAGAAAAAATGAAACAGCCGTTTATATTGACGGAGTTTTATCAACAAATCCATTAGACGGAACTTCTACAGCATTTATTGGAAATTCTTCTTTACAGGAATTAGCAGTATTAACCGGCGGATTCAGTGCTGAATATGGAAACGTACAAAGTGGTATTATCAATGTTATTACAAAAGGTGGAACAGAGGTTTTCTCCGGATCAGCTGAAGTAATATCTGATCAACCTTTAAGTGATCAAGTTTCACAAGGTTATAACGTATATGATTTTTCACTTGGCGGACCATTGATTCCTACAAAGAAACTTTCAAGATTTATTAACTTTTTTGGAGGAATTGAAAGAGACTATAGTTTAGTTAATAATCCAAGTTGGGTTGCTGATCAATTACAATTGTCAAATAATGTATTACCAAATTATGATCTTGGAAGATGGTCAGGAAATGCAAAAATAAATTTTAATTTTAATGATCTTGATAGTAAATTGCCATTTCAGTTAAAATTGGGAACAAGTATAGCAAATACAGACAGAAGATTATGGCTACAATCTTATATGATGTTTAATTCAGGCAGAAATCCTGATGTAAATGAAAAAAGTAATAATTATTACGCTAAATTCAATCATCAGGTCAGTTCAAAATTATTTTATGAAATACAGTTCAATTATTTTAATGGCAGTTATAATGAAAATGATCCTCAGTTTGGAAGCAGTATTTACGATTATGGAAATCCTGCTAAAGTAGCAGGGTTAACAATTGCCGGTACAGCAATCGGATTGGATGAGTATAGTGTTTTTGCAAAATATAACAGAGTAAGAAATTATTACGAGCAAAGTGCAACTTCCTATATTGGTGGAAATGCATACCTAACTGCTCAATTAAAAAATAATGAATTGAAGTTTGGTGGTGAGTACAAATACAATACTATCAGATATCTTGATGTCAGACCGGTTGGTTTGTTTAATTATTCAGGTGATACTGAGGCAGAGCAATTAGCTGCTTTTAACGGAGGAACCGGTATTTCTAATTATTATGGATATGCTCCGGTTTATAATTCATCAACAGGATTGTTAGAGATACAGGAACAAGATGATGGTACAGATGGTGCAAAGCATCCAATTATTGCTGCACTTTATTTACAGGATAAAATTGAATTTCAAGATTTTACATTGAATGCAGGTATCAGATGGGATTATTTAGATGCTAATTCATGGAGAGTAAACAGTTTAGAAAATATTGCAGGTGCTGATGGTGTTTTAGGAGACGAAGATTTTACTGATCAAAGTGAAGCAACATCTGCATTTTCCCCAAGAATTGGTTTATCATTCCCTGTAACAAATAATACTGTTTTTCATGCTCAATATGGAGTTTTCATTCAATTACCTCAACTTGAATTTTTGTATACAGGAAGAGAAAATTTAAAATACTTTGTAAATGGTGCAGGAACCAGCGGATCTTTTGGAAATCCAAATTTAACTCCGGAAAGAACTACTGCTTATGAAATCGGATTAAAGCAACAAGTAGGAAGTAGCATGAATTTTGGAGTTGTTGCATATTACAAAGAAACAGAAGATCTTATCGGAATAAAAAAATATCCACAATTACCTAATCAGATCCAGGTTTATGCAAATCAGGATTACGGAACAATAAGAGGAGTTGATTTATCTCTTGATTTAAGAAGAACAAGCAGACTTGCATTAAACGTTGCTTTAGGAATTTCATTTGCAACAGGTACAGGATCTGATCCAAACTCTGCTTCAACTGCTGCATGGTTAGGAGAAAGACAGCCTAAACTTACAGGTGCATTGGATTATGATCAAAGATATACAAGTTCAGTAAATCTTGATTATCGTTTTGGAAAGAAAGATGTTCCAAAAGGATGGGCAGGAGATGTTTTATCACAATTAGGTGTGAACGCTCTATTTAGTTTTAATAGTGGAAGACCTTATTCTTTAAAAGCAAACACTGTTGACCCTTTCTCAGGTGTTGGATCAGGTGCATCTTTATTATCTCCTATAAATGGAGTTTACGGACCATGGAATTATAGTCTTGATTTAAAAATTGACAAGACAATTCCAATATGGAAATTTGATTTAAATGCTTATGTATATATAATCAATGTTCTAAATACAGAATTAGTAAGTGATGTTTGGGAATCAAGTGGCTTACCTGGAACAACAGGATATTTAAATTCTGAAGCAGGTAAAAATGCCATATTAGCATTCAATAATCCAAATGCAGCTATACCAACTACATCAGAAGAATATGTCAGAAGATATTCATTAAGATCAATGAATATTGCAAATTATGGTCCTCCGGTTCAATACCGATTTGGTTTGAGACTGAATTTCTAAATAAAAAATTATCAGTGTATTCTTTTTGAAAGAATACACTGAGTTATTTAATAATTTTTTTTTTAAAATTATTTATAAATATAAACAGAAACTAAAATGATTAAAAAAATATTAATTTTCATAATTCCGATCGTTCTGGTCTTCGCTTATGGATTTAAACCTAAGGACAGACCTGAACCAAAAAGTAAAAATAATGGAATTGCACCATACAGGATTATTCAAAATCCAAGTGAAATAACAAATACATCTTCTGTAAAACTTGAAGCAAATCAAATAAGTACATGGTTTCGAAATAATGGATCTTTTAACAGAGACCCATCAACAGGTAATTCAGGATTTGAATGGCCGAAAGGTTCTTCGAAATTTGCAAGATATGCATCAGGATTATGGATTGGTGCTGTAGTAGGAAATGATACTTTAGTTTGTATTGCTGAATATGATTATGAGTATCTGTCAGGCAATATTCCAGTCTTAGGTGGACCTCCAACAGGAGCAAATGATCCTAATTTTATAATTTACAATATATCTCCGTCTGATACTTCACAATATCAGGCATGGAGAACTATAGCTTCACAGCAAGGTGCTTACTTAGACAGTAATGGAAATCCTTATTTATTGGGAGACCAAACTCAGTTTTATTCTTATACTGACGGTTATGCTGCTGCACATGCTAATAATGCCGGTAGCACAGCTCCTTTAGGTGCAGTAATACTTCAGACAAACTGGTCATACGCTGCAAATGGTCCTTTAAGTAATATGTCGTTTTCTGAATTCAGAATTATTAACAGAAGTAATACTCCATGGACTAAAACTTATATCGCTGTCTGGACAGATGATGATTTAGGGAATGCAACTGATGATGCGGTAGCTGTTGATACATTACTTAATCTTGGTATAACATATAATTTTGGTGCTTCAGATGGATCATATGGTACTGCTCCTCCGGCTGTGGGTTACGATTATTTCAGAGGACCATTAGTTCCAAGTCCGGGAGATACAGTTAAATATTTCGAACCTCCGGGAAGTAATAAATTAATTGTAAAACCAAATTTTAAAGAATTAGGTTTAACAGCATTTGCTGTATATTCCAATGGTTTAATAGGTGCGAGTGATCCTGCAAATTATATTCAGACATATAATAATTTACAGGGATTCAAAAGTGACGGATCAAGCTGGATAAATCCTGCTACAAATCTTCCTTCAGTTTTTCCATTTTCAGGTAATCCTGAAACGGGAGCAGGCTGGAATATGACTGATGGTAATGACAGAAGATTTATGCAATGTTCCGGACCTATAACAGTGAATCCAAATGATACTCAATCTATTGTTGTTGCTCAGTTGATTACAAGATCAACATCTACGAATTTAGCAAGTGTGGGTAAGTTAAAAAATCTGTCACTTTCTGCTCAAAGAATTTTTGATAATAATTTTGCAATTCCAGCTTCACCTCCTTCACCGGTAACAAGCTCTTATGCTCCCGGAAATGGAAGAGTTTATTTATCATGGGGTGATATTAATGAAAAGACAATTATTCCAAATAAATTATCCGGTGGAATATACAAGTTCCAGGGATATAATATATATGCTGTGAGAACTGGTACTAATGGTACAACAGAATCTGACAGAGTATTAATTAATACATTTGATTTGATTGATGGAATTGGTGATATTCAAGATAGTATATTCTCGGAACAATATGGTACTTATATTTATACAACAGTTCAAAAAGGTAATAACACCGGAATATCCAGATATATAGTAATAGATAAAGATTATTTCAATAATTCTTTTATTATTTCAGGAACACCTTACAAATTCGCTGTCACTGCCTATATGTATGATTCATTGGCAAATCTTGAAAGAAATTTAACAACTAGAGTGATTGAATCTCCTATTACCAGTAGCTTAATTACTGTTACACCTCAAACATTAGCACCCGGAACAATTGTAAGCTATAATGTGGGTGATACTGTAAATACAAACAGAAGAGATTTAGGTGCTATGCCTTTAGTCATTGAACCGTTGAATTTGTTGAATGCAAACTATAATGCTGTATTTGGTGGAACTAATGCAGTACCTACATGGACTTTGACAAGAACTCTAAATGGCAGTTCAACTGTTCTCGTGAACAATAGTACTGATTTTACAGGTACTCAGGACACTGCTCAGACTGTAGATGGTTTCTTACCTGTATTTCAAACTGTAAAAGACTCAGGCTTAATCGTTGACCCTTTACAAGGTGCATTAGATATTGATGGATTTAAAGGTTACACTCGACAAACATGTTGGACATACGAGCCTTCCGGAGCTCAATGGTTCAGAGGTCCTGATACCACAGCAGTCAAAACTGCAAAGGTAATTACCAACAGACAGTTCCAAAGCAGATCGCTTGGAATGAGTTTTCCGACTAACGGAAGTTTTAGAAATTCAGTATCAAGAGTAAAGGCAAACGGACAAAACTTTACAAGTATTCCTGCAACAAATACAATACTTACAGGAGGACCATTGAGAAAAATCCAGATAGTATTTGGAACTACTTCAAAAGCTTACAGATTTGCAACTTCTGATACAAATATTGCTTCTACTCCTTTGGCAAACAGATTAGGATTAGGAAGTGGATTTGTAGATGTACCATTCCAGGTTTTTGCTGTTGATCCGTTAGATTCATCTAATGGAGCTCCAAGACAATTAAAAGTAGGGTTCTTGGATTACGATAGTAGCGGTACATGGAATCCAGATACTTCAAAATTAGGAGGTTATGAATTCACATATATTTTTGCATCGAGCTACAGTGATGTATCGGATTCAAATTACAGTAATAAAAATATTGGAATAAATTCACCTACAGTAGGCTTCGCAGCTTTAGATGTAATGTATGCATGGTTACCAAGAGTTAATGTAGTTAATGGTACTGAATTATCATGGATGCCGGGAGATATTTTAACTGTTTATCCTTATATCCTGACCAGACCAAATTTTGTTAGTGGTTTCCCTATAAGTTATGGATGGGATGTTACAGGAACTCAAACTGGAAATCAACAAAACGCTTCCAGTCAGTTAGCTTTGATAAGAGCTTTCCCAAATCCTTATTTTGGTGGACAATCTTTAGAAACTGATCCGTTTAACAGATTTATTAACTTTAGCCATTTACCGAGTACTTGTACAATCTACATATACTCTCTCAACGGTGGATTAGTGAAACAGATAAATCGAAATAATGCTGATCCAAATAATTCAATTGAAAGATGGGATTTGTTAAACTCTAATGCAGTTCCTGTTGCAAGTGGAATGTATATTATTTACATTGATGCAGGTTCGATAGGTACTACTACTCTTAAAGTTGCAATATTTACACCGGTTGAAAGAATACAAACATTCTAGAATATTTACTGTACCTGTGATGAAAGTCACAGGTACTTTATTTAACTTTAAATGAAATTTAAAATAGGAGCAATTAAAATGAAAAATAAATACTTAAATATAAAAATTTTGTTACTGCTGTTTGTTTTCGTAAACAGTATGTATGCAGGACCAAAAAACAAATACGGACTCTCTTCAGCACCGGAGCTTTTGATTCCCGTTGGTTCGGCGGGTACAGCTTTAGCAGGCTCTAATCTTGCTGCTGCTACCGGTTTAGATGCTATTTACTGGAATCCATCAGGATTAACATCATTAAATGGTAAAACAGGTGAAGTTCTTTTTTCAAACCAGTCTTATATTGCTGATATAAGTGTAAATTATTTTGCAGGAGCTTACAAAGTTCCAAGTTTAGGAACATTTGCACTTTCCATAAAAGCGTTAGGATTTGGAGACATTCCTATAACAACTATTAATAATCCTGGTGGTACGGGTGAAACATACTCTCCAACATATATTACATGGGGATTAACTTACGGAAGAGTTATGACTGACAGAATTTCAATAGGTACTACTATTAAATTTGTTTATAATAAAATTGCAAGAGAAACTGCTTCAACATATGCATTTGATTTTGGAATTAACTACAATGTAGTAAATAGCGGATTACAGTTTGGCGTTGTTCTGAAAAATTTTGGACCGGGTATGACTTTTACAGGTCAGGATTTAGAACAATTTTATGTGCCGTTAGGATCACAAATAGGAACACCGGCTGAACCAAGGCTTACTGAGTTAGCAACATTTGATTTACCAACTGCTTTATCTCTTGGAATTAGTTATGATTTCAAATTAGATAAAAAAAATAATCTGACTACACATGGAACTTTTCAAAACAATAGTTTCTCGTCTGATAATGTTAATTTAGGCTTGGAATATAATTTTAATAAACTTGTTTATCTAAGAGGTGGATATCAATTCACTAATGACGAATCAAATGTTTCCGGATTTAACGGACCAACTTTTGGAGCAGGTTTTAAATATGCATCAAGCAGCAACTTTAATATAGGTTTTGATTACGCATACAGATCTTCCGATATATTTGATGCAAACCAATTTTTTACAATAAATTTTGGATTTTAATTCGTCACATAAATTTTTTTAAAATGTTTTTTAAAAAGGTAATCATTAATTTGATTACCTTTTTTAATTTTAATATTTCTTGTCTTGAAAAAAGTTTTAATAATATTCATTTGTATTTTTAGTTTTATAAAGCTTGGTTACAGTATTGATAATGTTTATTTCAATTTTGATTATGCTGTTTTTAAATCTGATGATCAAAAATCAATTCTGGAAATTTATTACTCAGTAAATCAAAAGTCACTTAATTATCTGAAAGTTGATGATAAATTTGAAGCAGCAGCGAAAATAAATATAGCGATTACAGAAGTTTCTACTAATGCTGTTATTATTTCAAAAACATTTAAAACTCCTTCGGTCATTTCTGATACTACAGATAAGAATTTAAATCAAAAGCTGGTTGGACAACTAAATTTTTTGTTACCTGATGGAAATTATAAAATTGAAATAACAGGCAGTGATTTTAATGATTCTCTGAAATCCGAAATTATTAAAGAAGATATTAACATTAATTATCACAGTTCACCATCTCTTAAATTCAGTGATATTGAATTAGCTGATAATATTCAAAAATCCGGTAATGAAAAAAGTATTTTTTATAAAAACACTCTTGAAATAATTCCTAATCCTGCCGGTTTATTCGGTATGAATTTAAATAATATTTACTACTATTATGAAGTTTATGGAATTACTTCTGACAATATTTCTGAAAACTATAAAATTAATTTATCTGTAGTTTCACTGAATAATGAAAAGCTAATTTCCTTTGATAAAATATTTAAAAGGGGAATGGAAAGTAAAGCCGATTTTGGCAAAATAAATACTGACAGTCTTCCCAGAGGTTCATACAAATTAATTGTATCAATATCCGACTCTTTAAAAAATGTAAATTTAACAAAAGAAAAAAACTTTTTTATATTCAAAAACAATATAAACACTCCGGTTGTTAAAGGACAGGATAGTTATTTAAAAAGTGAATATCTGATAATGGATGAAAAAGATTTGGAAAATGAATTTGAATATGCAGGCTATATTATGACGGATAAAGAAAAATCTAATTATGATAAACTGACAAATATTGATAATAGAAGAAAATTTATGTACAACTTTTGGAAGGCAAGGGATAATAATTTAAGTACGCAGGTAGTAGAATATAAAACTGCTTATTTAAAAAGAATATCGGATGCAAATAAATTCTATAAAGAATCATATAAAGTGGGCTGGAAAACTGACAGAGGCAGAATTTATGTACTTTATGGTAAGCCCGATGAAATAGAAAGATTTCCATTTGAATCTAATTCAAAAAGTTATGAGACCTGGCAGTATTCTTCATCAGTAAATAGAGGTGAATGTGTTTTTATTGAGAGAATACAATCATCAGGTGTTTATTCTCTGGCTCATAGTACTTTAAAAAGTGAGTTAAATAATCCTAACTGGGAAAGAGAGTTAAGGTAATAAAGTATATTGAAACAAAATCCTAAAATATTAATTTTTTCTTTTATATTTGCTTTTGCACTATGGATGTATATAAATCTTAACCTGAGTTATTCTCTTGATCTTGTAATTCCCGTCGAAGTTCAATCTTCAAAATCTCAGGCATTGTCGGAAGAAATACCAAATTCAATTGATGTAACTGTGAAAGGAAGAGGTTGGGATTTATTGAGTATAATGCTGGCAAAAAATTTAAAATATTCTCTTGATATATCAAAGATTAAAAAAGACACAAAAATTATTACAGAGCAATTTGTCAATGAACGTTTAAATCTTCAGTCTAGCGTTTCAGTTCAGAAAATAAATCCGGATACAATTAACATTAGTTTTGATAAAATATCTGAGAAGTATATCCCAGTTAGAAATAATATTATTGTTAAATTAAATGAAGGTTTTAGTATAATCGGAAAACCAATACTGACTCCTGACTCTGTTAAAATTATTGGATCGTCATATCTTATAAATAAGATTAAATCAATTCCAACTGAAGTAGAAATTTTTAAAAACGTAAATTCAGATTTCAGTGGAATCATAAACCTAAAAGACACTTTATCTAATATTGTAAGAATAGAGCCTAACGAAATAAAATTTTCCTACAATGTTCAATTATCGGCTGAAAAAGACTATGACGATGTAATTGTAAATATTCTGAACGTTCCTGATGATAAAGAAGTATTGCTAATTCCTCCAAAGGTAAATCTTTCTTTGCGTGGTGGTGTAGATGAGTTATCTCAGATTACTTTGCAGGATATAGATGTCAATGTTGAATTCAATGAAATAGAAAGTGACACTCTGGGATTTATTGTGCCCTCTGTAATTGTACCTTCGCAGACTAATCTTCTTAAAATCGAACCTCAAAAACTTCAATATATTATTAAGAAAAAACTGTGATTAATAATTTAATACAATATTTAAACTCTGAAATAAAATCCTTAATAACAGAAATCAGAAAATTAGATTTCAAAGTCTCTTATATATTCCTCTCTATTGCATTTATTACTTTCCTGTCTATGGTGTTAGCTTCACCTAATTTTTATTATGAAAATTTTGGAAGGGACAGATTCTTTTCCAGAGTTTACTGGTTTTTAACAGACGGCTTTCTTATGTTTATACTTCCGGTTTTGTCAATAAAATTATTGTTCAAAGAAAAATTATCTGACTATGGATTTACTCTTGGAGATAAAAAATTTGGCTTTATAACCTCAGGTATATTTTTATTTGTAATGTTGATAGTTGTCTGGATTGTATCAGGTAATCCTACCTTTGCAGCAACATACCCACAGGGTGGGATCAAAGTAAAAGAAAACTTCACAACATTCTTCTTATATGAATTATGTATTTTAATCTATATGCTTGGCTGGGAGTTTTTTTGGAGAGGGTATTCTCTATTTGGCTTAAAAGAAAAGTTCGGATATTATTCTGTGTTTATACAAATGATACCATTTTTTATTTTACATAAAGGAAAGCCGGAGATTGAATTGTTCTCATCAATATTTGCAGGACTTATATTAGGAGTTCAGGCATTACGAAGCAGATCATTTATCTATAGCTGGATTTTACACTGGTTGGTTATGTTATCTATAGATGGAATTTCTGTTTTGAGATCTCAGAAAGATATTTACGGAATTTCCATTTCAGATTTATTTAATTTATTTTTTAATTAAAACATTTAATAAAATGAAACTTGCAGTTAATATAGATCATATTGCAACTTTAAGAGAAGCGCGTGGTGAAAACGAACCTGATCCGGTAATTGCTGCCGGTATTTGTGAATTAGCGGGAGCAGAAGGGATTGTATGTCATTTAAGAGAAGACAGAAGGCATATTAATGACAGGGATGTCAGACTACTTCGTGATATTGTTAAAACTAAACTTGACCTTGAGATGGCTGCCACAGATGAGATGCTTAAGATTGCAATTGAAATACTTCCTGAAATTGTAACTCTTGTTCCTGAAAAAAGAAAAGAACTTACCACAGAAGGTGGGCTTGACATTTTATCTGATAAAAAAAGATTTGAAGATGTTATTAAAGAATTGAAAGCAAAAGATATAATGGTGAGTTTGTTTATTGACCCGGAACCTGCGAATGTTGATTTAGCAATTGAGATGAATGCCGATATAATTGAAATTCATACCGGGAAATATGCAAATACTGTTAAAGAAAAAGATCAGATATTTGAATTAAGTAAAATTGGAGTTACAGCAAGAATGGCATCAGAGCTTGGTCTGATTGTAACCGCGGGTCATGGACTAAATTACACAAATATATTTCCTTTACTGAATATCACGGAAATTACTGAAGTAAGTATTGGGCATTCACTTATTTCAAGAGCTGCATTTACAGGTTTGCAAAAAGCAGTTGAAGATATGCTTAATATTATCAGAGTTAATCGTAACTAATAAATTAATTATTACTAAGTGGTTGAATTAAAAGCAATTAATCTTGTCAAAGAATATAAGAAAAGAACAGTGGTCAATAATGTCTCTTTGAATCTTAAGCAGGGTGAAATTGTCGGCTTGCTGGGACCAAATGGTGCAGGTAAGACTACAACTTTTTATATGATTTGCGGAATGATTACACCAACTATAGGTGATATTGAATTAGACAGGGAAATTGTTACAAAGCTTCCAATGTATAAAAGAGCAAGATTGGGAATTGGTTATTTACCACAGGAAGCATCTATATTCAGGAAAATGACTGTGAAGGAAAATATTCTTTCTGTACTTCAGTTTATGAATCTGGATAAAAAAGAGCAGGAAGAAAAATGTGAAAAACTTTTGGAAGATTTTCATATAACTAAAATTCAGGATTCAAAAGGTTATTTGCTTTCCGGTGGTGAAAGAAGAAGAACAGAAATTGCAAGATGTCTGGCAACTGATCCAAAATTTATTTTACTTGATGAACCATTTGCAGGTATTGATCCTATAGCATCTGAAGAAATTATGAAAATAATCTCGATTTTAAAAGACAGAGGTATAGGAATATTGATTACTGATCACAATGTACATGAAACATTATCTATTGTTGACAGAGCATATATTCTAATTGATGGAAAAATATTTAAATCAGGAATTGCTACAGATCTTGCAAATGATGAAATGGTAAAAAAATATTATCTTGGAGAGAATTTTAATTTAGACAGATATTCTGCAAATAAAAATTAAACCTACCTTATAAATAAAACTTTCTTATTTACTAATCTGATTTTTTCTTCCCTGAAACTTTCTTATCTGATTTATCTTTATTCGATTGATCAGATTTAGATTCGGAATTCTTACCAGTTTTCGAATCTGATTTAGTATCTGATTTAGTATCTGATTTAGTATCTGATTTAGTATCTGATTTTGAATCAGATGTTTGGTTTACAGCAGTTTTCGTTTGAGATTCTGATTCTTTTAAAACACCTTTTTCATTTGAATTTTCATTTGAATTTTCATTTGAAGATGAATTATTGCCGGAAGATGTTTCTGCAGATTTATTTTTATAATCGGTTAAATAAAATCCTGAACCTTTAAATATCAATCCTGCTCCTGCTCCGATCAGTCTTTTAAGGGAATGATGTTTACAATCCGGACACTCTGTAAGTTTATCATCTTTCATTGACTGATAAATTTCGAATAGGTGTCCGCAATTTTCACATTTATAATCGTATGTTGGCATTATCAGATTTTAGATTTTTAGAAATTCGGTTTTTGCTTTTTCATATTCTTCTTTTGAAATTAATCCGTCATCTAAAGCTTCTTTAAATTCTTTTAGTTTTTTCATAGAAATCGATTTATCATTTACATTTTTATTCGTCATAGTTTCAGACTTACTATCTACTTTTGCTGAATTCAATAACTCTTTTATTTTCAAAGCTCTCTTTTCTCCGTCTCCAACTAAATAAGATATTTCACCCGGGCTATTCTTAAGAAAAATTACTCTTTCTGTAAATTCTGCTTTTTCATTTATAGAAATTTTATCTTCTATTTCCTGTGCAAGACTTCTCAGAATTTTAAACTGGTAAGTTTCAATCTTTGTCTTTGCATTTCCTGAAATTTCAAATTCCTGTGGTTTATAAATTATGTCATAATAATATTCATAAATTGAAAGCATCTCTGTCAATCTGCCGGCTTTAAATAACTGACTCTGAATGTCTTCTGCATCTTTCAGAATTCTGTATCTTAATGCATCCTTTCCCTGTTCTTCAAACAATCTGCTGATTAAACGCGATTCAATTCCCAGCTGCTCCACTCTCTTTACAGTTATTCCTTCCTGTCTGGTATATTTATAAATTGCTTTCGATGATTCAGTTTCAGGTATAACATCGAATACACCGAATATTAATCCGAGCAAATATGATTTGTATGTTTCATCCAATCTGATTTTCTCTTCATCATTCAAAGGAATTATATCGTGATATATAAAATGATTTTTATTTATGTGAAGATCTACATTGTGATTCTGTGATAAATGTTTATAATAAGGTTTCATCTCTTCAGCAATTGTATAAGAATAAAACAATGGAAATCCTGCCCATTCGGAATAAAATGTTATTGAAGAATTATCAGCAGAATCTTTGAACTCAACTGATGTTCCTGCTATCGACTGTATAAGTGATTGGAATTTTTTAAAAGAAGCTGTATTCGTTTTTATTCCTATATAAAATTTCTTTGCAGACTCATCTAACTTAAAACTTCCCGGAATTTCCCTTGTCCTCAGCCATGGAAATGCCTGATTAAACATTCCTCTGATCTTTGACTCGCTTCTTATTGCATCTTTGTCAAACAATATATCTGTAATATTAAAATCTTCCCTGATATTCTCGAATTGTTTTTTTGCAAATGCAAGCATTCTGTTCTCAATTATCTGTGCATCTCTTTCACTCAAAATATTTACTATATCAGTTACATCAGATGCACCTAATTCTTTTAATAATTTATTTGAAAGCTCTTTAATAATTTCCTGAGATGCCTGTCCCGTACCTATATATTTTACATAATAAATATCCTTCACTTCATCAGGCTCATACATCATAAGGTTAAAACTTGTCTCCTGTTTCTGAGTAAAATATTTATACTTTTTTTGAAAATTATTTTTCAACACTCCTAAGTTACCGGTAAGCTTATTTAAATCTGAAATAAGTCCCGAAGAAATGATTTTATCATTTGCGGTTTTTTCTTTTGATTCAATTAATGCAAGAATCCTCAAACATATTTCTCGTGCATAATATCTGGATTTAAGCTTTACCAATGTATTGTAATATTCTTCCATATTTCCAAGCACCTTCTCCAAAGTCCCGCCCATTGCTGATTTACGCAATACGTTTAGTTTAGATCTTGATTCGTCTTCTTTTAATTCCTGAAATTTTCTCTTAAACTCAGCATCAAGCCTCGTTACAACAGACTGTAAATCTTTGATCTCTTTTTCATATTTCGGAATATAATCAAAGTTAGCATCCGTAAGTACAAATTGTAATCTTTTCAATAAATTAATTGCATAAAAAACTCCGCGTGTAGAATCATTAACAAGAGAATTTACTTTTCTTTCAAGTGTTCCTGTAATATTTCTTTCACGGTCACCTATAACATTCTGAATATTCTTTGTTCTGTTCGAAAATATCTGAGATAAAAACATTCCCTGCCTGTTTACATCATTGTCATCTTTAAAGTTTGTATCAAATTTCATCTTCTCATTCAGAAGATATGAAGACCAGTTAGCTCCTCTTTTGCCGCTTATCAGATCATTCTGCAGATTTGTTAAAAATGATTTTACATTTGACTGAATAGAAGTTTTCTCTCCGCTTTTATAAAGTGAGTCGAGTAACTGAAATTTATTTTTAGACTCTAATAATCCAAGCTCAGGTAAAAATTCTTTGATCAAATAATTATCAACCTCGCTCTGAGAACCTTCAGCATATGTCAGATAATAATTTATTATATCTTCGCAAAGTTTATAAGCACAGGAAATTATTATTCTGTCAACCGGAATTGATATTGTTGCCTGTCCCAGTGAAGAATATTTTCTTGAATATGTATTGTCTGTTACAGAATTATCATCCGGCCAGAGTCTCTGTTTATACTGAACAAGGTTAACTCTTACGCCTCTTTTATAATTTGCAAAATCTGAATTTGAAAAATCATTGAAAATTGTATCAGCGAGCATTTTATAAATATCTCTGTTATTCTGGTCAGATAAAGATAAATTTTTTGAATTCTCTCCGTCAATAATGTATGTATCATCATAAACTCCCGGCTGAAATATATGAGGTTCATTTTTTCTCCATGAAATTTCAAATGTATTCTTAAGATTATAATATTCAAATTCTTTTAATGCTGCATATCCGTTTGCAAAAACTCTTTCTTTTCCATATGACTGATAAATTTTTGGAAGCACTACATAACAAGTAGATACTGCCTGATTTCTGAAAATACTTCTGATTAAAAAACCCATGTCCATTATCATTCCCGAACCCGTTCCGCCGCTTACAGAAGTAATTACATATACATTAATTTTATCAGTATTTACATTTTTAATTTTATGAATTTCTTTAACTAAATTAATCGAACGTGAATCCGTAATTTTTGATTTAGCAGAAGTTAGCTTTGAAACAATCTCATCATAATTATGAAAGAAAGCTAATCTTGCTGCCGGTCTTATCTGACCGGCTCCTGTATTCATTGTTCCGAGTTTAGCAATCTCA
>Ga0209591_10002165_pt1 | contig 23812 bp, 19 predicted proteins | sample MAT01_FD_187207 | JGI IMG/M metagenome (GOLD analysis project Ga0209591, IMG submission 187207) | Freshwater microbial communities from Lake Fryxell liftoff mats and glacier meltwater in Antarctica - MAT-01 (SPAdes) (version 2) | ecosystem: Environmental > Aquatic > Freshwater > Ice > Liftoff... | reverse complement strand
GTTGATGTGCGCGGTACGAGACGTAAAAATCCGACCTCGATCATAATCCCGTAATATCGCAATACCGTAGTTAACGTCAAACACAGCGGGGCATCGCTGTGCTACCGGAGCGACGATAAGACGAAGGGTCGCCTTCGCAGTCGCGCTGAGGGTAGAAGCCCCCGCCTTTAGGCGTGGGGAGTATGTCACTGAAAAGCGCTTAACCGCAGCGGACGCACACAGGACGCAGAGAGCATGTCAAAATACTCTGTGTTGTCCGTGTTCGCTGTGGTTCAGAAAAAAAAGAGGCTTCTATGCGTTATATCCTCGCTTCGGGGTCACCGCGCCGCCGTGAAATTTTGAGCGAGCAAGGGATCACGTTCACCGTCGTCAAGCCAGACATCGAAGAAGTACGCCGCGCCGACGAAGCGCCGCTCGATTACATCGCACGCCTCAGCCGTGAAAAAGCGCAAGCCGTCGCCGCGCGGATTGGTGCAAGTGTGGGCAAAACGACGCTGATCATCTCGGCGGATACCACTGTGATTCCCGAAGTGGACGCGTTCGATATTCTCGAAAAGCCCCTCGATGCCGCCGATGCCCGCGCCATGCTCGCGCGGCTGCGTGGACGCGATCATCTAGTGGCGACCGCGCTGACAGTGCTTAAAATCGACGCGGGTATCGAACACTCAGCCCTCATTACCCGTGTGACGACCGCGACCGTGACCATGCGCGACTACACCGACGCCCATATCGACGCTTATATCGCCACCCGCGAGCCGTTCGATAAAGCGGGCGGCTACGCCATACAAGATACGACTGGATTTAATCCGGTGGCGCATTATACGGGCAGTTATACCGCGATTATGGGGCTGCCTGTAGAGACGTTCAGCGCCATGCTCGATGAAATAGCAGTCATCGACTCATGAGTCCCACACGCAGCGATGACTGGATCGACGACGACGAGTACCCCGACGAGCGCGATATCGACGATTTTGGTGATGAGTCGCCGGGTGATAACGACCCGCTCACGATTGGCAGAGTCGGAAATATCAACCGCCGCCATTTTTGGACGTTAGGGCGTGTGGCGCTGCTGATCATTGTGCTGATTGTGATAGCGAGTTTACTACTGCCCCAACTATCGTCGCTTTTGCGTTGATGGTCTCGTGAATAGGATTTGTGACATTTTTCTCACCACTCTCTGCTCAACGTTGGGCATTTGGGCTATATACAAAAGCCGAAACGCGTGTATCCTTAATCTTGACGCATACGTGCGACGGGGCTACAATTGCACCTAACTTCGCCATCCCACGCGAGGGCCTATAGCTCAGATGGGAGAGCGCTTCAATGGCATTGAAGAGGTCAAGGGTTCGAATCCCTTTAGGTCCATCAACCCCCCATACGCGATGCTGCGTCGGGGTTTTTCTGTTCGGTAACGACCATCGCCCATTTTTGGACGGAAGGGAACGGTTGTGTCACCGCAAAAACGTAATTTTGTAGATGATGCGATGCGCCGACTTCGCGGCTTAATCGATGATATAGACCGGTCGCTGGATCGACTTTTGAATCCACAGCCGAGTCCTAAACCTGTGCGCGTCCCTATCCCGGTGCCGGCGCGTCCTGACCGTCGTCCGCAGCGAGATGACCCCTATCGTTGAACTGTCCACCTGCCCTGCTTTTTTCTAGCAGGGTACTGTGACCGAAAGACACAAACGCGCCCATGTCTGGGTTGCTGTTTGTGTCTTTTTTATTGTGCCAAACGTGCAGCGGTTAGCTTTTGGCTTTTGCGATAAGCTATCCGCTTACATGGTCTACACGCCCTTTTTTACGAAGCGTTGATGGCTCATTGCTAATCACCAACCAAGAGTGAGAAAATGACTGACGACAAACGCGACAAAGTTAAATATCAGCCTTCCGCGATTGAAGCGAAGTGGCAGCAAAAGTGGGAAACCGACGGCGTGTATCGCGCCAAAGTCGATTGGAATAAGCCTAAGCATTATGCGGTGACAATGCTGCCGTATCCGAGCGGTGATTTGCACATGGGGCATTGGTTCGCCATGCCGCCGAGCGATACACGCGCCCGTTATATGCGTATGAAGGGCTATAACGTGTTGTTCCCGATGGGGTTCGATGCGTTTGGCTTGCCTGCCGAAAACGCTGCTATTTCGCGTGGTATTCACCCTGCGACCTGGACATACGCCAACATGGAACGGATGCGCGTGCAACTGCGCACGATGGGCGCAATGTTCGATTGGGAACGCGAGACGGTGAGCTGCGAACCCGCCTACTACAGGTGGACGCAATGGTTCTTCAAGAAATTCTACCAAGCGGGTTTGGCGTTTCACGGCGAAGCACTGGTCAACTGGTCGCCCACGCTGCAAACGGTACTGGCGAACGAGCAGGTGATCGACGGCAAAGACGAGCGCACCGGGCAGCCCGTCATCCAGAAGATGATGACACAGTGGTTCTTCAAATATACGCGCTATGCCGACGAACTGCTGGATTTCAGGTCGCTGGATTGGCCCGAACCTGTGCGCATCATGCAGACCAACTGGATCGGGCGCAGCGAAGGCGCGCGCGTCACCTTTACGACCGAGTCGGGTGAAGCGTTCGAGATTTTTACCACGCGACCGGATACGTTATGGGGCGCGACGTTTATGGTCGTAGCGCCCGAACATCCGTTAGTCAAAAAAGTGACGACGACCGCGCAGCAAAGCGTCGTTGACGCCTATATCGTGGCGGCGGCGAGCGCGACCGAAATTGAACGCCAGAGCGACGACCGCGAAAAAACCGGCGTCTTCACAGGCGGCTATGCGATCAATCCAGTCAACGATGAGCGCGTGCCGATTTGGATCGCGGATTATGTATTGATCACTTATGGCACGGGCGCGATCATGGCGGTTCCGGCGCACGACGGACGCGACCACAGTTTCGCCCTCAAATATGGCATCACGATCCGTGAAGTCATTCGTCCGACCGACGGTGAAACAGCGCCCGTCAGCGAAACCCCGTATGCGGGCGCGGGCGTCATGGTCAACAGCGACCATTTCGATGGTACGCCGAGCAATGGTGAAAAAGGGCGCAAGAATCCGGCGATCAACGCCGTCATCGATTGGTTGGTCGAAAAAAGCGTGGGCAAAGAAGCGATCAATTATCGTCTGCGCGATTGGTTGATCAGCCGCCAGCGCTATTGGGGTTCACCTATTCCGATGGTCTATAGCGCCGATGGATCGGTCAAGCCTGTCGCAGATGACGTGCTGCCTGTCGAACTGCCGCTCGATGTGCAGATTACAGGCGTCGGTAATCCGTTGAGCAATCATCCGTCGTTTATCGACGCGACCGACGAAAACGGGAACCCGGTGCGGCGCGAAACCGATACGATGGATACGTTCATGTGTTCGTCATGGTACTTTTATCGCTATTTGAGTCCGCATTTAACGACCAAACCGTTCGACCCCGAAGAAGCCGCGTATTGGCTGCCGGTCGATACCTATACGGGCGGCGCGGAACATTCGACGATGCACCTGTTATACGCGCGCTGGTTCGCCAAATCGATGCGTGACCTGGGCATGTTCGACGAAACGATTGCGATCATGAAGCAGCACGGGCGTGATTCCGATGTTTTGATGAAGGGCGAGCCGTTCTTACAACTGCGTAATCAAGGGCAGATGTTGGGTGAAGAACGCCACGGCGACCAGATCATCGCGATTGGTGAATACGACAGCGATACCAAACTGATCGCGCATACGGTCGGCGTCATCCCCAAAGAGGGCGATCAAAAAATGGCGACGGGCGAACAAATCGCGGCGCGCACGGGCGCGGTCGTGCTGGGCGAGATCATGAAGCGCACTGAAAATATTCTGACCGTCCAAGATCAGGCGGGGCGTGTGTGGACAGTCGAAGTGCCAGAGACCGCACAGGTGACGATTCCCGGCATCCCCGCGCCGAATACCGTCAACCAGCTCAAGCATCATCTGGAAATACAGCGTATGTCTAAGAGCAAGGGCAATGTCGTCAACCCCGATGATCTGGTCAAACAATATGGCGCGGATACCGTGCGCGCTTATATTCTGTTCGGCTTCGATTGGGCGAAGGGCGGTCCTTGGAACAGCCAGAATATTCAGGGCGTGGTGCGGTGGCTGAATGATGTCTGGGAATTGGTGACGACGCCGCCTGATAACGAAACAGGCGATCCATCCGCCGAACGTGCTGCTGAACGCAGTGTGCATCAAACCATCAAGGGTGTCGCGGATCGCCTGGAGGATTTCAACTTCAATAAAGCCGTCAGCGAGTTGATGGCGCTGAAGAATGAGTTGCGCGTGCATATCCGCGAAGGCAAATTGAGTCGTGCGGCATGGCACGAGTCGATGAAAGCCATGCTGTTAATGATGGCGCCGTTCACGCCGCACATCGCAGAAGAATTGTGGGAGCGCATGGGGCAACCGTTCAGCATTCATCAGCAGGCGTACCCGGTTTACGACGCAGCAAAGGCTGCCGACGATGTGACGACGCTGGTCGTGATGAAAAACGGCAAGCCGATCGACCGCATCGAAGTGCCCGCGACGATTAGCGAGGACGACGCAAAAGCGCTGGCGCTGGCGAGCCCGGCGGCGCAGCGTGTGCTGAATGGCAGCGCGCCAAAGCGGATCATTTTTATTGGCACGCGCGGCGAAACAGGCGTACTGGTCGAACCAAAGGTCAATATCGTCATGTGATAGCGGCATCACTGCCGTACGACCATAAAGCACAAGGCGGGGCAGTGTTAATAAACCTCACCACCCAATCCCTCTCCTCATGGAGTCTGAGGGGACTGCGGGGTGAGGTTTGCCCGCAATGATTGTTGAAAATGTCCTGCCTTGTGACCTAAAAGCGGGCTTTTTGGTGAAAGACAAAATAAATTTGTAAATTATGCAGGACTCGCGATCTATTGTTTCGATTTATACGCAAGCTATGCTAGACTTATGGATGTGACGATGAGCATAAACGCGAAAACGAGATGCGTGTCTACATGACTATTCTGGCACTGATCGTGGATGATGATGCGCCTACACGCTTTGTATATAAGCGTGTGCTCGTTTCACTTGGCTTTGATGTCATCGAAGCTGCTGACGGCATACAAGCGCTTGCCGCGCTGCATGAATTTCAGCCGCGCTTGATTTTGCTTGATTGGCTGCTGCCCAACCGACCGGGCGCGGACGTATTGAAGGCGATTTATGCTGATCCAGCGCTGCGTGATAGCTATGTCATCGTCATCAGTTCGCAAAACCGCATCGACCTCGAAGTTGAACTGCGCGAAGGCGATATATTCTTGCGTAAACCTGCGCTGCCACAGCAAATCCGCGATGCTGTACGGGTGGTAAATTGAACCTAAAACCCGCGCACCCGCGCTCCTACCCAATTTTCCGCTACAATAGATGATTGTATAGGCAGCAGACGAACACGGAGCGCTTCGCCCACGATGGCGTTTGAACTCGAAGCATTGGTCGGTCATCTAAATCTGATCAACGGACGCGCGATCAGCATCCCGCCGCCCGGCGCATTAATTGAAGTCACGCCGAAAAAAACTGCACGCGGACGAGAACTCGATCTCTTCTTCGCGCTCGTGCTGCCGGGTGGCGATTCTTCTGCCAAGCCGGAATTTTACGAGCGTATGTCCGGTTATGCCTCGGATGCCTATTATGGCAGTACAGGCAGCGTGACCAGCGGTTTGCAGGCGGTCTTTAAGACGCTCAACGAAAATCTTTATATGCACAACGCCGAAGCGCGGCGCAGCGGACAAAAACGCTTTGAAGCCAGTCTGATCTGCGGTGTCTTGCGTGGAGTCGAGTTGTATATCGGGCGTGTCGGCGGGGCGGTCGCGGCGCTGCGCAATGATGGACAGGTCACGCCGTTTCCGGTTAATTTTGATGACGACGAAGGTTTGATTGGTCCGCCACTTGGCGTGCATGTTGACCCCGATACCCAGGTCAAGCATTTCACGCTGACGCATGGCGCGCGCCTGCTCGTCGGTGATCCAGCGCTGGCTGATTTGAGTATGGATCAGGTGGCGGCGACGCTGGCGTATCATGATATTGGCGCGCTGCTCAATGGCGTCAAAGAAGTATGCGTGCGCGAAAAGATCACCAACGTCCAGTTGTCGGCGTTCGAGTTCGTCAAGGCGGGCGAACCCGTGACTCTGCCCGTGCGCGAAGTCGAAACTACTGCGGTGATTGGCGCGCCAACCGCGACCGCTGTAGGCGCGGGGCAAGCCCCGCCCGCTGACGGTTCGTTAACGGGCGGCGTTTCTGCCGCTTCTACAACACCCATCCTTACGCCAGACACGGGCGGTGAACTGCGCCGTTCTAACAAACGAAAAGAGACGCTCGACCGCACGATGGGCGCATTGGCTTTGGGCGTCGCCGGATTTTTCCAGGTCATCAACAGGATATTTGCCATGTCGGTTCCTAAACCCAAAGCCGGGTCGCGCGGCTGGCTCTCGACTCCCGCCGCCACAGGCTTAGCACTCTTGATTCCGGTCATCGTCGTCGGCGCGGTTGTCATTTTATGGGTGACAGGCACAGGCGAAAGTGAATATGATCGCTGCATTGCCGAAACCAATGAAACTGCCACGATTGCGCGCGGTATTCCCGTCAACGACGTAGACAGCACGATCAACGCATGGAACACCGTCATTTTGAAAGCCGAAGAATGTTTGACGCTGCGCCAAAATGACCCCGAAATGCGCGCCTTGATCGGAGAAGCGCGCACCGTCATCGACGCGCTCTTAAGCATCGAACGGCGCGATTTGAGCGTGCTCGATACCTTCCCCAACGCCAATTTATCGCGCGTGGTGCTGCAAGGCGAAGACCTGTACGTGCTGGATGATGGCAACGACCAGGTGTATCGCGTCACACTTGGCACCGATGGCTTGTCGATCTCGCGCCGTCAGGAACCGATCCCAAATATGCGCCGCAATGCCAGCGTGCAGCAGTTTACAATCGGGGATGTGGTCGATATAGCGTGGTCAGAACGCGGCGGCGGCTTGAGCCAGTCCAACGCCATTACGATGCTGGATAGCAACGGCATACTCGTCGATTGTTCGCCGCGCTTTTTGCAGGATTGCAGCGCGCAGCAGCTCCCCGCCACTGAAACATGGAACACGCCGAGCAAAATCGTGTATTGGGGCGGCGGTTTGTATGTGCTGGATGCAGCCGCGAATCAAATCTGGCGCTATCGTTCCACAGGCGCAGCGTTCAGCAATACGCCGACCGAGTACTTTACGGGCACAGGACGCCCGGATATTCGCACCGCCATCGATTTCGATATCGATACCGACGGCGTGGTCTTTATCCTGCTGGCGGATGGACGGATGCTCAAATTCAACGGCGGCGATGTCGAAGATTTCGCGTTCACCTTCCGCGAAGGGCAGCGCATGGACAGCGTCGAGAGCCTGTTCCTGAGTACTAACCCAATCGCGCAAAGTCTGTACTTTGTCAGCCGCACCGACCGCACCATCTACGAAACCACGTTCAGCGGTACATTCATGCGCAGCTATCGTGCGTTTGATGAGTCGTTGTTCGCCAGCGTCGAAGATGTCGCCGTCGATGCCAATCGCGGTATTTTGTACGCGGTGAGCGGCAATTCGCTGTTTGGGTTCCGACGCAACTTTTAGTGAGCCGGTGAGGGCGCTCAACCGAATCGCCCTCACCGATAACTACGTGCGATTATTCTGCGTCGTTCGCTTCTTCAATCACCGCCGACAGCACATCGAACGGAACGCTGCCCAGCTCATAGTTCACGTCATCGACGACGATCACCTCTAAGTTACCCGCTTGCTTAAATGTACCGTAACGGACGCGCAGCGTTGGAGTACCCCGTACGCCCACTTCGTAGGCAAGTGCAGTATCCACTTCGACCTGTGTGGTTGCTTCATCCTCTGCACAGTCCAGCACCGTTTCGTTGTCGAGATCGTAAGCAGGCGCGATCAGTTTAATGACGCGCTCGTCGAACGATCCTGCTGCTGCCAACTCGTAAAGCGCTGTGTGCAATTCCCAGAACGCGCCGTCGCGTTCGTTATCAATACATTCCAGCACACGTCCCGCCAGAAGCGTCGTCTCGCCGCCTGAGGTCGGGAAAATGCGATACTCGAAACGCGCCATGCCAGTCACGACATACGTTTCGATCAACTGCTGCATCACGGGTGCGTAGTCTTGGCAATGTGAACACGCCCAATCCGCAAATTCGACAATCGTGATCGGCGCATCGGGGTCGCCGAGGACAAAACCGCCATCTTCAGCCCGTAGTTGCGCTTTTCTGATAAGGCGCTTCGTCGGTCGCCTGTGCATTGGCGTTATTCCTGTTTTCAAACATACCGCCTTGACGAGCGGTCGGCGTCGGGGTTGTTTCTTGCGCCGCAGCAGCAAAGAAGGGGATGATCGCCAGCGCGATCAGGAGTGTCGCCACAGATTTGAGCATGGATCATTCTCCGATTAAGATGCTATCAATATCACTTGTCCTTCGTTGCCTCCTATCATAACATGCGCTGATCCTCGACCCATCCCTAAGTATGTTAACATTTTGCGGCACACCATTGGTGTCCGTGCGGGTCTTGACCTGCCCACGATCTGTAGCGCATCATGGGGGTAAGACGGCATCGATGCTGTCGGTTCAATCGTCTAAAGGCTCATTTGTGGAAACTGAAAGTGCGTCACCCAAGATAGACAGTTATGCCGCGCTGCGACTGCCCGATTTTCGCCTGTTATTGAGCGGTCGTTTGATCGCGCAAATCGGTGAAATGATGGTCTCGGTCGCGGTCGGCTGGGAATTATACGAGCGCACCGGCAATGCGTTCCTGCTCGGCATGGTCGGGCTGGTGCAGGTGATCCCTGTGCTGTTATTCTCGCTGCCTGCGGGCTATATGAGTGATCGCTACAACCGTAAACGCATCACGCTGATCTCACAGGTCGTGCTGGCGTTATGTTCGTTGGTACTGGCGTATTTATCGGTGACACAGAGCGATTTAATCTGGGTATTCGTCGTGCTGGCGATTATCGGCGTCGGGCGCGCATTCAATAATCCCGCGGAAGGCGCGCTGACACCGCTCTTCGTCTCCGCTAATTTGTATCAAAACGCGGCGACATGGGGCAGCAGCGTGTGGCAGTTCGCCGCCATCGCCGGTCCGGCGTTCGGCGGCTTGTTCATTGCGCTGACAGGCGGCGCGGCAGGCGTATATCTGATCAACACGGTCGCGGGCATGATTTTTGTCGGCGTCTTGCTCAAGGTCAAACCGCGCGCGCAAACATTCGCCGCGCCCGAAGAAACACCGATCCAAGCGCTCAAAGCCGGGCTGCGCTTTTTGCGCGGCAACCGTCTGATTTTGTCGTCGATCTCGCTCGATATGTTCGCGGTCTTGCTCGGTGGCGCGACCTATTTACTGCCTGTATTCGCCAAAGATATTTTGTTCGTTGATTCCGCTGGGTTAGGGGTATTGCGCGCAGCACCATCGATTGGCGCGCTGATCATGGCGGTGTTCATCGCGCGGCGTCCGCCATTCAAGCAGGCGGGGCGCACGCTGTTATGGGCGGTCGCAGGGTTTGGTGTGGCGACGATTGTGTTTGGTCTATCGCAAAATTTCTGGCTGTCGCTGGTCATGCTCGCTATTCTGGGCGGGCTGGACAACATCAGCGTGGTCATCCGCCACACGCTCGAAATGACGTATACGCCCGATGATATGCGCGGGCGCGTCGGGTCGGTGCAAACGATGTTCATCGGCGCATCGAACGAACTTGGCGGCTTTGAATCGGGCGTGGCGGCGGCAATTTTGGGACCTGTCGGCGCGGTCGTGTTCGGTGGAATCGGCACACTGGCGGTTGTGTATGGCGTCGCGCGCCTTGCACCCGAACTGCGCGCGCTGCGGATGATTGGGCAGCCATTAATTCCTGACCCAGCGTTGATGCCCGACCCGGAACGACCGGGTTTTATCGTGCCCGCCGCCATTTCAGAAGCGGGCGCGGCGGACTGACGCACCGAAAGCGTGGAACGGCAGGTGTATAATGCCATGTCTAACGTAGCGGCGACCCACTGGGTCGTCCAATGGGTACGGCGCTGCCATGCCCGCACGCGGTCATTTATTGTGAGGTCTGTATGCGTATTCCCGGATGGCTTTTTCTGCTCGGCACGGTCGGGCTTGTGGTAGCGACAATAGTGTGTTCATTCGGCGCGTTTTCGCTGGCGCGTGGTGTCGCAGGTGATCTGGCACAAAGTGGCGTCGTCGTCTCGTTTGAACAAGTCGCACAATCGATTCCAACCCCGACGATCACGCCGACGCCCGAACCGACTGGGCTGCCAACGCTCGATCCCGCGCTCAATGTGACGCCAACGATCACGCCGATCCCGCCGACGCCGACCGTCACACCAACGCTCGACCCGATGGCGGTGTATACCTGGGATGACCCGCGCCGTGTCAATATTTTACTGGTCGGCATCGATCAACGCGAAGGTGTGGCGGACGAAGGCTATTACCTGACCGATACCATCATCGTCGTCAGCATTGACCCCGTGCGTAAAGCGGTCAGCTTGCTCTCGATCCCGCGCGATTTGTGGGTGGCGATTCCCGGTTTTCAATATGGGCGCGTCAATACTGCGTATCAATTGGGCGAATCAGGCGCGTATCCCGGCGGCGGGTTGGCGCTGTTAGCGCGCACGATCACCGATACCTTGGGCGTCAACATCGATAACTACCTGCTGATTAACTTCAATGTGTTCACGGCGGTGGTCGATCTGGTCGCGCCGTCCGGCGTCGAGGTGTGCCCGCAAACCCCTATCGATGACCCTGATTACCCTGATGCGGGATTTGGCACGATCCCAGTGTATTTCGAGGCGGGCTGTCAACGGCTTCAGGCAGAGCGACTGCTGCAATATGCGCGCACGCGCGCCAGCGAAGGCAGCGACTTTGACCGCGCGCGCCGCCAGCAGGAAGTCATTCTTGGGCTGCGCCAAGAAGTCGTGTCGGCGGGTGGCATCGTCAACTTTTTGACGCAAATTCCAGCATTGTGGACAGAACTATCAAGCAGTTACACGACCAATTTGTCGCTCGACGAAATTATTTCGCTGGCAAATCTCGCACAGCAAATCGACACCGAGGATATTCATACCGGGCAAATCGATAATTTGTATGTGAATTTATCGACACTGCCGACGGGCGAACAGGTGTTAGTCCCGCGTTACGGCGCGATTCGCACACTGTTACAACAGGTCTTTGAGCCGCAAGAAGAACTGACGTTGGAAGAACTGCGATCGCGTGCCAACGGTGAAGGCGTGTCGATTGTCGTGTTCAACAACACGACGACGCAAGGCTTAGCCGGGCAAACGCGCGATTGGCTGACCACCCGCGCGATTACGGTCGTCAACGTCGGTAATACGTCCGCGCCCGATAACGCGCCGACCACCATCCGCATGTATGGCGGCGATGGCATCTGGACAGCGCGCTATTTAGCGGCGCTGCTCGGTTTGCCGTCGGAACGCGTGCAGCCCGGCGCGGACGGCTTGACCGTCGAAGATATTGCGGTCGTCATCGGCGCGGATATTGTGCCGTTGCTGGGTGATATCCCGTTAAGTACAGCGACCGCGACGCCATAAAGAGTCAAGACACAGCCGCAATGTAGACATCATGTAGGGGCTTGGTGTGCCAAGCCCCACTTAGTCTGGCAAAAATTTATTCGCTGCTTTCGGGAAAAATATTGTTTAGTTCGACCGTTTTGCCCAACGCTTTCGACCCGAAAGTGTCGCCGTCGCCAAATACACCGAGTCGTTGGAAACGCCCATCTTCATAAAAGTAGACTTCAATGAACGCCGCGATTGGATCGACCATCCAGTATTCTCGCACGCCATATTTTTGATATAACTCGAACTTTTCGCCACGATCCTTCTTGATCGTGCCGGGTGATGCGATCTCGATGATTAAGTCAGGTGTGCCTTCAATACGCTTTTTGGTGATGATCGATTTTTTCGCTGCTGAAACCCATAAAATGTCCGGCTGTGTGACATAATGCTCATCAAAGTAGACGTCCATCGGCGCAATGAAGACTTTACCATCAGGTTGTAACCGATCAACCAGCTTTGCTAAACTAAAACTCAGTAACTGATGTTGCGGTATAGGCGAAGGACTCACAATTAATTCCCCGTCAATCAATTCAACAAAAGTATTGGTTTCCGGCAGTTCAAAAAACGCGGCGGCAGTCATCCGTTCGCGCACTGCATCGACCATGATCATGTCCTCACATCACCTTTGAAATAGAGTGTGACATACTCCCCACGCTTAAAGGCGGAGGCTTCTACCCTCAACGCGACTGCAAAGGCGAACCTTCGTCTTATCGTCGCTCCGGTAGCACAGCGATGCCCCGCTGTATTTGACGTTAACTACGGTATTGCGATATTACGGTATTATGACCGAGGTCGGATTTTTACGTCTCGTACCTCGCACATCAACCTCCCCCTATCATACGCTATTTCAGCCGAAAAAACACAAGACCGACGCCTTATATCCCCATGCCTGAATGCAGGGGTTTTACGGCGCTTTTCAGGTAACATCCTTAACACAGGCGCGTTACAACAGTCCTACTGTTTACCACATAGGGGTGATTCAATGCGACGTTTTCTTTCCCTGTTTTTGCTCACATTACTGGTGACACTTGTTGTCGGCGTTGTCAGCGCACAGGACGACACGGCGACCGCCGAACCCGTCACGCTGCGGATGATGACCTTCAACGTCTTGTACGGCGGCGACGAGATCGACTTCGATCAGGTGATCGCGGCGATTGTCGCGGCGGACGCCGATATTGTCGGGCTGCAAGAACCGATGGGCAATACGCATGTGATCGCGGAAGCGGCGGGCTATGACCACGCCGACGAGCGGATGCACATCATCTCGCGTTTTCCCCTGCTCACCCCACCCGACTTCGACGGTACGTATATTTTTGCCGAAGTGTCTCCCGGCAACGTGATCGCGCTCTCGAACGTGCATCTCACGTCTGATCCGTATGGACCGTACTTGGTGCGCGACGGCGAGCCGCTCGAAAACGTCTTGGCGTTGGAAAGCACGCTGAGACTGCCAGAGATCGGGCGGCATCTAGCCGTCTTGCCGAATTTGATTGAAGCCGGCTACCCGGTGTTGTGGACGGGTGATTTTAATTCGCCGTCGCACTATGACTGGACGCAAACGACGACCGACGCGCGCGACGACATCGCCGCGTACCCGGTCGAATGGAATGTGTCGCGCACTATCGAATTGATGGGCTTCGTCGATACATGGCGCGTCGCCCACCCTGATCCGGTCGAACGTCCCGGCTACACATGGACGCCCGCCGAGCCGCCGCTCGTGTACGAAGATGAAGTCGATGACCGCATCGATTGGGTATTGGCGGGCGGCAATGTGACCGTGCTGAGCAGTGAATTGTTGGGCGAAGCGGGCAATCCTGATATCGACATCGTGGTCGATCCGTGGGGATCGGATCATCGCGCCGTGGTCAGCGAACTCGAACTCATCCCCGCGCCCGCGCCGACGATGATTTCAACGGATGAATACCGAGCGCAACCCGGTGAACTTTTTACTATACGCTATATGACGAACGGTGCAGATTTGATCATTCGTGCGATAAGTTTTGGGATCGATGACGCACCGTTGAATGCGATCAACGAAGAATTCGCTGTCAATGGCGCAGGTTCAGTGATGCTGACGCCACACCCCGAATTACGCACCTCGTTTTTGATCGAACTGATGACGCCAAGCGGCGCTATTTTGCAATCACTCGCCATCGATCTGGACGCGCCACAAAGTTCGCCTGGCATTGCCGTTTCCTCCACGACCGACAGCCTTCGTCTCGATCCGCTTTACACGTTCGTTGTTGGAGAACCCATCTACGCACAAATTGATGATGCACCCGGCAACCGCTTCGATTGGGTCGGCGTATACACGGCGGGTGACGAGGATATGGAGAATTACTGGTTGTTCCGCTATGTAGGTGCAAAAGTCGATGCGGTCGTCACGATTGGCGCTGCGCTCGACTCGTATGATGCCTTCCCGCTCCCACCCGGAGAATACGTGCTGCGCTTGATGTTGGATGACGATTACATCATGCTGGCGGAAAGCGAACCGTTCACCATCGAATGATGGCGGTTGTAGGGACGACTCGGTGGGTCGCCTAATGGCGGCGGCATCGGGCAATCGGGCATGGCATACCTTAAGGGGCTTCGCCATGCCCCGATACATTATTCCGCGTCGGTTTCTTTCGGGAATATATCTTTGATTTCGACCGCTTTACCCAACGCCTTCGACTCGAACGTTTCGCCTTCGATATACACACCTTGACGCTGAAAACGCCCATTTTCGTGAAAATAAACCTCGATGAATTTTTCGAGCGAATCGACCATCCAGTATTCGCGTACGCCGTATTTTTCGTACAAATAAAATTTTTCGCGGCGGTCGCGGCTCACCGTTCCCGGCGACGCGATCTCGATGATCAAGTCGGGCGTACCTTCGATGCGTTTCGCTTTGACAATGTGTTTGTTGGCTTGTGAAACCCAAACAAGATCAGGTTCAGGCACATTGTCCACATCAAAATAAACGCTGATCGGCGCAGGATATAGTTTGCCATCAGGAATTAAACTGCGTACATACACATATAAATTACCGCTCGTCTCTTGATGTTCGGGAACAGGTGCTGGTGACACGATATAAACTCCATCAAGCAGTTCTTCAGGCGTATTCGTCTCTGGTAGTGCAAAGAACTCGTCGGCAGTCATCCGTTCGCGTACCAAATCGACCATGATCATCTCTCCCCACGCTCAATATCGAAAAGTATAGCATGAAGCGTCGCCGCAGCGACGGAAGAAACGCTGTGTGTGTATCGTCTGCACTATGTTGAAATGTCTCGTATCTTTAGGAGCGTTATCGTTATGGAAGCTGCTGCCCTAATCCCAGAGTCGCACAAGGATTTATTGGAACAAGCTGTCACCATTACGTTGGTGACGTTAATGCCCGACGGACAACCGCAAGCGACGCCTGTGTGGTGCGATTTTGAAGACGGCTATGTGCGCGTCAATACCGCACGCGGGCGTCAAAAAGACAAGAATATGCTGGCGCGCCCGAAAGTGACCGTGCTGGCAATCGACCCGACCAACCCGTATCGTTGGATCGAAGTGCGCGGTATGGTGGTCGATTTCAACGACGATCAAGAAATCGCCGTCGGGCATATCAATAAGCTGAGCGGTTTGTATCGCGGTCAACCCGATTATTATGCTGGCAGCGACCGACTCGGCAAAGAACAACGGGTGATGATCCGCATCAAGCCGACGCGCGTGATCACTGGCGGGGCTTAATTTTTTGTTGGGGCGACTCACTGGTCTTAGGCGTCAAGATAAGGATTAACGAATAGAGAAGATACGAGTACGCTGGTTGTGACCAAACAGACCGGAGTTACTCATGTCTTCTGCATTACAATCTGCGTAAGGCGAGTTCATAATCGTCGGGCGATGAGAGCAAATGCCACCACTGCGCCAGTTCATCGTACATTTTGTGCATCACTGTCCCTTTTCTATGCGTTCGCGGCGAGATAAATCACGGTGACGCCATCGCCGCCTTCTTTGGGCGGGGCAGGGACTACGCGCGTGACCAACGAATGCTCACGCAAGCGATCCATAACCGCTTTACGCAGTGCCCCCGTACCTTTGCCGTGAATGATGCGCGCGAATGGCAGTCCGGTCAGATACGCCGCATCGACATAATCTTCAAGGCGGCGCAGCGCTTCTTCAACACGTTCGCCGCGCAAATCGAGTTCCAAGCCCGGCGACTGTGGTTTGGGCATGGTCATAATCGGTTCGGGTTCGTATGCGCTGGTACGGCGGCGTTTGGCGATCAGGCTTTCGGCTTTACGCGGCTGCTTGAGTTCATGCAGCTTGGCGCGAATTTTCAACGTGCCAATTTGGATCATCGCTTCGTCTTTGTTGAGTTCAGACACAACGCCTTCCGCTTTGAGCGTCTCCAACCATACGCGATCGCCCAATCGTGGTATCCAGTCGATCTCAATCGGCATTTCGACCGTGCTTTCAACGGGCGCGCGCAAGGCGTTTTCCAAAGAACCTGTTTGATCCTGTACCTGCTTGATCGCATCGAGCGGCAGCGACGCCTGGCGCATATCCGCGCGCAGCTTGCGGACTTCGCGCCGGAACGTATCGAGTTCGCCCTGCATATCGCGGCGGGCGGCGGCGATGATATTACGGCGTTCGTCCTCCGCGCCGCTCAAGCGCGCCGAAAGTTCGGCGCGTTCGTTTTCGATCTCGGTTTTTAAGCCCGTGATCGTCGCTTGCTGGCGGCGAATATCTTCGCGCGTCCGGTGAATTTCATCGAGCAAATCATCCGCGATCAAGTCTTCGGTCGTCACCATCGTGCGCGCTTCATCGATGATCGTCGGGTCTAGCCCTAAACGGTTGGCAATCGCCAGCGCATTCGATCGTCCGGGTAAGCCGATGATAAGCCGATACGTTGGGGCGAGCGTGCTCAAATCGAACTCGACGCTGGCATTGCGCACGCCGGGGGTTTCGACACTGTAGATTTTGAGTTCGGGGTGATGCGTCGTGACCATCACGGTCACACGTCGATCCAGTAAGCGGGTGAGGATCGCCCGTGCCAGCGCCGAGCCTTCGGCGGGGTCAGTCCCTGCGCCCAATTCGTCGAGCAGCACCAGCGATTTGTCGTCACATTCGCGCAGAATAGCGATCGTGTTGGTCATATGCGACGAAAACGTACTGAGCGACTGTTCGATGCTCTGTTCGTCGCCAATATCGGCGTAGACGCCTTCAAAGACCGTGAACACAGCACGTTCTGCTGGCACATGCAGCCCGCATTGCGCCATCAATGCCAGCAAGCCAACTGTTTTTAAGCTGACCGTTTTGCCGCCCGTGTTGGGACCCGTCACCACCAGCACCCATGTATTCGCGTCGAATTCGACATCGATTGGGACGACGTTTCCCTTCAACAGCGGGTGACGTGCCGCAACCAGCGTGATTTGACTGCCGGGATGTCGTGGGTTGGCGCGCTTTTCAAACGGGAGCAAGCGCGGCTGCACCGCTTTGAACGCGTCGGCATAGCGCGCTTTTGCCAGCACAAGATCGAGATACCCCAGGACTTCGACGGTGCGGACGATTTGTTCGCTGTACGCCCCGACCAGGTCGGTGACGGCGAGTAAAATGCGGCGAATCTCTTTTTCTTCGTCAAGCTGAAGTTCGCGCCACTTGTTGTTGAGTTCGACGGTTTCGAGCGGCTCGATGAACAGCGTCGCGCCCGATGAACTCGCATCATGGACGATGCCAGGAATTTTGCCTTTGTGATCGGCTTTGAGCGGGACAACATAACGTCCGTTGCGCATGGTGACCAAACTCTCTTGCAACAGCGGTTGATTCGCCAATGACGTGACGATCTTTTGCAAGCGCTGCTGCAAACGTTCGAACGCGATCTTGAGGTCGCGCCGGATGATCGCCAACATCGGGCTGGCGGAATCTTTGATCTGTCCGTTATCGTCCAGGATGCGCGCGATCTCGTCCTGCACTTCCTGACATTCCTCGGCGTCGATCATCAGTTCAGATAGCAGGGGATAGTTGCCCTTCATGCGTCCAAGCGTGCGCTTGAGCGTGGTTGCGCGGCGCAATGTCTGGCGAATATCGAGCAAAATATTCGGCTCGACCATCAAGCCTCGCTGCGCGCTGATGACGGGTTGGCGCACATCGCGCGCGCCGCCGAGCGATACGTTGACCTGATTTTCAAACAGCGCGCGCGCTTCGGCGGTTTCGCGCTGCCAGATTTGCGCTTCGAGCAGGTTTATCGTCGGAGAAAGCGCTGCCGCCAGCTCCGCGCCAGCGCTAAAGGTCGTGTAGGTGGCTAACTGAGCCAGAATTTTGGGCAGTTCCAGCGTGTGTAACGTTTTATCGTTCATGCGATTTTGTTTGCTTCACTCGCGTGTGGATAGTCTATGCTATTATACCAGCCGTATAGCGCGGTTCAACGGTGGGTTCATAAAAGGCTTGTAAAGGCTTTTAAGGGTTCAACGGATCAACGTCGAAGGCGGCGTGAGTGGGTCTGTTCGCGTTTAAGGATGCCGCTGGTGCTGCCGTTTTTCATGCGTTGTTCCTGTTTCAGAGAAGCGTTTACCGTTTCACTGCCACAGCCGTCGTCAGTCTTTTTGAACCTGTTCTCTTTATACCAGTCCGGCATGGGAAAACCTTGCGCCTTAGCGCTTGGATGAAAGCGCATCTTGCCCTTGTATTGATCGCTCACATTAGTCGGTTTTTGGTGCGCTACGACCCCGCCCGCCCCACCTCCACCGTGATCTCGGCGCTTGCCTGATTACCGACTTGATCGAACGCCGTCGCGCTGAACGCCTTGACGCCCGCGCTGTCGATGCGCCACTCGAAACCGAACGGATACATCTCGTCCGCGCCCAAATACTCGCCATCGCGGAAAAACTCGACGCGCGCAATCGCCAGGTTGTCTTCGACGGTCGCCGCGAGTTCGATGCGGTCATCGGTCGGGAAACGATACACGCGCTCCGGCTCGATCACGCTCAACGTGACGTTTGGGGCGGTGTTATCGACCGTGACCTGCACGACTTCGCTTTCGTAGCTGCTGTCGGGCGCGACCGATACCAGCAGCAGCGTGTACAGACCATCCAGCTCGGTCGTATCCCACAGCGCGAGCGGATCGCCAGAGATATACGCGATTTGCTGCCCGCCAATATCGATGTACTCGGTCGGGTTCAAGCCTTGCCCATAGCTCAGTTGATAATATTGCAGATTGTCGGCGTCGAGTTCGCCGCGAATTTCGACCGTGCCGCCGACATACGCGAACAGACCCGGCGCGAGAATTCGCACGCTGTCGAACAATTCTGGGCGGCTGACGGTATCATAATCTTCGGGCGGGAGCGGCTGATTATTGGCGCGCCACCAATCCATCGCATTATCGGGCGGGACAAAATACACCGCGTCGGATCGAAATTCGGCGGACGTGCTGGCGGTCGCCAACTGTCCGGTACGGCTATTGATCTCGCGCACCTGCCAGAAGGTATCCTCGCTGCGCGGCTGCGTGCCATCCAGGAAAATTTCGGTGTATACCGGACACACACCGTTGGGCAGCAAACCCGATTTTTCGCACACACGCAGTTCGATCACCCCGTCGGGACGATCCCATTGGCTGCCTGCGATTCCGTCGCGGCTGTGCGCGTAATCCATCAACGCGCGCCATGTCGAAGCCGCGCCGCGCAACCCATAATCATCGAGCGTGATCGGCGTCGCGTCGGCGCGTCCGTAATGCACGCCAACGATATAATCGGGCGTATAACCGAGCGTCCAGTTATCACGGCGATCCGCCGTGACACCGTTGACGACCGCCGTCGGGCGCGTCACATCGAGCGGGCTACCCTGCCCGATCACCGACCAGCGCGTCTCTTGATCCGCCAGAATATCGTTGATGACATAGGCTAAGCCTTCTTGCAGCAGGTTGGTGCAGGTGGCGAACGACCCGCAGCGCGCCGCGTCTTCCGCGTCGTAATTCCATAACACTGTGCCGTCGGCGGCTTCGATGCGCGCCACTGTCACCGGGTCGCGTCCACGATGACCGCGTGCGACCGGTTCGACCTGTACGCCGCGCATATCACCGCCCGATGCGAATACCGAATAGGCATACGCCATATCGAGCAGGCTGACCGCGCCGCCGCGTTCGAGCAGCATGAGATCGTAACGTGATTCATCCAGCCCATTGATACCGATTTGATGTGCCGTGCTGATGATGCTGCCCATGCCCTGACGATACGCAATCGCCGCCGCCGGCGGCGTCAGCGCCGAGCCGAGCGCATCACGCACATTCAGTACGCCGCGAAAACGTCCATCAGCGTTGCTGACCGTGTAGATCAAGCCGTCTTCGCTGCCAGGAAACTGAGTCGGGATATCGAACATCATCGTCGCGGGCGTCTCCAGGCTGTTGCCGCCGTTGAAACCTTCCAGATACACAATCGGCGTCAGCGTGATGCCCGGTTGATAACCCGCGCGCGTCACCGCGCCGACCATCGCACGGATTTCGCCCGTGCGCGCATCCATGACGACCACTGATCCTGAATCGGGGAAGCCGTCGCCGTCGCTGCGTAAGGCATAATCGCCGCCATCGGGGATCAACGATGCGCTGCGGCACGGCGATCCGTCGCGGGTGATGGGTGACGCCGTGACGCCGTTGACGCGCGCCAATCCAACATCGAGCGCGCATTCGGCTTCGCGGTATAAATCGAGATCGAGCGTGGTGATGATGCGTAAACCGCCGCGCGCGACCAACCCCGCGCCGTCCAACGCTTGATCGGTCAGGATGCGTTCAGCCTGGCGGCGCGCGGTCGTGACGAACTCCGGCGCGATGGGCGGTAAATAAGCGCTCGTCGGCTGAATCGGTGTGACAATCGCGCTGGCACGCTCGTAGGTTTCGGGCGCGATGAGGCGGCGGTTGAGCAGCACGCGCAGGGTGTCGCTTTGCCGTCCGCGCGCCGCGATCTCGTTGTCGAAGGGGTTATACTGCGGGGCGGTCGGAATCGATGCCAGCAGTGCGGCTTCATCGAGTGTGAGATCGACCGCCCGTTTGCCGAGATAAATTTGCGCCGCTGCTTCGATGCCATAGGCTTCGCTGCCGTAGTAATTCGTGTTTATATGCCATTCGAGAAGCTGTTCCGCCGTGTGGCGGCGGTGAAGTTCTGCCACCAACGCCACTTCACGGGCGCGTTGATCTGCCGTTGACCCAGTGCCGAGCGGAATGACATTGCGCGCCAGCCGCCCTACCAACGATCCATCCGGCGGCGTAGGGGCGATAAAAATATTCTGCCACAATCCCACCAGCGTACCGACCGCATCAAAGCGCGAGTCGAGAAAATCGACATCTTCGACGACCAAGGTCGCATCGATCACATGGTCAGGCAGTGTATCCAGCCGCACCCATGTGTCGCTTGAGCGGGTGATCGGGTCTTGCAAGGTATGAATTAATGTCTCGCCAGTGCGGTCGTATAATCGGGTCGCTGCACCGTCACCCGTCGTCAGCGCGTTTTCGCCAAACGGTGGGATCACCGTCGCTGCATCTGCGTAGATGGTGAGCGCGCTGCCAAACGCGACACCACCCGGCAGGACGACGCCGAACAGCACGATCACGCCGACTACAATCGACCATGTTATGCGCTGGTGGCGCTGGAGTCGTTGACGTTCGTCTCGACGGCGGCGGCGGCGGATGATATGCGCGGTGGAGGTCATAAACCACATTCCCTAGTGAGGCTGATGGGGTGTATTGTACCCGTGACGCGCCGTGCATCAATTGTGGGTGTGGTGAGGTACGAGGATAATAGTGCAGTTTTCAGCCCTCACCCCCAACTTCTCACCCCCAACTGCTCTCCCTCAGGGCGAGGGGAGAAAAGCTAAGTATCGCTGGGTGAGATACTAGCGGAAGGGGTGGGAAAATCCACTAAAGGGGTTTGCCGCGCCTGAACCCCGCTCGCGGTTGCGTGTACTGGTGCGCTCAGCGATAGGCGCGCAGAGCAAGGCGGCGGGGGTGGTGCGGACGGGTGTTTAGGTTTCGTCGGGGTCAAGACCGGGAATGCCATAGCGATTATTGGATGCGCGGGTGTGAGAACGATGATGCGGATTACGCAGCGCGTCCAATTTTTTGTAATCGCGTTCCTGGGCGCGGGCGTCCTTATCGATGAGGCGTTCGATGGCACGGTTCAATGATACGTCGTGGGTGGTGCCATTGACCATGTGTGACGCGGTGTGGAGCGTGGTCAACGCCAAGGCATGATCGCCTTTGGACATCGCGCTTTGATACAACTCATCGATGCGGGCAAGGGATTTGGCGAGAAACTGGGTTTTGATTTGTTCGGCTTCTTCTTCAAACATTGCCTGGGCGCGCTGCATGTAGGTGCGCGCCTGACGTTGGCTGATGTGATAGTAGATCATCAAATGACTGAGAATATCGGCGGTCAAGCGTCCTTCCACGAGCATGATATAGACGCTGAGGATACGGTATTCGACATCGGCTTTGGATGCTCTGGGCATGACTGCTGCTCCCGTGTTTTGTAGAATATGCGTTCTGTATTCAATTTTACAATGGGTGTCAAGGGGGGTGGGATGTATGCCCGCCCCTACAGGGGATTAGTCATCGGCGGTGGGGGCGCGATAGGCGGGCGACCATGGATTCTCGGAGCGCCAGAATTGCGGATGATCGGGGTCGGTGAAACGGGTCATGTCGGTGTCGGGCGTCCACAGAGTCTTATCAGGCAAGGTGGTTGTTTGGTCGAATGTTGCTCCATCCAAAGTCGCGCCTTGCAAATTGGAAACATACAAATCCGCACCTTGCAGTTTGGCGAGTCACAAATCCGCGCCTTGCAGTTTGGCGTTCCACAAATCCGCGCCTTGCAGTTTCAGTGAATCACGAAACCTTGTTTTTGCCCTCACCCTAAATCCCTACCCTCAGGACGAGGGACTTCAAAAGCGCGTTTTTCTCCCCTTCTCCCTGAGGGAGAAGGGGTCGGGGGATGAGGGCTGGTGAACATTCGTGATTCACTGAGTTTGGCTTGAGACAAACGCGCATCGCGCAGCGACCCGTCCTCCAACCAGCCTTTTTGCCTTAAAATGCGAACGGCTTCGACCGCAAAGCTGTTACCCGGACTGCTCATTTGCAAGATCAATTCGGTTTTGCGTTCTTGTTTGGCGCGGCGTTCGTTCAAGGTTTCGATAACTAAGACAGTGATGGCGATGCTGAACAGCTCGATGCCGAAATTGGAATAAAGTTGCTCGACGAGTGTGCGAAGATTGCGGATGTCTTGCGTGAACAGATAGCCGCCGCCGACGACACCGACGCCAAAAACGAGTAGGATCACGGCGGCGATGATTTTGAGGTGGGCGTTCAGTGATTTGAGCATGGAAGGTTCTCCCTAGTCGTCTAGCACTACAATGATTGCAGTTTTCCCCTCACCCCCTGCCCGTCTCCCTCAGGGCGAGGGGTGAAAAACCGTCGCGGTAGGGCAAGTCCTTCTCCCTCAGCGACAACGATTTAGGATCAGGGCAATCTGCGTAAGGTCAGGTTAAGTAAAACTGTCCTAACCTCGTCCAAACCAATTTCCAACACATCGCGCGCGCCCCTTTTTTCGGAAGTAAGTGGAAGTATCTTGACCGAAGCCTTACCGCACATGTGCGCTATTCCGGCGCAATGCCCGTGCGCTTGGTTTGTACACCCGCTCATCTCGGTAACATCCCCGCCCCCTGCCGCGTCTGCACTCCTATGCAGCACCCTTTATGCTCCGGAGACTTTCCCATGCAGCACGATCAACGCACCCCGACCGAAGCGGCGCGCCCCTTCGAGATCGGTCTGTTCTCGTTCGCAGACCTCACCCCCGACCCGCGCACCGGGCATGTCCACACGCCTCAGCAGCGGATGCACGACTTGCTCGAAGAAATCGAACTCGCCGATCAGGTCGGCTTGGATGTCTACGGCTTAGGCGAACACCATCGCATCGAATACATCTCGTCCGCCCCAGAGGTGATTTTGGGCGCGGCGGCGGCACGTACCAAAAACATCCGCCTCACCAGCGCCGTCACCGTCTTAAGCTCCGATGATCCTGTGCGCGTCTTTCAGCGCTTCGCTACCCTCGACCTAATCTCGAACGGTCGCGCCGAAATTCTCGCTGGGCGCGGCTCGTTCATCGAATCGTTCCCGTTGTTCGGCTATGACCTCAACAACTACGACACCCTGTTCACCGAAAAACTCGATTTGCTGCTCAAACTCCGCGAACAC
>Ga0209591_10002162_pt1 | contig 23834 bp, 27 predicted proteins | sample MAT01_FD_187207 | JGI IMG/M metagenome (GOLD analysis project Ga0209591, IMG submission 187207) | Freshwater microbial communities from Lake Fryxell liftoff mats and glacier meltwater in Antarctica - MAT-01 (SPAdes) (version 2) | ecosystem: Environmental > Aquatic > Freshwater > Ice > Liftoff... | reverse complement strand
TGACTCTGGTGGGGGTAAAGCCACTGGAGAGTATGGACAGGCTTTGGATCGCAATTCGAGGCGTCAATTCCAGCAGGCAGGCCCATTTCGAGAAAGCAGCCTGCGCGCAGCGCGCCGGCCGGTCTGTTCGGTGACGCACGCGGCGCGACTAGTCCGGTCGATGCCGTCTTGTCATCGGCGTGCGATGGCCGGCTTTGCGAGCAGTGTCTCAGGTGCTCAGCGGGTGTTCCGGCGTGTTCCGGCGGCTCACTGGCGCGCGGTGTCGGTCAGGGCTTGCGCTGGCGACCGAAGACCTGTGTCCAGTAGATGCCCATGGCGCTGCGCGTCTCTGTGGCGTAGGCGGCACCCATTTCGGCGCTGTCTGCCGACATGATGTTGGCGCAGTGGCCGGGGCTGGCCAGCCAGCCGGCAACCACCTGTTTCGGCGTGGCCACGCCGGCGGCGATGTTCTCGCTGACCATCCGCCATACGTAGCCTTGCCGCGACGCGCGCTGTGCGGACGTGTCGCCTGCCGGGTCGGCGTGGCTGAAGTAGTTGTTTTTTGCCATGTCTCGGCTGTGCACCAGCGCAGCGGCAGCCAAGGCGTCATTCCACGCCAGCGGACTGGTGGCATCGAAGTACCGGTCGCCGCACTGCCGGCGCTTCGCACGCGCCTGGTTCGTCAGCTGCAGCACCGTCATCGCGGCATCGCGCCAATCGGCCAGGTCCGCAGGCAGCAGCGGCTGTGCCAGGTTGATGCGCCAGGTGTCGCCCGTGTGCGCGATGCCGATCTCCGAGAAGCGCCTATCGCGCAGGCTGCTGCAGTAATGGCTGCGCAGAAGCGCCGCGGCACGCTGCGCTTCGCTGGCGCCGGAGACGGTGATGGTCACGGCGGCGGCCGCCCGGTAGCCGGCTGCCACGAGCGCCCGGCCCAGATCGCCTCCATGCGTCGGCGGATGCGCACGCGCCAGTTCGGGTGACGGCGCCAACGGCTGAGGCGGCGCTGCCGGGGCCCCCGAACAGTCTTTCGGCTGCTCGCGGAAGGCGTTGATCAGACTGGCAAGTTCGACCGTGCCGTCGGCCCGCGCGGACGTCGGCGCGAACAGCGCCATGGCCATGACCACGATCACGATCACGACGATGGCTGCAACCGGTACCGAGACACGAGCTTTCGACATCCATTCCTCCTGATCACAGCCTCTGGGCGAACGGCGTGCCCGGGGCTGGTCTGCGGGCATCCCTCTTGAAAGCTGCTGCTGAAAGGCGGTCGTCACGGCGGTCACGAATTTATCGGCCGGCGACACGCCCTCGTCGCGTTGCATACCGCACAGACGGCGCCGGCCTGCTGCCGCACGCTGCAGCCCATGCGTCGCTTATTGGCCAGAGCCGCTCGTTGCGCGACGCTTCATGTGACCGACCGTCATTCATCCGAAAGGTTTCACCATGATTGAAAAATCTGCCAGCGTGCATTGGGAGGGCCAGGGCAAAAAGGGCCAGGGACAGATCAGCACCGAAACCGGGGCGCTCAAGGCCTACCCTTATGGTTTTGCCAGTCGCTTCGAGGACGACCGCCGCGGCACCAACCCTGAAGAGATCCTCGGCGCTGCGCATGCCGCCTGCTTCACGATGGCGTTCTCGTTCGCGTGCGACAAGGCAGGGTTCGCTACCGACTCGGTCGATGCCCAGGCCAGTGTGCGCCTGACGCCGCAGGGCGAAGGCTTCGTCATCGACCGCATTGCGCTCACGCTGAAGGCCGTCGTTCCCGGCATCGACGAGGCCCAGTTCCAGGAAATCGCCCGGGCCGCCAAGCGAGATTGCCCGCTGTCGAAGGCGCTGGCCAGCGTGGCCGAGATCAGCTTGCAAGCTTCTCTCAGCAAAGGTGCGCCATGAACAAAGCAAACGACCCCCGGGCGCACGAAGCGGCGCTGGCCGCCGCAGATCACATGCTGGGTGACGCGGACGCGAGCCTGACTCTGGTCGAGTACGGCGACTACGAATGCCCGGCCTGCACCCAGGCCGAGCCGCTGACGCGACACCTCGTCAAGAGCTTTGGCAAACGCTTGCGCTTCATCTACCGGCACTTCCCACTGATGGAAATGCACCCGCAATCCGAACTGGCGGCCGAGGCGGCCGAAGCGGCTGCCGCGCAAGGCGAGTTCTGGGCCATGCACCAGCTGCTGTGCAGCCACCCGCACCAGTTGGACCTGGCAGCGTTAGCCACACATGCGCAATCCATTGGCCTGGACATGAACCGCTTCAAAGGCGAAATGGCCGACCGCATCTACACGCAAAGAATCCAGGAGCACCGCCGCGCCGGCGAGCGCAGCGGCGTTCACGCCACGCCCAGCTTCTTCCTGAACGGCACGCCCGTGGATGTCTCGTTCGGCTTCGAGAAGCTGGAAGAGGCCATTCACGCTGCCGTTGATGTCACCCTTCCCGCTGCCTCGCCTGCTTCGCCTGCCTCGTACGCGTCGCATGCCTCAGTAAAGCACCCGTGAATGACACATGAGTCTCTTTGTACAAGCGCCGCTTCTGGTCTTCGGCAGGCTGAGTCGCGTAATTTTCAAACTGCACTTTCAAAACGGAGACTTCCAATGACAAGCGACACCCAGCATCATCCTTCCCGCCGGGCACTGTGGAATGACATCAAGGACTGCAAATTCGCGATGTTCACCACCCGCCATGCCAACGGCCATCTGCATTCGCGGCCGATGACGATGCAGAACACGACACTCGACGCCGACGACAGCCTCTGGTTTTTCATGTCCAGAAAAGGCGACCCCGTTGCCGAAATCGCCGCCGAGCCTTCGGTCAACGTCGCTTACACGCCCTCAGGCGACGCATGCTGGATCTCGGTCACCGGCACGGCGCAGGTCGTCGACGATGAAGACAAGGCGAAGTCCTTGTGGAGCAGTTCAGCCGATGCCTGGTTTTCCGGCGGTTCGACCGATCCTGATCTCGCCGTCGTTCAAGTGCGCATCGTCCATGTCAGCGAATGGGAATGCGGCGCGGACACAGGCTCCCGGCCTGCCCTGCGCAGCGAGGACGTCTGCTTCCGTCCGCCCGACCACCTGCCGACGGAGAACACGCCGACGAGCGAGAACGTGGCCTTGCTGTTTGAACGGTCCTGAGCCTCCAGCGCCGCGACGGTCGCGAAATGCCCCGGACGTCCGTGCTGCGGCCCCAGGGGCGGCGGCGCAGAAGCCGCTGGTCCTCATCACCGGTGCTACCGGCAACCTCGGCCAATCGATCGGCCGCATGCTGGCGGCCGACCACCGCGTCGTCGGCCTGGACCGGGACACTGAAGGCCCCGACTTCCCGGTGGTTCAGGTCGACCTCAGCAACGACGCTTCGGTCGAGTTGGCGCTGCGCAAGATCGCCGATGACCACGGCAACCGTATCGCCAGCGTCATCCATCTGGTGGCGTTCTTCGACTTCAGCGGCGAGCCGAATCCGCTTTACGACAGCGTCAACGTCGAAGGCACCCGCCAGCTGCTGAAGGGTCTGCAGGCGCTGGACGTGCAGCAGTTTCTGTATGCCAGCACGATGCTCGTGCACGCGCCTTGCAACCCGGGCGAACGCATCGACGAGCTGCAGCCGATCGAGCCGCGCTGGGCCTACCCGCAGTCGAAGGCGCGTGCCGAAGAAGCCATCCGCGAAGCGCACGGTGCGATCCCAACTGTGATCCTGCGGCTGGCCGGGGTCTACGACGAGGCCAGCTCGGTGCCGACGCTGGCGCACCAGATGGCGCGCATCTATGAACGCGACCTGCAGAGCCACCTCTATGCCGGCAGTCTGCTGGTCGGCCAGGCGATGCTGCACCGCGACGACATGCTCGACGCGGTGCAGCGGGCCGTGCACCGGCGTGCCGAACTCGCACCAGAAACAGTGATGCTGATCGGCGAAGTCGACGCCATCGGCTACGACGCGCTGCAGGACCGTCTGGGTGCGTTGATGCACGGCAGCGAGGACTGGCAGACGCTGCGCGTGCCGAAGTCGGTGGCCGCGGCGGGCGCCTGGGCGCAGGGCCGGCTGGAACCGGTGGTGCCGGATGCCATCGACGACGGCGAGCAGCCCTTCATCCGCCCTTTCATGGTCAGGATGGCCGATGACCACTACGCGCTGGATGTCTCGCGCGCCCGCAGCTTGCTCGGCTGGGAGCCGCAGCACCGGCTGGCCGACGAACTGCCGGCGATGGTCAGCAATCTGAAGTCCGACCCCGCCGCCTGGTACCGCCGCAACGGCATTCAACCGCCCACCTGGGTCGAGGAGGCCGCCGACATCGGGCTCGATGTAGAACGTCTGCGTGCACGCCATGAACGGCAGTTGAAGCTGGAACACGGTGCCAACCGCTGGGCGCCTTTCTTCAACATCGGCCTCGGCAGCTGGCTCGTGACGCAGCCGCTGCTGCTCGGCGTGCCGGAACCCATGCTGCGCATCGGCGAGATCGCGTGCGGGCTGCTGCTGATGCTGTGCGCCGGGCTCGCGCTGTCGTGGCAGCTGCGCTGGGCGCGCTGGTTGTGCGCGGGCATCGGCTGTGTGGTGATGGCGCTGCCGTTCCTGTTCTCCACTACCAACAGTGCGGCCTACCTGTCCGACACCCTGATCGGCGCGCTGATCTTCGGCTTCGCGGTCTGCACCAAGCCCGAACCCGGGGTCTCGGCCATCGCCGCGTTGCATGGGCCGACCGTGCCGCCGGGCTGGAGCTATAACCCGTCGAACTGGACGCAGCGCCTGCCGATCATCGCGCTCGCGGTGGTGGGGCTGTACGTGTCGCGCTACCTGGCGGGCTACCAGCTGGGCTATATCCCCGAAGTGTGGGACCCGTTCTTCATCGGCAACCCGGCCGACCCGAAGAACGGCACCGAGGAGATCGTCACCAGCTTCGTCTCGGAGGCCTGGCCGGTGTCGGACGCAGCGGTGGGCGGTTACACCTATCTGCTGGAGATCATCACCGGCATCGTCGGTTCACGCATGCGCTGGCGCACCATGCCGTGGCTCGTCGTGCTGTTCGGCTTGATGATCGCGCCGCTGGGCATCACCTCGATCTCGTTCATCGTCATCCAGCCGATCCTGATCGGCACCTGGAGCACGATCGCGCTGATCGGCGCCGCAGCGGTGTTGATCCAGATTCCGTATTCGCTCGACGAGTTGGTGGCCACGCTGCAATTCCTGCGGCGACGCAAGCGCGCCGGACGCAGCCTGCTGCGGGTCTTCTTCTTCGGCGACACCGACGAGATGCCGCAGAGCTCGGCAAGCAAGGCCGGCAACAAAGAACCCGACGACATCTTCGACCAGCGCCCTGCCTTGGTGGTGGCCGACATGGTGGGCGGCGGTGTCGGCATGAGCTGGGGCCTGGGCCTGGCGCTGGTGCTTGGCTTGCTGCTCTTGTTCACGCGGCCGCTGCTGGGTGTGGACGGCAGCGTGGCCCATGCCCATCACCTGATCGGCGCGCTGGTGCTGACGGTGGTGTCGTTGGCTGCGGCCGAAGTTGCACGCATGCTGCGTCTGCTGATCGTGCCGCTGGGCGTGGCACTGGCGGCGGTGCCACTGATCTGGCCCGCCGGCGCGGCCGCAGCGGTCTTCGCGGTGGTGACCGCGCTGCTGCTGATCGCCGCCAGCCTGCCTCGCGGGGCGATCAAGCAGCGCTACAGCAGCTGGGACCGGTTGATCCGTTGAACAGTCTTGAACGCGGACGATCACTCTGGTGGCTGCTGCCATGCGGCTGGCCAACTTCGACAGCGCACGAAGCGCCCTCAACGCCACCGTGGCGCTGATGCGCCTGGCCGGCAACCGCACACTCGAACTGTCGGCCCAGCTGAGGCCAGCAGGCCGCTTGCCTCATCCCCTAGAACATCGTGGGCGCTGGTGGCGGCTTTCAACGCTCAATCACGATTGAACAAGAACACAGGCTACAACGCCAGTCAATTCGTCAGGGACTTCGCGCCATGTTTGATCTGGCCGCATCGCAGTTGTTCAAACCCGTGACGCAGGCAGTGGTCTCCTCTTCCGCGAATTGACCCGCAGGAGCCGACGCCACGGCACTGGCCGAGGTCTTCGACGCCAGCCCGACAGCGCTGGCAACCAGGCAAAAGTGACCGATGCGCTGGCCATCGAGAGCACCGGTGCCGACAACATCCAAGGTGCCATCTGGGCCGACACGGTGTTCCAGCGCATGGCCACTGGCGCCCTGCTCATCTTCAGCCAATCGTGGCATGCGCAGGGTTTCTCTCTGGCCGAGTTGCTGCACAGTTTGTTGTGTGTGCCTAAAGAAAGCACGCGCCTGGCGGTAATCGATTGGTGCTCGCACGCACGGGCGCTCATCTGCCAGCGCAGTTGCGAACCGCCACCCAACTGTCGCTGGCGGCACTGGCGCGGCTGGCCGATCTGCAGTCGGTGGTGATGCAACTGCGCCCGGAAGACGCCAGCCTCAGCAACACGCTGCGCCTGCAGTTCGATGTTCAGGGCACCGTGCTTACTTTCGACATACCGCTGCAGCTGAAGTCAGGAATTTGAATTCATGCCGTGTGCCCTGACGCACAGAGCGCCATCACTTTGAACGCTTCATCCGACCGACCGGTCTGTGTGCAGTCCGGTGATCAGCCGGGCCCCACGTTCGGCACTGACATAGGACCAGAGCCACTGCGTCATAACGATCAGCCGGTTGCGCAGGCTGACCAGGAAGTAAATGTGGGCGATGCCCCAGAGCCACCACGCAAACCATCCCTTGAGCCGCAGGCGTCCGAACGCGATGACGGCGGTCTTGCGGCCAACCGTCGCGAGCAGGCCCTGGTCCCGATAGTGGAAGGCTGGCGGCGCACCCTGGCCGCTGAGGCGCGCCTGAATGGCTGCGGCCACGTAGGCGCCCTGCTGCTTGGCGACCGGCGCGATGCCGGGGAGTGACGCGCCGGCAGCGTCATGGGCGAGCGCCGTGTCGCCGATGACGAACACATCGTCAGTGCCGGGCGGCTGCAAGTCCGGTCCGACCAACACACGGCCAACGCGATCGCCCGCCACGGCGAGCCAGGCGGCAGCCGGCGACGCGGTCACCCCGGCGGCCCAGATCACCGTGGCAGCGGCCACGCGTTCGTCGCCCAGCGTGACCCCGAACGCCGCGCACTCCGTGACCGGTTGGTTCAAGCGGACATCCACGCCCAGGCGGCGAAGCGCCTGCTCGGCATGGCGTGACAGCGATTCTGGGAAGCTTGCCAGCAAGCGGGGCCCGGCTTCGACCAGCAGCACGTGCGTCTGCTGCGGATCGATGGTCCGGAAGTCGGCCGCGAGCGCCTTGCGTGCCAGTTCGGCCACGGAGCCGGCCATCTCGACTCCGGTCGGCCCGCCCCCGACGATGACGATGGTGAGAAGTCGTTCGCGCTCGCACGCATTGGATTCCATCTCGGCGCGCTCGAAAGCGAGCAGAAGACGGCGGCGGATTTCGGTAGCGTCTTCGACCGTCTTCAGGCCGGGCGCATGGGTGGCCCAGCTGTCGTGACCGAAGTAGCCATGGCTGGCTCCGGTCGCGAGCACCAAAACGTCATAGGCAATGTTTCGGCCGTCCATGATGACGTGTTTGCGCTCACGATCAACGCCTGTGACTGCGCCCAGCAGCACGCGTGTGTTGCGCTGGCGCCGGACCAGGCTTCGAATCGGCCAGGCGATGTCGGCCGGCGACAGCCCGGCGGTCGCCACTTGGTAGAGCAGCGGTTGAAAGAGGTGGTGGTTTTGCCGGTCGATCAGGGTGATGTCCGCTGGCGCCTTGGCCAGCCGCTTCGCGACAGTCAGGCCGCCGAAGCCGGCGCCGACGATGACCACGCGCGGGCGCTGGTCCTTCACGTCGTCGCAACCGTGGGGCATGGACGCGCCCACAAAGCGACCGACGCATTGAACTCGCCCGCATGAAACGCCTTAGCTTCGGGGCCGCTTGGATCGCCGGCAAAGCGGCCGAGCCGCGCTGCGCAGTCGAAGTAGCCCGGCGCAGGTAAGCCGCCGCGCCACTTGCTGACCACCATGGCCGCGATGAAGGGGCGCTCGGCCGCTGCGTCCTCGGCCATGAGTTGTTCCAGCGCCTCGGTCACCTGGTGAATGGTGTGCGGGGGCGAAAGCAGCATCGCCTTGGCCAGGTCCCGGTAGGTGATCGGTACGCGCAACGCGGCGAGCGTTTCAAGTTGCGCTCGCACCCGGCCCGCTAGCGCTTGAGGCGGGTCGTCGTCGATGGAGATCGCTGAAGAGGGGACAGGGGTCATCGCGGTGCGGTACCGGTAAGCGAGCGCCTTTCCGGCAACGGCTTACCTTGGACGAAGTTGATGCAGACCCCGTCCAGTTCCTCCAGAACTAGCGGCTCGCTCAAGAACCCGCACACATAGGACTCCTGCCTCTCCCGGCTGCAGTCGTCGCCTTCCAGATGCGTGCACGACGCGCAGCTGCCGAACGTGGGTATGCCCCTCTCCAACGCCACTTGGCCGACCATGCGCTGCAAGGCATTGGCGAACTGACCGTGGACGCCCGGGGGCAGCGTGTCCGCGGCACGGACCAGGGATTCGAACAGATCATTTTCAAGAATGGCCCGGGCTTTCTCTGTCAGAACGAGATGAACACTGCGCCGATCGGCCTCTGACCGCATGCGCGTCAGATAGCCCTGGGCCTCAAGGTTCTTGATCGTCTGCGACGCCGTGCCCCGCGTTGTGCCGTGAAAAGCGGCGAAGGCGGACGGCGTTCGCGAGAAGCGGTTCGCCCGTGCGAAGTACCTGAGCCCTGCCCACTGGACTGGCGTCAGCCCCTTCACGAGCGCCTCGCCAGAAGCAATACGCCCCAGCTGCAAGACCAGCTCAGCGATTGCACGACTGTCCATCTTCAGTTCCTTGGCCATGCCGAGATGATAGCGTTACGAAACCATCTTGACAAGTAGATGGTTTCGAAGCGACACTACTCGAAGTTCTTTCGGCGACGCGACAAACCTTCAGGCGATCCAACGCGGATGTACCTGCAGATCGCGGTGCTTGGTATGGCTACTTTGGAGGCTGAGCTATGACGATCACATTGACAGAAAACGCGGCAAAACAGATTCAGAGCCAGTTGGCCAAGCGCGGCAAAGGGCTTGCGCTGCGCATCGGCATCAAGAAAGTGGGCTGTACGGGCTTGACGCATACGTTCGACATCGCCGATGAAATACGCCCTGGAGACCACACATTCGAGTCGCACAACGCACGTGTCGTTTTAGATACCGACAGCCTGTTGGTGCTGGACGGCTCGCGTATCGATTTCGTCAAGGAGGGGCTCAAACAGATGTTCAAGTTCGACAATCCCAACGTTGAAAGCGAATGCGGCTGCGGCGAGAGTTTCAACGTGAAAAAGCCCAAGCTTGACGTAAAGAATATTGAGGTAACGCCATGAGCGCAGTCAGCGAAAACATTCAGACGGAAATGCCCTCACCTTTTGTCTTTACTGACAGCGCGGCGGCCAAAGTCGCTGAATTGATTGCCGAAGAAGGCATCCCCAACCTGAAACTCCGTGTCTTTGTTCAAGGCGGCGGTTGTTCCGGTTTTCAGTATGGATTCACCTTTGACGAGTTCGTCAACGAAGACGACACGACGATGACCAAGAACGGTGTGTCGCTGCTGATTGACGCGATGAGCTATCAGTACCTGGCGGGGGCCGAGATTGACTACAAAGACGATCTCGACGGCGCGCAGTTTGTCATCAAGAACAATCCTGGTGCCGCAACGACTTGCGGTTGCGGATCGTCCTTCTCGGCTTGAAAGAACAGGATCAATGTCATGAGCGCGGTACTGGAAAAACTCATTAGCCAGCCTTACAAGCACGGCTTCGTCACAGCGATCGAGTCTGATGTCGCGCCAAAGGGACTCAACGAAAACACCATTCGGATGATTTCGGCGAAGAAGAACGAGCCCGCTTGGCTGCTCGATTTTCGACTCAAGTCTTACCAGGCATGGCTAAAAATGGAAGAGCCGAAGTGGCCCAACGTCCACTACCCGAAGATCGATTTCCAGGCCATCAGCTATTACGCAGCGCCCAAGCTGAAAGCAAAGCTGAAAAGCATGGATGAGGTCGATCCGGAGTTGCTGCGCACTTTTGAGAAGCTTGGCGTACCGCTGCATGAACGCATGGCGCTGGCCGGCGTTGCGGTGGACGTCATTTTCGACAGCGTGTCGGTGGCGACCACCTACAAGCACAAGTTGGCCGAGGTCGGCGTCATTTTCTGCTCGATGTCGGAAGCCGTGCTTGAGCATCCGGAGTTGGTGCAGAAGTACCTCGGAACCGTGATCCCTACCGGCGACAACTATTACGCCGCGCTCAACTCAGCGGTATTTACCGACGGCTCCTTCTGCTTCATCCCGAAAGGCGTCAAGTGCCCGATGGATTTATCGACCTACTTCCGCATCAACACCGAGGAGTCGGGGCAGTTCGAGCGCACCTTGATCATTGCGGAGGAAGGGGCGTCGGTCTCTTACCTCGAGGGCTGTACCGCGCCTGCATTCAGCACCAATCAGCTGCATGCCGCAGTGGTAGAACTGGTCGCGCTCGACAACGCCGACATCAAGTATTCGACAGTACAAAACTGGTATGCCGGTGACGAAAACGGCGTCGGCGGAATCTACAACTTCGTCACCAAGCGCGGCTTGGCCAAAGGCGTCAACTCGCGTATTTCGTGGACGCAGGTCGAGACCGGATCGGCGATCACCTGGAAGTACCCTTCTGTCATCTTGCGCGGCGACAACTCGGTGGGAGAGTTTTATTCGGTAGCTGTCACCAACCACCTCCAGCAGGCCGACACTGGAACCAAGATGATCCACATCGGCAAGAACACCCGCAGCACCATCGTCAGCAAGGGCATCTCGGCCGGACGGTCCAACAACAGCTACCGCGGGCTGGTCAGGATTGCGCCGACGGCTACCGGTGCGCGCAATTATTCGCAATGCGACTCGATGCTGATCGGTGACCGGGCTGGCGCCAACACCTTCCCCTATCTGCAGGTGCGCAACCACACCGCCAAGGTCGAGCACGAGGCATCGACCTCGAAGATCGGCGAGGACCAGTTGTTCTACTTTGCCCAGCGCGGCATCGGCGCCGAGGCGGCCGTGTCGATGATCATCAACGGGTTCTGCAAGGACGTATTCCAACAATTGCCGATGGAGTTTGCGGTCGAAGCGACCAAACTGCTCAGTTTCAAACTTGAAGGAAGTGTCGGATGATTTACCAAGACAGCAAGACCCTGCTCGAGGTGCGCGGGTTGCGCGCGACTGTGAACGGCGTGGAGATTCTGAAAGGCCTGGACTTCACCGTGAAGAGCGGTGAGGTGCATGCCATCATGGGACCGAACGGCTCAGGCAAAAGCACCTTCGCCAAGGTGCTCGCCGGCCACACAGCCTATGAAGTCACAGCCGGCAGCGTGCTCTTCGAAGGTAAGAATCTGCTTGATCTGGCGCCCGAAGAGCGTGCCCGTGCCGGTGTATTTCTCGCCTTTCAGTATCCAATTGAGATACCCGGTGTCGCCAACAGCCAGTTTCTGCGCCTAACCTACAACACGGTGCAGGCGCAGCGCGGCCAGGAAGAGCTCGACCCGCTCGAGTTTGACGATTTCGTGCGCGAGAAGATGAAGCTGCTCGAAATGAGCCCCGATTTTCTCGGCCGCAGCGTCAACGAAGGCTTTTCCGGTGGCGAGAAGAAGCGCAACGAAATCTTGCAGATGGCGTTGCTCGATCCCCGTCTGGCAATTCTCGACGAGACCGACTCCGGCCTCGATATCGACGCACTCAGGATCGTGTCTCAGGGCGTCAACCAGCTCGCCAACAGAGAGAATGCCATCGTTCTGGTGACGCACTACCAGCGACTGCTCAACTACATCGTGCCCGACTTCGTTCACGTGATGGAGGCGGGACGCATCATCAAAACCGGCGACAAGTCGCTGGCGCTCGAACTCGAGACGCGTGGCTACGACTGGGTCGCTGCCGAGCATCAGGCGGCAATGGCAGTCGCGGCATGAGCGCGGTCACCTCGATGCGGCGACCCGCAGCGGGTTACATCGAAACGCTGCTGGCAGGCCAGCCGCAGATGCGGGCCAGCCCGCTGTCGTGGATCAACACGTTGCGCGCGCAGGCCGTTCGCAGCCTGGATGTGCTGAAAGTGCCGACCCTGCGCGACGAGGAGTGGCGCTTTACCGACCTTTCGCCACTCACCGGGCTGTCGTTTCAGCCGGTGCGCAGCGCCACCGCTCTGCGTGCGGCAGACATTGAGCAGTTCTATCTTGAAGAGGCAACGACCCGGTTGGTTTTTGTCGACGGCGTTTATGCCCCGCAGTTGTCCACCACACTCGCAGACGACAGCGTGATGGTTGCCAATCTGTCGTCGGCCGGTGCGGCGCAGGCTGCAACCATCGAGCCCCACCTCGGCCGTCACGCAGCATTCGGCGACAACGTATTCGCGGCCCTCAATACGGCCTTGCTGCAGGATGTGGCCGTGATTGTGGTGCCGCGCAATGTGACGCTGACAGCGCCGCTGCATCTGCTTTTCGTGGCGACGCAAGCTGAGGTGGCCAGCCACCCGCGCTGCCTGTTGGTCGCTGAGCCCAACAGCAGCGTGACCTTGATCGAAGACTATGTTGCGCTGCAGGATACGGCCTATTTCGTCAACCCGGTGACCGAGATCGCTCTCGCCGATCAAGCACACGTCAAGCACATCCGGATACAGCGCGATAGCGCCAAAGCGTTCCACATTGCTGACTGCGCGGTATCGCTGGAGCGTTCCAGCAACTATCAGTCGGTGAGCGTTGCGCTCGGCGCCAAGATTTCTCGCTACAACCTCAATGTACGTTTGGCCGAAGGCGCCGAGTGCGTGGTTGACGGCCTGGCGTTGATTGCCGACAGCCAGCTTGCCGACACCCATACCTCTATCGACCATACTCAGCCGAATGGTGTAAGCCGCCAACTTCACAAGTGCATCGTCGGCGGCAGCGCGCACGCCGTGTTCAACGGCAAAATCATGGTGCGCCAGGGGGCCCAGCGCACTGACTCGGTTCAGTCGAGTCGCAACTTGCTGCTCACCAGCAAGGCCCAAGTCAATACCAAGCCCCAACTGGAGATTTTCGCCGACGACGTGAAATGCGCGCATGGCGCCACCATCGGCCAGCTTGACAGTGACGAAGTGTTCTATCTGAAGAGCCGCGGGCTGTCCGACAGCGTCGCGCGCAATCTGCTGACCTATGCCTTCGGTGCCGAGATCATCGAGCGCATTCCGGTCGCATCACTCAAGCACCGGCTTGAATTGAAGATGCTCGAACAAACCGGCAGCCTGCCATGAGCGCCGTCCGGGCAGCATTCCATCCGCGCTCGGCGTCTGCCTTTGACGTCGAACGGATACGCGCCGACTTTCCGATCCTTCAACTCAAGATCGACGGCAAGCCGCTGGTATACCTCGACAACGCCGCCTCGAGCCAGATGCCGCAGACGGTGATCGACCGCCTGGTGCGCTACCAGACGAGCGAGCATGCCAACATCAACCGCGCAGTGCATTACCTGTCGGAGACGGCAACCAGCGCGTACGAGGCGGCGCGGCGCAAGCTGCAGCACTTCATTCATGCGCGTGAAGAACGCGAAGTCATTTTCACCAGCGGCACGACCGATGCGATCAATCTGGTCATGCACGGTTACGGCCGAAAATTCATCAAGCCCGGCGACGAGATCATTCTGACCACGCTCGAGCACCACGCGAACATCGTACCGTGGCAGATGCTGGCCGAAGAGAAAGGCGCGAAGATTCGTGTGGTGCCGATCAACGACGCTGGTGAATTGCTGATCGATGAGTACGAGAAGCTGTTCAACGAGAGAACCAGGTTCGTCGGCGTCATGCACGTCTCGAACGCGCTGGGCACCGTCAACCCGGTCAAGCAGATGATCGCTTTCGCCCATGCGCGCGGCGTGCCGGTGCTGGTGGACGGCGCGCAGGCGGTGCCCCACCTGCAGGTTGACGTGCAGGATCTGGATTGCGATTTCTACGCTTTTTCCGGCCACAAGTTGTGTGGCCCGACCGGCATTGGCGTTCTGTACGGCAAGGCGGCGTTACTGGAAACCATGCAGCCCTTCAAAGGCGGCGGCGACATGATCATGTCGGTGACCTTCGAGAAAACCACCTACAACACGATCCCGCACAAATTCGAGGCCGGCACACCGCCCATTGCAGCGGCAATTGGGCTCGGCGCTGCAGTGGATTACCTCTCGGCCATCGGCATGGACGCGATTGCCGCCCACGAACACGCGTTGCTAAGTTCCGCGACCGAGCAGATGATGCGCATGCCGGGCGTGCGCATTCTCGGCACCGCCGCGAACAAGGCTGCGGTGCTGTCATTCACGATTGACGGCGTGCACCCCCACGACGTCGGCACGCTGCTCAATCAGGAGGGCGTGGCGGTGCGCACGGGTCATCATTGTGCGCAGCCCGTGATGCAGCGCTTCAAAGTCCCGGCCACCTCGCGCGCCTCGTTTGCGTTCTACAACAGCATGGCCGAAGTCGATGCACTGATCACCGGCATTCGCAGCGTACAGAAGGTGTTTGCGTAATGGCTGACTACCGGGCCCTGTATCAAGAGGTCATCCTGGACCACAACAAGAAGCCGCGCAATTACGGCACGTTGGAGCATGCGAGCCACCACGCGGTGGGCCACAACCCGCTGTGCGGCGATCACATCACCGTCGCGCTGAATCTCAATCTTGACCCTGAATGTGTCGAGTGCATCGACAGTATCGCGTTTGAGGGTGAGTCGTGCGCGATCTGCAAGGCGTCGGCTTCGATGATGACGGTGGCTGTCAAAGGCAAGACACGCGCGGACGCGGAAACCTTGATCCAGGAATTTCTTGCCATGGCCACCGGAAAACTGGACCTGAACAGCCCGAATCACATCGGGCGGCTGGCGGTATTCGCCGGCGTGCGGGATCTGCCGACCCGCGTCAAGTGCGCGATCCTGCCGTGGCACACATTGCATGCAGCGTTCAATTCGGTCGCCAGTGCCTCGACTGAAGCCGCGCAGGACCCGATGCACGCGCCGATCGGCAACGCGTAATGGGGCCATTTGTCTTGGCCATTGAGGATCAATTGGAGAGCACAAGATGCTGACAGCGGATGAACTGAGAAACACCATCGTGAATGGCCTGCCATGCGATCACGTGCAAGTGATGGGAGATGACGGCCAACACTTCGAGGCGGTGATCGTGAGCCCGCAGTTCACCGGCAAAAGCAGGGTGCAGCAGCATCAGCTGGTGTATCAGGCGCTCGGTGATCGCATGCGTTCCGAAATTCACGCTTTGTCCATGAAGACCTTTGCGCCCGAGGCCTGGGCCGAATCAACTACTTAATATATTCGGAGAAATTTCAAATGAACGTTCAAGAAAGTATTCGCAATCAGGTCACTACCAACCCCGTCGTGCTTTACATGAAAGGCACGCCGCAGTTCCCGCAGTGCGGGTTTTCAGGTGCGACGGTACAAATACTGAAGGCTTGTGGCGTGCAGGCCTATACCGCTGTCAACGTCCTGGCCGACCCTAAGATTCGCGACGGTATCAAGGCTTATGCCAACTGGCCCACCATACCTCAGCTCTATATCAACGGAGAATTTGTCGGCGGCGCGGATATCGTGCGCGAGATGTACGAGCAAGGAGAATTGCAGAAGTTGATCGATTCATCAGCTGCTCGATAACGATCAAAACGACTTATGCGCAGGCTATCAATTCAACGCAGTGGCATTTTTGCCGCGTATGGATTGGCCTGGCCTTCAGGAAGTTCAGATGCCCAAGATTTCAGAAATTGAAGACACGCCGAATCCGAACGCGGTGAAGTTCGTTCTCTGGGAGCCGCTGACCTGGGGAGTCACGCACTCGTACGAGAACGCAGAGCAGGCGCAAGGCGACCCGCTGGCGCGCACGTTGTTCGACGTCGAGCATGTCAGCAATGTGTTCTATGTTGATAAATGGCTCACGGTCACGCAGGACGGCGGAGCCGATTGGCCGGAGTTGGTGCGTTTGCTCGCGGTACCCATCCGCGCCGCGCCGGCGGCGCAGGCGCAAACAGCGGTAGTAGTGGCGGCTGCGAACCATGCCTACGCCGACCTCAGTGCGCCAGACCGGCAGCGCTTCGACGCGATCAACACCTTGCTTGACGAGCAGATCCGTCCGTATCTGAGAAGCGATGGTGGCGACCTTCACGTCATCAGCCTCGTTGGCAACCTGCTCAGCGTGCATTACCAGGGCGCGTGCGGTACCTGCCCGAGCTCGATATCCGGCACCCTTCGGAGCATCGAGAATTTGGTGAAGTCGATCGAGCCGGACATCGATGTCGTGGCTGTTTAGGACGACATGCAAGTAGAAAACACTATGAAACCCACGCACGATGCATTGCTGGAACGTTTTCGGCAGGTATTTCCCAAGGCCGCGATCCATATCGAGGACGAGAGCCATTTGCACGTCGGGCACGTCGGCGCCTCGGGTGGCGGCGGTCACTTTCGAGTCCGGGTGATCGACGCCAGGTTCAATGGACTGCAGCGCATCGTCCGGCACCGTTTGGTCTACGACGCCGTGTCCGACTGGATGCCCGCGCGGGTGCACGCGCTGAACATCGTCGCCATGACCCCGGCGGAAACCGGGACGCCTGTTAACAATGCAGCGGAGTCGCTCTAAACAGGTGCTATCACTGACGCTACTTTTCGTGCGCCTTCCTGATCATTTGAATGAAATCTGCCTTGAAGCGTGCGTTGCCGCTTAATCTCGCCCCGGGCCTGCTGGTGGCCACCACGGTCGGCATGGCGGCGGGTTTTCTGTCCAACAGCTACGGCGCGCCGGTCATGCTGTTCGCGCTGCTTCTTGGTATGGCGTTCAACTTCCTTGCTGAGGAAGGGCGCTGTGTCGAGGGGATCCAGGCTGCATCAACACAGGTCCTGCAGATAGGCGTTGCTCTTCTTGGTGCACGCATCACCTTCACACAGATCGCCGAGCTAGGTCTCATACCGGTCGCGACGGTGGCTGGCGCTATCGTACTGACGATGGTTTTTGGCATCGGCGTAGCGCGTGTCATGGGTTTGCCCCGGCAGTTTGGCATTCTGACGGGAGGCTCCGTGGCGATTTGTGGCGCCTCTGCGGCATTGGCGATTTCGACTGCCCTGCCGAAATACGAGGGCTCGGAAAGAGATACGATTTTCACCGTTGTATCCGTCGTGACTTTGAGCTCGGTGGCAATGATCGTGTACCCGTTGATTGCCGCAGCGATAGGCCTTGATCATATCCAAGCAGGCGTCTTCCTCGGTGCCACCATCCACGATGTTGCCCAGGTGGTCGGCGCCGGCTATAGCGTCTCCGCCCAGACCGGCGATGTGGCTACCGTCGTCAAGCTTGCCCGCGTCGCACTGCTGGTACCGGTCATACTCGTTCTCTTGGCGTGGTTTCGGCGCCGGGGCGGCGGCGACCCGAGCGTCGGCAAACTGCCCATTCCAGCTTTCCTCATTGCCTTTCCCTTGCTCGTCGGTGTAAACAGCGCGCATCTCATCCCGGAACCGGTCCGTGTCGTGCTTGTCGATACCTCGCGCTGGTGCCTCATTATTGCCATCGCCGCGCTGGGTATGAAGACTTCACTCAAGGCGCTCGCAGCAGTGGGCCATCGCGCCCTCACTGTCATAGTTGCCGAAACCATCTTCCTGGCTTTACTCGTTCTCGGGGTGATTTTTTTCAGCGCAAAGTTTGATTGAACAACTAACTTGATTGACATTCCGACGCCCTAACTAAGGGAAATTCAGGAAGGTCATCAGTAACATGACATCGAAAACCATAACCCTATTGCAAGCATCCGCGACTTACCAGCCGCCGGACAAGCAAAGAGGTGCCCTCAAAACCAAACGCGACGAGATTGATCCGGCAGAAAGATTGATAAAACCAAACTGGATCCGCGTCAAGGCGCCATCACCCTCGGGCCGATTTGGTGAGATCAAGGGCATCGTGCGCGCCAACAAGTTGGTGACGGTTTGCGAAGAGGCCGCCTGTCCCAATATCGGAGAGTGCTGGAGTAAAGGCACTGCGACGTTCATGATCATGGGCGACAAGTGCACGCGGCGCTGCAGGTTCTGTAACGTCAGCACGGGACGTCCGAACCCGTTGGACCACACCGAGCCGGAACGCCTGGCCCAAACCATTGCGTTGATGAAACTCAATTACGTGGTCATCACCTCGGTGGATCGCGACGATGTGCGCGACGGCGGCGCTGAACATTTTGTCGAATGCATCAAGCGCATCCGCGCACTGACGCCCAACACCAATATTGAAATCCTGACGCCCGACTTCGGTGGCCGGCTAGGCCATGCACTGGAAATCCTCCGCACCGCGCCGCCCGACGTGTTGAACCACAACATCGAAACCGTGCCACGTTTATACAAGGAAGCGCGCCCCGGTGCGGATTTTCAAAACTCGCTTAACTTGTTGCAACGCTTCAAGGCCATGCATCCCAACATACCGACCAAATCCGGCCTGATGGTCGGGCTGGGCGAGACCGATGAGGAAATCCTGCATGTGCTTGGTGAGTTGCGTGCCCACCGGGTTGACATATTGACCATCGGTCAGTACCTGCAGCCGTCCGGCGGGCACATGCCGGTGCGCCGCTATGTGCATCCGGACACCTTCAAGATGTATGCAGCAGAAGCCTACAAGATGGGCTTTCTGCACGCTGCCTCGGGCCCGCTGGTGCGCAGTTCTTACCATGCCGACGAACAGGCGCATGCGGCAGGGGTGTTTTGATGTGCGCTCTGCGCAGAAACCAAAACCTGGGGGAAGAAGCCTATGGGGCCGGTGTCGGGCCGGAAAGCAGCTTTCTCTTTCTTTACCCGCGAAGGGGCACCTGACGATGCAAAACTTGACCACACCAGAACTGGCCGCATGGATCGAGGACGCAGCGCGCGAGAAACCCCTATTACTTGACGTACGTGAGCCGTGGGAATTTCAGACCTGTCATATTGACGGGGCGTTTTTAATGCCGATGAATACCATCCCTGGCAAACTGTCCGAACTGGACGCGGAGCAGTCAATCGTCTGCATCTGCCACCACGGAGTGCGCAGCATGCAAGTCGCATTGTTTTTAGAAAAGCATGGTTTTACCAAAATCAGCAACCTGACAGGTGGCGTCCATGCCTGGGCTCAGCAAGTCGACAGCTCGATGCCGACATATTGAATTTCATGTGCATCGACTCTCTGAAAATGATAGTACGTGAAGCGCGTGGATGGGGGCTCATTGGTTACTCTGGGGGGCAGAGCCCGTCGCAATTTATTCCCCCGGTTAATTTAGGGCACAAGGAGCTTGGACATGCAGACCACTGACCCGAACCACCATCAACACCACACGCCTGGCGCGTCATCTCAATCGGCCGATAGCGCCGACAAGCTGCCGGGAATACGGCATATCATCGCCGTCGGCAGCGGCAAGGGCGGCGTCGGGAAATCCACGGTGAGCGTCAATCTCGCGCTCGCGCTGCAGCAACTCGGGGCGCGCGTCGGAATCGTAGATGCCGACATCCTTGGCCCCAGTATCCCCGGCATGCTCGGCATCCCAACCGGTGAACCGCCCAAGCAGACCCCGGACGGCAAGATGTTCCCGGCGGAGCGGCACGGCTTGAAGGCGGTATCAATGGCCATGCTCACCGGAGACGACAACCCGGCCGTCTTGCGCGGGCCGATGGTGGGGAAATACCTGAAGCTGTTCGTCGACGGGGTGCATTGGGGACAGCTAGACTACTTGATCCTCGACCTCCCGCCCGGAACCGGCGATACCCAACTGACATTGGCACAGAGTATGCCGCTGTCGGGCGTGGTAATCGTGACGACACCACAGGCCGTGAGCCTCAAGATCGCCCGCCGTGGCCTGCGCATGTTCCAGAAGGTGCAGGTCAAGATTCTCGGTCTCGTCGAGAACATGCGTACCTTCACCTGCCCCCACTGCGGCGAGACCACGGATATCTTTCAGCGCGGCGGTGGCGAGCAGATGAGCCGCGAACTAGGCGTCCCATTTCTGGGTGCCTTACCTCTCGATGCAGAAGTCGTTACCTGCGGTGATGAGGGGCGCCCGATCGTGGCGGACCAGCCAACGTCGGTCAGCGCCAAGGTGTATGCCGCAATCGCCACGGCGCTCGTGGAGCAGCTCCACGGAACGGTGACAGTGCTGAAGCCCTTTGTGTGGAAGTGGGACAGCAACGAGGGAGTGCCAGCCTGGGTGGAAAGCGCTGCGCAGCCTGCTGGATCGCAGACCACCCCCATTGGTTTCCTGCGTCGCGATCCGCGTACCTTATCGATCCTTTGGGAGGACGGTCATCGCGACGACTTGGACGTCCGTGACCTGCGCTTGGCCTGTCGTTGCGCGGTCTGTGTCGAGGAGATGACCGGAGAAAAACTGCTCGATCCAAAGACGATAGGGTCTGATGTGAGCCCGCGAAAGATCGTGAGCATAGGCAACTATGCGATCCAGTTCGATTGGAGCGACGGTCATAACAGCGGGATATATTCGTTTAAAGACCTGCGTGCCTTGGGCGTGCGCGCTGCAGCGAAGAGCGTTGAAGATGTCTGATGCGCTGCTTGTGAATCTGCCGGTCAGCATTCGCGCGGAAACTTCGCTCGCCGACCCTGACACGTGCAAGTTCATCGTGAGCCGTACCTTGCATCCTGGCGGCCCCTTCTTTTTCGGCAACAAGGAACGGGCAGTCGGTTCGCCGCTCGGCGAGCGACTCTTCGCCCTCCCCGGCGTTGCCAACGTGCTCATTGCCGAGAGCGTGGTGACCATCTGCAAGGAGCCGACCGCCTCGTGGTCAGGGCTGAAAGCCGCCATCGGGACGGCCATCCGAACACAGCTACTGACTGGCGTACCAGCGATCTTGGAGATGCATGCCCGCACCGGCACGCAAGGACGGTCCGATGCAGAGCTAAATACGGCAATTCAAGAACTCCTGGACAAGCAGGTCAATCGTTCAATCGCCAACCACGGCGGGAAGATTTCGATTGTGAAGGTCCGGCAAGGGAAGCTTTTCATCCGCATGAGCGGCGGCTGCCAGGGCTGCGCGTCCTCGCAGGTGACGCTGCGCCAGGGATTCGAAGTCATGCTTAAAAGGGTCGCCCCAGAAATCGAGGAAATCGTGGATGCAACCGACCACGCAGCAGGGAAGCAGCCGTTCTACCCGCGCCATGAGTAGACCTATGTCAAATCGACTGGCCCAAGAAATCGCCACAACGGTCGCGACGTTAGCCGATCTGGCAAAGTTGGCAAGCTACTCGCTTATGGACACGCTCAACTGCGATCCTGACGCGAAAGTGAACGGAGCCGACCACGCGCCGCGGCAAGTCTTCACGGGCCACTATGTCCCCGTCAATCCCACGCCAATCAAAGACCCCGAGTACGTAGCGCACAGCAAAAACCTTTTTCGCGAACTTGGCTTCGCCGACAGCATGGCACAGTCGGTCGACTTCGTCCGCATGTTCTCCGGCGACATCTCGCACGTTCCGGTGCCGATGCGCAAGGTCGGCTGGGCGTGTGGTTACGCACTTTCCATCTTCGGCACCGAATACTACCAACAGTGCCCGTTCCAAACCGGCAACGGATACGGCGACGGTCGCGCAGTTTCCGTGCTTGAGGCCGTGATCAACGGCAGGCGCTGGGAAATGCAGCTCAAAGGTGGCGGCCGCACGCCGTACTGCCGCGGCGCGGACGGTCGCGCCGTCCTGCGGTCGAGTGTCCGGGAGTTCTTGGCACAGGAGCACATGCATGCGCTCTTTGTTCCAACGTCACGGTCTCTGAGTTTGTACGTTTCGAAAACCGAGAAGGTCAGTCGACCGTGGTACTCGGACGGTTCGCGCTCGAAGGATCCCGACATTCTTCTATCGGAGGCAGTCGCCATCTCGACGCGCGTCGCACCTTCGTTCATTCGGGTCGGCCAACTCGAGCTCTTCGGCCGCCGTGCGCGCAGGAAGGAACACCCGAAAGCGATGGAGGAGCTCGAGAAGATCGTCTTGCACTTGATCGAGCGTGAGTTCGGTGACGTCATCGACAAGAAACTGACCATCGCCGAAAAAGTGGTGTTTCTCGCGCGCGAGTTCCGCAGCCGCCTTACTTCGCTTGTGGCGAACTGGATTCGCGTCGGCTACTGCCAGGGCAACTTCAACAGCGACAACTGCGCGGCCGGTGGCTACACACTCGATTACGGCCCATTCGGATTCTGCGATGTGTTCAACCCGCACTATCAGCCATGGACGGGTGGCGGACATCACTTCTCGTTCCTCAACCAACCCGTGGCAGCGGAACGCAATTTCCACATGTTTTGCACGGCGTTGCGGCCCTTGCTGACATCACCGACGTCGCATCAGGACGCTCTGCGACAGCTCGACGAGATTCGAAGTGGCTTTTCGCAAGTGATGCAAGCGCAAATGGAGAAGATGTGGGCTGCCAAACTGGGACTTGGCACTTTTCACGCGGCGTTGTTCAGTGAGCTCGAAACGCTCATGGTGCAGACCCCTGTCGATTACTCCATCTTCTTCCGCGAGCTCTCGACGGTACCTGACGACATTGGCCCACTCAAAAAAAGCTTCTACAAGGGCTCGGAGCGCGCCACGGCTTCAACGCACACGACGGATGAGACAGATGCAGAAGGGATGGACAAGCGCTGGTCAGAATGGCTTGCAAAATGGACCTCGCTCCTCGACAGCGCCAGAACGAGCAACGCGAATGCTGCTCCGCCCCGTTCCCGTGAGGAAATTTCCAGGCAGATGAAACTGGTCAACCCAAAATACAGTTTGCGAGAGTGGTTCGTTGTGCCTGCGTATCAGCAAGCGGCCGCGGGGAACTACTCTCTAATTCGAGAGCTGCAGGAAGTCATGACGCAGCCGTACGCTGAGCAGTCGAAGGACGTGGAGGCGAAATACTACAGGCTCAAGCCGTCCGCGTTCTTTGAGGTCGGTGGCTTGGCGCAATATAGCTGCTCGTCGTAATTTTGCGAAAACTGATGTCTCATCGTCTTTCAACCATGTCGGAGCAGCCAGGGCTGCTGGAACGAGCCGGCCTTGTTGAGGAAGATGCATCTGCCGAGTAGGTGGTCGTCATTACCACGAGCGGACACAACACCACGTCCACCGCTACGCCGCCTCGCTCGGCTACATGGACTGGGCGACGCAGCCCGACCCGTTTCGGCGCTACGCGGGAGCGGATCTCGTTAGCCTCCCTCTGCCTGAAGCGGTCCGCCCGCTGCCCTATTGGCAGCTCTATGTGAACGCGGTCATGCCGCCGATGCCACTGTCCGTGGCGTCGGTCTCGCTCTTCTTCCGGTGCGCACTGTCGCTGACGGCATGGAAGCAATCTGGTGACATGACGTGATCGATACGCGCGAATCCGTCGAGCGGAAATCTTCATCTAATTGAGGGCTACGCCGTACTGCCTGCGATCGACCAGATTGGCGCGACGGCCGCCGTAGACCACTATGCGCCAAGGGAGCACGCTCTTCTTGAACGGCCTTAAGCGTCTGGGCGTGGCATCTTGAGCTGACGCGACCGGCGTCCGACCATCGCGTGCATGGAGAACGTGGTGGCGATGACTGGCAGGGCAGCGATAACGGAACTCGCGCGCTGGCTGCGTGCCGGCGCCTTGGTGGCCTGCATCGTCCAGCGCATGGCCGCGTTGTTCACACGGCGCGTCTGCGCCGCCTGGTGGAGCTCAGTCCGCGCATTGCCACCGGTGCGGCAGCAACGTAAGCGTCTGGGCGTGGCATCTTGAGCTGACGCGACCGGCGTCCGACCATCGCGTTCATGACGAACGTGGTGGCGATGACCTGCAGGGCCGCGATGGGG
>Ga0209591_10002159_pt1 | contig 23849 bp, 23 predicted proteins | sample MAT01_FD_187207 | JGI IMG/M metagenome (GOLD analysis project Ga0209591, IMG submission 187207) | Freshwater microbial communities from Lake Fryxell liftoff mats and glacier meltwater in Antarctica - MAT-01 (SPAdes) (version 2) | ecosystem: Environmental > Aquatic > Freshwater > Ice > Liftoff... | reverse complement strand
AAACGGGACACCAAAACTGCTACAATTTCAGGCTTTGCTAAAGACCAGTTGCGCTTTGGTCACAACGACCTGCAGCCGGTTGCACAAAGGCTGTACGCGGGTGTGGCGGAAGGTCTCGCCTGGCTTGCAGCGCAAGGCCTTCAGGGCCGCATGACGGGTTCTGGAAGCGCAGTGTTTGCCGGATCCCCGATGTGCTTCGAGGTGGGTCAGGCACCGCCAGGATTTGAGCCGCGATGGTGTCGAGGCCTGGCGATCCACCCTCTGTTGGGGTGGGCTGCTGGTCAGGTTTTGCCGGTGGGCAGCGATTAGCTGCTTACCCGTGTAGGGGAGTCGCCAAGTTGGTTAAGGCACTGGATTTTGATTCCAGCATGCGAAGGTTCGAATCCTTCCTCCCCTGCCAAATAGGCGGAATGAACCGGTTGTTGAATCACCCGGAACACAATTTTCTGGATCGCCGGGATGCTCATGCAGGCTGCTCAACCACCCGATTTCATGGTCTTTACCGGCAACGCCAATCCGCGCATGGCGGCCGACATTGCGCACCACCTTGGAATCTCCCTGGGCGCGGCGACCGTCGGACGCTTCTCCGACGGCGAAGTCACGGTGGAGATCAATCAGAACGTGCGGGCGCGCGACGTATTCGTGGTGCAGAGCACCTGTGCGCCGACCAACGAAAACCTGATGGAACTGTTGATCATGGTAGACGCACTGAAACGCGCATCTGCCGAGCGCATCAGCGCGGTGATCCCGTATTTTGGCTATGCGCGGCAGGACCGCCGTCCGCGTTCGACGCGGGTGCCGATCACGGCCAAAGTGGTGGCGAACATGTTGCAGACGGTTGGCGTGGCGCGGGTGTTGACGATGGACCTGCACGCGGATCAGATTCAGGGCTTTTTCGACATCCCGGTGGACAACATTTACGCCTCACCGGTGCTGCTGGGAGACTTGCGACAAAAGCGGTATGAAGACCTTATCGTGGTGTCGCCCGACGTCGGTGGCGTGGTCCGCGCCCGGGCGATGGCGAAACAGCTGAATTGTGATCTGGCGATCATCGACAAACGCCGGCCGCGCGCGAACGTGAGTGAGGTGATGCACGTGATCGGCGAGATCGAAGGCCGCAACTGCGTCGTGATGGATGACATGATCGACACTGCAGGCACCTTGGTAAAAGCGGCGGAAGTGCTGAAGGAACGCGGCGCGAAGAAAGTTTATGCGTATTGCACGCATCCGATCTTTTCCGGGCCGGCCATCGAACGCATCGCCCGGGGGACGGCGCTTGATGAGGTGGTTGTGACGAACACCATTCCTCTGAGCACCGCTGCCGAGGCATGCAGAAAAATCCGCCAGTTGACCGTGGCACCGCTGATCGCAGAGACGATTCAGCGTATTGCCAAGGGCGACTCGGTGATGAGTCTGTTCTCTGACCAGGAGAACCTGTTTTGACCCGATCCAAACAGGTGTCCCGACAGGAACGAACACGTGCCAGGCAACAAATCCTTGTAGCCTGGTTTATCAACCGGAATCGCACTGGTCGCGGTGGGTTCCAACAGGAGTGAAACATGAAATTCGTCGCTTTTGAGCGCGCCAAGCAGGGGACGGGTGCGAGCCGCCGTCTCCGCATCACGGGGCGCACGCCCGGTATCGTGTACGGGGGTAGCGGCCAGCCCCAACTGATCGAGCTCGACCACAACGCCTTGTGGCATGCCCTCAAGAAGGAGACCTTCCACTCGACGGTGCTGGAGATGGAACTCGCCGGCAGCACCAGCCAGGTGCTGTTGCGCGACGTGCAAATGCATCCGTTCAAGCAATTGATACTGCACACCGACTTCCAGCGCGTCGAGGCCAACACCAGGTTGCACATGAAGGTGCCGCTGCACTACAGCGGTGACGAAGAGTCTCAGGCCGTCAAACTCGACAATTGCCTGGTGAACCATGTGGTCACGGAGCTCGACATTTCCTGCCTGCCGGCCGATTTGCCGGAATTCATCGCCGTGGATCTCAAGGGCCTCAAGAAGGGAACGTCCCTGCACCTGAACGACGTGACCCTGCCAGCCGGGGTTACCGCCGTCACCCGCGGCAAGGAAAATCCGGTGCTGGTATCGGTGGTCGCATCGAGAGCTGAACCAGCGGATGCAACGCCTGCAGAAGGCGCTGCCACTGCGGCAGCCGGAGCCAAGGCAATACCGGAAGCGAAGGCCGCGGCTCCAGCGGCAAAGGCCGGCCCGGCCGCGAAAGCCGCCCCATCGGCAAAAGCGGCAGCGGCAAAGGCGCCAGCGGCAAAAGCACCGGCGGGAAAGAAGTAAGCAACTTTCCCCATGCTGGTGTCAACGGCCCACTTCGGTGGGCCTTTTTTTCGGCGCCGGCACGGCGCGTTGTCGCCGGGTGCGGCGGCGGATAACATCGATTGCACATGATCAAGCTGATTGTCGGCCTGGGCAACCCGGGCACCGAGTACCAGGCCACGCGACACAACGCGGGCTTCTGGTGGCTGGATGCGGTGGCGGACAAGCTGAAAGTCGCGCTGTTGCCCGACAGGAACTGGCACGGTCTGGCCGGCCGGACCATGGTGGACGGGCACGTGTTGTGGCTGCTGAAGCCACAGACCTTCATGAACCTGTCTGGCCGTTCGGTCGCGGCATTGGCGCGTTTTTACAAGATTGCACCCGAAGAGGTGCTGGTCGCGCATGACGAACTGGATCTGCCACCCGGTCAAATCAAGCTCAAACGCGGCGGCAGCCACGCCGGGCACAACGGTTTGCGCGATATCCATGAGCAACTGGGCAGCGCCGACTACTGGCGCTTGCGCCTTGGCATCGGGCATCCCGGCGTCAAGACCGAGGTCATCAACTGGGTTCTCAAAAAACCTTTGGCGGCACAACTGCACGCAATCAACGACTGCATTGACCGGTCACTGCCGGTGCTGCCCCTGCTGATCAGCGCAGACATGCCCAAGGCGACGATGTTGCTGCATACCAAACCGCCCACTATGGCACCGCCTGGCACACCGCCGGCCAGCACTTGACGAACACCCCGCCTTGCGGGAATACTACGCCCACTACTGTGGCCGCAACGCAGCGGAATAAGCGGCCGCCAAGAGGAGCGTGACATGCAACTTGGTCTGTCGTCGGCTGTTTTGGCATCCATTGCGGCGCTGTCCGTGGCGTCTGCGGCAATCGCGCAGACGGTTTACAAGTGCGGAAGCGCCTATAGCCAATCACCCTGCCCTGGCGCCACCGAAGTGAACACCGAAGACACCCGCACTGCGGCACAAAAAGCGCAGACCGATGCCGCCGCAGGCAACGCCGCCGAAACTGCGGCGCGGATGGAGAAGGAACGCGTGGCGCGCGAAAAGGTCGTCACCCCAAAGGCCATCAGCAAGCCCGCTCGCCCGGTCGGCACCACCACGGATCAGGAGAAGTCCGCAAACAGTACGGCGAAAAATAAGAAGAAGTCCGCGCCGGAATACTTCACCGCAGCGGTTCCGCCGGACAAGGCCAAGAAGCCGTCCGCTGCCAGCCCCGATCCGCCGAAGCCGCAAAACGCGCCAATCGCCAAACCCTGAATACGCGCCCCGGCATCAGGCGCGACCGATCATTCGATTGCCGGGGCCACCCCCTGGGCCTGCAGGCGGCGGTACTTGCTCCACAAGGACTCCTGGCTCTCCACGAAAGACGGGTTCACCGGAATGCAGGCCACCGGACATACCTGCACACACTGCGGCGCATCAAAATGCCCCACACATTCGGTACACTTGTGTGGATCAATTTCATAAATCTCCGGTCCGAAGTAGATTGCCTCGTTCGGGCACTCCGGCTCGCACACATCGCAATTAATGCACTCGTCAGTAATGATCAAAGCCATGGGCTACCTGCCAGAAAACGGGCGAACCGGTACACAACAACAAGCATGCACAGAATTATCCCCGGCATCGAATGACCTGCATGGCGGCGCCGTCTTTCGGCACCACTGCGCCCGGTAAAGTCCGCTGAGCCAGTCCATGGGCTTGTTTCTGCTCAAACGCGTCGCGACGCTGATGGCGACCCTGATTGGCGCATCCATCGTCATTTTTCTCGTGCTCGAAATCCTGCCGGGTGACGCGGCGCAAACCATGATGGGACCCGATGCGCCGCCTGAGGCGGTGCGCGCACTCGCCGCCAAACTCGGCCTGGATCGCCCACCCCTGGAGCGTTATTGGGACTGGATCATTGGCATGTTGACCGGTGAACTGGGCAACAGTTATGCCTATAGTTCACCGGTGTTCGACCTGATCGTCGAACGCATGGCGCTGACCGTGCCGCTGGCGCTGCTGGCGATGGCCTTGACCACGGTGCTGGCGCTGGTGGTTGGAATTTACGCTGCTGCCCAGCACAACCGGCTCGGCGATGTCGGTCTGATGGGGCTCACGCAAATTGGCATCGCAATCCCCAACTTCTGGTTTGCAATTATGCTGATCCTGTTCTTCTCCGTGAAGTTGCAATGGTTCTCGGCCGGCGGTTTCCCAGGCTGGAGCGAGGATCCGCTGGAGGCGCTGCAGTCGATTCTGCTGCCCGCGCTGTCGCTGGCGGTGGTGCAGGCGGCGATCCTGGCGCGCATCACCCGATCGGCCGTACTCGAAGTGATGCGCGAAGACTATGTGCGCACCGCCAGGGCCAAGGGTCTGTCGCAACGTGCCACCCTGTGGGGCCATGTGTTGCGCAACGCGATGATCCCGGTGATCACGGTGATGGGCCTGCAATCGGCGGAATTGCTGGCTGGCACGATTGTGGTAGAGAACGTTTTTTACCTGCCCGGACTGGGCCGCCTGATCTTCCAGTCGATATCCAACCGTGACCTGATCGTGGTGCGCAACTGCGTCATGCTGCTGGCAACCATGGTGGTGCTGGTCAACTTTGTCGTCGATGTGCTGTATGCCGTGATCGACCCACGCGTGAAAGCCAGCGACATATGAGCGCCGCGCCGGGCCACCCCAGACTAGCTCGCACCGCAGCACGCCGTGCGAAGGTGCTCCAATGAGCGCCGCCGGGCCGCTCCCAAGGCGCTCGCCACCGCAGCCGCCAGGCGAAGGTGCTCCAGTCAGCGCCGCCGGGCCGCTCCCAAGGCGCTCGCCACCGCAGCCGCCAGGCGAAGGTGCTCCAGTCAGCGCCGCCGGGCCGCTCCCAAGGCGCTCGCCACCGCAACCGCCAGGCGCAGGTGCTCCAGCCAGCGCCGCACCGCCCAGCGCGTTGTGGCGCCGGTCGCTGCGTCACCGCAGCTTTGTGGTCGGCGGCGTCCTCACCTTGTTGCTGGTGCTCGCGGCCGCCATGTCCCTGGTATGGACACCCTGGTCACCGTATGAAATGGACCTCCCGTCCAAGCTGATGCCCCCGAACGCGCGCAATTGGCTGGGGACCGACCCATTCGGGCGCGATGTCGCCTCACTGTTGCTGGTGGGCGCCCGCAACTCGATCCTGGTCGGAGTGATTGCGGTGAGCATCGGGCTGCTGGTCGGCACCTCGCTCGGGCTGCTGGCTGCTGCGCGCCGCGGTTGGGTGGAAGAACTCATCATGCGGCTGTCAGACTTCACCTTCGCGTTTCCGGCGATCCTGTCGGCCATCATGATGACGGCGGTTTTTGGCGCCGGCATCGTGAACTCCATCATTGCCATAGGCATATTCAACATCCCGACCTTTGCCCGCATCACCCGCGCATCGGCCAACGCCTTGTGGTCGCGCGAGTTCGTGCTGGCGGCCCGCGCCTGCGGCAAGGGTCCGTGGAGCATCACCATGGACCACATATTGCCCAATATCGTGTCGGTGCTGACGGTGCAGGTGACGATACGGTTTGCGATCGCGATCCTCGCCGAAGCGGCGCTTTCCTATCTGGGGCTGGGAACCCAACCACCGCAACCATCCTGGGGCCGCATGCTTGCAGAGGCGCAAACCCTGATGTTTCAGGCGCCCCTGCTGGCGGTGTTTCCGGGGGTGGCGATCGCGCTGGCGGTGTTGGGACTGAACCTGCTGGGTGATGGACTGCGCGATCTGCTCGACCCACGGCTGGCGCGCAAACGGTAAGCACCCATGCTCGAAGTCAACGACCTCTCGGTGCGGCTGCAAACACCTCGCGGCCCGGCCGACGCGATCCGGGCCGTATCCTTTGGTTTGCAGCGTGGTGAGACGCTGGGACTGGTCGGCGAATCCGGCTGCGGAAAGTCCATCACCGCGATGGCGCTGCTGGGTCTGCTGCCGGAGAGTGCCAGCGTGTCGGGCAGTATCCGCTTCGATGGGCAGGAGCTGGTGGGCCAACCGGACTCCGCCTTGCGCCTGCTGCGTGGCAATCGCATCGGCATGGTGTTCCAGGAACCGATGACCGCACTCAACCCGGTGCACACGATAGGGCACCAGGTCGCCGAACCGTTGCGCCTGCACCGCGGCATTGGACGCGAGCAGGCGCGCGCGCAATCGATCACCCTGCTGGAACGCGTCGGCATCCGCAACGCGGCGGGCCGGATGGACGCTTATCCGCACCAGTTCTCCGGCGGTCAACGCCAGCGCATCACGATTGCCATGGCCCTGGCCTGCGAGCCTGACCTGCTGATCGCCGACGAACCCACCACCGCACTGGACGTCACCATCCAGGGCCAGATTCTGGACCTGATCCACGATCTGGTCAGCGAGCGTTCGATGGCGCTGCTGCTGATCTCGCATGACCTGGGTGTAATCGCGCAAAACGTACAACGCATGGTCGTGATGTACGGTGGCAGTGTGGTCGAAAGTGGCGCCACCGCAGATGTGTTTGCCAACATGGCCCATCCCTACACGCATGGCCTGTTCGGCGCCCGGCCGCGCCTGGGTGCGGCCCGCGGGGCACGCTTGACGACCATCGACGGCACCGTACCGGAACTGATTGACCTGCCCGTCGGCTGCGCCTTTTCCGACCGCTGCGCCTGGGCCGAAACGGCGTGTCGAACCACCCGCCCGCAACCGGAGACGATCCGCGCCGGGCATGCGGCGAGTTGCCTGCGTCTGGATGCGGTGCGCGCGGGGAAACCGGCATGAACCAACCCTTGTTGCAGGTCCGGCAGGTCGCGCGCAGTTATACGCTGCCGCGTGAGACGCTGTTCGGCAAACCGCCGCTGGTGCACGCAGTGCAGGGCGTCAGCTTCACGCTGCACTCCGGCGCCAGCCTGGGCATCGTCGGCGAATCGGGCTCGGGAAAGTCGACGCTGGCGCGCCTGGTGATGGCACTGGAGCCACCCAACACCGGGCAAGTGCACATTCTGGGGCGCGATATGGCCACCCTTGGTGCGGCCGACTTGCGCGCAGCGCGGCGCGACTTCCAGATGGTGTTTCAGGATCCGTATGGATCGCTCGACCCGCGCCAGACGGTGCAGCGCATCGTCACCGAGCCACTCGATGCCCAGCAGCGCTGCGCGCCTGCCGAGCGACGGCGCCAGGCGCAGGATGTGCTGGAATCGGTTGGCCTGCGTGCGACCGACCTCGACAAATATCCACACGAATTCTCCGGCGGCCAGCGCCAGCGTATTGCCATTGCGCGCGCACTCATCACCCGTCCGCGCCTGATCGTCGCCGACGAACCGGTCAGCGCCCTCGATGTATCGGTGCAGGCGCAGGTGCTCAACCTGATGCAGGACCTGCAGTCGCAGTTTGGCGTGACCTACCTGCTGATCAGCCATGACCTGGCCGTGGTGGACCATCTGTGCGCCGAGGTCGCCGTCATGTTCCAGGGGCGCATTGTTGAGCAGGGAACACCCGAAACATTGTTTGGCAATGCCGCCCACCCGTACACGCGCGCGCTGCTGGAGGCGGTGCCGCGCATGGATCCCCAGGGCGCCGGCACATCGCGGCGGCGCACCATCTCCGTCCTGGCCCGGCCGCAGCGGGCCGAAGCCTGCCCGTATGCGCACCGCTGCCCCAATGCACAAAGCACCTGTGATGCCAGCCGCCCGGAACTGCGGGCGCTGACCACAGGCCACCTGGTGGCGTGCCACTTTCCGCAAAACGGCAGCTCAAAAATGATGTAACCTGCTTGCCTGTCGCTCCGACGTTCTTCTTCTGTTCGCCCCCCTGAAAGGAAAGCTGATCATGGTCAATCGCCGCTCCGTACTCACCTCCACCGCCGCTGGCGCCGCATTGGCCAGTCTGCCACTGGCGTCAATTGCCCAGGCCAAAAAAGACACTTTGGTTCTGGCGATGGCGCTGGAGCCCTCACCAGGTCTGGACCCGACCGGTGGCGCGGCACAGTCGATATCGGAAATCACGCTGTACAACGTATTCGAGACCTTGACCAAGATAAACGAGGATGGTTCGGTCTCACCGCTGCTGGCAGAAAGCTGGGAGATCTCTCCCGACCTCAAGACCTACACCTTTCGCCTGCGCAAGGGCGTCAAGTTCCACAACGGCGAGCCGTTCAACGCCAACGCGGTGAAGTTCTCGTTTGAACGTGCCGGGGCCGAGAACAGCATCAACAAGGACAAACGCAAGTTCGCTGCGTTTGCGCGGGTGGCAGCGATTGACGAACACACCGTAGTGATCCTGACCACCCAGCTCGATCCAAACTTCCTGTTCGGGCTGGCCACCGGTCCCGCGGTCATCGTTGAACCCAAGAGCGCCGAAACCAATGCGACCAAGCCGGTCGGCACCGGACCCTTTGTGCTGGACGTCTGGAACAAGGGCTCATCGGTCGTTTTGTCCAAGTGGGACGGTTACCGCAATGCCTCAGCCATCCGGCTCAAGAAGGTCACGTTCCGCTTCATCAGCGATACCGCCGCCCAGGCCGCCGCCGTGTTGTCCGGGGACGTGGACCTGTTTCCGCGCATCGCCACCCGGGTAGTGCCGCAATTCAAGACCAACCCCAAGTTCCAGGTCTTGATCGGCAACTCGCAGGGCAAAACCATTCTCACGATCAACAACAAGAAAAAACCGCTCGACGACGTGCGCGTGCGCCGCGCCATCCTGGCGGCGATTGATCGCAAGGCGGTCGTCGAAGGCGCAGCCGACGGCTACGGCTCGCCGATCGGCAGCCACTATGTGCGCGGCTTGCCCGGCTTCATTGACACCACCGGCATCAACCCGTTCAACATCGAGAAGGCCAAGGCCCTGCTGGCCGAGGCGGGCGTGAAGACGCCGCTCAACCTCTCGCTCAAGCTGCCACCGCCGGCCTATGCCCGCCAGGGCGGCGAGGTCATCGCTGCGCAACTCGCCAAAATCGGCATCATTGCAAAAATCGAGAATGTGGAATGGGCGCAATGGCTCAGCGGTCCGTTCGGAAAAGGCGATTTCGACCTCACGATCGTTTTGCACGTGGAGCCTTTTGACCTCGGCAACTACGCCAATCCGGCTTATTACTGGGGCTACAACAATCCGAAATTCAACGAGCTGCACGACAAGATCAACAATGCACCGCGTGCGGACGAGCGCGCCAAGTTGCTGGGGCAAGCGCAACAAATGCTGGCCAACGATGCGGTCAACGGCTTCCTGTTCCAGCCGCAACTGCCAACCATTGCCAACAAGAGGTTGAAGGGCGTGTGGAAAGACATGCCGACTTTTGTCAACGATCTGTCGGCGATCTACTGGAGTTGAACGGACGGCAGCGACCATGACCGGCTTGCACGCCCTGGGTGCCAGCGAGATGCTGGCTGGCTACCGCAACGGCAGCTTTTCGCCGGTCGATGTGATGCAGTCGGTGCTGGCCCACATCGGGCGCTGGGAAAGTCGGCTGTGCGCCACCTACCTGCTGCGACCCGAGAGCGCGCTGGGGCAGGCCAGGCTGTCCGAGGCGCGCTGGCTGCGTGGTAGCCCTTGTGGCGTGCTCGACGGCGTACCCGTCACCGTCAAGGAAAACATCGCGACCCGTGGCGACCCCATGCCATCGGGAACCGCCGCGTCACAGTTGCCATTGGCAAGCGAGGATGCGCCACCCGCCGCGCGGCTGCGCGAAGCCGGCGCGATCATGGTCAGCAAGACCACCATGCCCGACTACGGGATGTTGTCCTCCGGTTTGTCGAGCTTTCACCCACTGGCGCGCAATCCCTGGGACCTGCGCAAGACACCCGGCGGCTCCAGCGCCGGTGCGGCGGCAGCGGCGGCCGCCGGTTACGGGCCACTGCACATCGGCACCGATATTGGCGGCTCGTTGCGCCTGCCAGCGGGCTGGTGCGGCATTTTCAGCCTCAAGCCCAGTCTGGGACGTGTTCCCATCGATCCGCCCTACACCGGCCGCGCGGCCGGACCGATGACACGCGACGTTGCCGACGCCGCGCTGATGATGCAGGTGTTGTCCCTGCCGGACCAGCGCGACAGCATGAGCCTGCCGTACCAGGCCATTCCCTGGGACCAGTTTGATCGCGGGGTGGAGCATTTGCGCGGCCTGCGCATCGGTCTGCTGCAAGATGCCGGATGTGGCCTGCCGGTCGATCCCGAAGTCGCCGAAGCGGTCCAGGCGGCGGCCGCCCTGCTGGAGCAGGCCGGGGCCATCGTGCAGCCAATGGCCCCCATCATGACGCCGACCATGCTCGATGGCCTGGACCATTTTTGGCGCATGCGCTCCTACCTGGACCTTGCCGCATTGGCACCTCAATACCGGGCCAAGGTGTTGCCATACATCCACGCGTGGGCAGACAGCGCCAAACACATGACGGCGACCGGCGTCTTCGTCGCCGCCAGCCAGAGCCATCTGGTGCGCACTGCCAGTGTCAAGGCGTGCAGCGCATTCGACTATGTGGTGTCGCCGACGGCGCCGGTGGTTGCGTTCGCCGCCGAACTCCCCTCGCCGACCAATGACCCGCTGCACGGGCTGGAGCACATTGCATTCACCGTGCCATTCAACATGTCCGAGCAGCCGGCCGCCTCCATCAACTGCGGCTACACCAGGGCCGGATTGCCAATTGGCCTGCAGATCGCCGGGCAACGTTTTGACGACCTGGGAGTGCTGCAGGTGGCACGGGCGTTTGAGCTGATCCGTGGTCCACAGCGGCCATGGCCGCTGCCGCCCGCAGACTCCTGAGCCACCCCTGGCATCACCCAAATGGCCTTCGACAGCCTCGGAAACCAGGTCCATCTGGACGATCCCGCCAGCATCGGGCCAATGAACGACTTTGTGGAAGGCTTCATTGCCTGCGAGGCCCGCGTCACCCGTATCCTGCAGGTGGCAGCTTTGGACCAGAGCCCGCTGGTGCAGGCCAGTTGCGCCGCCTTGCATATGTTTGCCGAGTCCGCTGACGCGCCCGCCAACGCAGTGCCCTTCATTGCCACCGCACTGCGCAACGTCCATCTGGTGAGCACACGCGAGCAAGGATTCGTCGCGGCAGTGGCCGCCTGGGTGCAGGGTGATGTCGGGCGGGCGATTGCGTTGCACCAGCAGCAGGCGGCGCAGTTTCCGCGCGACCTGGTATCGCTCAAGCTGGGCCAGTACCATTTGTTCAACCGGGGCGAAGCGGCAGGCATGCTGCGCCTTGCGCTAACCGCCCTGCCGCACGCGTCCGACGTGCCGCACCTGCACGGGATGCTGGCATTCGGCTGGGAGCAGTGCCATCTGCTTGAGCAGGCCGAAGCGGCGGCGCGCCGGGCGCTGGCCATGTCTGCCAAGGAGCCGTGGGCGCAACATGCGTTGGCCCACGTGATGCTGACACAGGGGCGGCTGCAAGAGGGCTTTGCGTTCATGCAAGCCGCCAACGCGACCTGGACCGACCTGAACTCGTTCATGCTGACCCACAACTGGTGGCACCAGGCACTTTTTGCCCTGGAGCTGGGCGACGATGCGCTGGTGCTGCGCCTCTACGACGAACAGGTGTGGGGAGTCGCAAAGGACTATTCGCAGGACCAGATCGGTGCGGTATCCCTGCTGGCGCGGCTGGAGCTGGCCGGTGTGGACGTGGGTGCGCGCTGGCAAGATCTGGCCAACTACCTGGTCCCCCGGGTGCACGACCACGTGTTGCCATTCCTCGATCTGCAATACCTGTATGGCCTGGCGCGGGCCGGCCGCGCCGAAGCCAACACCATGCTGGGCAGCATCGAAGCCTACTGTATGGGCGTCGCTCCAGCAGGGTCGCAGCACCCGGACAGGGCTGCCGTCGACAGTGTCTGGCCGACGGTCTGCCTGCCCGCCAGCCGCGCACTCCTGGCCCACGCGCAGGGACGTTACGACGATGCCGTCGAAGAGCTGGGGACAGCGTTGCCGCGTCTCATGCAAATTGGGGGAAGCCACGCGCAACGAGACCTGTTTGGGCAACTCTACCTCGACGCTTTGATGCGCGCTGGCCATTGGAGCGCCGCCCAGCAGATCCTGCAACCCCAACTGGGCGCATTGCCCGAATCACGTCGGCTGCAGCGCCAGGCCCGGCATGTTTACCGCCAGCTGGGGCTGGAGAGCGTCGTGCACACCGAGTCGGGCAGCTGACGCTGGCCCGCCCGCCAGCAAGTCGGCTCAGTCCGCGCTGTCCTCGTCGAGCTTGACTATCATCACCGGCACCCTGGCGGAGTGCAGGACCTCGTTCGAAACCGACCCTAGCAAGGCACTGCGCAGCGCGCTGGTGCCACGCGCGCCCATGACGATCATGTCGCAGCCAAATCGCTCGGCGATATCAACAATCGTGTTGGCCGGGTCGCCGCTGGCGATTTCGCGCTCGTAAACCGCGTTCGCCGCAATCACCAGTGCCTCGGCTTTTTCCAGCGCGTCGATCCCGGCCGCCGTGCTTACCCGTTCCAGCACGGCACCATCGGGCGCCACCACCATCTCGTACAGCGTCGCCGGCTCCTGTACGTTGGCCAGCACCAAGCTGCCCGACAGGCCTTGCGAGAGCAGATGCAGGGCCAGCTGCACCGCCTTCAGCGACAACTCGGAACCGTCCACCGGCAGCAGTATCTTCATCGCGCACCTCCTTGTTTGTTTGCAAATCTGCAGGCCCCAGCATACGCCGAACGCCAACCTGTCTCTGGAACGGCGCGCTGATAATCGCCGCCATGACACAACTCATTTTGCTCCCCGGTCTGGCCTCCAACGCGGTGATGTGGCAACACCAGCTCATCCACCTTCCGGCTGAACTGCCAGTGCACGTCAGCACCGTCCACACACGGTACGACCGGATCGAAGCCATGGCCAGCGCCGTGTTGGAGGACCATCCCGGGCGCTTGATCCTGTGCGGCGCATCGATGGGCGGAATGGTGGCGATGGAGGTGCTGCGCCAGGCTCCACACCGCGTCAGCGCAGCCGCCTTGCTCGGCACCAGTGCCCGCCCGGAAACCGAAGACATGCGCCGACTGCGTGAAGCCGCCATCCTGCTTTTTGAAGACGGCCGCAGCGCCGAGATCGTACGCGCCAACGTCCCTTTGGCTTTTCATGCCAGCCGCGCCCGCGACGACGCACTCACCAGGACGTATCTCGACTTCGTGCTCGCAGCTGGCGCCGATCAGCTGGTTCGGCAAAATCGTGCCGTCATGGCGCGCCCGGATGCACGGCAGCATTTGTCGCGCACAAATTGCCCGGTACTGGTCATGTGCGGAGACAGTGACCTGCTGACCCCACCCGAGTGTTCACAGGAGATTGCCGCGCTGGTTCCGGGAGCGCAGCTGGTGATGGTGCCGCAAAGTGGCCACATGTTGACCATGGAACAGCCGGAATTCGTCACCACCTGCCTGCGCGACTGGTTGCGAGTGGTGAATGCAGCAGGGGCCTGAAATCCGTTTGCCGCGAAGCGGACCGGCTGTGTCTCAGGGCTGCTGCTGCAATGCCCGCACCTTGTCCTGCAAGCGACGCAATACCGCAGGCTCGACAAACTTGTCGACCTCCCCACCAAGCAAGGCAATTTCGCGCACGAAGGTGCTGGAGATGAACTGGTATTTGTCGCTGGGCGTGAGGAATACGGTTTCCACGTCGGGCATGAGGGTACGGTTCATGCCGGCGAGCTGGAACTCATAGTCGAAATCGGTCACCGCGCGCAGACCCCGCACCATGGCCTTGGCGCCACGGGCCACGACAAAGTCGCGCATCAAGCCATCAAAACTCTCCACCGTCACATGGGGATAGGGCTTGACCACCTCGCATGCCATCTCAACCCGCTCTTGCAGACTGAACATCGCCTTCTTGTGGTGCCCCGCCGCAACCGCGACGATCACGGTGTCAAACAACTGCGCCGCCCGGCGGACGACATCTTCATGGCCCAGCGTCATCGGATCGAAGGTGCCAGGGTAAACGGCGATGATGTTGTTTGACATATCTGATCCATGGTGCCGACTGATGCGCCGCATTATGCATGCGCAGCAGACTGCCTTTGCAACAAATGTGCAACGACGGCACCTGCCTTGAGTTGCCGCTTCAACACCAAGCCGTGTCGCGCAAGCCTTTGCGCAGACCATGGCTGCGCTGCCTCCAGATAGAGGTAACCACCAGGCGCCATCGCCGCAACTGCCGCCTGCAGCGCAACGTCATACAGCAGTGAATCAAATGGGGGGTCCAGAAACACCAGGTCCATGCTGGCGACCGCCTGCTGTCGCAGCACCAGCACGGCGTCCCCGCGCAGCACCGTGACGGCCCCCGCGTCCAGGCGCAGTCGCTGCGCCTGCAACTGCTCGACCAGCGCCCGGTCCTGTTCGACCAGCAGTACCTCGGTCGCACCACGCGACGCGGCCTCGAAGCCAAGGGCACCGGTACCTGCAAAAACATCGATGCAGCGCCAGCCGCGCAGATCCTGACCGAGCCAGTTGAACAGGGTTTGGCGCACCCGGTCTGGCGTTGGCCGCAGACCGGGGCTGTTGCCCACCGGCAACTTGCTGCGTTTCCACATACCGCCGATGATGCGCACCGTGTGCGCGTCGCGCAAAACCACCTTCGCTGCATCTGCGCGCGCAATGTCGCCCGCAGGCCGCCTGACATTCCTGACCATCGTGACAGCGTAACGAATACGGGCCCAGCTGTCTGCGGCGCCGGATCAGTTGGCTGGCGCCACGGCGCCGACCACCACTGTCACCATGCTCTGTGGCTGCAATCTGCGCGCAAACGCATTGCGAATGTCGTCCACACTGACTTTCTGCACCTGCTGCGTCCAGCTGTCGAGGTAATCCAGCGCCAGATTGTTCCACGCGATGTTTGCCACACTGCCCAGCAGCTTGCGGTTGCTGTCGATCTGCAGCGCAAATCCACCGACCAGATTGGCTTTGGCCGACTCCAGTTCGGCCGCCGTCGGACCGCCAAGGACAAAACGCTCGAGCACTTCGCGCGAGACCGCAACGGCCTGGGTCGCCTGATCGGGACGGGTCTGCAAACCGACCGTGAATGCGCCCGCGTGCAGGCCGGGCGAGAAGAAGCTGTAGACGCTGTAACTCAGCCCGCGCTTCTGACGCACCTCCTCTGATAGCCGCGAGACAAAACCCCCGCCACCCAGGATATAGTTGCCCACCGTAATGGCAAAGAAATCCGGGTCGTTTCGGCGAATGCCAGGCTGCCCGATCAGCACATGCGCCTGCGCCGATTCGAAAGGGATCCGGATCTCGCGCGCAGCCGCCAGCGGCTCCACCTCCGCCACCGCAGCAAGCGGGATACAGGCTCCCGCCGCCAGACCGGCAAACAACGACGCCACCAGTTCGTCCGCCTGGGCCCGTGACAGTGCGCCCACGATGGACACCTTGGCGCGGCAGGGAGTGATCAAGCTGGTGTACAGGCGTTGCATGTCGGCCACTTCGATGCGTGCCAATGTGGCCTCGGTGGCCTCGAACCCGTAAGGGTGCTGGCCGAACACCGCTGCTGCAAAGGCGCGCGCCGCCACCGTCGCCGGCCGTGTGCCGGACTCGCGCAGTCCAGCCACCATGCGCTCGCGCTCGCGACGCCATACGTCCGCCGGAAAACCTGGCCGACCCAACTGCCGCGCCGCCAATTGCACCGCCTTCGGCAACAAGTCGGGGTAGGTCAGGGAACGCAGCGAAAAACTCATGCGGTCGCTGCCGGCGCTAGCCCCAAAACTCGCGCCGAGATCGGCCCACGCCTCACTCAAGCTGTTCTCATCGAGGGCTGGCGCCGCACCGTCGGCCATCACGCCGCGCGACGCCATGCTGGCAGTCACGCTGGCCAGGCCGATCTGTTCACGCGGATCGCGTCGGCCGCCCGCGTCAAAGTCGATCTGGACATCCACCATCGGTATGCCGGGACTCTGCACCAGGTACACCTTCACCCCGGAAGGCTGCGTCCAGTGCTGGATCGGAATACCGGCCCAGGACAGCTGCGCGCAGACGGCCACCATCAGCATACCTGCGGCGAGGCGGATCAAAAATTGGGTCGAAGCGGTCATTTCAGTGCCTTGCGCCTGCGGGCGAGATCCGTGGTTTGCGCGTCGGGTCGGGCGCTTGCGGCAGCAGGGTCGCCACAGTCAGCTGGTCGTCGCCAAAGTAGCGTGCAGCCACCTCCTGTACGCGCTGCGCGCTGACCGAGCGCAGTCGGGCAACCAGGCGCTCGCCCGCGTCGCGCGGCAAACCGAGGGCCCAATAACTGCCCAGCGAGCGGGCCTGATTGAACACCGAGTCGAGCTTGTAGACCTCGCTGGCCACCCACTGCGTCTTGACACGGTTGAGTTCTGCTTCCGAGACCCCCTCGCGTGCAATGCGCACGACTTGCTCGCGCAACGCGCTCTCCACCTGCTGTGCGGTCCGGCCCTTGGCCGGCACTCCGTCGAGCGTGAACAGCTGCGGTCCACGCCCCCACAAGCCGCTAAAGGCACCGGCGCTGTCGGCCACTCTGGCGTCACCCTGCGTCAGCGCACGGTCGAGCCGCGCACCGGCATAGCCATCAAGTACAGCCGCCAATACCGTCAAGGCCAGCGCGTCCTCATCCGATGCGGTCGCGGTACCCGCATCGAGCCCCGTGCTGCCAAGGTTGGGCACCTTGAACGCCAACGCCACATAGGCCTGCTCGGCGGGAGCCTTGACCTCCAGGCGGCGGGTGCCGCTTTGCGCGGGTTCCAGTCGCGGCTTGCGCAGCGGCACACTGCCAGCGCGGGCACTCCCGTAATACTTCTGTGCCAGCGCCAGAACCTGTGCCGGATCAACGTCGCCCGCCACCACCACGGCCGCATTGGAGGGCAGGTACCAGCGGCGGTAGAACTCCCGTACATCGGCTGGTGTCATTGCATCAAGGTCGCTCATCCAGCCGACCACCGGCCGCCGATAGGGTGATGCCATGAACACGGCGGCGTTCATCGCCTCGTACAACTGCGCGCGTGGGTTGTCCTCGGTGCGCAGCCGACGCTCCTCCTTGACGACCTCGATTTCCTTGGTGAACTCCGCGTCCTCCCATTGGTTGTTGGCGAAGCGGTCAGCTTCGAGCCGCATCACCTCTTCGAGTTGCCCGGCCGGAATCTGCTGGTAATAACCGGTGAAATCGCGGCTGGTGAAGGCATTCTCACGCCCTCCGAGGGCCGCAACTTTGCGCGAAAACTCGCCGACACGCAAGGTCGGTGTTCCCTTGAACATCATGTGCTCCAGCACATGCGCAACACCGCTGGTGCCGTCGACCTCGTCGACGGAGCCCACGCGTACCCACAACATATGCACTGCGGTCGGCGCACGCCGGTCCGGCTTGACGATCACCGTCAAACCGTTCGCGAGCGTGAACTGCACGGTCGGCGCCGCCTCCTGTGCAATTGCACCTGCTGCCAGACAAAGCCACAGACAAAAGAGCGTACTTGAACGTTTCATAGAATAGTGTGATCCCGCCACCGCCAAAAATGTTCAGTTTCTTCCGGAAAAAACCTGTACCGTCCCTGCCGGATCCCGATCTGACTGTGGTACCCAATGCCACGACGCTGGCGCCGGATACGCTCCCGCCCAGTGCAGCGCGCGCCGCCGGCGTGCACTTTTCCCGACCTGGCCCCACAAGCGACAACACGCCTGTCGCAGTATCGGCCAGAACCAGTTGGACCAACCGCCTGCGTTCTGGCCTGAAGAAAACCAGTGCCAGCATTGCGGCGGTTTTCACCGGCACCAGAATCGACGAGACGCTCTACGAGGAGCTCGAGTCGGCGCTGGTCCTGGCCGACTCCGGCGTCAAGGCAACCCAGCACCTGCTGGAAGACCTTAAACGGCGGGTCAAGGAGGGCCGGGTCACCGACCCCGCCAACGTCAAACTGATTCTCGCGGACGGGCTTACCGAACTGCTATCGCCGCTGGAGAAACCCCTCGTGATTGGCAAGAATCGGCCGACCGTGATTATGGTGGTGGGTGTCAACGGTGCGGGCAAGACCACCTCTATCGGCAAACTGACGCGCCATCTCTCCTACCGTGGCGCGTCGGTGCTGCTGGCCGCAGCCGACACATTTCGCGCCGCCGCCAGAGAACAACTTGGCGTCTGGGCCGATCGCAATGCGGTGGAAATCATCAGCCAGCAAGGGGCCGACCCTGCCGCGGTGTGTTACGACGCGGTTTGTGCCGGCAAGGCGCGTGACAAGGACGTGGTACTGGTGGACACGGCAGGGCGCTTGCCAACGCAACTGCATTTGATGGAAGAGTTGCGCAAGATCAAGCGTGTCATTTCCAAGGCGGACGCGACGGCGCCACACGAGATTGTGCTGGTGATCGATGGCAATACCGGGCAAAACGCACTGACCCAGGTAAAGGCCTTCGACGACGCCTTGCAACTGACCGGCCTGATCGTCACCAAGCTCGACGGCACGGCCAAGGGCGGTGTGCTGGCCGCCATTGCCCGCGAACGCCCGATTCCGGTGTATTTCATTGGTGTCGGCGAAAAGCTGGAAGAACTCGAAACCTTCAACGCACGCGAGTTTGCCCAGGCACTGCTGTCCTGAATCTCGCCCGGCGCGACCGAAACCTGTTGCGGCCGTAAGAAATCCACGCTCTGCAGCGACCAAGCCGCGCCACAGCCCCCAATCGCCGCAGCGGCCATCTTTGCCCGGAAAGTCCCATGCCAAACTCTGAAAAGCCCCAGTTGCCTTGCCGCCGTACCGCCCTGGCAATGCTTGGAGTCACGCTGGCTGGCATGGCGCGGGCACAGACGGGCAACACCTGGGCTGCGGTCGAGGCCAGGGGCCGCGGACAGACTGTCTATTTCAACGCCTGGGCTGGCAGCGAACAGATCAATGCCTACCTGCAATGGGCGGCGGGCGAAGTGTTGCGCCGCTACGGTGTCAGGCTCGAACATGTGAAGATCTCGGAAACTGCGGAAGTGGTCAAACGGGTGCGCGCCGAAAAAGCGGCTGGCAAGACAGACGGCAGCGTGGACCTGGTGTGGATCAACGGCGAAAACTTCCTGACCATGAAACGAGAGGCCCTGTTATTTGGGCCATTTGCCGAAGCGCTGCCCAACTTCCAGTACGTCGACACGGTCGGCAAACCGACTACACGCATGGACTTCTCGGAACCGGTCGACGGGCTGGAGGCGCCATGGGGCATGGCGCAGCTGACGTTTTTCGCGGACCGCAAGCGTGTCCCCTCGGCCCCGCGCAGCATGCCTGCGCTGCTCGAATTCGCCCGCGCCAACCCAGGCCGGGTAACCTACCCAAGACCACCCGACTTCCACGGCAGTACTTTCATCAAACAGGTTCTGGTGGAACTCGGCAACGACCGCACCGCCTGGTACCGCGCGCATACGGCACCGGCCTTTGCCAATGCAATGGCTCCGGTATGGGCCTTCCTTGACAGATTGCATCCCCACCTGTGGCGTGCCGGCAAACAGTTCCCGCCGAACGCGGCTGCAGTGCGCCAGATGATGGCCGATGGCGAACTGCTGCTGGCACTCACCTTCAACCCGAACGAGGCGGCCAACGAAATCGCTGCGAAACGCCTGCCGGAGTCGGTCTACAGCTACCAGTTCGCGAACGGCAGCATCGGCAACACCCACTTTGTGGCGATTCCGGTCAATGCCCGCGCCCGGGAGGGCGCGCAGTTGGTGGCGAATTTTCTGTTGTCGCCGCTGGCCCAGGCACGCAAGGCAGACATTGCCCATTGGGGCGACCCGACGGTGCTGGCCCTGGACAAACTGCCGGCAGCCGAACGCGCCCGCTTTGGCTCCAACAGCCTGCCCGGGCAGGTCGAAGTGACCACGCAAACCATCCCCGAGCCACACGGCAGCTGGGTCGACCCGATCGAAAAAGAGTGGCTGCGCCGTTACGGTTAGAGCGCCGCGAATCAGCGCAGTGCAGTCGGCGGCGGGCGCCGGTCACAGCTGCCGGAAAACACCATCTCGCCGCTTGCCACCGTCTTGCGCACATGCAGGTCCTTTCGGTCCACATGCCAGGTGCCGATCGAACCGAAGCGCACTTCTTCTGCGCTCACCAGACCCGAGCTCAACCACTGGCGGTTGACGGCAACCGCGTTGAACTCTTCGCTGTACCGCACTTCCACACCGGGGCGGGTCTGGCTGCTGCCATCGGGCTGCAATTCGCAATACACGATTTCGGTATCGCCGGGGCCGCCGCGCTCAAACAGCTCCTTCGCCAGCAGCGCGGCGCGCGCCGGCTGGCGCGTGCTTTCGCAGGCGAACTCGGCGGCGAACCAGGATCCGTCCAGTATCTTGGCAACCGAGAACTCCAGTTGCGCGGGTTGCGGACGGCCTTTGAATCCACCCGGCACCGCCGCAAAACGCAAGGGCCTGACGCACTGCGCCACAAACTCGGTGCGCCCGCGCACCGGATTCGGCTGCAGCACGTTGACCCGCACCAGCGAACCCGCGACATGCTGGCGGTCCAGGATCACCAGTGAAAGGCTGTCCACACCAAACAGCACATCGTCCACCCGCTGCAGCAGCTGGTAGCCCCGGTTGCTGCTCCACTGCGCGCCGGCCAGGGTCGGCAAACACAACAGCAGCAGCGCCAGCACGCCTGCGGCGCAACGCGTTGTTATAGTTTCCGACTCGTTGACGATCAAACATCCCACAGACCACCCCTGCCTACCATGAACAATTGCCTGCCTTGCATCGAAACCACCAGCGGACCCGATCCGTCGGCCAGCGTGATCTGGCTGCATGGCCTGGGTGCCGACGGCAACGACTTTGCCGCAATTGTGCCGGAGCTCGACCTTGACGGGTGTCCGGCGATCCGTTTCGTGTTTCCACATGCCTCCAGCATCCCGGTGACCTTGAACGGCGGCCATGTGATGCCAGCGTGGTACGACATCCTGGGTACCGAGCTGCAACGGCGCGAGGACGAAGCCGGGATCCGGCGCTCGGCGCTGGCCATCGATGCCCTGATCGAACGCGAGATCGGCCGCGGAATTGCGTCGGAGCGGATCGTCCTGGCAGGGTTTTCACAGGGTTGTGCGATGGTCCTGCACACCGGTTTGCGCTATCCGCGCCGCCTGGCTGGCATCATGGCGTTGTCGGGCTATTTGCCGCTGGCGCACAGCGTGGCCGCCGAGTGCAGTGATGTCAACCGCTCGTTGCCCATCTTCATGGCCCACGGCATCGACGATCCGATGATTGTTCTGGCGCGCGCCGAAGCTTCGCGCAATGCACTCGCCACAATGGGTTACAAAGTGCAATGGCACACCTACCCGATGCCGCACAGCGTGCACCCCGCAGAAATCACCGATATTGGTCACTTCCTGCGTGTGGTGCTGGCCACTCCAGGCGGCGCGACGGCGGCCTGACCGGCCTGCGGCAATCCGGTGCGGACCTATGGCTGGACCCGCCTGGCAGTGGCAACGGGGTTGATCACTCTGCTTGGCCTGCCCCTGGTACACGCGGTGTGGTCGGCGCTGCGGGCGGCGACCGACAGTGCCGCCTGGACCGCATTGGTGCACGACCCGCAAACTGCGCGGGCGTTGGCGCTGAGCCTGTGGAGCGGCGTGTGCGCCAGCGTGCTGTCGGTTGCGCTTTGCGCGTGGATCCTGTCGCGCAGCTTCAACCAAGCGGCCTGGGGCCGGTTGGTGCAGGCGTTGGGTCCCCTGTTGGCCGTGCCGCATGCAGCCTTTGCCATCGGCCTGGTGTTCCTGATCGCACCCAGCGGCTGGGTGCTGCGCGCGCTCTCGCCCTGGGCCACCGGTCTGCAGACGCCGCCGCCCTGGACCACCAGCCAGGACCCCTGGGCACTGGGCCTGATCGCGGCGCTGGTGGCCAAGGAGGTGCCCTTTTTGTTGTGGGCGGCCGCCGCGCACCTTCAGCGCAGCGAGGTGGCGAAACATTATGTCCGCGCGTTGCAGGTGGCGCGCAGCATGGGCTACAACCCGCACCAGGCGTGGTGGTACGTGGTCTGGCCCCAACTGTGGCCGCGACTGGTCTGGCCGATGCTGGCGGTGCTGGCCTATTCCATGACGGTCGTGGATGTCGCCCTGGTGAGCGGACCCGGGTCGCCTCCGACACTGGCCGTTGTAGCGTGGAGCTGGCTGCTCGATGCCGACGCCACCACCAATGCCCAGGGCGCTGCGGCAGCCTGGTTGCTGGCGGCGCTGCTGATCGCCATCGCGGCGCTGGCGTGGCATATCAGCCAGTGGCCGCGTTGGCGCCGACGCTGGAGCGCGGGACGGCGCGGCCGCGCAATGCCCGTTCGGGGTGCAGCGGGCGGTTCTGTTGCTGCGCTATTGCTGGTCGGGCTCTACGTGCTGGTGCTGTTGGCGTTGGCGCTGGGCAGCGTCTCTGGCGTTTGGCCGTTTCCTGCGCTGCTGCCGGACAATTACACAATGGGAGCCTGGCGCTCGGTGTGGCGCAGCGCGGACACGGTGGGGATCACCCTTGTGCTTGGCATGACCAGCGCCGTCACTGCCCTTCTGTGGGCGATCACCTGGCTGGAAACGGCGCCGCCGCAGTGGGACGCTGCGCTGCGCCAGCTGGTCTATCTGCCGCTTTTGCTGCCAGCCGTATTGTGGGTGGTTGGTGTGCACGCAACCACGCTGGCGCTTGGGTTCGACGGCCGCTGGAGCGGTCTGTGGCTGGCACACAGCATGGCGTGCACGCCTTACGTGCTGATCGCACTGGGGCCGGCGTACGGTGGTTTCGACCCGCGCGTACGGCAAATCGCCGCGTCCCTGGGCCATGGCCACCTGGTGTTCCTGTGGCGCCTGAAGTGGCCGATGCTGCGCGGTGCCATCGCGGCGGCGCTGGCGGTCGGTTTCGCCGTGAGTGTGGCCCAGTACCTGCCAACGCTGTTTGTCGGGGCCGGGCGCTTCAGTACCGTCACCACCGAAGCCGTCACGCTCGCATCCGGGGGACAACGTTCCCTCACGTCGGCTTATGCCTGGCTGCAATGGTTGTTGCCGGTACTGGCCTTTGGCGCAGCCGCGTGGGTCGGGCGCCCGCGCAGGTTCTAGTGCGGTGTTGCAAGCCGCAAAGACGTTGAGACTTGAAGTGTTGCAGCGAGCGCAGTGGTACCTTCGGCAATCGGTATCACTGGGCTAGCGTGCCGGGCGTCCGCGCCGGGCCGACTCCAATCGAGCAGATGACTTTTCTTGCGCCCCATAGGACTTGCGTGACCACCTGATTGGCACACGTGACTCTGCAGCATGCGCGAATAGTTCCGTCTGCCCGGCGCGGCTCACCCGACACGCCCGCTATGGTGGCTGGCCGGCGACAAACCAAGCCCGACACCCTGTGGGCGGTTGATACGTGAGGACTGTCCGGCCTGCCCAGTTCGTGGGTGAAAAGTGATCCAGTCGGGCGTGGCGGGTAGCTGCGCCGGGGCGCTGGAGCTATTCGCGCATGCCACAGAGTCACGCGCAGCGGCTACGGGCGTCAAGCCAAGCGCATGGTGCACCAAACACTTCATCCTAGAAACCGCAGTGGGACGCGCCCGAGTGGGCTGCGATAGAGTGCGCTGGCAAGGCTGAGCGCTGCGGCTCCAAGTGTGCCCGCGCACACTTGGACAGCGCGAAGAAGGCAAGCCTCTGGCTTGACTGCGGCCTGCAAGGCGAGCGCTGCGGCTCCAA
>Ga0209591_10002156_pt1 | contig 23868 bp, 17 predicted proteins | sample MAT01_FD_187207 | JGI IMG/M metagenome (GOLD analysis project Ga0209591, IMG submission 187207) | Freshwater microbial communities from Lake Fryxell liftoff mats and glacier meltwater in Antarctica - MAT-01 (SPAdes) (version 2) | ecosystem: Environmental > Aquatic > Freshwater > Ice > Liftoff... | reverse complement strand
CGCCGAGTGATGAGATCGCGCAGTATAAGCAAAAAACCAGCATAGCGCATCGCAGGTCTCTACACAATATGGTTAGGAACAACCAGCATGGGTGACAGCCTTTCGTTACAAGACGCCATAACGTACCGTGAACAGTTACGCGCCGTAGGAAAAATCGTCGTCGTCACCAACGGGCACTTTGACTTGCTGCATGTCGGGCACCTTGACTATCTCGAAAAAGCGCGGGCACTCGGTGACGCCTTGTTCGTGGGGGTCAATAGTGATAGCGGCACCACCACGCTCAAAGGGCGTGGGCGTCCGCTCCTGCCCGCAACAGAACGGGCGCGCCTGTTGGCGGCGCTTGTCCCCGTGACAGCGACGATCATCTTTGAGGAACTGACTGCCGAATCATTATTGCGCGCCCTCCAGCCCGATATTTATGTCAAAGGCGGGGATTATCATGACAAACCCTTGCCGGAGCGTCCGTTGGTCGAGGCAATGGGGGGGCGTATCATCCTGATCGACACCGTGCCAGAACGCAGCACCAGCGCCTTAATCGCGAAGATCAAGGCGCTGGGGGATTAAACTGAGCCTAGCAGACGCACAGGTGCGCGTCCTATACCCTATGCACGCTACTCAAGTTCCCGGTTGCCACCATTCGCCCGGATAATCGGCTTCCACCGTATTGGTGAGTTGGCTTAACGCTTGGGTATTTTGCTCATAAACATAAATGTCGATCTTGCCATTCCGATTGCTGGAGAATGCCAAATAGCGTCCATCGGGACTCAACACTGGGAAGGTGTCGTCCGAGGGATCGCGATAAATCGGCAATGCTGACCCAGCACCGTCGGCGCTACGGATGAAAATATCATGATTATCGGGTGCATTGGCAGACGCTGCGGCATATACCACTTGACGGCTATCGCGCGTCCACCGCGGATGGGTTTCTATCGTAGCACTCAAATCATTGGTGACGAGGAATTTGCCGCCGCTGGAAACATCAATATTCACCAAGTCCACCGAGGGGTTGGCAGAATTCAGATCACTACGTACCGCGACAATACGACTACCATCGGGGGAGAACGCTGGAAAAGTATAATCAACATCGTCATCTGTCAATTGCTTCACACGACTCACGCCGGGGGGAACTTCCCCCAAAGTGACGACAAAAACCTGATTACTATTGCGATTCAACGTTTTGGCGACAAAGGTGACAGATTGCCCAAACGGTCCGAAATCCGGCATTTGCGGCTCGACAATGGTAATGGATTCACCTATGTATAATTCCGCGATATTGACCACTTCGGTGCCATTTAGGTTCGAAGCTTCAATAACTCTGGAAAACAGCAAAGGATCATAGCGTTCGTATAGCACGCGGTCGCCGTTGTCGGCAATGCTAATATAGTTTCCCAACGCCGACCCGATCTGGGTGTATTGGTTGCCAAAATCAAGATTGTAATATCCCAGTCGCAAATAGCCCGTACTCAGTTCATCACGCCCGCTCCAGACCACCAAACGCCCGCTCAACCCCAATGGCGCGGGGAGCGCCGCAAGGGTTGCTTCTATCGTCGGGCTAGGGGTATACGTCCATGTCGGCGGCAAGGTCGCAATAATCGGCGTCGTGGTGATCTCGATGGTCGGGGTAATCATGGCGGTTTGGGTCGCGCCAATATCCAACGCAGCTTGCGTCTCAACCGCTTGCTGTGTTTCGATGGCGCTCCGTTCCGCCGTTTGGGCAGCCGCAACCGCCGTCGCCGCCGAATTCTCGGCAGCAATACGGTTATTGTTACCCACAATCACGACCAACCCAATGACCAAAATCAAAGCAACTGCCACAGATCCCGCGCCGATGATCAAGCGGAGTTGCTTTTGCGAAACTCCAGCAACTACCTCGTCCGATTCAGTATCATTTTGCTGTTTCTTGGCTTTCGGCTTTGAATCAAGCGCCGCCAGCGCCCGTTGTGCCCGTTCATTGTTTGGGTTGATGTGCAGCACATTGCTTAAGCAAATACGCCGCTCTTCATCGGTTTCAACCACCGACGCCAACCAAAACCAGCCTTTTTCGTTGTTTTCGTCTAGCTCTGTGACTTGTTCAAAAAAACGTTGCGCTTCAGCTTTACGCCCCTCGCGCGCAGCTTCAATGCCCTGCCGCAGAAGTTCTGGAATGTCTTTTTTAGTCGCCACTACTCACCCTCAGCGTGATTCAGCTATGAAAGTTAAAGATTGGTTGATACGCTCGGTTGGTCTTAACGGCTCAATTCTGCCGCTCAAATCAATCGCAAACCACGAAAACTCAACCGACTCGCGATTGGACGCAAAAACAATCCATCGTCCATCCGGCGACCATTGCGGGGATTGATCCTCAGCATCATTATCATCAACCGTCAACAAATAGGATCCTGAACCATTGGCATCCATCACAAAAAGATCGGAATCGCTTTCACGGTCACCAATATAAGCGATTCGGGTACCGTCGGGGGAATAGACAGGTTCGTAACTGTTGCCAGATTCATCCGTCAAGCGCGTGATCTCCGTCCCATCCGCTTTCATCCGATAAATTTCGGTGAAACCCGGCGACTCAAAGTCGGACGCGAAAACAATAGTTTCGCCATCCGGTGAGTACGAGGCATCAAAATCACGATTATTGTTATCTGTCAACGCCGTCGAGAAGCCACCTTCTACGCTGTATCGATAGATGTCTTCATCCCCATCTTGATCGGTGACGATAATAATCGACTCCCCATCAGGCGACCACGACGGGCGCATCAACCGAATGCCGGCAAAGGTTGTCACGGGGAGGGCATTGCTTAGATCATCCAATGTCCCAATATAGAGTTGGGGCAAAATTCTCCGCGAGCCATCCGGCGCTGCATCTTCGTACACCGCCGTCCCCCGCACAAACGCCACGCTATTGCCGTCGGGTGCCAGCGCAATATCACTAAAACCACCCAAAGCCCCAGAAGCTAATTTCCGTTCGCCCGTGCCATCGGCATTGCTTCTATACAAGCTAGGGGCGTCTACATCGGGTTCAAAGCTAGTATAGAGGATATTGAAGGCCTGCAACGGGATTGGGGTTGTCGACGGAAAGAGAGTCGGGGTAGTGGTGGGGGTGAACGTCCACGTAAAAGTAGGGGGAAGTTGTGTCACCTTGCTGGGGTCGAACGTAGCGATAATGCCCGGCAACAAAGTGGCAGTCGGTGAGCGGTTGTCATCAGTTGCGGTCACACTTGGCGACGCCATCAAAACGGCAAAAGTGAGTTCCACATTAGAGGGTGTCGGGCTAGTTGGGGTATTGCGCGCTGGATTGAGGGCAACGACGCTCACCAACACAACAACGATCAATGCCACTAGACCGGCAAGCAACGTGTAGGGGCTTAGTTGCCCGCGACGCCCACCGCCGCTATCACGCTCTCCCCCGCCTCCTAATGAATTTCTTGAGGAAGAAGAGGAAGAAGCGGCGGCAGAAGATGAGGCGCTGCCCGGCAACGGTGCCCATTCGTTCCCTCCTAAACGGCGCAACGCTTCCCGCGCGCGCTCATTGTTGGGGTTGACCTGAAGCACCCGTTGTAAGAATGATCGGCGTTCTTCAATAGAATCGACAACCGACGCCATCCACATCAGCGCTAGTTCATTGTCTTTCTCAAAAGCAAGCACTTGCTGAAGCAAACGTCTTGCCGTCAGCTTGTCGCCACGTTTCGCTGCGTCTATTCCTTCACGCAACCTTGCTTGGTTATTCGATCCTTGAGTCAACGGATTTTCTCCAATTCGAAATCGGGGAGTCGTCTTACCGCCCCACAACGATCACCAAGACGACAGCACCCAAAATGACCAAGACAGCAGCCAATACGCCAAATACCAATAAAACGCGATTTTCACGAGAGTTGCGACGATATTTTAACCGCGCCAAATTTTGGCGGGCGGTTTCATTATTCGGATTGACAGTCAATACACGCTGCAACCAAACGCGGCGTTCTGATTTGGTTTCTGCCAATTTCGCCATCCACATCATCGCGCGTTCATTCGATTTATCTTCGCTCAATATGCGCCTAAACATCAACCGGGCAGCATTACGATTCCCTTGTTTGGCAGAGCCAATCGCTAATTGAAGAAGCTGTTCTCGGTTGGGCGAGTTTCCACGCTCATCTGTGAAATCAGTCATTCATCCATCCCCACTTCACCATCAAGAATAGCCTCACCATTCTATTATATCCTGTCGTTCAAACATGCGCGCGTCCTTTGGTACTAACGACATATCGCCCCGAGACTACGAAGGCTCGATATTGGCATAAAAATGGAAAGCTGCCCTGACATCAACGGACAAACATGGCGAGGAAAAGGAAACCACCAACGCAAAAATGACCACCCCAACCGTGTTGACCGCCGGGGTGATCCTTCGTTGTCTGCTGCTTTTAGGGAATGCTCTTTGTCGTTTGACTTCTAACATGGGTCATTCGGGCGACCATCATAAAAACGCGCTTATGGTGCCCAAATTGTAGCAGAGAATTACAAACCGTGCCCAGAAAATGACGCAGAACTCACATTTTTGTTCAAGAAACTGTGATAGTTGTTTTCGCTTTTCCATGCCACAAAGTTATGGAGCTTGGCAAGGGTAGTGAGTCGGCGTCCGGCTTCGATCACCATATTGTCTTGGGTTAAAAGCGCATGTTCCGGTTCATACCAAATGCCCATACGGAACCAGTCATGTTCGGCGGCAAAAGTGCTGAACCATTCTTCGAGAAAATGCCCCCGCAACAGTTGGCGCGCGGTGAGATGCTCTTCATACAAATCCACACCCGACCAAAAGCCGATTTTGTAGCCGTCGCCCATCTCTTGCAACAACGCCCGCAAGATATCCCGTTGACGCTGAAGTTGCATTTTTCCAATAAAGTTTCTTTGATCCCACCACGCATATGGGGACATGATCATTTCAATCGCAAAATGAGACGGAGTGAGCCGCATTTCAATAATGGGGTGTCGGTACGCCTGTGTCAGAGCGCTCTTGCTGGTGCCCCGCCCCATCATTCGTTCGACCACAGTAGCCTGTTGTTGGGAGCGCATAAAAGCGACCGCTAAGCCGTCAATCTGGGTATTTACAGTGTATGAAAACTGCGCACACCCTCCCGAACCATCCCAACAGGCGTGCAAATCACTGCCCGCGCCAAACACCCGCCGGCTGACCGTGCGCTGAAGCATATTCAAACGTTCGGCAATAGTATGAACAATATTTTTTTGGAGTGGGTCGGAACTGCTAGCAATGCCATTTAGAGCGGCATGATCACTTGCTGAGAAAAAATACTGGTCATTCATCCCACGTCCTCTTACGCTTCTTTAACCGAAAATAAACTTGAAACTAACTTGATTTGTTCATCATAGTCTAATTTACCAAAATGACCATGTTCCCATCACAAAATTCACAAAAGTTTCATAGCCTCTTGCATCTTATAGAATTTAACATCACCACTCCTTATTAATCGTGTTATTCTCATGAAAATGTTTACCCTATCCTTGTAACATTTGCCTAAAACGAAGTAACCTTTGTCATTCACAGTGTCCTCACTTAGGGGTTAGAATAACAAGGTGTGTAGAAAATTTAGGAGAAAATCAGCATGGCAATTACCCCACAAGACGTTTTTGAATATCACCGTCGTGGACGCCCCGGCAAAATAGAGGTTGTTCCTACTAAACCACTGGTCACCCAACGCGATCTGTCATTGGCGTATTCGCCCGGTGTCGCCGAAGCTGTCCTTGAAGTACAACGCAACCCTCTAGCGGCGTATGAACTCACTGCCAAATCGAATCTCGTCGGGGTCATCTCCAACGGTTCCGCCATCCTCGGATTAGGCAACTTGGGGGCGTTGGCGTCCAAGCCGGTGATGGAAGGCAAAGGCGTCTTGTTCAAGCGCTTCGCCGATATTGATGTGTTTGACATCGAAATCAACGCCACTACAGCCGAAGAAATTATCCAGATCGTGCGGGCGCTCGCGCCTACCTTCGGCGGCATCAACCTTGAAGACATCAAAGCCCCGGAATGTTTTGAGATCGAAGAACGCCTCAAGGCAGAACTCGATATTCCTGTCTTTCACGATGATCAACACGGCACGGCGATTATCTCCGGCGCGGCACTGCTTAACGCCGTCAAAGTCACAGGCAAAAGCCTCGACCAAATGAAGGTTGTGGTTTCCGGCGCGGGTGCTAGTGCTATCGCCAGTGCTAATTTTTATGTTGTCTTGGGCATCCGTCCCGAAAATATCACGATGGTCGATTCCACCGGTGTGATTTATACCGGCCGCGAAGCCAACATGAACAAATATAAAGCCCGTTATGCCGTCGAAACGGATGCCCGCACGCTGGCAGATGCCATGCGCGGGTCGGACATTTTCTTGGGTTTGTCCGGTCCCGGCATCCTCACAGCGGATATGGTCAAGACGATGGCAGAAGACCCGCTTATTTTCGCCCTCGCCAACCCCACTCCCGAAATCATGCCAGAACTAGCGCGCGCCACCCGCCCCGATGTCATTATGGCGACTGGGCGCAGTGATTATGTTAACCAAGTCAACAATGTCCTTGGCTTTCCCTTTATCTTCCGAGGCGCGCTTGATGTCTATGCCCGTCAAATTGATGAATCCATGAAGTATGCGGCTGCCCAAGCGCTCGCCAATCTAACAATGGAAGATGTGCCGGACAGCGTTCTCACTGCTTATGGACTCTCTTCGATTCGTTTTGGGCGCGATTACATCATTCCGAAACCGCTTGACCCGCGCGTGTTGTTGTGGGTCGCCCCTGCCGTCGCCCAAGCCGCGATGGACAGCGGCATGGCACGGCGTCATATCGATATGGAAGAATATCGCGAGCAGTTGCTGCGTCGTCAAGGCATTGGTCAACAAGTGCGTAGCAGCATCATCAGCAAAGCCAAGAGCAAAACCCTCAGCCGCGTCGTTTTTGCCGAGGGTGAAGAGGCAAAGATCATCCGTGCCGCTGCCCAAGTGCAAGACGAAGGCATTGCCCACCCCGTCTTAATCGGGCGCACCAATCACATTTTGCAAACCATCAGCGATTTGGGACTGCGTTTCCAACCGGAGATCGTCGATCATACCGATGATGCGGTTCGTAACGCCTATGCAGGGGCGCTCTATACTCTCCGCCAACGACACGGTGTCACAGAAGATCGCGCGCGCACATTGCTACGCGATCCCAATTATTTTGCGCCGATGATGGTCTACATGGGCGCTGCTCATGCGGTCGTCAGCGGGCTTACCCACGAATACCCGGATGTGTTGCGCCCGGCGCTGCAAATTTTCCATACCCGACCCGAAGTCAAGCGCGCCAGCAGTGTGTATATTGTGATCGTGAAGGGGCGCGTGTATTTGTTCACCGATGCGACTGTGAACATTGACCCCGACGCTGAAACCCTTGCCGAGATCGCCATCCTCGCCGCTGACTTTGCGCGCACTTTGGATATTGAACCGCGCGTCGCCATGCTCTCGTTCTCAAATTTTGGTAGCACCCCCCACCCTGATTCCATCAAGGTGCAGCGTGCCGTCCAAATAGTGCGCAGTCGCCGTCCCGAATTGGCAATTGATGGTGAAATGCAAGCCGATGCCGCCGTTGTCGCCGAAATCATTGATGAGCGCTATCCTTTTAGCCAAGTCAAAGATGCCAATATCTTGGTTTTCCCTAACCTTAGCTCCGCCAATGTTGCTTATAAACTACTCGCCCGGCTGGGCGGTGCCGAAACCCTCGGACCCATTCTGCTTGGTGTGGGCGCACCCGTTCATGTGCTGCAAACCGGAGCTGATGTGGAAGAGATCATCGCCATGACCGCCGTCGCCGTGCGCGATGTGCAATCCCGCGCCAAAAATTAATCGTCTTGCCGCGTCAGCGCACTATAGTTCGCCAGCAAAGGAGAAACGCCTTTGCTGGCGAACTATTTCATACCTGTTTATGGCGAAAAACAGTACCGCATATCATGTTATAATATCGACAGTATTGAAGTGGTTACACCCGTGCTTCTGTCAGGATTCCTCTGGACTAAATAAAGGGTTTTTCAAGTGGCAAACCGAATTGCAATTGCAGATATCGCCAATCATGTTGGCGCTGTGGTCGAACTGCGCGGCTGGGTCTATAACCGCACAGACAAAGGCAAATTACAATTTATTCAACTTCGGGATGGTTCGGGCATTGTGCAATGCGTCGCTTTTAAGAAAGAGATGGACGAAAGCGCCTTTGAGAATGCCAGCAACCTCTCGCAAGAATCCTCAGTGATCCTCACGGGGACTGTCCGCGCCGACAGCCGTGCCCCCGGTCTGCCGGGTGGCTTTGAGATCGGTATTCAAACGCTCGAAGTGATCCAACTTTCGGAAGAATATCCGATCACGCCGAAAGATCACGGTATCGAGTTCCTGATGGATCAGCGCCACCTGTGGTTACGTTCTAGCCGCCAATGGGCAATCTTGCGCATTCGTGCCACGATTGAGCGCTCGCTGCGCGATTTTATGGACTCGCAAGGCTATCTATTGGTCGATACGCCCATCCTTACCCCCGCCGCTGGTGAAAACACGACTCAATTGTTCAAGATCGATTTTCATGGGGAACCGGCTTATTTGGCGCAAACCGGACAACTGTACAACGAAGCCAACATGATGGCATTCGGTAAAGTCTACTGTTTTGGTCCAACGTTCCGTGCCGAAAAATCAAAGACCCGTCGTCACCTTCAAGAATTCTGGATGATGGAGCCAGAAGCCGCCTTTCTGTCGCTCGAAGAGTTGATGGATTTGGAAGAGCAGATGCTTACCTTTGTGGTAGGGCGCGTCCTCGAAAAACACAAACCGGAACTTGCGATCATCGAACGCGACATCGCCAAGCTGGAAGCCATTCAAGCGCCGTTCGCACGCATCAGCTATGACGATGCCGTCGCACGCCTACAAAAGATGTACGAAGAAACCGACGATCCCGAACAAAAAGAAATGCTGAAAATCGAATGGGGGGATGACTTCGGCAGCCCACACGAGACCGTGATCGCCAATTCATTTGATCGCCCTGTTTTCGTTTATCACTACCCAACAGCGATCAAAGCATTTTATATGCAACCCGTCGATGGACGACCAGAAGTCTGCCGTAGCGTAGATCTGTTGGCACCCGAAGGCTATGGCGAAATCACGGGCGGCAGTGAGCGCATCTATGACTCCGCGATGCTCGAAGAACGGGTACGCACCATGGGGCTACCGCGTGAAGCCTATGCGTGGTATCTCGATTTACGTCGTTTTGGTAGTGTGCCTCACGCGGGTTTTGGGATCGGATTGGAACGCACAGTGGCATGGATATGCGGACTGCCGCATGTCCGCGAGACCATCCCCTACGCACGGATGCTGAACCGCAACTATCCTTAAAAAAGTACGATTCACGAAGTTGACCTAAACAGCGACGCGCACTGCACTTTATTGGTGCGCCTCGCTGTTTATAGAAGGAGTTATTGCATGACCATCGATTTTGCCTCACGTTTATTGGGGTTAGTCATTTTCGGCTTCATCGGCGCGCGTCTCGGTATCGATATCGCCCCCATCCTAGATATTGACGAACTCGCCATTTCCTTTATTTTGGCGCTGGTAGGCGTCTTGTTCGGTTTGGTGTTGACACCGTGGCTGACCATTTATCCGTTGCGTTCGCTCCAACGCCTCGTGAACGAAGTGCCCATTGAGATTTTGTTCACCTCAATCTTGGGGATGCTCATTGGTGCCCTAGTTTCGCTCTTGGTCAGCTATCCGCTCTCCCTCCTCAATCAACCCTTCGGAACCCTCATACCCGCCATTGTCACCGCCGCCTCGGTCTATTTGATCACGACGATCTTTAACGTGCGCTCGCGGGAAATATGGTTGTTTTTTGAAGAATGGCTGGGCTGGAAACCAAAACGCGGCGGACTCATGACCACCAGTGATCGGGTGCTACTGCTCGATACCAGCGTCTTGATCGATGGACGCATCGTAGATATCGCCCGCACAGGTTTTGCCGGTGGCGTTCTGACCGTGCCCCGCTTCGTGATTTCTGAACTGCATCGCGTGGCTGACTCCACCGATACCCAGCGGCGTAATCGGGGGCGGCGCGGCTTGACCAAATTAAACGAATTGCAAAAAGAACCCAACATTTCTTTCAAAATCATTGAGGATGATCCCGAAGAGGTGCCGGCGGTCGATGATAAATTAATCGCGCTCGCCTTGACCTTAAACGCCGCCATTATGACCATCGACTACCCACTGAACCAAGTCGCAGCAGCACAAGGCGCGCTGGTATTGAACATCAATGAATTAGCGAATGCTGTCCGTTCGGCGTATATCCCCGGCGAAACCTTTGCGATTCGTGTTTTACAAGACGGCAAAGAGCCGGGGCAAGGCGTGGGCTATCTCGACGATGGCACGATGGTCATTGTCGAAAATGGCAAGCAATTCTTGGATCGGACGATCTATGTAGAAGTTACCAAACTCATCAACCGACCGACGGGGCGCATCATTTTCGTGCAGCCCTCCGATATTCGGCAATAAATTTAGGGAAAGCGACACTTTACCCATCCACCTCAAACGCCCATTGATCGCCCTCGTGATACACCGCGCGCAAGGGCAAGGCGTCAAACCATGTCGGCGGCGTGCCCTCGGTATGAGTCAATGCCGCCTCATCCGCCCCGAACAAGACATAGCGCACCCCCCCCGCGCAAGCAAACTCCGGCGCACATGGATCGCGCAGCAGCGCGATCTTGTCCGCCGTTGATAGCTCATCCCGATAAAAGGCTTCTAGTTGGCGGGTCTTGTCCCGCCAAAAAAGCGTTTCGGGACCATGCCCCATAAACGTCCGCACATCGGTATAAGCGGGTGCGACATTACCCATCGGCACCGATGACAACAAGATCGCCCCCGGTTCGGCATGAGCGCTGATCCAGTTCAAAACCGCGACCTCGCTCATCGGGCGATATAATGCCGACGAGGGGTTGGCAGCATTGAAAAATGCCCCCATCCACAACAACGCACTACTCGCTATCACCACTATCACGATGGGAACCCGGATCACTGTCGCCAGCTTACTCAAAGTAAGCGCCGCCAATATTGCCAAGGGCACAATTACCGCTTCGCTCATGCGCCGCTGTACTGGGATGATCGTCATCGGCAGATAGACCAAGAACGGCACAATCACCAACCAGCCCACGAGCAACCGATAGCGCCCTTCCACCCGATGCCACACCTGCCGCGCCGCAAAGAACGCCAATGCCGCCAATATGCCATAAGCGAAGCCATAATGCAGTGGATGAGGCGACGCCAGTAAATTTTGCGACGACCATATGGCAAACGCCGGATTCCGCGCAAAAATGAGGGTATAGTAGCCGAACAAAGGCAAAGTCAAGGCACACGCAGTGACCGCACGCACGAACAACGTGACGGGGAAGCGCCGATCCCGAACGATCATCGCCAAGCCCCACGCCCCCACGATGCAATAAATGATCGGCAAGTAGAACGGCACCGCCAGCGCCATGATCATCCAGCAACCCGCCGCCAATGCCGACCATCTTAGCCAGCCATCCCGCGTTGCCGCCGTCATCAGCGCCAACAACCCGCCCAATAACGCCATCCGCGCCAACGCCAAATGGGGGATGCCTAGCAAAATGAGCCAACTAAAGCCTTCGGGGATATAAAACTCGGCGGGTGCCGACCCTAACAAGCCCCCGTTACCACTTAACATCAAGCCCCACCCAATGCCGCCCCCAAAAACCGCCAAAATCGTCGCCAGCCAGCGTTCGCGCGTTTTTTCTAGGAATGCCGCCGCGAAACGATAGATCATGACGATCAAGCCCACGCCAAAGACGATCCGCATCAGATGAAATGTCCCCATTAAGGCGGGCGTCAGCGCGGGATCGGTGGAGTCGATGAAACGCCCCACGATCCAACCGGGCAGCACATACGGCAAAAACACGAGGGCTTCACTGTCGTGCGCTTCGGGCGTGTAAAACAAGAAAAACTCAAGTTCGCCCCGTGCCCCCAAGCGCATTTTGCCTAGGTAGGAATGACCGTCTTCGATACCATACAAAAAGCCCTCGAAGTGTTGATCGGCATTCGGGCGCGTCCACGCCAGCCCATAGGGAATGCTGGTCAAAAGCATGACCGCACCCGCAAACAGGATCACCCACCACCATTCACGCCGCGTGCCTCTTGCTATGGTCATCTCATTGCCGTTTCGTAGGGGATAGGAGGTGAGGGAGTAAAGGGGTGGTCAAGGGGGCACGGGCTGGCGCGCCCCCTTCAAGATTAGCTATTGGGCGAAAAACGATAGATTCCGCCATTGTAATCGACGACATATAGCTCACCAGCTTCATCTTGACCAAATGAACTGATCGAGGTGATGCTATCCAAGATCACGAGATCGTTCCAATCGCCCGAAGCATCGCGATACGCCGCCCAAATCATGCCCGATCCAAAATCGCCATACAGATAGGCACCCTGCCAATCAGCAATCGCCTCCCCGCGATAGACGAAGCCGCCCGTGACAGAAATGCCGAGATTGTGGGCATATTCCGCAATCGGCAGCACCATGTCAGAGGGAGCCGGTGCCCCGCTATAGGCATGAGTGGCTTCATAGATGTTCCAGCCGAGGTTCGCCCCAGCCTGTCCCGCCGGGACAAAATTGACTTCTTCCCATTGATTTTGCCCGACATCAGCGACGTACAAATCTCCCGTCAAGCGGTCAAAGCTAAAGCGCCATGGATTGCGCACTCCATAGAGCCAAATTTCTGCCGCAAAGTCTTCTTGCCCGACGAAGGGATTGTCGGAGGGAATGGTGTACCCACCCGCATCGGCATTATCAACATCAATGCGCAATATTTTGCCCAGCAATACACTGGTATCTTGCCCCGCCCCTAACGGATCGCCTGCCGCACCGCCATCGCCCAAAGCGATATACAAATAGCCATCGGGACCGAAAGCGATGTGCCCACCATTGTGATTGGCAAAGGGCTGTGCCACTTGCATCAAAATCGCTTCGCTGGACTCATCTCCACGATTAGCATCGTCTGGCGAAACCAGATACCGAGCGATAACGGTGTTGCCATAAAGATCGGTGTAATTGATGTAAAAAGTGCCGTTTTCGGCAAACGCAGGATGAAACACGAGACCCAACAGCCCCCGTTCGCTGTAGCCGTTGCCCAACGCATCAGGACTTATTTTGTCCGAAACATCCATAAACGGTTCTGGCAAACGCTCATCATCTTGTACGATCCAAATGACGCCGCCTTGCTCCATCACAAACATGCGCCCTGTGCCGTCATCAGCGCTGACATAACCGAGGGGGCGGCGGAAGCCATCGGCAATCAACGTCAAAGTCGCCGCCGCAGGATCAGGCGGAGAGTCCTGAAAGTCACTATTTTCTTGTGCCAATACCGAGCTACTGATCGCCAGAAAGAATGCGATCATCATCCAGCGAAAGCCAATACGAGTGATTTGAGTCATTTTTCTACTCATCAACTTGTTCAACAAGGTGTGCGGGGCAAGCACAACGCTCGCCCCACGAACTTATTATAACTGAGGTACAACCCGAAACGGACAGACGACCGCCCTACGCTAAGCTAGGCTTAACGTCCGGCGACCGCGATCACCAGCGCATCGGGATTGAGATAGTGCTGTGCTGCGCGCAAAAGATCATGCGGTGTCAAGCTGCGGATCATATCGGGGTAGGTCAATAGATAGTCCAGCCCCAAGCCGAACGTCTCGATATTGCGGATCGTTGAAGCGACGCCTTCGTTGGTCTCCAACTGAAGCGGCATCCTGCCAATGAAATACGAAAGGTTATCCGATAATTCATCGGCAGTGACGGGTTCGCTGATGATCTGGCGCAATTCCACGATAATGCGGTCAATTGCCAGATCGACATTTGCGGGGTCAACCCCCGCTGCCACCCGCCATGGCAAAGCGGTGATCCCCCCTTCGACACTGCTGGAAGCATAATACGCCAAGCCCAATTCTTCGCGGATTTTGCCACCAATCCGCCCCATCATCCCAAACTGCCCTAAAACGCTGTTCACCAATTGGGCGGCTTGGAAATCGGGACTCAAACGAGCAGGACCTAACGTGCCCATCACGATATCACTTTGCGTCTTGCCCGGAATAGCAATATTGACGCGGCTGGTTTGCTTAGGCAGGGCGAAATCAGTAGGACGTTGCCGCACAGGTTGGGAAGGATTCTCCCAATCAGCAAAGTTTTCGCGCACGAGGGCGATTGCTTGTTCGGCGGTGATTGCCCCCACGATCACAAGGATCATCTCCCGCGGGCCGTAATGCTGAGCGTGGAAAGCCCGCACATCCTCTATCGAAAGCCGCCCCACCGTCTCTGGTGTCCCATCCGAGGACGCATAATAAGGATGCGTTTCGGGGTACAAAGCGCTATAAAAAGCCCGCCCGGCACGATAGCGCGTATCTTGCTCGCGATAGTTTAGCCCCGTGACAATCTCGCCCCGCAACCGCTCGATCTCATCTGCAGGGAAGGTCGGATGGCGCAAAACATCGCTCAAAATACGGAGCAGCACCGACAGATCTTCACCGAGCGCCTTGCCGGACACCGAGGTGGTAAAGGTGCTGCCGCTGATGCCCAAATCCGCGCCAATCGACTCCAGCGATTCATTAATGGTGTCGAAGTCATAGGACTGTGACCCACGCATGAGTGCGTCCGCTGTCAATGCCGCTAAACCATCCTGACCGACAGGATCGAAGATGCTGCCCACCGACACCGATCCCGTCAACACGACCGATTGGGCGGTAAAATTTTCATACACCAACACGGTGATGCCATTGGGCAAAACCTCACGGGTGACATTTTGAGCATTGGGGAGGGACTGAGTCCGTGTTGTCATTAAGCTGCATCCTCATCCGGCGCGTCCAGCGCTTCAATATCATCATCAAAATACTCCGCTTCATCCGCCTCGTCATCTGGTTGCACGGGGACAAACCAACCGACAGTACGATTTTGTCGGCGCAGATAACGTCGGGCAGCCTCTTGCACCTCTTCCAGCGTGACCGCTTCGAGATTCTCAATATAGGTATCGAACCATTCATAACTGCTGAAGTTTTCCGCAAACGCCAGCCAAAACGCCTGCATCGTTACGCGCTCAGTGCTGTAGGCGAACAATGCCCGCGCTTGTTTCTTGGCGCGCATCAATTCGCGCTCGGTGATGCCCTCAGCCACAAATTTGTCGATCTCGCGGTCGAACGCTGCTTCAATTTCTTCATGCGGGACGCCATCACGGGCGACAATATTGAACATGTACAAGAAGGGGTCAATCGTCGGTGTTAAACCGCCATCAACATCGACCGCCAGTTCGGTAGCGACCAACGCCTTATAGAGGCGACTGGTCTTATTGTCAATACTGCCCCCACCCATGCCATCTGCCCCGCACAAAATGCTGTTGACCATATCCAGCTTAAACCAATCAGGATCGGTCGCGGCGGGGGCATGATACGCAATTTGCAAGAAACCAGTGGCACCGGGGCGCTCTACCGTCACACGGCGCTCCCCGCTTTGTTCTGGTTCCGCCCGCACAAACAATGCCGGCGCATCGCCCGCTGGGATCGGCTCGTAAATGGCGCGGATTTTCTCCAGCATCTCATCGGGATCAAAATCACCCACCGCGACAGCAATGGCATTGTTGGGCATGTAGTGGCTGCGATAATGTCCATACAAATCCTCACGAGTCATGGTGTCAAGGTCAACACGGTCGCCGATGATCTCGTGATGATAGCCATGCACACGGAACGCTGCCGCTTGCACTTCCTCGCCCAACCAAAACATCGGGGAATTTTCCGCCCCTTGTCGTTCGGAAATGATCACGGTGCGTTCCGAGTCCACTTCTTCGACATCAAACTTGGCGTTCACCATCCGGTCGGCTTCCAAACGAAGCGCGAGATCGATGGTGTCGGCGGGCAAAGTCTCATAGTAAGCGGTGTAATCGAAGAACGTCTGCGCATTCCACGACCCACCCACCCGATCAATGGCTTTATCTAAATAACCGGGCGGGAACGCTTCCGTCCCCTTGAACAGCATGTGTTCCACCCAATGCGAAGCGCCCGTAATGCCCGTGCGCTCATTGCGGCTGCCGATGCGATACAACACCCACCAACTGATCAGGGGTGCCGTGCGCACGGGTTTTAGCAACACCACCATGCCATTTTTCAATACGTGCTTAATGACCGTACTCATATGCGAAGTCCTTTTGCTATTTTTCCATTTATGAACAGAGCGCTACCTTGCACGGCAAGGCAATGCTCTGCCTGTAGTATCAATGACTATAGAACGATCATCGAAAGCGAGGCTTACGACTCGCTGTTGACGCCGGGCATATACGCCGAGCCGACTGCCAGATAACGATAGCCCAAGTTCACCAATTCGTTGTAATCGGGGATCATCCGGCGACCGTCAATGACCAGATAGGGGGCTGGCACGGTTTCTTCGATGGTGCGCGATAACCCACGAAATTCTTCCCAATCGGTGGAGATAAACATCATATCGCTCCCTTCGATGGCTTCTTTCGCCGTCTCATGATAGCTGATACGCTCAAAGAGGTGATTCTTGTCGGGGTTGAAGAACCGCCGCGCCTCTTCGGTCGCCAACGGATCATAAGCACGGATGGCTTTGACGCCGCGTGCCAACAAGGTATCGACCACCTTCAAGGACGATGAATCGCGCATATCATTGGTGCGCTGCTTGAAGGACAACCCCATCAAGGCGACGGTCTTATGGTTGAAGCTCACCCCCGCCTCTTGGATGGCGCGTTCCAGCAAGTAGGTCTTTTGATATTCATTGATGTCATAGACCGCTTGCAACAGATCAGCGCGATACCCGACCGTTGAAAACTGATGGATCAGCGATTGGATGTCTTTGCCAAAGCACGAGCCGCCCGCCCCATTGGAGACATAACTGCCCCATGTGCTGATACGGTTGTCCGCCGTCACGCCGCGCTTCAAGTCTTCCATGCGAACATTATCAAAGCGCTCGCCCAAGCGCGCCCCAACGCCATTCCAAAACGACACATAGGTCAAGAGCAGCGTATTGGCGACATACTTGATCGCTTCGGCGGTCTCCGGCGTGGTTTCGATATAACGAATCCGCACATGGTTGACAAATTGCGAATAGATGCGCCGCAAAATGCGGAAATCATCTTCGCTATCCGCGCCAATAGTCACGCGATCCGGACGGCGCGATTTTTCAACAGCATCGCCTTCGGGCAAAAACTCAGGATTAGAAGCGACGCCAGCATTGGGCACTTGATGCCGTTGCAGCACTTTCTCAAGTTGGCGCGCGGTACCAATCGGCACGGTACTCTTGTTGATCAACACCACGCGGCGTTGATCTTTACGCTTTGCCAGCAAGTCGGCAATGTATTCCAACGCATCGAAGTAGAAGCTTAAATCCGATGAGCCATCGGGGTTTGGCGGGGTGGGCAAGCACAAGAAAATGGCGTCGGCACCTTCAATAATCGGTGCTAACTCAGTCGTGAAGAACAGATACCGCCCCATATTTTCACGAATGATCGCGGTTAAGCCCGGTTCGTTGACATACCGCTCAATCCGGTGAGACTCGCCGGATTTGTAGTCTTCAATGCGTTTCTTGTCGATGTCATAGGCATGAACCTCATGCCCGTATTCGGAGGTTGTCGCGGCGTGAGTCAGCCCAACAAAGCCCGTTCCTACTACGATGATTTTCATCAATCAACCCTCAGATGGTATTCAGCACAATGATGTTATACACACCACGAAATTGGAATTCCTCGAAACTTGTGAAGTATAACAGTCTGCTCCCCGAACGAAAATGTCCGAATTCATAAAGCCAACCAACCTGTGCGAGGCGTTTGCCGCCATCGCACGAAATTTGTAGCTTTTGATAGCGCACACCACAAACAGCCTTTATAATTTTGCCTTATCTGTGTTTGAATCACATATAGATCATTTGGCGCAAACCTAAAATCCCGAACGTTCTTTTATTCCCTGCGTATCTTTGCGCGCGCTCACCCAAAATCTTGCCCGCAACCAGCACCTAAAGGTAGGTCATTCTTGATCCTCTTTTATAATGGCGTCATCCATACTCTAGACCCCGCCCAACCCACAGCCGATGTCGTCGTCGTGGATGAAGTCACGGGGCGCATCCGTATCGTTGGGCAGTTCCCTGCTCATACCACCGTACCCTCCATGAGCCGTGTTGATCTGGGCGGGCAAACGCTTATCCCCGGTTTCAACGATGCCCACATTCACATCTGGAAACTCGGTTTACTCTTGACAGTACAAGTCGATGCCCGCCGCAACATCCCCAATGGTGCTGCCGACATCCCCGCCATCGTCGAACGTTTTCGTACCCGTGCTCGTGCCACCCCTGATGGCGTTTGGCTGACAGGACGGGGTTATAACGAGGTCGATCTGCCCGAAAAACGCCATCCCACCCGTTATGATCTCGACCAAGCCACGCCCGATCACCCCATCGCCTTAACGCGCACCTGTGGGCATATGATCGTCGCCAACAGCCTAGCGCTACGACTTGCGGGGATCACGGCGGATACCGAAAACCCGCCGGGCGGGGTGATCGTGCGCGATGCCAAAGGCGAACCGACGGGGCTGCTCCAAGAAACGGCAATGGGCTTGATCACCAAGGTAATCCCACCCATTGATGATGACACGATGCGCCGCGCCATCCAAGCCGCCATGACCCATCAACTCAGTTTGGGGATCACCAGCGCGACTGACCCCCTGTTGACGCCCGATCACGTCCGCGTGTATCGTCAACTTGACGCCGACAATGCCCTCTCCGTGCGTGTGAACGGCTTTCCTATTCGTCGTCCCGACGGGGGAAACGAGACGTATCCGCTCCCTGAAAAAGTCCTCACTGACTTTTTGCGCATCGATACCGTCAAGTTTTTCGCGGATGGGGGCTTAAGTGGGGCAACCGCCGCCGTCAGCACGCCCTATAAAGTGACGGGCAACCGGGGCGTCTTGCGGTTTGACACTGAGGAGTTATTTGCGCTGATGTGGGAAGCGCACGCCGCCGGGCTACGCATCGCCACCCATGCCATCGGGGATGTCGCGCTGGATCAAGTCTTGACCCTCTATGAACGGTTGAATGACCTCCAGCCGGGGTTGCGTCACCGGATCGAACATTTTGGCTTGCCCACCCCCCAACACTTCCAGCGCGCCCAAGCGATCAACGTCATGGTGATCCCGCAGACGATTTTCTTGTCGGCACTGGGAACATCCTTCCGACGTTATTTGCCAGAGGCGTCTTTAGCGGGCTGTTATCCCGTGCGGGCGATGTTGAATGCCGGTTTGACAATGGCGCTCAGTTCCGACGCCCCCGTCGTCCCAGATGATAATCCGTTGGTGGGTATGAAAGCGGCGATTGATCGCTTCGACCAAAACAACGCTGCCATCGCGCCCGAACAAGCCATCACCCCCTATGAGGCGTTGGCTGCCTATACTATGGGCGGGGCACTTGCCAGCGGGGACGCCGATAATCGCGGCAGCATCACGGTGGGCAAATGGGCTGATTTTGCGATATTGAATGGCGACCCGCTGTACGAAGCTGCCATCGCACCCAGTCGCTTGCTGGATATCACGGTTGAACAGACCTATGTCGGCGGCAAATTGGTGTACCAACGATAATATCACTCCGCACACATCAAAAGACGCCACCCAACATGGGCGGCGTCTTTTTCCTGCCGAGAGAAATATTCACCTAAATACGATTGAGCCGCGGATCGAGTGCATCGCGTAGCCCATCGCCCAACAAGTTAAAGCCCAACACCGTGAGCATAATCGCCAAACCGGGGAAGAACACCATATGCGGCGCAGTAAAGACGTAGCTACGCGCCTCGCTCAACATCGCCCCCCACTCTGCAATCGGCGGTTGTGCCCCCAAACCGATGAACGACAAGGCGGCGGCATCCAAAACAGCCGTGCCAATCCCAAGCGTACCTTGCACGATCAGCGGGGTGAGCGAATTGGGGAAAATGTGAAAGAACAAAATCCGCCCCGAAGACGCCCCCAACGATTTCGTGGCGGTGACATAATCGAGTTCTTTGACCATCAACACCTGTGCCCGCGCCAAACGCGCATACACCGGAATCGTGACAATCGCGATTGCCAAAAGCGCATTTTGCAAGCCAGAACCGAGAATTGTCACGATCACGATTGCCAAAAGCAGGGACGGAAATGCCAATAACACATCCATCAACCGCATGATCAAGTTATCGATCCATGCCCCAGCGTACCCCGCGATCATCCCCAACAGGGTGCCCGACACAATCGAAAACACAACCGCCGTAAAACCGACCACCAGCGATACACGGGTGCCATACACCAAACGACTGAAAATATCACGCGCGTTCAGGTCTAGCCCCAAATAATGCTCAGGTTCCGCCGCCGGGCACCCCAATAGATGAATGCAAGGCGCGCGCGCCGGCAAACGTCCGGTATGCCCCGGTTGTCCAATCATCGGCAGCAAGGGATCGTGCGTGGCGATGACCGACGCGAATAAAGCGATGACGATCAACAACGAGATGAGTATCATCCCGATGACGGCAGAGCGGTTGCGCAATAAATATTTACCCGTATCCATCCACAGGCTGCTGCGTGGCGCTTTGGGCGCTAAGACAGGGGTATTTAGTTTTACGGGTCTAGTCGTTGTGGCGTCCATGATCGTCCCTCGGCTATCTCATGCGGATACGCGGATCGAGATACCCGTAAAGAATATCGACCGCCAAATTGATCATCACAAAACCCACGGCAATGAGGATCGTAAAGCCTTGCACCAAATTATAATCGCGCGTCGTAATGCCATCCACAAGGGTACGCCCCACCCCCGTTAACCCGAAGATCGTCTCCGTCAGCACCGCGCCGCTGATGAGCAAACTGAAGTTAAGACCGATCACCGTGACCACCGGCAAGAGCGCATTGCGCACTGCGTGATTCATGACCACGAAGATCTCCGCCAAACCCTTCGAGCGCGCCGTGCGCACATAATCCTGTCCCAATGTTTCCAGAACACTAGAGCGCGTCATGCGGGCGATAATTGCCAGCGGGATGGTACCCACCGCCACAGCGGGCAAAATCATATAACGCAATGCTGTGAAGAACAAATCGAGATTGAGCGTTAAAGCCGCATTGAGGAAATTCAGTCGCGAGAGAAAAATCAACCCCGCGCTGGCGCTGTTGACATCCGGCGCGATCCCCCAACTGACAAAGAAGGGGATCACTTCATAGCCGGCTGGCAAGCGTCCAGAAGGCGGCAACACGAAAATAGTATCTTTAAGGGCGACAGAAAATATATATGCCAGCATCAAACCGAGCCAAAACACGGGCATCGACACGCCAATATTCGCGCCCACCATCGTTCCGACATCGACTGCCGAATTTCGGTAGTATGCCGAGATGATCCCCAAAGGAACACCAAACACGATGGCGAAAACCATCGCGATGAGACCCAGTTCAATCGTCACCGGCAGTCGTTCCGCCATCAGATCCGAGATCGCCCGTCCATACCGCAGCGAGTCGCCAAAATCACCGCGCAAGATATTGCCCGTATACAGCAAAAATTGCACTGGGAGGGGTTCATTCAATCCCATACGCGCAAAAAAAGCATCACAAATCTCGTCGGTTGCCCGTTCCCCTAAAACTGCGCGGCACGGATCGCCCGGGATTAACCGTTGCAACAGAAATGTGATCAGGATGATCCCGAAGATGACGGGAATAGCAAGCAACAAACGTCTGAGGATGAACAAGCCCATAAGGTATAAGTCCAATACAGCGCCGGATACTGAAGGCAACTGCCCCCACACATCCTGACACAACGATCGCGCACAATGAAAAAATGGCAGGGAGACGGCGAAATTTCGCCGTCTCCCTCCCGATAGTTCGTGACTGACGAGATTATTCGGCGGGTGCGTTCAAGAACGCATTGAAATACGCCGAGAAGTACCCGAAGTTACCGGTACGTCCAACATGGAGCGGGTTGGCGGCGTCCCATTGGGTCGCCCACGTCATCACCACGTCATTGGCATCCAAGGTCGAGCCATCGTGGAAGGTGACGCCGGGACGCAGGGTGAACGTCCACACGGTCAGGTCTTCGTTGGCTTCATAGGTTTCTGCGAGCGAAGTCGTAATCACGACCGAGCCGGTTTCATATGCCAAAAGCGATTCATTAATTTGGCGGCAAGCACGGAACGATTCACCATCGGTCTCATCAGCACAATACATGCTGATCGGTTCGGCGTTTTGCATCCACACGAAGGCATCCCCATCCGGGTTTCCCATGACGGCAAAGTCTTCGTTGCCCAGCGGGCTGGAATGCGCACCGGTGATCGCCGCACCATAACCGACGCCCGAACCACCATGCGCAATCGGCACCATCGGCACCAAATCACGGATCGCGGTGTTGGCTTCGATATAGAAAGGATAACGGGCTTCGGGAGATGCCAATTGGGCACCAGAGGTCAACGGGGTCATGATGGCTTCAAACTTATCGCCGAAGCTGTCATTGGCACCGACACCAAAGTGGAAGTCGAGGAAATTGGTGGCATCCGGGTAATCCGCGCCCCAACCGAGCAGGAACAAGGTCAGGTTGCCCGCATCGGAGTTATCGAGGAAGGTGCCCGACTCTTGCAAGTCGATGGTCACATTGATCCCGATTTCGGCGAGTTGTTGTTGCAGGTCAGCAGCCACGACGCCGGGCGAAGGCAGATAGCCACGCACGACATCACGGTAGCTGAGCGGGGCTTCAATCGGCAGCGTGAAACCATCTTCAGCAGCGGCTTCTTCCAGCAATTGAATTGCCATCGCGGGGTCATACGGGAATTGTTCGACTTCAGCGGTGTAACCGAAGATCGAGGTCGGCATGAATTGATCCGCGACCGACGAACCATCCGGGTAGAAGTTATCGACAATACGTTGACGGTCGATACCATACGCCAGCGCTTGGCGAACCTTCACGTTGGCGAAGGGCCCCATACGGTTGTTGATACCGACATAGAAGACGTTCAGACCTTCACGAGCATAGAACGCCAAGTTCGAGTCACCCTGAATGACGGGGATATCCAACGGACCCGGATTGTCGATACCATTGACGTTACCCGCCTGAAGTTCGGTCAAGCGTTGTGCCGATTCCGAATTCCAGCGGAAGATCAGCGTCGGTTCAACCGGTGCCTCGCCCCAATAGCTTTCATTGGCGGTCATGACCATTTCACTGCCTTGATCCCAACGTTCCAAAGCATAGGGACCCGTGCCGATGGGGTTCTGGAGCAAGTCACCAGCACCACCGGTCGCCATCAAGTGATCTGCCGACTGAATACCGAAAGCGGTATCAGCAGCTTTGGACGGGAATGCCGGATCGGGGTTGCACAGAGTGAAACGAACCGTCAATTCATCGACAGCTTCGATGGACAGCAAGGCACCACCATAATCGCAGTTTTCGGCGCTATAGGTGATAAGACCACTATCAGACGTTGTCATGTTCGGGTTTTCATCTTGAGCCATCGCGGGGATGCTCAACATGAAGAGCGCAAAGCTCAACAAAAGTAACGCACGTATTTTACGCATCTTTAAAAGTTCTCCTTAGAAAGGGGTCGTTAAAAACAGCACTCTTGAACTACTCTACAGGGGTTATAATCATCTATCTGCAAAAGAGTTCAATTATTGCCGCTTATACGTCAATATTGTAATCTTTTTCTGCAACTAGGCAACCTATGGTCTTGACGAGGAAACGATTTGGTTTATTGGTATAACCAAACAATCCCACGCTGTGGGCTTTCGCCCGATGACAGGGTTAGGGCTTTAGCCCGCCGCAAGCCTCCCCGCTTCAGCGGGTGAGGTTAGGCGCTGTGCCAGCAAGCTG
>Ga0209591_10002153_pt1 | contig 23880 bp, 17 predicted proteins | sample MAT01_FD_187207 | JGI IMG/M metagenome (GOLD analysis project Ga0209591, IMG submission 187207) | Freshwater microbial communities from Lake Fryxell liftoff mats and glacier meltwater in Antarctica - MAT-01 (SPAdes) (version 2) | ecosystem: Environmental > Aquatic > Freshwater > Ice > Liftoff... | reverse complement strand
TTTTCTGGGCATCTTGTAGCTTTTTGCCCCTTCCTGTCACGCCAAGCACACGGCCGCCATCAGTAACCACTTCGCCATTTTGCGTCTTCGTGCCTGCGTGAAAAATAAATGCCGAACTGGCTTTAGCTAGCCCGGAAATGACCCGACCCTTGTCATATTTTTCAGGATATCCCCCAGCAGCCATCACTATCGTCAAGGCAAAATCTGGATCAATTTGGATTTTCCTATCGCGCAAATTCCCTTTTGCTGCAGCCAACAACAATTCCAAGAAATCGCTTTGAATCCTCGCCATAACTGACTGTGTTTCGGGGTCGCCCATTCGCGTATTGTATTCAATTACAAAAGGTTCTCCTTTCACATTCATCAAGCCCACAAAAATAAATCCTTTGAAGGGAATGCCGTCTTTCTTTAAACCTTCAATGGTTGGCGTAACAATTTGATGCTCCACTTTCCCCATGAACGTTGCGTCTGCAAATGAAACAGGAGACACAGAACCCATTCCCCCGGTGTTAGGCCCTGTGTCGCCATCACCAATCCGTTTGTAATCTTTTGCTTCCGGAAGAATTACGTAACTCTCTCCATCGGTCAAAACAAATACAGATAACTCTATACCATCTAAAAATTCTTCTATTAAAACTTTTGAACTTGCGTCACCAAATTTTTTCTCCTCCAACATTTCTCTGACGGTACTCTTAGCTTCTTGCAAATTATTTGTGATGATAACGCCTTTGCCCGCTGCTAGTCCGTCAGCCTTCAATACGAGTGGAGGCTTACACGTTTCCAAATACGCAGCAGCCTCCTCAGATTGATGGGCATGAAAAGTTCGAGCCTTCGCAGTAGGCACGCCATGACGGATCATAAATTGTTTTGAAAAATCTTTGCTGCCTTCAAGCTGTGCACCGGCCTTGCCGGGGCCAACCATTAAAATTGAACTCAATTTTGGAGTTGCCTCAAAGTAATCGCGGATACCTTTTACCAATGGAACTTCTGGCCCTACCACCACCAATTCAATTTTATTTTCGATGCAGCAGGCACCCAACTTTTCAAAATCATCTACAGCAATGGAAACATTTTCTGCTACCAACGATGTACCCGCATTGCCGGGAGCCACCAAAAGCCTACTACATAAAGAACTTTGCTTTATCTTCCATGCCAGCGCATGCTCACGTCCTCCATTGCCAATCAATAAGACATTCATAATCGATCACAAAATTTCAAATATAAGGCAGAATCGGGTAACAACCAGTTAGCATAAAAAAGCCCCCGCCATTACCGACAGGGGCTTTCAATACGCTAGGGAAAATTAATTTGCGTATTCGCTCAAAAATTTTACCCGCATCAAGCGTACATCATCTTCTGAAAATTCTGACAATTCCGCCATGGCTTCTTCCATGCTGTCGGTTTCAGAATTCAAAAAGTAATCGAATATTTCCTCTTGCTTGTTGTCATCCAACACCTCATCAATATAATAGTCTACAGTGAGTTTGGTACCCGAGTAGCAAATGTTTTCCATTTCCGTCAGCAACTCGTCAAACGCCAATCCTTTGGACTCCGCAATTTCCTCTAAGTCTACCTTACGGTCAATTTGTTGAATAATATAAATCTTGATCTTGGATTTATTGATCGAAGACTTTACCACTACTTCTGACGCGGTTTCAATGTCATTTTCATCTACATACTTTTCGATTAACTCAATAAACTCGTTTCCGAACTTATTCACTTTGCCCATTCCAACCCCGTTAACAGAAGCCAACTCTTCTTTGTTGGTCGGGTAGGTGGTCGCCATTTCTTCTAATGAGGGATCTTGGAAAATCACATACGGAGGTAAGTCCTTCTCTTTCGCCATCTTCTTCCGAAGGGCCTTCAACAAGTCAAACAATTTTATATCGTACGATTTTGAATTGATAATCACACGCTCTGATCCTTCCTCATCTCCACCCTCGGTGCTGTAGTCGTGATCACGCGCCAATTCTATGTTATGCGGCTTTTTTAAGAAGTTGTGCCCTTTCTCAGAAATCTTAAATACGCCAATGTTCTCAATGTCTTTTTCTAAGTATTGATAGATGAGTGTCTGACGAATTACTGCTTTCCAAAAATCAGCATCTTCGGTATCGCCTTTGCCATAAACAGCAAGGTCGAAATGCCCGTAGCTTTTTACGTACTCATCTTCTACTCCACGAATCACATTTACCAAATGAGCCAATCCGAACCGTTCATTGGTTTGCTTCACCGCTTCGATGACAATCTTTACAAATGCTGAACCTTCAAAACGTTCGCGGGGGTTCATGCAATTATCACACGAACCACAATTAGCTTCCTTATATTCTTCTCCAAAGTAATGTAGCAACTGCTTGCGCCTACATACTGGAGATTCGGCATAGAATTCCATTTCCTGCAAAAGAATTCGTGCGTTCTCTCGTTCTTGTACTGACTTATCTTTGTTGAATTTCTCTAGCTTGTTTAAGTCGTTGTGACTATAGAACATCAAACAAACACCTTCCAATCCATCACGCCCACCGCGCCCTGTTTCTTGGTAGTATCCTTCTAATGATTTAGGAACATCATAATGCACCACAAAACGAACGTCTGGCTTATCGATGCCCATACCAAATGCAATGGTTGCGGTGATAATGTCAACTTCTTCATTCAAAAAGTCGTCTTGGTTTTTCATCCGCACATCTGGATCCAAGCCTGCGTGATAAGGTGCCGCTTTAAAACCGTTTACATTCAATAACTGAGCGATCTCCTCTACTTTTTTCCGGCTCAAGCAATAGATGATACCCGATTTGCCTTTGTGTTCTTTTAAGAATCGAATGAGTTGCTTTTTTGTTTCTTTCTTCGGACGTACCTCGTAATAAAGATTTTTGCGATTAAAGGATGATAGAAAGACATCTGCCTCTTCCATCTGCAAATTCTTTTGGATATCCAATTGAACTTTGGGAGTAGCAGTTGCTGTCAGTGCAATTACAGATTTTTGACCCAACTGACCAATCATCGTTTTGATCCTTCTGTATTCCGGCCGGAAATCATGTCCCCATTCTGAGATACAATGGGCTTCATCAATAGCGACAAATGAAACCTGCACTTTCTTTAAGAATTCAATATTCTCATCTTTATTCAGCGACTCCGGAGCGACATAAAGTAACTTTACTAATCCAGCCACACAATCCTTTTTCAACTTGGTAATTTCGCCTTTGCTTAAAGTAGAGTTTAGAAACCGCGCATTGACGCCATACGCATTCATCTGATCCACCTGATTTTTCATCAGCGCAATCAATGGCGAGATCACTATTGCCAGCCCGTCATACATCATCGCAGGAAGCTGATAGCACAACGACTTACCCGCTCCGGTGGGCATGATCACAAATGTATTTTTTCCCGTAAGGATGTTGCGAATTACTACCTCTTGGTTTCCCCTGAAACTAGAGTAACCAAATATTTCCTTGAGTTTTGCCTTCAGCTCGTCTTTCTCTTCTGCCACTACCATAGTACTATTAATAAAATTCTGATTCGTTTTTTTAAGGAATTGAAGATAATAAAAAAAATCCGACAAGAAGCAAAGGATGTAGGATATAAATGATTATTGCGGAATTAGTTGTGAACGAACAATTCCGAATTTAGTTTCTGCCCCAGTAACCCATAATTTTAGCTTGAGTGGCATATTGCCAATGGCAACGATTGCAACAATTAAAAAAATCACACTTTATAAACCAGTTCGCTATTTTAGCGGTTTAGAATGTCTGTAACAATCTGTTGGAATGAATAAAAATCTCTTTGTTGTGTTGATGGCCGGTGGCGTGGGCACTCGTTTTTGGCCGTATAGCCGGAATGGCAAGCCAAAGCAGTTTCTGGATGTAATTGGAACCGGCAAAACGATGATCCAATCGACCTACGAGCGGTTTTTGCCCCTTTGCCCTCCCGAAAACATCTTTGTCGTGACACACGAGGAACACAAAAGCCTGACAAAAGAACAATTGCCTGCGCTGTCAGATTCCCAAATATTAGCGGAGCCAATGCGCAAAAACACCGCGCCTTGTATTCTTTATGCCAGTCATAAAATAGCCAAGATCAACCCTGCAGCGGTGATCGTAGTAAGCCCGACTGATCACCTGATTTTGAACGAAAGTGATTTCCAGGATACGATTGTCAAGTCTGCCGATCAGGCCAAAAACCAGGATAAGTTGATTACCCTTGGAATAAAGCCGACAAGACCAGAAACTGGGTATGGATACATTCAATATATCGAAAACAAGAGTGTACTTAAAAAAGTAAAGACATTTACCGAGAAGCCAGAGTTGGCGCTAGCCAATAAATTTCTAGAAAGCGGTGATTTTGTATGGAATGCGGGTATTTTCATTTGGGGTGTGCAAGCAATTCTTCACTCCTTTGCTAAATATCTGCCAGAGATGTCTGAGATATTTGAAGAAGCTTCCCCCAGAATTTCAACGGACGAGGAAAAAATAGCCATCCAAGAAGCGTACGCGCAAACCAAGAATATTTCCATTGACTACGCGATCATGGAAAAAGCCGACAACGTATATGTTTGGCTGAGCACGTTTGCGTGGTCGGATCTTGGATCGTGGGGATCGCTTTATGAGTATTCACCAAAAGACGCCAATAACAACGTAATTGGCGTAGAGGCGCTCACCTACGACACACGCAATTCCATCATCAAAGGCGACAAAGACAAATTAGTAGTTGCTCAAGGACTAAACGGTTACTTGATAGGCGCCTTTGGCAATGTGGTGATTGTTTGTGAAAAAGATAAAGAAGACCTGTTCCGAAGATTTATAAACGACTTGAAGAGCAAACCGAACGGCAACGATTATTTATAATTTCGCTGGCGGATGGTTTCGTAAATAGCAATCCCAGCCGCTACCGACACGTTGAGCGATTCAATACTGCCCATCAAGGGAATTTTCGCTAAGTGATCAGCATCCTTAAGCATCGGGGGCGAGATGCCATCTTCCTCTGAGCCAAGAATAATTGCAATGGGTCGATTTAGATCAATTTGATACAACGTCTCTTTCGCCTTTTCAGTGCAGGCTACAATATGAATTCCGTTGTCTTTTAAAAGTTGAAAAGTCTTTTTCATGTCCTTCACTCGGCATACGGGCAGAATGCTTAGCGCTCCCGCAGAAGTTTTCATAGCATCGCCTGTGATAGGCGCATTGCCTTTGTCGGCAATGATAATGGCATCTACCTTGGCGCATTCAGCTGTGCGTGCCATGGCACCAAAATTCCGCACGTCTGTTACGCGATCCAACAAAAGGAAAAATGGCTCGCGCCCTTCGCTGTAACATTTGTCGATGATGTTCTCTAGCGAAGCGTACTGAACAGCCGAAATTATGCAAATTACCCCTTGGTGATTTTTATTAGAAAGCTTATTCAGCTTTTGTTGCGGAATAAAAGAGTAAGGGGCTTTATATGTGTTGGCGGTATTAATCAATTCTTTTATCAGATCATTGGCCAGCCCAGCTTGAATATAAATTTTTTCAATCTCGCGCCCTGCTTTAATGGCTTCCATCACGGCACGCGTGCCAAAGATCATTTCTGTTTTTTCCATGCAATAAATAGAAGTTAGAATTTAAAATACAGAATATAGAAGTTGGCAACCCAATGCCGTACACCGAATACCTTTTACCAAAGTTAGAATACAGAATAATTAAAAGTTGCTTACCAATTCTGAATACCAATTACCGATCACCACTTACCACAACTCGGAAGGGTAAATTCCTTGGTTCACCAGCTCTTTGATTTTACCGGAAACTTCTTCTTTATCTTCTTTGTAAGTAACGCCAAACCAAGTTTTGCCGCCACCTAAAATATGAACTTTCCCCAGGTTTTGTTTGATGATTTCGTTGGTAAGTAATGCGATGTAAAATTCTGCCGAAGTGTTTTGCTTATTCTTTAAAGCAAACTCGTGGAACATTTTTTCGGCCACAGCAAATGCACCCGGCTGAAAGCCCCAACAATTCATAGAGACGGGTAAAAGAGGATTTAGTTCGCGATCTCCGGTCTCTTCTTTTGAAATGATCTTTTCGTGTTCCTTTACGATTTTCGTTAACTCACTCAAACTCTTTAAAAACCCTTGTGCATCTCTCTCCTCAGCTACTCCGCGCGATACACTTCCATGATCGGATAATACGTTTTTCAAGGTATAACCCACCATCGCATGGTGATCGGGCGCGGCCGTGTCAAAAAAAGTAGCCAACGATTCGAAGGCTTCTTTGCCATAAAAATCATCGGCATTTATAACCGCAAAGGGCTCGTTGATCACATCCTTTCCACACAGCATGGCATGTGTGGTCCCCCAAGGCTTTTTGCGATCTACTGTTCCATAATTGGCAGGGACAAACCGATCTAGGGACTGTACTTCAAAATATACTTCGGCCTTACCCTTTAGCTTAGGGAGAAAAATTTCTTGAACGGTTTCTTTGATTTCATCGCGAACGATAAAAACCACCTTATCAAATCCGGCACGGATGGCGTCAAATAAAGAGTAGTCCATGATGGTTTCGCCATTGGGGCCAAAACCGTCAATCTGTTTGATCCCGCCATAGCGGCTGCCCATGCCCGCGGCCATTACCAGTAAACTCTTTTTTCCTTTTGCTGCCATAAACACTACTTTAACACATCGAAACTAAAAATAAATTGCCATCTTAACTTCAAAAATAAAGCTTTACCACCACACTTTCAGACCATGAGCTCAAATAAGAATTACGTTTTATCCATCGCCATCATCGGTGTTTTGTATTTTATTTTTGGCTTTGTTACGTGGCTCAACGGCACGCTCATCCCTTTTTTGAAATTGGCATGTGATCTAAAGACTGATGCCGAAGCGCTATTGGTAACATTTGCCTTTTACATGGCCTATTTCTTCTTGGCGATCCCTTCTTCTTTCATCTTAAATAAAACGGGTTTTAAAAATGGAATGTCGTGGGGGCTAGCCGTGATGGCGCTGGGAGCGTTGCTGTTTATCCCTGCGGCATTGCAAAGAAGCTTTCCGCTTTTCCTTACGGGATTATTCATACAAGGAATGGGACTAGCCCTTTTACAAACTGCAGCTAATCCATACATCTCCGTCATCGGCCCGATAGAAAGTGCTGCGCAGCGAATCAGCATCATGGGCATTTGTAATAAAATTGCGGGGGCTTTGAGTCCATTAGTGCTAGGCGCGATTGTGCTAAAGGGTGCAGAGCAAATTGAAATGCAGGTGATTGCTACCAGCGATGCCGAGATCAAAGCAATTCTGCTGCAAGAACTCTCTCATCGCGTGATCATGCCCTACGGAATTATGACCGCAGTGTTGATCGTTCTTGCGATGATGATCCGTTTTTCACCCTTGCCGGAAATTGAAACGGATGGTGTCAGCGGAAAAGAAAATGAATCTACACGAACAAGCGTATTTCAATTTCCCTATCTGATGCTGGGCATGCTTTGTTTGTTTTTGTATGTGGGCGTAGAAGTAATGGCGGGTGATGTCATTGGCACGTACGGGAAAGCAATTGGCATTGGCTTAGATGAAACCAAGATTTTTACTTCCTATACACTATGGTCGATGGTGGTAGGTTACATTTTAGGAATTATTGCAATTCCCAAATACATTAAACAACAAAATGCATTGGCGCTATCGGCTGTAGCCGGAATTCTGTTAAGTGTAGGTGTCTACTTCAGCACGGGCTATACTTCCATTGTTTTTATTGCACTACTTGGCTTCGCCAACGCACTAATGTGGCCGGCCATTTTTCCTCTTGCCATCGAAGGGCTCGGTAAATTCACGAAGTTTGGTTCAGCGCTATTGATAATGGGCATAGCTGGCGGTGCGATTCTGCCTCAAGTGTATGCTCGTATTGTTCCCGCGCTAGGTCCTCCGAGCGCATTCTTTTGGATTGTTGCCCCTTGTTATGCTTATATCTTGTTCTATGCCGTGAGAGGACACGCGATAGGAAAATCGCTACTCAAGAACAGCTCCTGATCTTTTCTTACGCTCGTTTTCGATAATCGCTACGTTTTTAGAAACCAGTTTGAAATCGCCCGCTGGCTGATTTGAAAATTTAACTTGAGCGACTTTTTCATTTTGGTTACCCACCGTTACTCTGTATTTGTGTAGCGTATTAACGTCACCCTTCTTTTCGCTGTCAAATGTCAAATAAATAAAAGAGTGATCTTCTTCGTTTAATATGGCCGAATGAGGAACCGTTAACTGCGGTATTAAACTTTCACGTTTTACTACCACGCAGCGCACGCTCATTTCGGGCAGGATCATTTTACCTGCAGGTGCCGAAAATTTGACATGGACCGTAACAGCTTTTGTCTGTGGGTCTATCGCCCGCGAAATGTGTGCGATGGTTCCGATAATGGAGGGATACGAATGCGTAACAAAATCGATCTCTACATCCTGCCCCTCAGAAATATTGTCGAGGTCCTTATCGTACACAAATACATCGGCCATTAATTCTTTGTTGTCCACAATCTCTGCCATCACTACATCAGTATTGGCCAACATACCCACCTGCACGGGCAGTTTAAAAACGTATCCGTCAATAGGTGCGTTGATCGTTACGGTGGTGGCTACCTCTGTACTGTTAATAAACTCTTTTGAAAATCCTAACAATCGCAACTTCGCCATTAGCGCATTCACTTTGCTGCTGCTGGCTTTATAGCGTGCATCGGTTGTTTGAAAATCTACCAATGCGCCAATATTATTTCTGTTTAGTTCCTCCTGTCTTTTGTACTCTAACGCCAGAAAGTCCATTTGCGCCTTGGCCTCAAAATACTGATTTTGCAATTCGATGACGTCCATGCTGCGCAGCGACATCAGAGGCGTTCCTTTCTTCACATACGAACCTTCGCGAATAAAGATGCGCTCAATTTTACCTGCAATGTCGGTGCTTACAGAAGCTCTAAAATTTGGCATGGACATTACCTTTCCGGCTAGGTAAATATTAGATTCAACTACTTTTTGTTCAGGGTTTACCAACGTGACATCCATCAATGAAAGGGAACTGTCACTAATGGTTACAAAGGTGGAATTCTCATCTACTGGTTTTGTTGCCTCCGCTGGTTTTTTTCCAGAACAAGATGCCAGCAAACTAAATAATGCAATTGTCAAAATAGATTGATTGGTCGGTATCATAATTTCAGTTTGAATAAGTCATCAATAATCTCCTTTGAGATAAATTAAGTTGATGGTGGATTGATTATAGTTTCGTAAAGTCTCTAAATAATTTTGGCGCAGCGTATAAGATAGCTCAAGGTTTTGCAAATACTGGTAGTAGTTAATACTGCCCAATCGAAAACTCTCGCGGGCATTTCGCAAAATTTCTGATGCTTCAAGTAGTCCGGTTGTTTCAAAGTACGAAACGTTGTCTCTGAATTGCCGATAATCTGCTTGGGCTTTCGCGTACTCAGTGCTGAGTTGATAAGCTGTTATTTTTTTCTGAGTTTGAGCAATCTCAATTCCTTTTTTTGCCGCATTGATATTGGCTTGGTATGTCCATTGCCAAATAGGCAGCGTAATGCCCAATCTCAATCTCGGAAAAATGGGCGTTTCAGGAGATCCCTGATTTAAAAATCCAACCACGGCACCCGGAATTCTTTTCCTTCGTTCCACCTTCAGCAAGTTTCGATTATAACCTTCTTGCTGAAAACTAAAGTTCAGTAAGGGATTTTTGGCAGTGTAGGCGGTGTCAACTGTGATTGCCTCAAAAAAATAATCGCTTTTGCGCAAGGCGGTGCTCGGTATGTAGGTGGTATCGTTTGGCCTACCCAACAACAGATTGAATTGATACTTGGCATTGCGCAACTCTGAGCGTGAAACTTTTAAAGCATATTGAATTCGCCTGTACTGGGAAATACCATTGAGTTTTTCAAGAGAAGAAATTTGGCCAACGCGATACCGGATTTCATTTACTTTTAGCAAATCATCAAATACAGAATCCTGGCTTTGTAACAACCGTGTTCGCGAAAGTAAGAACTGTAATTGGTTGTAGGCAAGGCGAACGCGATACACTAAATTATTTGTTGAAATAGAACGCTCTACTTCGGTCATCGCAATTTTACTTCGCTGCGCCTTTCCTTGTGCCGTGTAAACTCCCGGATAGTCGATTGTCTGAAGTAAGCCTGGCCGAAGGTCATTGCCCGTTGGCGCCTCGAATACCAAATCGGGCGTTTTCAAACTAAAGCTGGCGGGCTTAAGGGAAACTTGCTGATCGATCCGTTGTTGCGAAAGCAACATTTCCGGATTTTGCTTTTTAGCCATCGATACGGAACTATCCAACGAAATTAGCGTTGGCTGCTGTTGCCCCGATGCCAATTGTGAAATTAAAAGAAACAACACAATCAACGGAGCGATAGTAGTCCACTTGCCCGAACTTTCTTTGGGCCTATTTACAAAATAGGTGTAGATGACCGGCAAAATCACAAGCGTTAAAACCGTTGCGGTAAAGAGGCCGCCAATCACTACGGTAGCCAGCGGCTTTTGAACTTCCGCTCCGGCACTGGTGGAAAGTGCCATTGGCAAAAAGCCAAGGGCAGCTACTGCTGAAGTCATTAATACAGGTCTGAATCTTTCCCGTAATCCTTGTAACACCCGTTGATGGACATCGGTCACTCCCTCCTTCTCAAGTTCATTAAATCGGCTGATGATAAGAATACCATTTAACACCGCTATACCAAACAGTGCAATGAATCCGACCCCCGCAGAGATACTAAAATTCATCCCGCGCAACAAGAGTGAAAATACACCACCTACCGCAGAAAGAGGAACCACTGAATAAATTAACAAGCTGTCTTTCACGTTTCCGAAAGTAGCAAACAACAAACCGAAAATGATGAGCAACGACAGTGGCACAACTATGGCAAGCCTTGCTTTGGCTCTTCGAAAGTTTTCAAATTCCCCGCCAAAATCAACCGTATAGCCCGCGGGCAAAATAACTTTCTCGTTGACGACCTTCATGGCATCGTTCACCACCGATTCCAAATCGCGGCCACGCACGTTAAATCCGATATTCATTCTGCGTTGCAAATTTTCGTGCCCTATTTCAGACGGACCGATCTCCTCGCTAATGTCTGCCAACTCTTTTAGCGGAATCGGATTCTCATCTTTATCGCTGATGAGCAGGTTTCCGATGTTCTCGGCTTTAGCGCGATCGTCCCCGCCCAATCGTAGAGCCAAGTCAAAACGTTTATCATTTTCATACACGATGCCCGCATTCGCTCCAGCAAAAGCAGTTTGAATGGCTCGATTGATTTGAGTGACCGTAACCCCATACGTGGCCATTGCTCTCCTGTCATATTTAATATTTATCTGAGGCAATCCAAAGATTTTATTCTCTTGCACATCGGCAGCCCCCTCCACACCTTTAATCAATTTGATGATTTGATTTCCCTTTACCACCATCGTGTCGAGGCTTGAGCCGAAGAGTTTCACCACCACATCGGTGCGTGCGCCACTCATCAACTCGTTCACCCGGTTTTCAATAGGTTGTTGGATAGAGTTTACAATACCCGGATATTGTTTTAATAATTCAGCAATCTGCACCACCAGTTCTTCCTGGTCGTTGGCTTTCTTCCATTGCTTTTTATCGGTAAGCACTACCACAATTTCTTGCGCCTCCATTGGCATGGGATCGACAGGCACTTCGGAGGTTCCTATTTTCGAAACTACTCGTTCAATCTCATCCGGGTAGGCGGCCAACAACATTCTTTGAATTTTCCCGCTCAGGTTGATGGACTCGGTCATCGAAGTGCCCACGGGTAGGTTTGTTTCTATCACCAAATCTCCCTCTGCCAGTTTAGGAATAAACTCTCCTCCGATAAATTTAAATGCTATATAGCCTGAAATTAGAATGCCGACAGCAATGAACACAATTACCTGACGTGCTCTTAGGCCCCACCGAATGATCGGTTCGTAAAGATTATACAGAAACTGTACAATTACTTCGGAAGGACCGTGGTGATCAGCCGACTTTGGTGGCTGCAAAATAATCGTGGCCATCATAGGCACATAGGTCAATGCTAAAATAATCGCACCGAGAATGGCGAAGCTCACCGTCTTCGCCATGGGCCCAAACATTTTTCCTTCGATGCCCGTCAGTGTTAGGATAGGGAAATAAACAATCAGAATAATTAGCCCACCAAAAACTACGGGCTTTTTTGAAGCTTGCGCGCCCTTTATTACAATCTCCTCCTTCTCCAATTGAGACATGGCCTCTCCTGCTGGGTGCTTACCTATATTGTAGGCGAGGTAAAAAACAACCGACTCCACCACAATAATTGAGGGATCCACTAGCAACCCGAAATCGATGGCACCCAAGCTCATCAAATTGCCTACGACCCCAAATTGGCGCATGAGAATAAATGCAAAAAGCATGGAAAGCGGAATGACGGAAGCCGCTAACAAACTTGCTCGCCAGTTCCCTAAAAAAATCAAAATCACCAGCACAACAATCAATGCGCCCTCCACTAAGTTGGTGCCAACGGTAGTCATTGCTTTCGAGACTATTTTAGAGCGATCAATAAACGGCTCAATTACCAATCCTTCGGGCAATCGCGCTTGAATGATTTTCATGCGGTCTTTAATACGTTTGATCACCGCGCTTCCGTTTTCACCCTTCACCATCATGATGATGCCACCCACGGCCTCACCTTCTCCGTCTACGGTGATAGCGCCATACCGAATACCGTGTCCGAAGTTTACATCCGCCACATCTTTGACTAAAATGGGAATGCGGTTTTTTACTTTGATAACGGTATTGCCAATCTCTTCTAATGAGGATGCAAGGCCGATACCACGGATAGTGAAGGCCTTGTTGTCTTTTTCGATGTACGCTCCCCCGGTGTTGCTATTTCCTGTGCTGAGGGCTTCAAAAAGTTCATCAATAGTAACCCCCAGCGCGCGCATCCGATCCGGGTTAAGCGTTGTCTGATATTCTTTCTTGTAACCACCAAAACCACTTACCTCTGCAATTCCCTTTAGTCCGAGCAGTTGTCTCCGGATCGTCCAATCCTGCAGGGTGCGAATCTCCATTAGTGAAAATGATTTATCCTTGGGATTTTTCGGACGAATGACGTACTGAAATACTTCACCCAGCCCGGTTGATGCAGGTCCCATGTATGTCTTGCCGAGCTCTTGGGGAATCTCTGCCTTTACCATTTCCAAACGCTCAAACACTTGCTGGCGTGCCCAATACACATCGGTGTCATCATCAAAAACCAATTTTACCACCGACAATCCAAATTTTGAAACGGAACGCATTTCCACAAGGCCAGGGATATTGGACATGGCCATTTCTAAGGGAGCGGTAATGAATCGCTCAATTTCTAAGGCTGCCAAACTGGGGCTGTTGGTAATCACGTCTACTTGATTACCAGTAACATCTGGGACGGCATCGATGGGAAGTTTAGAAATGGAATAACCTCCCCCGGCCATCAGGGCCAATATTATAAGGCCGATAAAAAGTTTATTGCGTACGCTGAATACGATCAGTTTGTCTATCACAAAATTTAATTATTTATTATTTTTAAAAGTAGTTCACTGGCTTGCCAGCCATTTCTAATTATTCCTAAAGAAAATTAAAATACTGGTCTGGCTACCAGCCTCTCAAATGCGAAAACTACAATACAGCACCGAATAGGCATGATCGGCAAAAAGATGAGAGAACAAAAACGATCTTAATTGAGGTATTTGTTCCAAATTTGAGGTGTTGTTCGCTTTCGCAAAAAATTGAACCCACCGATGGGGATTTGTTGTTTTTTTAGAAGATGAACTCCTTAACCGAAGCTCATTTGACTTTAACGGAGCGCCATCTTCATCTTGCAACATTGTCTCCATACAATTGACTAACAAAAAAGAGTGGTTGTCGATGTGGGTCACTATAATAGCAAAGAAAATCGTTTGAGAAAAAATGAAACCATAGGCAATAGAGGTTAGCCCTTTTCGTACGGAAGTGATTGCTTTTTTCATAACGCGGCCAAAAGTAGGAAAAAATTGCCGAACTAAATTTACCGCTTAAAAGAATTTAATAGCCTTTGATCAATTTTCGAAACAATAAATTTCTCCCTTGTATTCCAATCTCCCTGAACAAGGTGGTAAGGTATAAGGCGTGTGTCGAGTTCGAACTTAAACGTTTGAAACATCTCCTTTCGAGCACTTCCCAAATCACGCATGCCATCCGCTACCCACGGCACATCCGTGTTAAACAAAAAATAAAGGTCAAATGTTACTTCGCGTTCCAAATCAAACAAAATCGGTGGAACTTGCTTTAAATAGTGCCGACAATAAATTTGAGTAGTGATCAAATCTGTATCACAAAACAAAAGTTGATTGGCTATTTTGGACTTTTCAAGCACACGAGCATTTTGAGCTTTACCTATTTCTATAATTTCTTCTACTGAAAAGTCATTTGAAGAAACTATTTCACGGGCTACTTCGGGAACAAACTCCGTTTGATAATAGGCTGCCATTTTTTGCGCCATTACTGATTTGCCCGTGCTCTCGGGGCCGTAGAAACATATTAGCCCTACACCATTGGTCATACTACAGAATATGATTTATATTCATTTCTCCAATTCCAAAAACCAAAGGCCGCAATAAAGCAAAACAACACGTATTCGACCCCCACAAATTTTATGTCTTTGGAGAAATATAAATAGGAAGCGACCACGTCAACGGCTATCCACACGAGCCAGCATTCCATTTTTTTCTGCACCATGAGGTATGTAGCAATGATGCTCATTACCGTCACAAACGAATCGGCATACGGGAAAGCGCTTGGCTTGCTGAAAAGAATTGGGAAAAATAGGCTGAGATTTTTGGCAAACAGACCAGCCACTGTTGTTCCTGCTAAACCGATTAGAAAAAAGATCAGCCAGGATTTTGCAGGAATCCTGCTAATTTTCAATCCATGTTCTTTATTCTCCTCCTCTTTTTTTGGATTTGTCCAACGCCACCAGCCCATCAGATTAGTAATAAAAAAGAAAATCTGTAGGAACATGTCTGGGTACAGTTGGACTTGATAAAACAAAAAAAAGAAAAGTACTACATTGATTATTCCCAGTGGCCAACTCCACACGTTCGCTTTCGCGGAAAGAAAAACAGCCAACGCGCCCGATAATGTCCCAAAAAATTCAAGATAACTCATGGGGTAGCCCAGAGCGGTGAAGAAGATAGATTGATGATTGAAGAAGTTCATTAATTTTACAAAGTTAATTTATTGAACGATGCGTTGCACATTCATTCTTATTTGTTTGCTTTCCATTTTCCACGCGCAAGGACAAAAGAAAAAGGTCTTGGCTAAAGTTGAAGCCGATCTAATAAAAGAACAAGCGCAATGGAATGATGGCAGTATCCAATTGTGGGGTGATAGCTCAAAAATCTCAGGATCACTTCTGTTTAACGATAAAACACAATTGCTTGCATTCAAACTAGAGGGTGGTGAGCCAGAAAATCTAAGGCCGAACGAAGCCAAGGGTTTCGAATTTTTCGATACAGAAAATCAGTTAATGCGAAGTTTTGTTTCTATGAATTATCCCAAAATAGAATCATTTACCAAAGAAGATAAGATAAAATTCTACTCCTCAATATCTGAAGAGAAAACAATACTTGAATTTTTTGAGGTTGTAAAAAAAACAGAAGCCTTCGACTTATTATGCAAAACAGATGCCCTTCATATGATCGAAAAAAATAAGAAACGTGAAATAATTTATGATGGGAGTCTTTATCAAAAGAAGTATGTATTAGGCCAAGAAGTAACATTATTTTTTTATGATTTGAAAGAAAAAATGTTTCCCGCCATTAGAGTTACTAAAATTGAAACAAAAAAAGCAACTAAAAATGCTAAAAATAAGTATTACTTTTTCTGGGGAGTCCATTACACTAAAAATCCAGACATTGACTTAGACGAAAAATTACTGTCGAAAATTATGCATAGTTATTTTCCAAAGGTGAAAGAATACATTGTTACAAGCAAACTAGATATTTCTAATATTGAACATCTTCTCAAAATAATTGATCACTATAAACAATTAGAAAGTCAGTCAAACTAAAAATTCGCCAACCTGTTCCGCGTATTTGTAAAGAACCTCGTTGCCTTCCCACTACTTTCCTACCAATCGACCGGTTCTGCACATCGTTCTCGAGCTAAGATAAAAAGAGTAATGTATTATTTATACTTTTAGTTCTTTATAAACGCAATGAAATTCTATCCTACCTATCTGCAATCGTTTGGTCTGCTGTTGATCTTCTTTCTTTGCAGCATTCTAAGTGTGTTAGTCGTAATTCCATTCTTTTCATTCGATAGTGGCATAGCGATGTCAATCATGTACGTACTGTCCACCAGTTTAACCATTAGAGCGGCATTAGTGATTCGAAAGGACTATTCGTTTCTGTTGAATCGTTTTTCGCCTGTTATCGTTTTGATCGCATCAGTTACGCTGCTGAGTATCCATCTCTTTCTTGATCCCTTAACCAACCTCATACCGCTTTCAGACACGCTTAAGAAAATGCTCTTGGAAACCATCCGGCAACCAGCCATTTTCTTTTTTATGATCGTAATAGCCGCACCCATTTTGGAGGAACTGTTATTTCGCGGAGTCATTTTAGATGGTCTACTAAAAAATTACCAACCCCTTCATGCCATTCTTTTTAGTGCCTTCCTGTTCGCGCTCGTCCACGGAAATTTAGCTCAGGGTATAGGCGCTTTTCTGGGCGGAATACTAATGGGTTGGATTTACTGGAAAACTCAATCGGTGATACCGGGTATTCTAATCCATTTTTTCAATAACCTTGCAGCATTTGTTGGGACAATGCTAACACCCGAACAAGATATTTTCAAAAGCACCTTTGAAACCATCGGAAACCCGATCACCTATTGGCTTCTGATCGTAGGAGCTGGAATAATTGCCGGTGTAGGAATTTGGCTTCTCCATCAAAAGTATTTTAAGAATATTAATTCGGCATTTAACAAAGAGGGCTCAAACGAACCTGCCTAAGATCAAATTATCTAACCCCGCAAATTGAAAGTCAGACTTTCAATTTACGGGGTTGAATTTTTACTATATTTGGCACATGATTACACGTACCGGTGAAACGGAATTAATTCGATACTTAAAATACTTTCCTGCCGTTGGCATGATTGGGCCACGGCAGTGCGGAAAGTCTACGCTTGCACTTTCCTTTTTGAAAACTAAAAAAGATAGTATTTATCTGGATTTAGAGAACCCCGATGACCGCGCCAAACTAGCCAACCCTACACTTTTTTTTAGTGAACAAAGGCGTTCGTTGATTTGCCTAGACGAAGTGCAATTTATGCCCAACCTGTTTCCCGTGCTGCGCAGTATTATCGATCGCAATAAGCGAAATGGTCAATTCATTCTGCTTGGTTCAGCCTCGCCCGAGTTGCTGCGCCAATCCTCAGAGACATTAGCCGGGCGCATACATTACATGGAGTTGTCGCCTTTCCGTCTTTCTGAAGTAAAAGATACAAAAAATGCTTCGAGTAAGCTTTGGTTAAGAGGCGGTTTTCCGAAAAGCTTTTTAGCGCCCAAAGAAGATATTAGCTTCATGTGGCGGAAAAATTTCATACGCACATTCTTAGAAAGAGACCTTTCCAGTTTTGGAGTCGGAGCGTCCACAGAAGCGATGCGCAAGTTTTGGATGATGTGCGCTCATTTACATGGCCAAACCCTCAACTTGTCTAACTTCGGAAGTGCGTTGGGAGTTACCCACCCAACGGTGAAAAGCTATGTAGATATAATGACAGGTACTTTCATGGTGCAAAAGCTAGAGCCTTTCAAAGCCAACATTCAAAAGCGGTTGAGTAAAACGCCAAAGATTTACCTTTCTGATTCAGGGATTTTGCATGCGTTACTGAATATTCAAACCATGAATGAACTACTCGGGCATCCCGTAGCAGGATTTTCATGGGAAGGTTTCGTTCTTTCTCAACTTAGCCATTCACTAAAAGGCTGGGAGATTTTTTATGTAACCACTGCCGACCAAGCCGAAATTGATTTTATACTGAAGCGAGGGAAGCATGTGATAGCTATCGAAACAAAACTTTCCAAAGCACCTACTGTAAGCCGTGGCTTTTACAGTTTGATGAAAGATCTCAATATAAAAGAGGGGTATATAGTGGCTCCTGTGGAGGCGTCTTTCCCTATTGGGAATAAGACATATGTGGTCAATCTTGAAACGATTGTAGATAAATTAGCACGAAAAAGATGAATTTTATGAACCCCGTAAATTGAAAGTCAGACTTTCAATTTACGGGGTTCAATTTTTTCAAAGTTTGATACACACGTTCTTCGCTTCGGTAAAAAATCGCATTGCTTCCCAACCACCTTCCCTACCAACACCACTTTGTTTCATTCCTCCGAATGGAGTACGCAAATCACGGAGCAGCCAGCAATTGATCCAGACAATGCCGTTCCTCAATTGATGGGCTACTCGGTGCGCTCGTTTTAGGTTGCTCGTCCAAATAGTTGCACTCAATCCGTAGGTAGTTGAATTGGCAAAAGCAACTGCCTCTTCCTCGATATCAAAAGCCATGATGGTAACTACCGGGCCAAAAATTTCTTCCTGATTGGTTCGGCAGGTTTGATCCAGGCCGGTGATGACAGTGGGTGACACAAAATATCCGTTCAAACATCTTCCTTCAATTTTTAATTGCGCACCTCCACATTCTACTTTACCACCTTCCGTTTTGGCCAGCTCTATGTAGGAGAGTACTTTTTTCATATGCGCTTCCGACACTAGCGCGCCCATTCTGGTTTTCTCCTCCAGTGGATCGCCCACTATCAAATCTTTTGTGCGCTTTACAAATTCGATCACAAATTTTTGATACAAACTCCGCTCCACTAAAATCCGCGACCCACATAAACAAATTTCTCCTTGATTGGAAAACGAAGAATTGATAGAAGTAGACACGGCTTCGTCAAAATCGCAATCAGCAAAAATAATGTTGGGGTTTTTTCCGCCTAGCTCCAACGAAAGTTTTTTAAACATGGGCGCAGCCGTAGCGGCAATTGTTTTACCCGTCACCGTTCCTCCTGTAAAAGAAATAGCAGACACGTTCGGATGTTCTACAATGGCCTGGCCAACTTTGCTGCCGAGGCCATGAACGATATTCAATACGCCCGCGGGCAAACCCGCTTCAATGCACAATTCCGAAAACAAAAAAGCCGTCATGGGTGTGAGCTCAGACGGCTTGGCTACTACCGTGCAACCTGCTGCGAGTGCAGGGGCAATCTTCCAGGTGAAGAGATACAGCGGTAAATTCCAAGGGGAAATGCAACCCGCCACCCCGATGGGAGTTCGCGTTGTATAATTAATTGCTTCACCTTCCGTAAAATGTGATTCAGACGAAACATGCATAGATGCCGTTGCATAAAATCGCATGTTGGCAGATGCACGGGGGATATCCATCGACTTAGCTAACGAGATTGGCTTCCCTTGATCAATGCTCTCGGCCAAAGCAAGTTTATCCAAATCGCGATCAATCAGGTCGGCAATTTTTTGAAGTATCGCTGCCCGATTTGCCAACGGCATAGTTGACCATCCCGTAAAAGCGGCTTCCGCGGCTTTCACCGCGGCTTCCACATCTCTTACATCTGAATCTGGAAGGAGGGAATAAACTTTTCCTTCTGCGGGATTAAAATTATCTAAGTACTTTTCGCTGTTGGGAGCAACCAGTTGGCCGTTGATGTAGTTAAAAATCTTTTGCATTACTTTTTCGTAATCTTAAACTCTACTCTTCTATTCAACATTCTGTCTTCCTCGGAATCACCTTGAGAGATCGGACGTGAAGCACCATATCCAAAGCCATCAATTCGATTTTGTGAAATTCCGTTGGAGATGAGATATTGCTTCACAGTTGCAACCCGATCTTCGGAAAGTTTTTGCAATACGTCCCCCGTTCCCCGATTATCTGTATGGCCTGCCAATTCGATGGCAATACTTGAATTTTCTTTTAAAATTGTTACCAGTCTATCTAATTCAGGAAACGACTCAGTTCTAAGCACCGCCAATCCGGCCTCAAAAAAAACATTGTTCAATTTTACTGTCTCCCCCACTTCAATAGGTACCATCATCAAATTCTTTTGCACTTCTTTGTATTGATCCGAAGCTGGCAATTCCAAATTCTCATGCACAGAATAGTAATCGCTACGACCCGCACGCACTCCGTAATTGATACCAAATGGAAGGATGATTTGATACTCACCCGTCTTAGGATCTGACCTCGCTTCGCCTACATCCTTGCGTGTGCGCAAATTTTCAAAATGAATGGCGGCTGCCAAGGGCAGTTTAGTTTTTGTATCAAGTACTCTCCCCTTTACGAGTGTGACCGGCCTGGGTCTGCTCGTCTCATGAAGTTTGATTCTAAAAATATCTGCCCTCCCAAAACCTTTATCATAACTCACAAAGTAAGCATAGTCACCGGCCGCAGGAAGTGTATAGTACGCATCAAAATATACAGAGTTAACCTGCGGTCCAAGGTTCATCGGCTTTGACCAATCCGTCCATCCCTCCCCTAGCCGCGTTGAAACAAAAATATCTAGATTGCCAAAACCGGGGCGTCCATCCGTTGCAAAGTATAATGTTTTGCCGTCCGCGGAAAGAAAGGGAGACGTATCTTCACCAACCGAATTAATTCCTGACCCCAGGTTGATCGGGTCTGACCATTTATTGTTTTCTTTTACGCAAACATATAAGTCTCCTTCGTTTCTTTTGGTATCGTAGTAAATATTGGACTTCAGCTTCGCACTAAAAATCACGGCCTTTCCATCAGCCGAAAGGCAAGCAACAAAATGATCCAGCTCATTTTTAAAAGTAAGGTTAAGTTTTTCTGATAGTGACCATCCTTTTTCCGTTCGGTGTTTTACCGCCAATTGATTTTCTTCTTCAAACATCAGCGTATTGTTATCCGAACTTACCGCCAATAGGTTGTCTGCCCTTGGCGTGTTCACAGATTTGCCCATATTAATCGCCCTACCCCATTGATTATTTTCCCAACGACTGATCCACACATCTTCATCATCTTTTTCTCCCCCAATATTTCCCGCGGTATTTTGACGAGCCATATACAAAACTTTTCCGTCAGCAGAAATCATCGGCCCTAGTTCATCATCTTCACTATTAATGGTAGACCCTAAATTCTCCTTCTTGATTTTCAGTAAATCAGCAGGCAATTCGATAAACTGATCCTGAACAAAAACAAAGTTATCGATCGTCAATTTCATTTGAGTGAAAGCGGTGAACCCCAAAACGCTTCCAAAAAAAGGCATGGGTTTGCGTTCTTCTATTTTTGATCCGTTGATATAAAAAGTGAGGCTGCCATTCTTCATCTCCACTTTCAATTGGTTTACATTACCCAACCCAAGGATAGCTTTGTGACGTTTCCAACTTTTAAGCAAAGCTGGATCACCGTGATAAATAGCATAGTCACCCTGCGAAGAGATCACAAATAAATTATAGTTGTCGGTGCCAGATGCCCACACCAATCCATAGCCGTTATCATCCAATCCGTTTTTCTGATTGAAATCGGCCGAGATGGAAAAATCCTTTTGAGGATCAATAAAAAAATTTAAAAAAGACTCACCCCCTTCTTCGGTTGAATTGATGACATACTCACCATCCGAGAAAGAGCATGTTTCGCTTTCCTCCCAACCATATTTATTTAAAGTAAAATCGTCTTGAATAACAGGCTTTTGGGCTAAGCTAAATGTCGACAAAGCGAGTAAGCCAACGATAAACGGTAACTTCATATTATTTAATAAAATTAGTATTTATAAACTGCCTGTTCGTCCGCCATCCACGGGTAAGTTTATACCCGTGATATAGTTTGCAGCCGGGCTCGCTAAAAAAGCGACTGCTGCCGCAACTTCATATGCCTCCGATATTCTTCCTGCCGGCACTTCTTCAATCATTTTTTTCTTGGCCTCTTCAAAAGTCGTTCCTGCCTTGTTCGCATTGTTCTGAATGATGGCCTCCAATCTTCCCGTCATGGTGGTGCCTGGCAAAATATTATTCACCGTGATGCCAAAGGGAGCCAATTCTGTTGCCAATGTTTTAGACCAATTGGCTACTGCGCCACGAATGGTATTCGAAACGCCCAATCCACGAACGGGAATTTTCACTGATGTGGAAATGATATTTATGATCCGGCCATACTTCTCTTGTTTCATTCCCGGCACCAGCGCCTGCACCAATATTTGCCCATTGATCAAGTGACTGTTAAAGGCCTTGATAAATTCTTCGGGCGCGGCATCAATGGCAAGCCCCGCTGGCGGACCACCGGTATTATTGATCAGGATGTGAATGTTGTTCTTTGCTGCGTATCCCTGAATGATATTTTTCAGTTTCTCCGGAACATCAAAATCGGCTACCAAGTATTCATGCCGTTGCATTTGCTCAACCGCCAGCTCAGCTATTACGCCCTTCAGTTTATCTTCGTTTCTAGCAACTAATGTAATCGATGCACCCAATTGCGCCAATTCCAGAGCCGATGCCTTACCAATGCCCTGTGTGCTACCGCAAACCAGCGCCCTTTTCCCTTTTAAATCAAGATTCATATTTGTAAGTAAGCAGTCTTCTAAATTTGTTGTTAATTTAGCACAATAACGAATCAGGTAATCAACGAATTGAAAAAATATGGCCATCCGCAGACCTTTTAACCTCAACAAATGGATTGCAGAAAACCGCAATTTGCTAAAGCCCCCGGTAGGCAATAAAAATTTGTATGCCGATGCCGGTGATTATATTGTGATGATTGTAGCCGGCCCGAACGCGCGCAAAGATTACCACTACAACGAAACCGAAGAATTGTATTATCAATTGGAGGGAACCATAACCGTAAGAATTCAAGAGGACGGAAAGGCAGTCGAAATTCCGCTCAATGAGGGTGATATGTTTTTATTGCCTGCGCGCGTACCACACTCACCAATTAGGTCAGCGAACTCGATCGGGCTGGTGATTGAATGCAAGCGCACAGCCACCGAAGATGATGGCCTCATTTGGTTCTGCGAAAATTGTAACAACCAACTGCACGAATATAAATTCCATTTGGACAATATTGAAAAGGATTTTATTCCGCGTTTCCGCGATTTCTATGGTTCGCAAGAATTGAGAACTTGCAAAAAATGTGGGACGGTAATGGAGGCGGATGCGAGATTTGTCTAGTGATAAGATGCCGCATTCTCTGAAGACTAAAAAAAGTGATTTTAAACAATTTTAATTTCCAATTGTTTGCAAATTTTCCTGCAGAATAAGTCGGAAAGTTCCGTATGTCTTCCGACCGAGGTTTGCTTTTTGTTAACTAAATTCTGGTAGATTGAATGATTTCCTCCTTCCCCCTCAGCAGAACACATCCCTCACTTTCAAGGTGTTTGATGAACTCACGCCTTTTTCATTATGCAAAATTAATAACCTTACGGATGACTGATCTTCCCAAATACTCCACTTCCGTGTTCTCTTTGTTCACTTCAAAAAGTAACTTTAAGGCATCCAATAAATTTTCTTTCACTTCGTTTACCGTTTTCCCTTGCGAAATGGCAGCAGGAATCTCTTCTATTTGGCCAACAAACCATCCATCATTTGATTTCTCGATAATAGCAGTTAATTTCATACAAATCAGTTTAATTTATCAAACGTGAAATTCCAAAATTCCAAGCGGTTCGCCAAACGGCTTGACAGTGTCGACCAGGTCCGTACATTTCGCTCCCAATTTCACTTTCCCAAAATCAATGGAAAAACTCCCATTTACCTTGCGGGAAATTCTTTAGGCCTTCAACCAAAGTCTACAAAGAAATTTGTTGAGGAAGAATTAACCGATTGGGCGAAGTGGGGAGTAGAGGGACACTTTCACGGCAATAGACCTT
>Ga0209591_10002152_pt1 | contig 23887 bp, 22 predicted proteins | sample MAT01_FD_187207 | JGI IMG/M metagenome (GOLD analysis project Ga0209591, IMG submission 187207) | Freshwater microbial communities from Lake Fryxell liftoff mats and glacier meltwater in Antarctica - MAT-01 (SPAdes) (version 2) | ecosystem: Environmental > Aquatic > Freshwater > Ice > Liftoff... | reverse complement strand
TGGTGCTGCACGAGCAGTCCATGGAGTCGATGGCGCTCCCGCGTCGGTACCGCTCGATCTTCCTCGCCGGCGCGTCGTTCAACCTCCTTCCCGACGACGACACGGCCGGTCGCGCGCTCGAACGGACCCGCGAGCACCTCGTCGAGGGCGGCTCCGCACTCATCCCGCTCCACATCCCGGCCGTGACACCCGACACCGCGCTGGGCCGGGCCCGGGAGACCACCGGGCCCGACGGTGCGGTGTTGCGCTTCACCCCACTCTCGCAGGAGCACGACGACGTCGGCCGCACGCATACGACGCTCGCCCGCTACGAGATCGTCGAGAACGGGACGACCCAGGTGCTCGAACGGCCCTGGGTCCTCCACTGGCACACCCAGGCCGGGTTCCGGGAGCTCGCCGCCGCGGCAGGTCTGCGAACCAACGCCGTGCTCGACGCGACCGGCCGTCCCGCAACGGAGTCGGCCGACACGTTCGTGTTCTGGCTGGTCAGGGAACCGTAGAGCCGGCCGCGTAGTCTCGGCGGTCGTGACGACGGCCGAGACGATCCCCGAGCTGCTGCGCGAGGTGGCGGCCGAGCATCCCGATCGTGAGGCGTACGTCCACGACCAGAAGCTGGCCACCTACGCGTGGCTCGACCGGTCGGCCGACGGGTTCGCGACCACGCTGGCCGATCTGGGCGTGACCAAGGGCGACGTCGTCACCTTGCTGCTCCCGTCGTCGATCAAGTTCGCGGTCTGTTACCTCGGCGCCCTGCGGGTCGGTGCCGTCACCTCCGCGCTCAACCTGCGCCTCGGCCGGGTGGAGCAGGCGAGCATCTTCGAGCGGACCGACCCGGTCGTGACGGTGGTCGGTGACGGTGCCGAGGTCCCGAACGGTGTTGATCCCGGAACCGTGGTGCACGTATCGGAGCTCGGACCGATGTTCGGGGCGCCTGCGCCCACCGCCGGCCGCCTCCCCCACCTCGCGCCCACCGACCCGACGTGCATCGTGTGGACGAGCGGCACGACCGGCGCGCCGAAGGGCGCGGTGTACGACCACGCGACCCAGGCCGCGATCTCGCGGAACATGGGTGAGCTGACCGCCCCCGGTGACCGCCGCCTCAGCGTGCTCCCGTTCGCGCACGTCGGCTACATGACCCGCATGTGGGACGAGCTCGCGAACGCGACGACGTTGATCCTTCCTGGGGAACCGTGGACACCGGAGCAGCATCTGCGGATGATTCGCGAGGCCGGCGTGACGATGGTCACCGGTGTGCCCACCCAGTGGCAGCGCGTGCTCGACCATCCCGACCTCGAGATCACCGACTTCTCCGGTGTGCGGGTCACCGGCCTCGGAGGCGCGTCGATCGCGCCGGAGCTCGTCGGCCGCATGCGCGACCAGCTCGGCTGTCCGGTCCTCGCCCGCTACACCAGCACCGAGGCCGGGGTGTGCACGAGCACCCGCATCGGTGACGCCGACGAGGTGGTCGCCAACACCGTCGGCCGCCCTGCGCCGGAGGTCGAACTGCGACTCGTCGACGGCGGGGGTCACGACGTGGAGGCCGGCGCGGTCGGCGAGATCATCTGCCGTTCCCCCGCGATGATGCGCGGCTACTGGCGCGACGCCGAACGCACCGCCGAGGTGATCGACACCGAGGGGTTCCTGCACACCGGCGATCTCGGGCGCTACGGCGACGACGGCAACCTGCGCATCGTCGGTCGGCTCAAAGAGATGTACATCCGGGGTGGCTACAACGTGTATCCGGCGGAGGTGGAGGGTGTGCTCGCCGACCATCCGACGGTCGACCGCAGCGCGGTGGTGGGTGTGGCCCACGCCGACCTCGGCGAGATCGGTGTGGCCTTCGTGGTGCCCACCCCGGAGGCAACTCCCGACCTCGCGGAGCTGCGCACCTGGTGCCGCGATCGCCTGTCGGACTACAAAGCTCCCGACCGGCTCGTGATCGTCGACGACCTGCCCGTGACCGCCATGATGAAGATCGACAAGCGCGCGCTCGCCGCGCGGTTCGAGGAGGAGAGATGAAGGCCCCGATCGTGCTGACCCGTGATGCCCGTCACGAACGAGGCCGGAATCGACCGGACATGGAGAACCCGTGAGCGACGAACAAGATCCGATCCAGGCGGTCGGGACCGGCGACTCGAGCGAACGGCCGATCAAGCTCGGCTCGATGCTCTTCACCCTCGTGGAGCCCCACGCCGGTCACGAGGTCGCCTACAACCGTTGGTACGAGCGCGACCACTTCTACGCCGGGTGCATGATCGGAGCGTGGACCGTGGCCGGCGCGCGGTTCGTCGCCACGAAGGAGTGCAAGGAGCGGCGCTACCCCGCCGACTCGGTGATCGCGCCCGACCCGCTCAACGGTTCGTATCTCGCGCTGTACTGGATCCTCGCCGGCAAGCTCGACGAGTGGATGCGCTGGGGTACCGACCAGGTGAACTGGCTCCACACCAACGGTCGCATGTTCCTCGACCGCGACCACGTGCACACCCTGATGTACGAGCTCGCCGACGAACGCTGCGCGAACCCCGACGGCGTTCCCGCCGAGCTCGCGCTCGACCGGCGCTACCCGGGGATCGTCGCCACGATCGGCGAGGTCGCCGACGGGCACACGGTCGACGAGGTCGTGGCCTGGGCGGCGGCGCGGGAGTGCCCGGCCGACCTCGTGCTCACCTTCACCCCCAAGCCGCTGTTCGACGACGCCCCCGGCGACGTCCCGCGAGACACGGTGAGCAACCGGTTCCTGCAGCTCGCGTTCGTGGCCGACGACCCGCTCGCCGCGTTCGACACGCGCTTCACCACGCTCGGATCCGACCTCGCCGCGAGCGGGCTCGGCGAGATCGTGTTCGCGTCGCCCTTCCTCGCCACGGTGCCCGGCACCGACACCTACACCGACCAGTTGCGGTAGGAGCACCAGATGCGGATCCTCATCGTCGGCGCCGGCGGCGTCGGCAACGCGATCGCCGTGGGCCTCGCCCGTCGCGACTTCTTCGAGCACGCAGTCGTGGCCGACGTCGCGCTCGCCCGCGCCGAAGCCACTCGCGACCAGGTGGGCGACAAGCGGTTCGTCGCCGCTGCGGTCGACGCGTCGGACCGAGCCGCGATCGTCGAACTCGCGAAGAGCGAACGGATCGACACGATCATGAACGCGTGTGATCCCCGATTCAACATGCCGATCTTCGACGCCGCCTACGAAGCCGGCTGCACCTACCTCGACATGGCGATGAGCCTCTCGCAGCCCCACCCCGACGATCCCCACACGAAGACCGGGGTGATGCTCGGCGACGAGCAGTTCGCGCGTTCGGCCGACTGGGAGGCCAAGGGCCTGCTCGCGCTCTGCGGCATCGGTGTGGAGCCCGGCATCTCCGACGTCTTCGCCCGGTACGCCGCCGACCACCTCTTCTCCGAGATCCACGATGTCGGCGTGCGCGACGGCGCCAACCTCGTCGTCGACGGTTACTCGTTCGCACCGACGTTCTCGATCTGGACGACCATCGAAGAGTGCCTGAATCCGCCGGTGATCTGGGAGCACGACCGCGGCTGGTTCACCACAGCACCGTTCTCGGAGCCCGAGGTGTTCGACTTCCCCGCGGGGATCGGTCCGGTCGAATGCGTGAACGTGGAGCACGAAGAGGTGCTCCTCATCCCGCGCTGGGTCGACTGCCAGCGGGTCACGTTCAAGTACGGCCTCGGCGACGAGTTCATCGAGGTGCTCCGCACCCTGCACCTGCTCGGCCTCGACTCGACGACGCCGGTGACGGTGCGCGGGGTGGAGGTGTCGCCGCGTGACGTGGTCGCGGCCACGCTTCCCGACCCCGCGACGCTGGGCGACAAGATGCACGGCCTCACCTGTGCCGGCACCTGGGTCACGGGGACGGGCAAGGACGGTGCACCACGCGAGGTGTACCTGTACCACGTATCCGACAACGACGAATGCATGGCGAAGCACGGCTGCCAGGCCGTGGTGTGGCAGACCGCGATGAACCCGGTCGTCGCGCTCGAGCTGCTCGAAGCGGGGACGTGGTCGGGTGCCGGTGTGCTCGGCCCCGAGGCGTTCGACGCAGTCCCCTTCCTCGACCTCCTGCGCGAGAACGGCGAGCCGTGGGGAATCGACGAACGCACGTGAACCGGTGAGCGATCGAGGCGGCGCAGCCGGAGTGAACAATGTTCTCGTCCTCCTGCTCGACAGTCTCAATCGGCATCTGATCGGGCCGTACGGCGGCACCGAGTTCGACACGCCGAACCTCGATCGGCTCGCGATGCGGTCGGTGCGCTTCGACCGCCACTACTCGGGGTCGTTGCCGTGCATGCCGGCCCGCCACGACATCCTGTGCGGCGCGCTCGACTTCCTGTGGAAGCCGTGGGGATCGGTGGAGCTGTGGGAGGAGCCGCTCACGGTCCCGCTCCGCGAGGCCGGGGTGATGACGAAGCTCGTCACCGATCACCCCCACCTCTTCGAACACGGCGGCGAGAACTACCACGCCGACTTCGGCGCGTGGGACTACCAACGGGGACACGAATCGGATCCGTGGCGGACCCGCCCCGACCCGAGCTGGATGGGGGCGCCGAGCTTCGGTCGTGGCCACATGCCCTACGACGACTCGCGCGGCTGGTTCCGAGACGAGAGCGACTTTCCCGGCCCGCGCACGATGGCCGCCGCAGCCCGCTGGCTCACCGACGAGGCACCTGCACACGACCGGTTCCTCCTGTTCGTCGACGAGTTCGACCCGCACGAACCGTTCGACACCCCCGAGCCCTATGCGTCGATGTACGACACCGAGTGGGAGGGGCCGCACCTCGTTTGGCCCCCGTACCGCGTGGGCGCGCAGGCCGAAGGCCTGATCGACGCCCGCGAGGCCCGCCAGATCCGGGCCAGCTACGGCGCCAAGCTCACCATGATCGACGCGTGGCTCGGTCGCGTGCTCGACGTGCTCGACGCGCAGGACCGCTGGGCCGACACCGCGGTGATCCTGTGCACCGATCACGGCCATTACCTCGGCGAGAAGGACATCTGGGGCAAGCCCGGGGCCCCGATCTACGAACCACTGGGTCACACGCCGTTGCTGATCGCCTGGCCGGGAATCGAACCGGGATCACGCGGGGCCCTCACCACGGCCGTCGACCTGCACGCGACGATCCTCGACGTGTTCGGCACATCGAGTGGGCACCGGACGCACGGTCGGTCACTCGTCCCGGTGATCCAGGGTGATGCCGACTCGGTGCGCGACCACGCGTTGAGCGGAATCTGGGGCCGTGAGGTGCACCTCGTCGACGGCGCCGACTCGTACAAGTACATCCGCGCACCCGACGGCGCGAACGAGCCGCTGTCGATGTGGTCGAACCGGTGGTCGACGATGCCGGTGCACTCGATGCCCGGCCTGCGCCTCCCCCTCCCCGACGACCGCGCCGGGCTCGACCGGATGCCGGGCTCGACGGTGCCGGTGATCCGTCAGCCGTTCACCGCGGCAGACCCGCTCCCCTTCTGGGCCTACACCCACTTCACCGGCAACCACTGCTTCGCCGTCGCCGACGACCCCACCGAGGACCACGACCTCGTCGGCACCGCGGTCGAGCAGCAACTCGAGGAGCAGCTCCGAGCCGCGCTCGTCGAGATCGACGCCCCCGACGACCAACTCGCCCGCCTCGGCCTCAGCTGAAGCTCGGCGCCCCGATACCGATCTCGGTCACGCCTCGAGTCGCTCCTCGAGGTGCACCGTCACGGTGTCGCCCTGACCCTTGCCGATCGCGGCGCGGATCTCGGCCTTGATCGGCAGCTTGTGCGTGCCGTCGCCCATCGCCATGAACGAGCTCCGGAACGGGTGACCGTCGACGGTCCCGCGCACCTTCACGAGCCCACGGGTTCCGAAGAACTCGACCGAGTCGGGCATCACGACGTAGGTCCAGCCGCCCTTGGCCGGGCTCTTCTGCAACCGGGCATCGAAGCGCTCGTCGAGCAGTGTTCCAGTCACGATCATCCCATCCTGTCGGGGTCCGGAGAGTTCGGAAGGAAGACCGCGTCCCGACGAGGAACTCATCGGTCGTCGGCGCACCCGCAAAGCCGTCGGCTCCGAGGAATCCCGGCCTAGTCTCCGGCCGACTTCGAGCTTCCCGAGGAGAGGCGGACGGCGTGGCAGACGCATCGGGCGCAACGGTCACGTCGGCGACGTCGGAGAAGCCGCCGCGCGCGGGAGCCATCCTCGGCGTCCTGATCCTCGGCGCGGTGGTCGCCAACATCAACCTCGGCATCGCGAACGTCGCGCTGCCCGAGATCGGCGGCGCGCTCGACGCGAGCCAGGCGCAGCTGAACCTGGTCGCGGTCTCGTTCACGCTCGGCCTCGCCGCATCGGTGCTCTACCTCGGTGCCCTGGCCGACCGGTACGGCCGCAAGCGCGCGCTCATCCTCGGGGCCACGCTCTCGATCCCGACGGCGATGCTCGCGGCGTGGGCACCGAACGCGCACGTCCTCATCGCCGCCCGCTTCGCCGGCGGGATCGCGGCCGGGATGCTGTACCCGACCACGTTGTCGCTCATCACCGCGCTGTTCCGCGGCCCGGCACGCACGAAGGCGATCGCCAGCTGGTCGGGCATCGGTGGCGGCTTCTCGGTCGTGGGACCGGTGATCGGCGGGATCCTCCTCGGTCGGGTGTGGTGGGGATCAGTGTTCCTCGTGACCACCCCCGTCGCCGTGGTCGTGGTGGTCCTCGCCGCGCTGTGGCTCCCCGCCCACGCGGGTGAGACCCCCGACGCCGTCGACCATCCCGGTGGTGTGCTCTCGGTGCTGTTCATCGCGCCGCTGGTGCTCGGGATCAGTCTGGTCCCGAACTACGGATTCAACTCCGCCGTGCTGGGACTGTTCGCGGTCAGCGCCATCGCGCTGGCGGCGTTCGTATGGCGCGAACGCGCCTGCACCCGGCCGCTCTTCTCGCTCCCGGTGCTCCGCGTCCGTACCTACACGGTCGCGCTGATCGGTGGCACGATCACGTGGGGTGCACTCCTCGGTGCCGCGTTCATCGGCCAGCAGTACACCCAGAACGTGCTCGGCTACAGCCCCCTCTCGGCCGCGCTGATCACCACGCCCGCGGCAGTCGGGATCATCCTCGCGGCGCGTCCCGCGGCGCGGATGATCGCCCGGTACGGCTCCCGCGTGCCGCTCGCCGCGGGATTGGCGGTCACCGGGATCGCGTTCGTCATCATGGCGCTCTCGTTCGGCACCGACACGTCGGCGGTCCTGGTCGGTGGGGTGTACCTCCTCGTCGGGATCGGGATCGGTCTGGCCGGGCCGCCGTCGTCGAGCTCGCTGATGGGTTCGGTCCCGGTCGAACGCGCGGGGATGGGTTCGGCGTCGAACGACCTCCAGCGCGACTTCGGCGGCGCGCTCTTCCAGGCCGTGATGGGCACGTTCCTCGCGGTGCGGTACTCCGGCTACTTCGCCAAGGCGTTCGCCGACCTGCCCCCGGCTCAAGCCGACCAACTGTCGGCGCAGGCGGTCGCCACCATCAGCCAGTCGTTCACCGGCGCCGAGCAGGTCGCCAAGCAGTTCCCCCAGGCCGACGCCCAACAACTCATCGCCGCTGCCCAGCAGGCGTTCGTCGACGGCAAGACCGCCGCCCTCGCGTTCGCCGCGATCGCCGCCGCGGTCGGCTTCCTGGTCGTTCTCGTGTTCTATCCCCGCAAAGACGAGGAACGAGCCAGCTACGCGCGCATCGCGGGCCACAGCTCCAGCGCTACGGGAGCCGTTCCTCCGCGCTGACAGCGACATCGTCACCATCGCCGTCCCCGTACTCGATCACGATGCCGAGATCGGTGAAGACGCTCAACGCGAGCGGGAGGACCTGCTCGCTCCCGATCACGACGCCCGACAACCCGCTCGCGCCGCGCAGGCCATCGACCGTCGAACCGGTCAGCCGGACGCCTTCGACGGTCGCCTTCGAGAACTGGGCCCTCGTGAGATCACACGAGTCGAACTCAGTCGACTCGAGGGTGGCGCCGTAGAACTCGGCGTCGATCAACGAGCAGCGGTCGAACACGACCTGATCGCCGACCAGGAAGCGAAAGTTGGCATCGTCGAGTTTGCAGTCGACGAACCGCACGTTCGAGAGCTTCGCTTCCGACAGCACGAGCCCGGTCATCCGGCAGTTGTGGAACTCGACCCGCACGATCGAACACCCGTGCGCGATCGTTCCCGACAGCTCGCAGTCGCGAGCGACGACGTCGACGATGCGCAGGTGCTCCAGCTCGGCTCCGGTGAGCTGCACGCCCCTGAGCTCACACGCGGCGATCTCGACGTGCTCGGCCACGCACCCGGTGAGATCGGAGCCGACGACCGCTTCCCCGTCCCACTCGTCCGCGGACGCGAGGTCCACGCGGGGTGACGACCGCAGCGACGCAGGCAGCCGCGGAGGAGCAGGAGCAGGGCCGCTCACTGCGCGGCTGGTCTCGTGCCGAGGTCGCGGAACGGACGCCACAGGTAGCCATCGGGATCTGCGAGCACGAACTGGCGGTTGCCCGCCTCGGTGGGTCCCGTCACGTGCCAGCGGCCGCCGGTCTCGGCGACGTCGAACCGGTACCAGCGCTCCTCGATCGGCACCACGATCTCCGCGCCTGCCGCAACGGCTCTGGCGTGCACCGCATCGACGTCGTCGACACGGAGCTGGAAGTTGACGCCTCGACCACACGGGAGCTCGAGCGGAGCGGTGCGGAACCGGCGCCCCGGTCCGGCAGCTTCCTGGATCATCAGCTCGACGCCGTCGCGCTCGAGATACGCGAAGCGCTCCGCAGACCGCTCGAACAGGGTTCGGAACCCGAGTACCTCGGCGTAGAAGCGCAGCGAGGCGGCGAGCGCGGTGACATCCAGTTCCGGTACGAGCATCAGGTGCGAACCCTACCGACGAGACGCGCGTCGGTGCCGCTCACGGGTCGGGTTGGTTCAGCTCGATCCCGTTGCCCGACGGGTCGGTGAGGAACGCCTGCCGACCGGCGTTGGGAACGTAGGTCGACCGATTGACCGCGACGCCGCGCGCCTCGATGTCGGCCACCGCGGCGTCGAGGTCGTCGACACGCAGCGCGAAGTGGTTGCTCCCCGCACCGGCGGGCATCGTCGGCACCTCGATGAGGTGGACCTGGCGTCCACCCACGTCGAACCACGCGCCCGGGACGCCGAAGTCGGGACGATCGGTTCGCTCCTCGAACCCGAGCACGTCGGTGTAGAACACCCGGGCCGCCGTGATGTCGGTCACGCACACGGAGACGTGGTGCACATCGAGCGGCTTCATGCTTCCAACCTACGTCGCGGGACGGATCCTCGGCAGCACGTCGGACGCGAACAGCTCGAGGCTCGGCCACGACAGGTCGGGCGGGAGGCCGCCGGCCAGCGGGTTGAACGTCATGGCTCCCGTCATGGGAATCCGTTCGGCCGCCGCCACCACCTGGTCGGGCGTACCGACCACGATCTGGTCGCTCTGTTTGAGGTCGTCGATCGTGTCGGCATCGATGCGGGGCGTCGACACCTGGCCCGGCGTCTGGAAGCTCGCGTAGGTCTGCGCCTCGTAGAGCAGGTACTCGCCGATCTCGGCCCACGCGCGGTCGGGATCGGGCGTCACGTAGACGAACGTCGGGCCTTCGGGCTTCATCACGAAACCCCCAGTGAAGCCCGACTTCGCGGCCTCATCGTCGTACCAGCCCTGGAGCTGGGGATCGGTGTTCATCGGCATCATCGGCAGGTGCAGGCGAGCGGCCCGGCGCGCCGCCCACTCGGTACCACCGCCGATGAGCAGCGTGGGGTGCGGATCGGTGAACGGCTTCGGCGTGACGGTGATCGTGCGGCCCCGCCACTCGAACGGCTCCCCCGTCCACGCGTCGAGCATCACCCGCGTGTACTCCTCGACGAGCTTGCCGCGCGTCTTCATCTCGATGCCCGCCATCTCGAACTCCTCGTGGCGATACCCCGCACCGACCACGGTCCACACCCGTCCGCCGCTCGCGTGGTCGAGCACCACGATCTGCTCCGCGATGCGGACCGGGTCGTGCAACGGGAGGATGAGCGCGCTCACGAGGATCGGGATGCGCTTCGTCGCGCCGACGACGACGGCGGCCATCGTGAGGGGCGCCGGGATCCAGCCGTCGTCGAGGCCGTGGTGCTCCGACAGCACCGCGAAGTCGAAGCCGTGTTCGTCGGCCCAGCGGTACTGGTCGAGTGCACAGCGATAGATGTCCGACTGCGACGCCGGACCGAACGCGGGCGCCCGGAAGTCTTGACGCATGGTGAGGAACGGCACCTCAGCGACCGAGCTTCGGGCCGACCTGGGTGCCGAACGCCTCGAGCTGGTCGCACAGCTCGTCGATCGACCGGGCCCGGAACCGCAGCTGGAGGTGCGACACACCCATCGCCCCGAACTCGTTCAGCGACGCCGCGATCTCGTCGGGTGTCCCGGTGATCGTCGGTTCGGGAACCTCCCAGTCGGGCGTGCCGACGTAGAGGTACTCGGTGATCGTGCCGATCTCGAGCTCGGCTCCCGGACGAACCTCGTCGCGGTGCGCGAGCACGTAGGCGATCTGTTCGGGCATCTCCGCTCGGGGCGTGCCCTGCGGGATCCAACCATCGGCCCGCTCCGCGACCCGCCGGAGTGCCGGAGGCTTCGAACCCCCGACCCAGATCGGTGGGCGCGGTTGCTGCACCGGCCGGGGCCTGAGGCCCACATCGCCGACGAACTCCGCCGCCCAGCTCTCCTTGACCCCGTCGATCGCCTCGTTGAGCAGGCGACCTCGATCCGCGAACGGCACACCGAGCGCCTCGAACTCGCCGGGAACGTGCCCCGCGCCCACGCCGAGGATGACGCGCCCGTTCGAGAGCGTGTCGAGCGTCGCGAACGCCTTCGCAGTGTCGAGCGGGTGGCGGAACGGCGCCACGTAGATGTTGGTGAGCAGACGGGTCGTCGTCGTGAGCGCGGCGAGGTAGCCGAGCGTGGCGACGGGGTTGAACCACGTCGTCGACATCGGGCCCGCGAATGCGGTCGGGATCGCCACGTGATCGCAGATCGCCACGTAGAAGAAGCCCGACCGGTCGGCGACCTCCGCGGCGCGCGCCAGTTCGGGCACGCCGGCGTCCATCTCCCACGGCGCCGCGATCACCGAGCTCAGGGCCTGCACCGGGAGCTGCACCCCGAACGCAAGTTGCCCGTCGGGAACGACCGTCACGGTCTCAGCCATGGTGCAGCTGCTCCTCGCGCTGGCGGGTGGTGCGGTGGACGGGATCGGAGTCGAACGCGGGGATGACCTGCTTGCCGAACGTCTCGAGCGACTCTTGTGCGACCTCGAGCGGCAGGGTGTTGTTGAGCACCCCGAAGATCAACTGGTCGGCACCGGCCTTCTGCCACCGTTCGACCGACTTGGCGACGTCGTCGGGGGTGCCCACACTGCGGCGGCCCGCGTCGATCGACTCGATCAGCTCGTCGCGACTCGGCTCGTCGACCGTGAAGTTGGCGCGGTCGATCTCCACCGGCAACGGGATCGAGTCGAGCCAACGCACCACCAACGACTGGTAGTGCGCGGCGCCCATCTCCCGGAACGTGTCGACCGCCCGCTCGCGGTCGTCGAGGCACAACAGCATCGACACGCACGCGATGTTGTCGTTCACGTAGCCGCCGATCGGGTCGGTGCACTCGGCGACCGCGTTCTTGTAGCTCTCGACAAGTGGCGCCAGATCCTCCGGCTCCCCCATCGTGAAACACAACGCACCCATCCCGAGCCGGCCGGCCTTCTCGAAGGTGGCCGGGCTCCCGCACGCGAGCCACAGCGGCGGGTTCGGCACCGTCCACGGCTTGGGCAGCACCATCCGGTCGGGCATCGAGAACCCGTCACCCTCGTGGGAATAGCGCGTCTCGTGGAGCATGCGCAGCACCTCGGGCAGGGCTTCGTCGAACAGGTCGCGCGTCGTCTCCGGATCGGGGATGCCGAACCCCTGGTACTCGGTGCTCGACGAACCCCGACCGACGCCGAACTCGAACCGACCCTCGCTCAGGTGGTCGAGCATCGCCACCCGCTCCGCGACGCGCGCCGGGTGGTTCACCGGCGGGGTGATGTTGAAGATCCCCGAGCCGATGTGCAACTGCTCGGTGCGAGCCGCGACGAAGCCCATGAGCACCTCGTTGGCCGAGAGGTGCGAGTACTCCTCGAGGAAGTGGTGTTCGGTGAACCAGCCGTACTTGAACCCGGACTGGTCACCCGTGACCGCGACCGCGACCTCGTCGAGCAGGCGCCTGTGCTCGACCCGGCGCTGCGAGTCCGCATCGGCCTGGGTCGGCACGTGCGCCGAGTGGAACATCCCGAATTCCATCTCTACCTCTGATCGTTCTGCTCGCCGCGCTTCGACGCGGCCGGTCTCGTGATGGTGGCTCGCTCCACATACCGCGGCCGCGGCACCTCCGTCGTCGCGTTCACGTTCTCAGCCGGGCCAGACGACGGACTGGAGCTCGGTGTAGGCGTGGAGGCCGAAGGAACCGCCGTCGCGGCCGACGCCGCTCGACTTCGTCCCGCCGAACGGCGTCTCCTGGTTGCGCTGCACCGTGTTGAGCCCGACGTTGCCGGCCCGCATCCGACGGCTCACGCGCATCGCGCGCGCGGTGTCGGCGCTGAACACATAGTCGTAGAGCCCGAACTCGGTGCCGTTCGCGAGCGCGATGCCTTCGTCGTCGTCGTCGAAGGGGATCACGACCACCACCGGACCGAAGATCTCCTCCTGCACGACCTTCATGCCGGCCCGGCCGCCCGAGATGAGCGTCGGCTCGACGTAGAAGCCGCGCTCGAGGTGCTCGGGCCGGCCACCGCCCGCGACGATCTCGCCGCCTTCTTCCTTGCCGGAGTCGATGTAGCCCTGCACACGGTCGCGGTGCGCGCCGGTGATGAGCGGGCCGATCACGGTGTCGGCCTCGAGCGGGTCACCGACCTTGAGCGCGCCGGCCATCTGCGCGAGCCCGGCGACCACGTGGTCGTAGATCGACCGGTGCACGATCGCCCGCGTGGGCGCAGTGCAGATCTGACCCGAGTGAAACGTCCACGTCGAGCCGATCATGCCGACCGCGGTCTTCACGTCGGCGTCGTCGAGCACGAGGGCCGCGCCCTTGCCGCCGAGCTCGAGGAGCTGGCGCTTGAACGTGCGCCCGGCGACCTCACCGATGCGACTGCCGACCGCCGAGCTTCCGGTGAAGCTCACCATGTCGACGTCGGGCGACTCGACGAGCGCGGCGCCGCTCGCGGGCGACGAGCCCACCACGACGTTCACGACACCAGCCGGAAAGCCGACGTCTTGGAGGATCTTCACCAGCTCGATCACCGCGAGCGGATCCTGGCCGGCGGGGCGGACGACAACGGTGTTGCCCGCCGCGAGCGCCGGGCCGATCTTGCCGGCCATGTTCACGAGGGGGAAGTTGTACGACGTGATGCACGCGACGACGCCCACCGGCTGCCGACGAGCGAGCGCGCCCATGAGCCCACCCGGCGCGAGCGGGGTCGCCGCCATCTCCTGGGGGGCGAGCGGGATCACCGTCGGTTCGAGCGCGCCACGCGCGTAGCGGTCGAAGCGCGTCGCGGTCATCGGCACCTGCATCTGCCGGCCGACGGTCGCGGTGCACCCCGTCTCCGCGATCACGAGCGGCACGAGGTCGGCGGACTGCTCGCGGATGCGGTCGGCCGCGGCCTGCAGCAGCGCGGCCCGCTCCTCGGGCGCCGTCTGCGACCATGCTGGGAACGCCTCGGCCGCGGCCCGGGCCGCCTCTCCTGCCTGGTCGGCCGACGCCTCGGGTGCCGCCCCCACGACCTCCTCGGTCGCCGGGTTGATCACCTCGTAGGTACCGTCGGCGCCCGGCTCCCAGGAGTCGCCGATGAGCAGACGGAAATCGGTGCTCGTGGCCGTGTCGGCCATGGCTACCCCCCGGGGTCGTGGCGAGCTCGTCGCGAACTGGCTGCCGCGCGGACTATAACGCGTTCTACTTTTGCGTCGAGGCCCGCGGCTTGCGGAGCTGCTGGACTGACCGGATGATCGTCGTCGTCGTCGAGGGCCCGACCGCGGCCGGGAAGTCCACCTGGGTCGGCGCGCACGCAGGCCGTGGCCGCGTGCCGGAGGAGACGGTCGCGGCGCCGGATCCCGCTTCCTCGGATGCCGAGCTCGCGGTGTACTGGACGGAGCTCAGCTGTCGTCGATGGCAGAACGCCCTCCGCATGGAGACGGCGAACGGCTTCGCGGTCTGTGACGGCGATCCGTTCAAGCTCCACTACAGCTACGGGCTGCTTCGGCTCGGCCACGTGACCGTGGAACGGTTCGCGGCCGAAATCGCGGCAGCCCGGAGCGCCATCGCGGGTAGTCGGCTCGGAGTCGCGGACCTGGTCCTCTGTTCGATCCCGAGTCAGTCGACCCTGGCCCGTCATCGGGACGACGACGTCGGACGCCGGCGTCGAAACTTCGCGTTGCACCGGCAGCTCGCGGGACCACTGGAGGAGTGGTACCAGGCTCTCGAGGCCACCGATCCGGGTCGCGTGATCTGGGGATTCCCCCGCGACCTGCCACCGGCAGTCTCGCGGCCGCGCTACGACGTCGACCTCTTCTACGACTGGATGGCGCGGCTTCCCATCTCGAACTGAGCCACGACCACCGTCCGGCGCTTCCGATCCGCCTCACTATCCTCCCGGGGATGGACCTCGGGCGCGTCGGACTCTGGACCTTCTACCTCGACCTCGAGCCCTCGGCCCGCGCCGGCGAGATCGTCGCCGAGCTCGACGAGCTCGGCTACGGAGCCGTCTGGCTCCCGGAGGTGTTCGGTCGCGACGCGCTCGTCAGCTCTGCGCTGCTGCTCAGCGCGACGGAGAGAATCGTGCTCGCGACCGGCATCGCGAACATCTACGCCCGCGACGCACTCGCGATGTCGTGCGGACAGAAGACGCTCACGGAGGCGTTCCCGGAGCGCTTCCTCCTCGGCCTCGGCGTGAGCCACCAGCCGGCGATCGAGCTCATGCGCGGCCACACCTACGGCCCGCCGCTCGCGACGATGCGGACCTACCTCGACGCGATGGACGCCGCGCCCTACATGGCGTTCGCCCCTTCGTCGACACCGCGGCGGGTCCTCGCCGCGCTCGGCCCGAAGATGCTCGCACTCGCGGCGGCGAACGCCGACGGGGCGCACCCGTACTTCGTCCCCGTCGAGCACACCGCGGTCGCGCGCGACATCCTCGGGCCCGGGCCGATCCTCGCGCCGGAGCAGAAGGCTGTGCTCGAGACCGACCCGGCGAAGGCCCGGACCGTCGCCCGTCAGGCCATGTCGATCTACCTGGGCCTCCCCAACTACACGAACAACCTGCTCCGGCTCGGTTTCACCGAAGCCGACTTCGCCGACGGCGGCAGCGACCGGCTCGTGGATGCGATCGTCGTCTGGGGCGACGAGGAGACGATCGCGGCCCGGGTGCAGGCCCACCACGACGCCGGTGCCGACCACGTCGCCGTGCAGCTCCTGGCCCCGCTCGGCGAGGGGATCCCGATCGAGGGCTGGCGCCGCCTCGCCCCTGTGCTCCTGGGCTGACCCGGCCCCGGCCCCAGCCTCGGCTGACCAGCAAGAACTCCTTCAGGAAGGCGCCCCGGGCGCCGAGAATCCGCCGAAGGGCAACCAGGTCCTTTTGGGTGGGTACGAGGAGCGGACATGGACGACAGCTGGACCCGGGGACCGGTGGTCATCGTGGGCGCGGGCGGGCAGGTCGGTGGCGCGCTCCAGCGCCGTCTCGACGACCTCCCCCTCGAGGTCCGTCCGATCGGACGCGGCGACGACCTCACCCATGCCGCGCGCGACGCCGACACGCTCATCCACCTCGCCGGCGCGATCGCGCCGCGCCGCCCGAACACGTTCGAGCGAGCCAACGTGGGGACGACGCGCGCGACCGTGCGCGCGCTCCAGGGATCGTCGGTTCGACGAGTCGTGTTCCTCTCGTTCCCCGGTGCCAACCTCGCGTCGTCGAACACGTTCCTTCGCACCAAGGGTGAAGCCGAGTCGATGCTCGCGGGCACCGGGGTGCCGACCACGGTGCTCCGCTGCGACCACATCATCGGCCCGCCGTCGGAACCCGGTCAAACCGCCACCGCGTTCCTCACGCGCGGCGACCACGCGGTCGCCGTGCTCGGCACCGGTCGCCAGCGGTGGACTCCCGTCCTGCGAGAAGACGTCGTCGAAGCGGTGCTCCATGCCGCGCTCGACCCCGCGACACCGGCCGGCGTCTTCGAGCTCGCCGGGCCCGACGTGGTCACCGTCGACGAACTGGTCGACCGGATCAACGGTCGCGCCGTCCGCAAGCGCCACCTCCACGGCGCCGCCGCACACGTGATCGCCGCGCTGCTGCCCTCGTTGCATGCCGCAACCGTCGAGATCATGGCCGACGACTGCGTGCTCGACGGCGCACCGACCGCGGCTGCGTTCGGCATCACCCGCCACGGCCTCGACACCCTCTGGCCACGCGTCGGCGCGCCGACGAGCCCGTCGGCCCAGCACCGCCCCACCACCCGCACCGCCGAGCCGGCCCCGTCGACCGCGTCCAGCACCACCGCCGACGCCAACTCACCGGGATCCAGCCGGCCATAGGGGTGTGTGGAGCGAACGGGCTCCGCACCGCCTCACCACTCACCGACGAGTGAGCGGAACGATCAGGGGTGGTCGAGGGGGAGCCTCAGCATGCGGATGGCGTTGCCGCGGACGATCTTGTAGATGTCCTCGTCGCTGAGATCCTTCATGATCTCCATGGCGACCTTCTTGGTGTGCGGCCACGTCGAGTCGCTGTGGGGGTAGTCGGTCTCGAAGGTCACGTTCTCGACACCGATCACGTCGAGTGACTTGAGGCCGTGCACGTCGTCGAAGAAGCAGCCGTAGACGTGGTCGTGGAAGTACTCCGACGGCAGGCGCTTCACCTTGTCCTCGACCCCGCCCCAGCCCCGGTTCTCGAGCCACACCGCGTCGGCCCGCTCGAGCACGTAGGGGATCCAACCGATCTGACCCTCTGAGTAGGCGAGCTCGAGCTGCGGGAAGCGTTCGAGCACACCCGACATCAGGTAGTCGACCAGTGACATCGCCGCGTTCATGTAGGTGAGCGTGGAACCGACGGCAGGGGGCGCGTCGGCCGACGTCGACGGCATCTTCGAGCTCGAACCGATGTGCATCGACACGACGGTCTCGGTCTCGGCGCAGGCCGCGAAGAACGGGTCCCAGTAGTCGGTGTGCACGCTCGGCAGACCGAGGAACGGCGGGATCTCGCTGAAGCACACCGCGTGCGCGCCCCGGGCCGCGTTGCGACGGACCTCGGCGGCGGCGAGCTCGGCGTCCCACAGCTGGACGATCGGGAGCGGGATGAGTCGGCCGCCGGAACCGGCACACCAGCCGTCGAACATCCAGTCGTTGTAGGCCTTCACGCACAGATCGGCGAGGTCGCGGTCCTTGGCTTCCATGAACGTCTGGCCGCAGAAGCGCGGGAACGACGGGAACGAGAGTGACGCCTCGACCCAGTTCACGTCCATGTCCTTCAGACGCTCGACCGGGTCATAGCAGCCGGGGCGCATGTCTTCGTAGGTGATCGGGCTGACCGTGACCTCTTCGCGGGGCACGCCGACCGCGGCCGACAGGCGCGTCTGCGGCATCTTGAGATCTTCGTAGTACCACCAGTCGCAGTACGTGCCGTCTTCACCCGCTTCGGCAGCGCGGTAGTCGAACTTGCCGCCGATGAAGGTCATCTCCGCGATCTTCGTGCGCACGACCCGCGGCCCGATCTCGGCGTACTTCGCCGGGAGGCGGTCCTGCCACACCCCCGCGGGCTCGATCACGTGGTCGTCGACCGAGATCACCTTGGGGAAGTTGTCAGCAGTGAAATCCATCCCCTGAGCCTAGACCTGACGACCCGTCAGATGCAGTGCCAGACTGTGACCATGCTTGACCTCCTCATCACCGGCGGGACCCTGATCGACGGCACCGGCGCCCCGGCCCGACCCGCCGACGTGGGCGTGCGCGACGGCCGGATCGTGGCCGTGGCCGAACCCGGCGCCCTCGCCGCCGAGGGCGCAGCCACCACCGTCGACGCCACCGACAAGCTCGTCACCCCCGGCTTCGTCGACCCGCACACCCACTACGACGCCCAGCTGTTCTGGGACCCGGTCGCCTCGCCGTCGAACGTGCACGGCGTCACCACGATCATCAACGGCAACTGCGGCTTCACCCTCGCGCCCATCAAGGCGCGCGACGCCGATTACATCCGCAAGATGATGGCGAAGGTCGAGGGCATGCCCCTCCCCGCGCTCGAGACCGGCGTCAAGTGGGACTGGGAGAGCTTCTCCGAGTACCTCGACCGGCTCGACGGCAACATCGGCGTGAACGCAGGCTTCCTCGTCGGCCACTGCGCGCTGCGGCGCTACGTGATGGGCGAGGAGTCGGTCGGCAACGAGGCCACGCCCGACCAGCTCGACGCGATGGTGCAGCTCCTGCACGACTCGATCGAAGCCGGCGGCCTCGGCTTCTCGACGACGCTCTCGTACACCCACTCCGACGGCGACGGGAAGCCGGTGCCGTCACGCTGGGCCACCCACGAAGAGGTGCTCGCGCTCTGCGGCGCGGTGAAGAGCCACGAGGGCACCACCCTCGAGGGCATCGTCGACGGGTGCCTCGATCAGTTCGCCGACGACGAGATCGACCTGTTCGTGAAGATGTCCGTGGCCGGTGGTCGACCGCTCAACTGGAACGTGCTCACCGTCGACTCCCGGGTGCCCGAACGGGTGACGCGCCAGCTCGACGCGTCGACGCAGGCCGAAGCCGCCGGCGGACGCATCGTCGCGCTCACCATGCCGGTACTCGTGCCGATGAACATGAGCTTCCTCACCTACTGCGCGCTCTTCATGCTCCCGGGCTGGAAGGAGGTCATGACCCTCCCCGTCGCCGAGCGGATGGAGAAGCTGCGCGACCCCGAGACGCGCGCCTGGATGAACGACCGGGCGCACAGCGAGGAAGCCGGCGTGTTCCGTCGCCTCGCCGACTGGGGCAACTACGTGCTCGGCGACACCTACTCCGACGCCAACGAGGGCCTCAAGGGCAAGATCGTGAAGGACCTCGCGGCCGAGCGCGGTACGTCGTCGTTCGACACACTGCTCGACATCGTCCTCAACGACGACCTCCGCACCATCCTGTGGCCCATCGCCCCCGACGGCGACGCGGCATCGTGGGAGCTGCGCAAGAAGGTGTGGGACGATCCGCGCGCCATGCTCGGCGGGTCCGACGCCGGCGCGCACCTCGACCGGATGTGCGGCGCCCCCTACACGACCCGCTTCCTCGGCGACATGATCCGCGGCCGCAAGCTCGTGTCGGTCGAGCGCGCGGTGCAGATGATCACCGACACCCCCGCGAAGCTCTTCGGGCTGCGTGAGCGCGGTCGCATCGCGGAAGGTGCACACGCCGACATCGTGGTGCTCGATCCCGAGACCGTCGGCTCCGAACCGGCCATGCTCGTGGCCGACCTGCCCGGCGGCACCGCCCGCCTCACGGCCGACTCCATCGGCATCGAGCACGTCTACGTGAACGGAGTCGAGACCGTCACCGACGGCGTCTCGACCGGCGCCCTCCCCGGCGCCCTCATCCGCAGCGGCCGCGACACCGCCACCGTCCTGCCGTAAAGGCGCTTTGGCGTCGCAGGACGCCAACAGTTGTCGTCGAGCGACGCCAAAGTGGTCAGGGGCGGGTCAGGAAGGACTCCACGCCTCCAGGATGTGAGCGGTGGTGGTGAGGGTGGCAACGAGGCTGAGGGTGTTGGCGATGACGGCTTCGGCGTACTCGGGTGGGACTCCGGCGACGGCGTCGCGGGGCATCACGAACTGGTAGCCGTGGTTGACGGCGTCGAACGCGAAGTTCGTCATGCCGATGTTCACCGACACGCCGACGCCGACGATCGTGGTGACACCCTGGTTGCGGAGCACGGAGTCGAGCTGGGTTCCGGTCATCGGGCCGAGGCCGTGGTACCGAGCGAGCACGAGGTCGGTCGGCTCGACGCCGATCTCGTCGGGGGGTTGCACCGCGACGCTCCCGGGCGACAACGGCACGGGCGACTTCTTCACACCCATGAACAGCCGCGCGTTCTTGTTGCCACCGAGTCCGTCGTCACGCGTCTCGGCCGTGCAGTGGATGACGGGGATGCCCGCGGCCCGCGCCGCGCGCGCCAGCGCGGCGCAGTGAGCGACGAGGTCGACCTCGGCGGCCGCGGCCGCGAGGGCCGGCAGCGCCGAGGGCTCCCCCACCACACCGTTCTGCACCTCCTGCAGCACGAGCGCGGTGTGGCCGGGTGCGACGAGCGACACCAGATCGAGCGGCACGGGCTCCCCTACTCCTCGATGAAGCCGGACGCGCCGGGGTCTTCCAACGCCCGCTTCACGACCTTGCCCGACGCGTTGCGCGGGAGACGCTCGCGGCGCACCTCCCAGTGGGCCGGGACCTTGTAGTACGCGAGCTCCTCGGCGCACCACTGCGCGAGCAATGCGGTGTCGAGCTCGTCGACACCCTCGACCGCCACGACCACCGCCTTGACCTCCTGGCCCAGCTCCGGGTGGTCGACGCCGATCACCGCGACTTCCTCCACGTGCGGATGCGCTTCGAGCCGCTGCTCGATCTCGACGGGGTACACGTTCTCGCCGCCGCGCAGGATGAGGTCTCGCTTGCGAGACGCGAGGAACAGCCGCCCGCCTTCCATCCGGCCGATGTCGCCGGTGCGCAACCAGTGGCCGGGCGCGATGACGTCGGCCGTCGCCTCGGGTCGGCGCCAGTAGCCCGGCATCACCATCGGACCCCGGATGTAGATCTCGCCTTCTTCACCTTCGGGCCGCGCGACGCCTCCGGGGTCGCGGATCTCCAGCTCGACCGTGGGCAGCGGGCGGCCGGCGGAGTCGGGATACGCGAGCAACTCGTCGCCCGAGTTGAGCGTGGCGAGCGCGGCGCACTCGGTCTGGCCGTACCCGAGGCCCAGCGACGTGGCGACCCAGGGCAACGCCTCGCGCGTCTCGCGCTGGAGGTCGCGCGACAGCGGTGAGCCGCCGCCGCCCAGCATGCGGAGACTCGTGAGGTCGTGGTCGGCGAGGCCGGGGTGGTTCACGAAACGGTGCAGCAGCGCAGTGGTGAATCCCCAACCGGTGATGCGCTCACGTTCGATGAGCTCGCACACGACCTCGGGGTCGAACCGACCGACGGCCCACACCGACTTCACGCCGCTCACCGCCAGCGCAATCGCCGCGGTGTGGAGGCCGGACACGTGGAAGAGCGGGCTCGTGACGAGTTGGCACGGCGGCGGCGAACCCTCCGGCGGCGGGTTCAGCATCATCATCCGCAGGCCATGGAAGAAGCTGAGCCCGATCAGCGCACCGACGTTGCGGTGGCTGTTGATCGCACCCTTCGGCCTTCCGGTGGTGCCACTCGTGTAGAGCAGGATCGCGGGGTCGTCCTCGCCGATGGGTTGTTCGGGCATCGGCGCATCGGGCCGACCCCGCCAGATCGCCTCGAAGTCGTCTTCGATCACGATCGTCGGCACGCCCGGATCCGCGCCGTCGAGGCGGGCGAGGCGGCGGCGGTCGGTCACGAGCACCGCGGGGTCGGAGTCTTCGATGCCGTACCGGATCTCCGGACCGGTCGACCACCCGTTCAGGCCGACGCCGATCGCACCGAGGCTGATCGCGGCCCAGAACGTGACGATCCACTCGGGCGAGTTCGCGCCGAGGATCGCGACCCGATCACCGGGCCCGACGCCGTACTCGTCCCGCAGGATCGCCGCGGTCGACGCGACCAGCCGTTCGTGCTCCCCGAACGTGATGCGACGCTCGTTCACGCCGTCGCTGAACACCACGTAGTCGGCGGCGCCGAACCCGGCCGAGCTCACGACGATCTCGCGCAGGTCGTGGATCCGGTTCGCGAATACCCGCATCCGTTCGCCGAAGACCTCGACCTCCTCGGTGGCGAAGGCACCGCCGGGCGCGAGCAGTTCGGCTTCGATCTCGGCGAGGCGGGGCGGAACGCCGACGGGGCCTGTTGCGGGAGGGGACGGTGAAGGACTCATGCGGTCCCGGAGGGTATCGGCTCGACGCAGGGCATAGCTTGGCGCCATGTCTGATGGTGATGTGACCGACGTGGACGTGGGTGCCGCCTATGCGGCCGGACGGGAGCGGGTGGTCGCGCTCGTCGCCGGCCTCCCCGTCGAGCAGGCCGCGATGCCGGTGCCGGCGTGCCCGGAGTGGCGGGTCCAGGACGTCCTCGCCCACATCAGCGGCGTGTGCGTCGACATCCTCGCCGGTCGACTCGACGGTGCCGGCACCGATCCGTGGACCGAGATCCAGGTCTCGGCCCGCCGCGACCTGCCCATCGACGACATCGTCGCGGAATGGAACGAGGCCGCAGCCCAGGTCGAGCCGATGGCCAAGGACTTCGGGCCCGCGGGCGCTCAGTGGGTCTTCGACTTCTCGACCCACGAACACGACATCCGGGGTGCCCTCGACGCGCCGGGCGCCCGTGACGCCGACACCTGGTGGATCAGCCTCGAGTTCATCACCCCCGGCTTCCACGCCGCGGTCGCGGAGCACCGACTCCCGCCGCTGCGCATCGTCACCGGCCCTCGCATCTGGGAGCCCGAGAGCGTCGAACCCGTCGAGACCCTGACCGCGGATCCCTTCGAGCTCGGTCGGGCGATCTCGGGGCGGCGCAGCCTCGACCAGATCCGGGCCTTCGACTGGAGCACCGACCCCGAGCCCTACCTGGCCGCGTTCACCTTCGGACCCTTCACCCCCCGGGCAGCTGATCTCGTGGAGTAGACGATCTCGTGGAGTAGGCGACGCAAGCTCCAGATTCTCGGGGCTGCGGTCGATGAGAAGGGCGTGATCAAGCGTTCCTCGGCGCCTGCCGTCCTCACGATCGGCCTCGTGCTCGCCTGCGTCGCCGGTCTCGCCGCGTGCGTCGAGGTCGCGGTCCTGGACCAGGGTGCGGTCGAGGCCGACGCCGGTCGGATGATCGAGACGCGCCAGGTCGAGTCGTCGCTCCTGCCGCGTGCCGCCGCGGTGCTGGCCACGGTCGCTCCCGCCGGCAGCACCCTCGGTGGCGACCCGGAGGCGGCCGCCGAGACCATGCTCGACGATCCCAGTTTCACCGCTGCGTTCGCAGGCGCAATCGGCGCCGTGTCACGTCATGTCCTCGAGGGCGAGACCGGCCCGATCGAGCTCGACCCGACCCTCGTGCACACCGCCGCGGTCGCAACCATCTCGGCGGTCGACCCTTCGGCCGCCGGGCTCGGCGCCGGTGACCCGGGCCCGACAGTCGCGCTCGACAGCGACGCGGTCCCGTCTCTGAACGGTACCGCGGCCGCGGTGCGCTTCATCGGTTCCGTCGCCGGGATCCTCGGACTCATCCTGATCGTCACCGGGATCGCCCTCTCGGAACAGCGGATCCGTGCGTTCGCGAGGCTCGGCCGCTGGATCGCCGGCACCGGCGTGTTCGTGCTCTTCGCGTTCTGGCTCGTCCCCGAGTTCGTACTCCCCTTCATCGGCGGTTGGACCGAGGTCGCCGGTGTCGTCATCAGCTCGGGGAGCGTGTTCCTCCTCCCCGGCCTCGTGCTGGTCGCGGTCGGGTTCGCACTCAACTTCTCCGCCAACCGCCTCGTCGCCCTGGGCCGTGAACACACACTGAGCGTCGTGCCCAAGGCCCCGATGCGCCGCACCACCGCCGACGACAAGAACTGGCGCAACACCGCGTAGCGCCATCCTGCTGGTCGAATCCGCGGCGACGGCTCGACCGCTCACCCACTCACATCCCGCGCGGACTGTCCGCCGCCTCCGCTCCTTCTCCACCTCTCTGGTCGAATCCGCGGCGAC
>Ga0209591_10002149_pt1 | contig 23915 bp, 29 predicted proteins | sample MAT01_FD_187207 | JGI IMG/M metagenome (GOLD analysis project Ga0209591, IMG submission 187207) | Freshwater microbial communities from Lake Fryxell liftoff mats and glacier meltwater in Antarctica - MAT-01 (SPAdes) (version 2) | ecosystem: Environmental > Aquatic > Freshwater > Ice > Liftoff... | reverse complement strand
GCGGGTCGGGTACGATCGGCACGCTTGAGGTGGGACAATTGAAGATCACGCGCCCGTAGCTCAACGGATAGAGCATCTGATTACGGATCAGAAGGTTAGGGGTTCGAATCCCTTCGGGCGCACCACGATGATCTAGCCCTGACCAGTAGGAACGGTCAGGGCTAGATCATTTCCTGGACCGCGAAGACGATCACGATCCACGGTCTGATCCACGAGCCCTGCTAGTGTCGCGTGTCGTAACTCTGTTTACGGTGGTTGCTACGCCGCGTGGGTCGGGTCGGCGGACGAGGCAGCGGCGAGCACGATCGGCGGTCGGATGCCGACGCTGCGCCCGGTCGATCGACGCAGCGGTTCAGGCTGACCGGGCTCGTCCGCGCGTACGCTGGCTGGCGAACGCAGCGTCGAGCCGAAGGTGAGCCGAAGGTGGGCAGCTCACGTCATGGCAGAGGCCGCGACCAGTCAGTACGAGCCATCCACCAGTCCCTTCACGGACGAGACCGCCCGTCGTGCATTGACGCGTGCGTGTCAACTGGCAGGAGTCGCCGCGCGTTCCGTCGAGCTAATTCGGTTGGGCTCGAATGCGGTGTTTCGTCTGGACGACCATCTGATCGCCCGCGTCGCGCCGTCGATCCAGCTCTTCGCGAACGCGGAGAAACAGATCGAGGTAGCCCGCTGGCTCGAATCGGTGGACTACCCGGCGACGCGCGCGGCGGAGGTTACTCAGCCGATTGAGGCCGAGGGCCGTGTCGTGACGTTCTGGGAGTCGATCTCGTCGCAGACGGTCTACGCCCCGATCCGGAAAGTCGCGGAGCTGATCAGGCGGCTGCACGAGTTGCCTGCGCCCGCTGACATCGCCCTTCCGGAACTTCGACCGTTCGGTGAGCCCGGTGAGGATCTCCCGCAGTTTCCGGGTCTGTTCCCGACGGACGCGCAGTTTCTGCGCCAGCGGATCGCATGGGCCCGTGAGACTTTCCCACAGCTCCCGTACGTATTGCCACGTGGGCACGTTCACGGTGATGCCAACGTTGGCAACGTGATCTGCGACGACGATGGGCGGGCCGTGCTCATCGACTTGGATGGGTTCGCCGTCGGTGCCCGCGAATGGGACCTGATCCAGACCGCGTTGTTCGCTGATCGCTTGGGATGGCATACCGAAGAAGAATATCGGGATTTTGTTGAGGTGTACGGCTACGACGTCACTTGTTGGTCGACCTACTCTGAACTAGCGGACATGCGCGAGATCGCGATGACGTCATGGATGGCAAAGAAAGCTGACTTATCACCTGGTACCGCCGCCGAAGCCGTCGAGCGGATCCATGCGATGCGTACCGGAGCGAGCCGGCGAAATTGGGGTGCCCATTGAGTGCTCAAAGTTGCTCGTAGGCTCGCGCATCGAGTGCGCGGCCCATCGGTTAATCCTGATGAGAACTCTCATACCTATTGAAGACGTCCCATTCCGGGGACGGGCCGGACTGTGCCGGGGCCGCACCGCGGCGCGGTCCGGTCGTTCGCCGAGGGAACCGGCTGGCTGGCGCCGCCTACCTGGCCGACCCGCTCGTCTCGGCCGTCACGGTCCTGTTCCTGGCCGGGCACGTGATCGGCTTCGTGCTGCTCGCGGTCGCGCTCCGGCGGGCCCGGACGGTGCCAGCGTGGGCCGCTCCGGCGCTCGGCCTGTCGCCGATCCTGGAGATCGGGGGGCAAGCCGTCGGGGTCGGCGTCGTGACGGTGGTCGGCTTCGCTCTGCTCGTCGTCGCGTTCGCGGCCTGCGCGGGAGCGTTGCTGCGGGTGACGGCGGCCGCTGTCACCCCGGTCGGCTCGTCCCCGCTGCTCACGCCGGAGCGGCTCGTGACCCTGCTGGGCGTGCGCCCGAGCAGTACCCGGACTTCGCCGCACTGCGCGGCGACCCCTCGGACAACCTGCCCGGCGTGCGCGGGTTCGGCCCCCGCACCGCCGCCCGGCTGCTCACCGCGGTGGGTGGCGTCCGGGAGGCGTTCGACGACCTGGACGCCGGGGGTGACCGGGTCACCGCCGCCGTCGGGCCGGCCGCCGCGGCCCGGCTCTCCGACCCCGCCGCCCGGGAGGCGTGGGAGCTGAACCGGCAGGCCATGGCCATGCGCAGCGACGTCGCGATCGACCTGGGGGCCGGGCACCTCCCCTTCCCCGCCGACGAGGCGCGCGCCACCTTCGCCGCACTGGACCTCCCCTGGACGGCTGCGACCGCGCTGCGCGTGCTGGCCCACGACGAGTCGGCGCCACCACCGAGCCCGCGCCCGCCGCTGGAGACCGGGTGGGGCCAACGGCCGGTGCGCAAGCGTCTCCCGGCCCGTGAGCAACCAGCTGACACTGTTCTGAAGCCGGCCAACCTGAGCCCACGGTGATGGCGACGTAATGCCCCAATCGCACCCAGCGACAGCACTGGCGCACGCAGAAGATCATCGACGGGAGGACCTCGTTGCCATCCTCTGACGTCCGGTGCGCGCCGGTCCTCGCCCTCGTGGTCGCGCTGGCGGCAAGGTGCCCCACCCGGGCCGTGCCGGGAGTCCCGGGACCGGTCGGCAGCTCGGGCCCGGTCTGGGCGGCGCCTGCGGCGGCGTCCGGGCCGGTGCGCCCGCCCTGGCCCGGTGACGGTCGTCGCGCTGGGCGACAGCCCACCGCGGGCGCGGGCGACGACGCCGGGCAGGGCTTCGTCGGCCGCATCACCGAGGCCGTCACGGCCACGCCGGGGCGGGAGGGGTCGACGCTGGTGAACTTCGGCCAGTCGGGGTGGACCAGCACGGAGCTCATCGACGGGCAGCAGGGCACCCCCGGCGAGCTGAAGCAGGACGTCGTCGCGGCCCGCGCCGCCCCGCCCGGATCGGTGCTGGCGACGTGCTGATCGGCTCGAACGACCTCTGGTACGGCTACCAATACGGCACCGTGAACCCGACCCCGAGCGCCGACGAGGACGCCGCCGTCGCGGCCTACCGCACGAACCTCGACCGCACGGTGACGGAGATGCAGGCCGCGGGGCCGTGGTGGTCGTCGGGCTGCCCGACGACCAGTCCATCCGGCCGGCCGTCGTCGACATCAACCGGCTCCACGAGCAACTGCCCGATGTCACCGAGGAGGAGGTCCGGAAGATCTCCGACCTGTCCAAGGTGCTCGCCCGCACCGCCGGGGAGGTCGCGGCCGCCCAGTGTTCGGGCGTCGGCAGGACCGATCGGCGTCCGGGGGGCGGGCGAATCCTCCCACTCCTCCTGCCGCCCGAGCACGGTGATGTCCAGGTAGCTCCAGGTGCCGCCCATCGCCTCGTCGCCCCGGTTGTCGACGAGAAGTAGGTGCGGAAAACGTGGTGGCCGTCGCGGATGAAGGCGTTCGTGCCGTGCCACTCGTCCACACCGAAGTCGGCGTCGAATCCGTCGGTCATGGTGTACCAGGGCATCGTCCAGCCCATACGCTCCTTCACCCGCGTGATGTCCAGCTGCGGTGCGCGAGAGGCGAACACGAGCGTGGTGTCGCGCGCGTTCAGGTGCGCGACGTGCGCGACCTGGTCGGCGACGAGCGAGCAGCCGGTGCACGCGTGGTCGGACCAGCCGTGGACGCCGGTTCGAAGAAGGCGCGGTAGACGATCAGCTGCCGGCGGCCCGCGAACAGGTCGAGCAGGCGCACCCGGCCGTCGGGCCCATCGAACGCGTACTCCTTCTCCACCGCGAGCCAGGGCATCCGCCGCCGCTGCGCGGCCATCGCGTCACGGGCGCGGGTCAGTTCCTTCTCCTTCACGAGCAACTGCTGGCGTGCCGCCTCCCACTCGATGGGCGCGACGATCTGCGAAGTGATCATGGTGTCCTCCGGTCCAGGTGGTCCTTCAGTGCGTCGAGCGGGCCGTCCCAGTCGCGGGCCAGCGCGGCCAGGAACTGCTGTGCCACCCGCATCGGGGCGGAGCGCAGCCGGTAGCGCACCCGGCGGCGCTCCCCGGGTTCGGCCGTCACCAGGCCGACGTCGGTCAACAGGGCGAGATGCTTCGCGATCGCTTGCCGCGTGATCGGAAGGCGATCGGCCAGGTCCGTGGCCGTGGCGGGCCCGCCCGACGCCAGCGCGGCCAGGACGGCGCGGCGGCTCGGGTCGGCCAGCGCGACGAAGACCTGTTCGGCGATCGCCTCGCTGCCGACCTCCTGGGGGTCAGGCGGCATCGAGGTACGCGACCAGCTCGCCCAGCTCGCTCGCCCACCCCTGGGTGTTGCCCCCGAACGCCTTGTCGTGGGCGTCGTCGGGCAGCTGGGCGAAGCCGGACTCGGCCACGGTCAGCCGCGTGCCCGCCCCGATGGGTTCGAGCGCGAACTCGACGTAGGTGCGGCGCGGATCGTCCTGGGGCAGGCCGTAGATATGCCAGGTGAAGCCGAAGACGACAGGCTCCTCGACCCGTTCGACGCGCATGTGCGCCGTGTCGCCACTGGTCCACGACATCTCGGCCGATCCACCGGGACGCAGGTCGATCGTCGCCTCGTTGCCGAACCAGGCGCTCCGGCCCTCGGCCGTGGTGAGCGCGGCCCAGACCGCGGCGGGCGGGTGAGCGAGCTCCATGGTCCGTTCGATGCGGTCGGGAAAAGCCATGAGAACCTCCAACGAGTAGCAACTCGCGATTTGCGACATTATAGCAACTGAAGGGTTGCGTCAACGTCAGGCGTGCGTTGCCTGGACATGCGCGAGTACGGCGAGGACGCGCCGGTGGTCGTCCTCGCTCTCCGGCATGTCGAGCTTGCCGAGGACGTGCCGGACGTGGGCCTCCACCGTGCGTTCGCTGAGGAACAGGCGCTTCGCGATGCCCGTGTTGGTCAGTCCCTCGGCCATCAGCTCGAGCACCGTCCGCTCGCGGTCGGTGAGGGCGGCGAGCGGGTGGTCGTCACCGGTGTCGGAGAACAGCGTCGCCACCACCTGGGGGTCGAGCGCCGAGCCGCCCCTGGCGACGCGCTCGGCGGCGGCCAGGAAGTCGCCGACCTCCAGCACACGGTCCTTGAGCAGGTAGCCGAAGCCGCCGAGCTTGACGAGGGCGACGGCGTGCACCGTCTCGACGTGCTGCGAGAGCACCAGAACGCCGAGCCCCGGGTGCTCCTGCTTGATCTCCCGCGCGGCGCGGGCGCCCTCGTCGGTGAAGGTGGGCGGCATCCGCACGTCGACGACGACGAGGTCGGGGCTGGTCGCTGCGACGGCGCGCATCAGGCCGTCGGCGTCACCGAGCAAGGCGACGACCTCGTGGCCGCCGTCCTCGAAGAGCCTGCCGAGTCCCGCCCGGAGCAGGACCTGGTCCTCGGCGATCACGACTCGCACGGCAGCTCCGCGGTCAGGGTCGTACCGGCGCCCGGCCGGCTGTCGATGTGGAGCACGCCGCCGAGCGCGGCGACCCGGTCGGCGAGCCCGCTCAACCCGGAGCCCTCGATCGGCGCCGCCCCGCCGATCCCGTCGTCGGCGACGGTGAGGACCATCTTCCCGCCGGCCCGGCCGGCCCGGACGGCGATGTGCGTGGCCTGCGCGTGCTTGACGGCGTTGGTGACGCCCTCACAGCCGATGAACCACGCCGCCCCCTCCAGCTCGCGGTCGAACCGCTCGGCGGGAACCCGCACCTGGACCGGCACCGGAGCACGGCGGGCGAGGTCCTCGAAGGCCGGCGCGAGGCCCGCGTCGAGCTGGCCCGGCGGCAAGCCGCGCGCCAGCTCGCGGAGCTCCTGGATCGCGACGGTGACCTCGGCGACCGCGTCGTCGAGCGTCCGGCCGGCGTCCTGGGGCGTCGCCGTGCCCAGCTCGTGCTGGGCGTGCCGGAGCGCCAGCCCGATCGAGACGAGCCGCTGCTGGGCACCGTCGTGGAGGTCGCGCTCGATCCGCCGGCGCTCCTCGTCGGCGGCGGCGGCGATCCGCGCGCGCGACGCCCCCACCTCCACGAGCTGGCGACGGAGCTCGACCCGCAGCCGGGTGATCTCGACCGCCAACCCGCCGACCTCCACCACGTCGCGGACCAGCGCGGGATCGTCGCGGCCCGCCCGGTGCAGGACGACGCCGACCGGCGCGCCCCCGCGGTCGATCGCGATCCGCTCGACCCCGTCGTCGTCCGGGATCGCGGCAGGGACCCCGTCCACGCCGACGTAGATCTCGCTCTCGGGAAGGAAGACGAGCAGCCGCAGGCCCGGATCGTCCAGCAGCTCGCGCAGCACGCCTTCCACCTGCTCGGGAGCGGTTCGGCCGGCGCGCAGCGCGTCGAGGAACTCCGTCATCCGGCGCACGGCGCGGTAGCGGGCCCGGTGGAACTGGCGATCGACGACGTCCTGCACCCGGTCGCGCAACGGACGGAACGCCACCGCCACGACCAGCGTTGCGCCCGCGGTCGCCCAGGCCGAGCCGCGGCCCAGCGTCGTGCCGAGCACCAGGGCGGTGGCCCCGTACGCCGCCGCCAGCAGCGCGGTGACCGTCACGTAGACCACGGTCCGGTCGATGAGGACGTCGATGTCGTAGAGCCGGTAGCGCAGGATCGCGACGCACATGGCGACGGGCAGCGCCATGAGCACGACGGGAGCCAGCACCAGGGCGAGCGGCGAGACGTACCAGAGGGCGAAGACGACCGGCAACAGGGCGCCGGCGACCGCGGCCACGAGCGCGAACAGCGTGAGCTGCTGGCGCTCGACGCCGCGCGACCGGCGGAACCGCTGCACCAGCGAGAGGACAGCCCCCGCGAGCGCGGCGAGGAACAGGCTCATCCCGACAGTGAGCAGGGCGTCGACCGGCAGCCCTTCGACCGTCACGGGGTTGCGTCCGGTGCTGATGTCGCGACCACGCTCCGGGCTCAGCGCCCAGCCGGGCAGCGCGAGGCAGAACCCGACCACACCGGCCCAGAGCACCCACCGCCACCGGAGCCCCGGCAGCCGTCCGTCGGGGAACAGGAGGAAGGTCAGGATCCAGCCGAACCCGCTGGGCAGCCAGCTCGACGCGGTGACCCACTCGCCGGCGACGCCCCCCGGCCAGCCCTCCACGCCCGCCCGCAGCCCCCAGCCCTGCGCGGCGTCCGCGGCCAGCGCGTTGAAGAGTCCGAAGCCGCACAGGACCCAGCCGATCGCGTTCTTCGGATGGCGCCAGGCGACCAGCGCCCCGGCGCCCACGCTGACCACCGAGAAGACCGCGTACATGAGCGTGTCGTAGACCGGCTCGAGCCCCCACGAGAGGGCGACGGCCGCGGCCTCGACCAGCACCGTCAGCCCGAACAGCGAGCCCGGCAGCAGCCCTGCACGACGAAGGCTCCGCACCGGCCCAGTCTGGGGCGTCCGGCGCGCGAAGGCGACAGTGCCAGTACTGACGTCGGTCGAGCACTGGCGCCGATGACGCCCCGGCCGCGCCGCTCCTAGCGTCGAGGAGCCCATTCACCTCGAAGGAAGCAGGAGCACCATGACCACGTCAGACACCCGGTCGATCCGCCGCGCGGGCATCGCCGGCATCGTCGGAGGAGCGCTCACGGCGCTCTCCGGTGCGGCCGTCGCCACCTACGTCGTCCCGGCCACCGACGTTCCCGACACGATGTGGAGCTACCCCTGGTCGAGCGGCGCGCTCGTCCCCGTGTCGATCGCGTACGCCGTCCTCCGCGGGCTCGTGATCGTCGGGCTGCTCGGGTTCGCCCGCAGTGGCGTCGCGGGCGACGGTCGTGCCGCTCGGCTGGGCCCGATGATCGCGGTGGCCGGGACGGCAATCCTTCTCCTCGCCGAGCTGCTGTCCATCCTGATCGCCGACCAGCGCATGGACGACACCGGCCCGATGCTCGTGGGCGCCTGCTTCGGTGTCGGCACGATCGTCTCGGCCGTCGGGTTCCTCGTCGCCGGCGGCGCCACCGTGGCGGCCCGGCGCTGGGACGGGTGGCGCCGCTTCACCCCGCTGGCCACGGGGATCTGGCTGGTGGCCATGATCGTCCTGGTCAACACGGCGGCCCTCGCCGCGTCGGTGACGGTCTACGGCGGCCTGCTCGTCGCGCTGGGTGTCGCGCTGGCCACCCAGCCGGCACCGCGCGCCGTGCAGCCCGAGCAGGTCTGAGAGTCCATGGCCCCGGCGCGTTCCGGGGAACGCTTGTGGTCGACGTCTGGGGACACGCAGCCGCATGGAACGCGGTTCCCCGTCCCCGGACGCCGATCATGTGCGGCGGAGCTGAGCCCGGTACGCCCGCGTCCTGGTCCCTACATGCCGAACTGCGCGCCCCGCACGGCGTCGACCGCCGCAGCAGGCCCGCTCACCTCGACGTGCGCCACACCCTGCCGACCGAAGAGGTAGAGCAACAGCTCGCCCGGAGATCCGGCGACGCACGCAGCGGGTTCCCCCCGCCGTGCTCGAACGGTCTTCGCTGTCCCCGCCCACCGCAGCTCGAGACCGGCGCCGCGCAGTCGCCGAGCGAGGAACCAGGGCGCTCGACCGACGTTGCGCCACAGGGCCTCGTCCATCGCCTGCTCGTTCGTCCGAGGACCGCGGCCGTCGGCTCGGCGGACGTCCTCGTGGTGGACGAAGAACTCGTTGAGTTTCGGGATCCGGCGCACCCATCCGATGCGGAAGAAGCCCGGTGGCGGTCCCGATCGGATCGTCGCCACGAGCCCGGCGAAGTCCCGCAGCGCGAGCGCTTCTCGTCGTCGTTCCGCGAGACGGCCCCACGCACCGGGGAGGACGAGCCCGGGGCCGGCGAGGGGGTCGTGCTCGCGCAGGACGAGGTGTGCGGCGAGATCGCGGGTGGTCCACGGCTCCAGGAGAGTCGGCGCATCGGGGCCGAGCTCGTCGAGCAGGTCGCTCAGCTGTGCTCGTTCGACGGCGTCGAACAGCAGCTCGTCCACATGGCGAGCTCAGGTCCGCAGATCGAGAACGCCGAATCTCCGGTCGCGCCAGATCGTGCGGGAGAGTTCCTCCGGGTAGGCGACGACACCGGGTTCCGGGTCGTACACGCGGTGTGACGCTCGCGCCTGTGGAAGCGGGTCCAACCAGGGTCGCCCGTCCTGGCGAAGGCCAGGTGGTCGGCGCGGATCGCCTGCGACAGCTGTCGCGCCTCGGCGAGGGCGGTGGGGCCGGCGGTCGTGACCTCGCCGTGGACGTCGGTGGTGCCGAACAGCAGCAGGGTGTCGAGCGCGTGGGAGGCGCCGTACGGGCCGAAACCCCACCGCAGCTCGTAGAGCCACACCCGTGCCCCTCCCCGGTCGGCCGCCTCGGCGAGGTGCAGTGCGGGCATGCGGAACAGCCAGTCCGACAGCACGGTCGCACGCAACGCGTTGCCGAAGGTCGCCGGAAACGCGTTCCGGTAGCGGCGGGCACCCGGAGTCGGACTGAGCTGCTCGATCAGCGGGTCGACGGCGGCGTCATCGATGTCGGGCAGGTGCGCAGCGAGCAGGCTGTACTCGTCGCGGCTGTGCCCGATGAGGAGCTCGACGTCATGGGCGGCGCCTGCGGCGAGCGCTGCCCACGGCGCCCCGGGCAGGACATCCCCGTCGACCACGGGCGAGAACGGCGTGGATGAGTAGGCCACCGAACCCCAGCGGTCGACGCGCTGCAGCAGCCGGCCCTTCACGGTCTGGGCTGCCGCCACGAGGTCGTCGGGTGCGATGTCGACGAGGTCGCCGATGCTGGGGGATCGGCCGATCTCGCCGCAGATCTCGGCGGCGATGTCGGCGGCGAGGGCCGGGGCGAAGTAGGCCTCCGGGATGCTCTGCAGGATCGCTCGACGGAACGCGCCTGCCGCCGCCGGCATGACCAGGAGCCCGGTGAGAGCCTGACGGCCGCATGCCGAGGCGACGATGAGTCGGGCAGCGGCGGGAGGGCCAGCGGGGCGCGGCCTGGTCGTCCACATGACCCGGACGGTGGCCACCGTCCTGGTCATCTGTGCCGGACGGCGTGCGCGGTCGCTACCTTGTCGCTCCGCTCGCGGGCGGTCGGATGCCCGAGGGCCGCCAGCCATGTGCCGGCGAGGGGAAGCTGAGGCTCGCTGTCAATGAGAGCCCGTGAGCGCTCGGCGATGCGAACTGGTGCTACGGGCCTATTACGTATTACTCCACACTCGGTAGATTGCTCTATGTGACCGATCGGCGACAGCGGACTGTGAGGTCGCGGTGCCATCGGGTCTCGTCCGGAGGTTGGGAGAAAGCTGCGGGGTCCGGCCGTCGGTTCGTCGGGCCGAGTCGTGCGAAGAGGTCGGCGGCTTCGGCGGTCAGGTGACCGTCTTCGGCGAGAGCCCAGAGGTCCCACAGATCTCGCGGTGTGGCTCGGTCGTGCCATGCGGCGGTCTTGGCCGCGACGAACCCGGCCGGCGTCAGCACTGTCAGGGTGGCCGGCGGGGCGTCGGAGTAGCGCTGGGTGAGAGCGACCTTCTCAGTGGGCCACCGCGGATATCCGGCTGCGTTGAGGAGTTGGAGGCGCACTGCGAGGCCGTCCGCGTCGCGGAGGATCGCGGCGTCGCTGTCGCGCCCCTCGGTGAGGGATGGTGACCAGCTCAAAGCCGGGAACTCGCGCCTCAGGGCGCGCGGGATCGCGGTCGTGAGGTGTTCGGCGACCTTGCCTCGTGAGCCGACAGCGATGAGGTCTACATCTTCCGAGAGGCGACCATCGATCAGGATGCTCCGCGCGAGCGCTGTGCCGCCGAAGAACAGAACGGCGTCGGGTGCCTCGGTGCTGATGGCGGCGAGGACATGGGAGATCAGGTGGTCGCGAAGGACCTGGGCTCCGGCGACCCGAACTGCTCGGCGACCCGGTCCTGTTCGTCGGGATCGAGCACGTCAGGCCGCGTCGTAGCGGTCGAGCACCTCGGCGAGCGCTCGTCGGCGCCGTTGAGCCATGGCCAGCTGACGTAGCAGATCGAGATCTGCGCGAGGGATCAGTGATGCGATCGCCGCACGTGCTGCGTCGGGGACTCCGCCGAGGTTGGGCCGCGCGATGAGGTCGAGCAATGTCTGTTCGATCGTGGTGACCCACCCTTGGCCGAGTTCCGAGCGGTGCCGCTGGAGATCGAGGGGGGAAAGGTCTCGGCGCACGAAGTGGATCTCAGCGTTCCGGTCGGTGAGCTGCAGTGTCCGACGATGGTGTTCAGTCGCGACGACTGCCACGCCGATCGCTCTGGGGATGGCTGTGTGGATCCGCGCGGCGCTGATCCCCATGAGCGCTGCTCGGCCGGCGTGACCGCCGGTCTCGGCGATGGCCAGAGCGGTCGCTTCCAGGGGTGGTAACCAGGTGCGTCCGATGGCAGTGTCCGGAACCGCCGCGAACAGGCCGGGTGCGAGTCGGTGCAGCGCTCCGCCTCGCTCCAGCCGAGCGAACTCGGCTCGGGGGTTCGTGTATACGTCCGCGGCGTCCGCGGGACGCAGGACCCTGCCGCGTCTCAGCACCGTCGGCGGGACGCGTGCCGGCGTTCGGATAGTGGTCATTGGCACCTCCGTAGCTCCTGACACTACGCTTGTGACACGGAAGCATAGGCTGACTGGACAACAGGTCCACCCACAGTCGCGGCCGGGACAGGAACGCGCCCACCCGTCTTCGGCGCTTCGTTGGCGGCGGCCTTGACCCGTGCACGGGCCTGGTCCGTAGGTAGTTCGCGAGGCGGTCGGGTTCGCGACGGCCGGGTCTAGATGAGTGATTCCGTGAAGTTGGTGTTCAGTGGTCGTAGGCGACCAGTGATCGTTTTGCGGTGACGTCGAGTGCCCAGTTGCGCCAGATGCCTGTGGCCAGGGCGAGGAGGCGTTGGGCGATACGGGTGAACACCCCGGCTCGCATCACCGGGGGAAGCTAGGTACTAGAAGCTCCAGCCCTGGTCGCGGATGAAGCCCACGAGGTCGACGCATCGCACTCCCATAGCCCCGCAAACGTCTGGGATGCGTGGCTTCTCCAGGTTGTTGGTCCGAGTCTCTTGTGTGACCACGATGCTGCTACGTGCGCGAGCGAGCCCGATCACGAACGAGTCAGCGAGGTTGCGCTGTCCCCCCTTGCCGACGAGCTTGGGGTGCTCGGCCAACACCTCTCGGGTTGCCACCTGAATGTCCTGGTCGAGAGGCAGGAACAGGTCGACCTGATTCGTTGCCCAGTCCTTCGTTGTGTCGTCCTTGCGGCCCAGCTCGTCGCGCACCACGTCGATTGCCCTGATCGCTCCGGCCGCGATCATGCCCTCGATCTTGGTCCAGAGCGTCGGGAACAGGTCGGGCGGCAACAGGTCACGGCGACCATTGATCATCACGCTCGTGTCGAACGAGTACAACAAGTCGGTCACGCGGACTCCGCGAGTGCGGCCATCTCCGCGAGGCGGTCGATCTGATCGACCTTCACGCTGAGGAACGACGCCGCCGTGTAGCTGTCGATGACCCGTCGGCGGTGCGCGTCAGCGATGCGACGGACGAAACCTTTGCCCAGATCGCGAGCCTTATTGGTGTACCAGTTGCCGCCCCCGGACGGCGCCTGGTCCTCCTCGCTCTGGTAGGCGGTAAGGAACTGCGCGCGGTGAGTCTGGTAGAACTCACGATCGATCCGTCCGAGTGTCAGCAGCCGACGCGCGAATGCCTCGGCACTGACACCGAACGGCGCTGCGGCGTCGCGAAGCGCGGCGTAGTCCCACGAGTCGCGCAGCGCCCGCCGCCCGTCTACCTCCGGGCTCTTGAGCACGAGATCCCCCGGCATGAGGATCGCCGCGGCGACCGCGTTGCAGCGCGCTTCCAGAACGCTGTTCGGGTCCGTCGCGCTCGCGTCGGTGATCGTGTCGCACAGCCCGCTGGTGTGCAGCAACAGATGGACGTACTCGTGCAGCAGGGAGAACAACCGGCCACGGGCAGCGTCACTCCCGTTAACCATGATCACCGGCAGTTCCTCGTAGTACAGAGAGAACGCCCGCATCTCGCTGGTCTCAACCCGGCCGCCCGACGTAGCCATGACCAGAACGCCCGCTTCCTCTAGGGCAGCGGTCCAGCTGTTCAGATGCTCGTACTTCGTGCCGGTCGCCTTCGGCAACGGCAGCGGCGTCTGTCCGAGCAGCAGCGCCCGTGCGGCCGGGGCGAGTTGCTCGTCGGCGGCAGGCAACGGTTCGACACGCCACGTCGTTGGCGGCGGAGCCTCCTCGATCTCCGCCAGCTCCAGAGCGGACTCCCGCTGGGCGATCGCGCGCCGGTACTCGCCGTGCAGCTCCGGCGTCCAGTCTCCAGCCCCAGCACCGACGTGCCGCCGGAAGTCGCGCAACGTGTCGAAGTCCTCAGGCGGTTCGGAGAGGAAGAGAACCGCGAGCGGGCGCTTGTATACCTCGGCGGCCTTGCGGAGCTGCTGGATCGAGGGCGACGCCTCGCCCCGCTCCCATTGCTCCACCCGGTCGTCGGCAATGCCGATCTTCCGCGCGGCAGCAACCGGAATAAGGCCAACGCTCTCACGCGCCCAGCGCAGCACCGACGGCTCGACGAGCGCCGGTATCGACTTTGCCACGCCTGCATCCTCCCCGAGCCACGGGCCGCCGACGAGTTCAGCAGGCCAACAACTCGTTTCTACCCCAGACCTCCGTCAATCCCAGCGGACATTGCGCATCGCAGCACGATCGTCACCCCCGCCTGACCACGGTCGTTTCAAGATCGACCCGAGCGGTGAGCAGGCGCTGAGCGCACCGGTGGTGATCACTGGCGGACGGCTCGGTGATCTTCGGCGTGCCGTGGCGGGATGGGCGACGGAGCTCCGGGTCGCTGCGAGAGCGAAAGCCGGGGGTGTGGGAGTTGCGGGTCGCGCTCGGCCCAGATGTCGTGTCCGGCCGGAGCCTGGTGCGGTCGGTGACGGTGCACGGCGACCGGGACGACGCCCAGGCCGCTCTCGCGCGGTGGGCTGCACAGGCCGACGCGGTTCGGGCCGGTCGGCGTGCGGCACCGGGCATCGCGGTGGCCGATCTTCTGGACCGGTGGGTGGCGGCCTCGCACGGCTGGCGGCTCGCCACCGTGGTCGGGTACCTCTCGGTGGTCCGGGCGCTGCGGACGGACGCGATCGGTTCGCGCCGGGCTTCTCAGGTGGCCCCTCCGGTCCTGCGTGCGGCCGCGCTTGGGTGGGACGCGGCGGGAGTGAGCCCCGCGACCATCGCGTCCCGGGTGCGGTCTCCGGTCGGCGTTCAGCTGGGCCTACCGCGAAGGCATCCTGGACGCCCCACCGTTACGGGGTATGCGGGGACCGTCGGCAGGTGCGACCCGTCTGCACGCTCCGGTCGAGGCGGTCCGCCGAATCCTGCAGGTCGCTGCCACAGAGCTCGACGAGGTGCGACGCCGGTCGGCGGATCTGCGGTGGAGGTCCATTGCCGAGTACAGGTCCTGCTCCTGGTGAGACTCGCCGCGGACACCGGCGCTCGGCGCGGCGAGCTGGCCGCCCTGCGCGTTGACGACCTCAACGGTGATGTTCTGACCATCAGCGAGAGACGTCGAGCGCGGTGGTCGGGCCGGACGTCACTTTGCACCGGCGCCGCCACACCGTTGCCATGGTGCTGGTCGGGCAGGGCGACATCCTGCAGGCGCAGCATCGTCTCGGCCATCGTGACGCCGCGACCACACTTCGGATCTACAGCCACGCGATGCCGCTGACGGACTCCGCGGCGGCCGCGACACTCGACGGCCTGTTCCAGTGAGCTCAAGGGCAGCAGGGTGAAGGCGTCGACGTGCTGTGGCTGAACCGCCCTGAAGTGGCGGTGGTCGAGCGTGGCGATCTCGGCGATGTGCAGGCGCTCGGCGACGGCAATCACGGCGGCGTCGGTGGTGCCGAGGGGAAAGTCGCCGTAGATGTCGACGAGATCGGCGGCGCGGGCGTAGTCGTCGAGAGTCTGGTCGACGACGGTGAGCGTTCCAGCGACGATGGACCGCAGGAATGCCGATTCGACGCGCGGTCCACCGGTACGACCCAGCAGGTATCCGACTTCTGCGACCACCGGTGCCGGCACGAGGATCTCGCGTCGGGCGAGATGCAGCGCGGTGAACAGATCGGTGCACGCGCGGTTGTGGTCGTCGTCGCGGTCGGCGGCGGCCACGAGCGGCCCGGTGTCACAGACGATCACTCAGGAGCGTCCGAAGCCGTCGGCCAGAAGGTCGTCGTGGTTGCTGCCGAGATCGTGACGCCCGCTGGCGAATGAGGCGAACCACGCCGGTGGCCAGTCGGGCGCCTGCCGCGGTTCGTGTTGGCGGCGAACTTCGGCGAGTACGGCCGGGACGCGCTCGTCGGGGAGTTCGTCGACGAGACGCTTGAGTTCGTCGCGCTCGGCACTCATGCTTCTTATACTCGCCCTGACGTAGCGGGCGTCGCGACGACACTGCCGGCATGGGGCGGTGGGCGTTGCGCACTCGGCTTGTCGCATGCGTTCGGCATCGAATGGTCCGAGGCGCGGTATTCATCGCACGAACGCCCGTCCGAGCAGCGCCGCGAGCACGACGGCACCGGCCACCAGCGCCGCGAGCGACACCATCCCGCCGACCGCGATCGCCGATGCCCCGCAGGCGACCACGACTGCTCCGCGCATGATCGGGCTTGCCGCCACGAACCCGCTGGTCAGCATGGCGGTCGCCAGCAGCATCCCGAGCCCGCCTGCGGCCAGCCACAGGACGAACTCGTGATGGCCGCCGAGTGTGACCACGGATGTCAGCCTGGAGGTGTTGTCGAACCACTCGCCCGCTGCCAGCATCCAGGAGATCGTCATCACGTCGAGGACCGCAAGCGCCGACAGAGCCCGGCGCCCGGCGTTGGAGATCGGTGCCGGTCGGGACAGCATGACACGCAACATCGGACCTACCACCGCCACGCGGCAAGGGGGTACCAAAGGCATGTCTGGCCGTGCGTGAACTCGGACGTGCCGACAACACCGAACACAATCGGGTCGAGCAGTACGTCCGCCGCCGCAGCGACGATCCGCTCGCTCTGGCGCAGCACCCGCTCGACGGCGCGGACCGCGCGCGCCGTCTGGGCCGGCGGCGGCAGTGGCCCGGCCACCGTCCGCGCGACCTCGTCGGTGCAGAGGCGGGGTCCGTGCTCGAGGACCGGCAGGAGGGTGGCCACGGGCCCGTCGGGATCGAGCTGGTGTGCGATCGCGAGTCGCGGGAAGTCCACGCCTCGGTTGACGAGATTCGCCAACCGCTTGCGGGCGAGTCGTGGCAACACAGTGCGCCCGTCGCGGGCCATCGGGTCCCGTTCCACGGGAGTCAGGACCCAGATGTCGCCATGGTCTGGCACAAGCAGTGGTTCCTCGCTCCACGGTCCGATGAGCGGCGCGGGCAGGTCGGGGTGCCTCCAGCGGAGACATGCATCAACGGTGGCAAGCTCGGGACGGGTCTGTGCCGCCAGGACGGGGGGCGCGTTGAGGGTCAGCACTGCGGTACTCCTTCGGGTCGGTCAGATTCGGTCGATCACCGCGACCAGCACGCCGCCGGCGATGGCGAGGCCGGTGACGACGAGCGCGAGCAGGGCAGCGATACCGGCAACCGCGACCACCCCGCAGGCCGCGCCTGTCACGGCGATCGAGAGCGGCACCGGAGCGATGTTCGTCAGGCCGTGAGACAGCACGCTCACGGTCGTGATGGTCACCACGCAGACAGCGGCGAGGACCAGGAGGAAACCCGGCCGATCCCACGTAGCGACCGCGCACGACAGTCCTGAACACTGGGCATGGCCGAACACGACGGCAGCCAGCCAAGCCCCGAATCCGGTGTTGGCGGCGAGCACAGCCCAGAACCAGGCCGTCACCGCATCGGGCATCTCGACCGCTTCGCCGCCCCACGGGCGGGTGCCGGTGGCCACGAACTGCGCCAGCGCCGCATCACTCATCGGGATGCGGGTGATAGGGGGCAGGACGTGGCTGATCGGGAGGTCGTCGGGCAGGGGCCCCATGTCGCACTCCTTGCCCGCGCCCGTGGTGGGCGCGTGTGCAGAGCGAAGCCCGACTCAGCCGGTCCTGGCGAAGTTCCCGCACCAGATCGTCAACTTCTCGACTGCCCGCGATCTGCCGACTACGATCTGCGGCCTGAGTTCAGTCGAGGTCCTCGCGGGCAGACCACAGTTCGGCGACAAGCAGGTGTCCCGGCCCAGATGTCGATCCCAGCGCCCCCGCAGCCGCGCCCGGTTCCGCGCTCGCAGCACGCAGGCGCCCAGCCGTCGCTGTGTCGTCGTGCCCGATCATCCCGCTGAGAGCATCGGCCGTCGGGCCCCCGCGGAATGCTGCGACGGCGCGTCCGCCCGCAGCGCGCTCGACTCGCTCGGCTAGCGCCCGCACGCCGCTGGTCATCCCGCCGCCGACCGCGCAAAGTTCGGCCGCAGCCACGAGCCGCCGCCACTCGCCGAGGAACACCGTCGCTCGGCGGGCTTCGCATAGTCCGGTGTCGGAGTCAGCGGGCGCGGGCGGAACGGAGCTGCGTGTGTCGTAAACGTCGGCCCGCAGGTTCTGGAGGTCCAGGCCACGCGACGGGACGATGCACTGGAAGCGGCGGCCTGCCGAGCGTGTCGCGGCAATCGTGAGGAGCCCGTACCGCAGCGGATCCGAGGTGTGCCGGTCGATGAGCCGTACCTGCAACCTCCTGGTCGTGTCCTCGTCGAGACCGGCACCGAACGCCGGGACCTCGATCCGAACCTCGTCGCCGTCGGCAGTGGGCATCAGGTGCACCTCACCGGCCGCGGGATCGGCCGACAAGGCAAGCAGGCGTGCCGGGATCTGGCGCGGATCGATCAGGCTCGAGACGCCTGCGCCACGCCGGCGGTCGCGCCGCCCTTTCCGCCTGCGAGGTACTGAGACCGCCCCGTCTCCGGGCTGATCGCGGTCCCGCATCGACCTCCACAGGGCGGGGACGGCCGCGAGATCGCGGTCCGGGCCGGACACGGACGCGGCGAGCTGACCGTAACCGTCGACAAGCTGGTCGAGCGCGGACAGGAGACGCCTCGGAACCGGCACCCCCGCCCGGCCGAGCCGGCGGAGGTGCGCCACCAGCCCGGCGGCGGCGCGGCGCGCGATCCGCAGCGCGTCGCCCACGACGAGCTGTCTGGACACACTCCCCGCGGGCAATGTCGCCGCGGCCAGCAGGCGCGACACCCCGCGCTCTGCCTCAACGACGGCCTGTTCAAGAGGTACGTGAACCCAGCGGTCGACAGTGTCGACCATGGCGACCCGCATCCATGGTCCTGCGGCCGATGTATCCACGTCCAGCGCGGCGCCGCGCTGACCCGCGCGCAACTCCTCCACCGCCCGCGGCCCGATCAGTGCGGCCAGCAGGGGCGTCGACACGTCGTCGACCGACTCGACGGATATGCTCAACCAAAGGTTGGGCGCGAGCACGTCAACACCGATTCGGACCCCGGCCCCGAGATGGGTCTCGTGCACCAACTGGCTGCGCGGACGGTCGGCGACGATCGTCAACCCGTCGCGATCGCCAAAGGGATCACGGACGACGACCGACATCCGCATGCCCCCGGTCCCTCGATCGCCAGCCACGCCTTCCAGCCATCCTGGCATGGTCGCACTCGAACGAGACCCACTACAAACCGCCATCAGAATGGTGCGAGGTCAGCCGTACTCGCCGGTCGTCGCGACGCTGGCAGGCGCGCCTGTACGCTTCGAGCCGGCCGCACCGGACGGGGACGTCGGGAGGCAGCGCGCCCGGGCCGCGCGTCGGCACGAGCTCCCCGCGCGCGAGCCGCACGTAGGCGCCCGCCTTCAGGTGCGCCGCTCCCCGAGCCCCGCGCCAGATCGCGGTTCCGATGTCGGGCGCCGCCGGATCGGAGAGCCTGCGCAGGTTGGTCGCCCGGCGGACCATGGTCGTGCAGCGTGCCTCAGTGTCGATGCCCGCGAAGGCTGAGCCCGTGCCGGGCAGGAAGGGATCGCACTCGACCCAACGGAGGTACTCGCCGCACGCGATCTCGAGCAACTCCCGCTGCGACAACCGTCCGGCATGTACTGCTGCCTCGTGCTCCGCGAGCCCGGCCTGCTCACGAACGATCACCCGTACGGTGCGCCAGATCAGCCACTCGATACGGGTTGGATCGCAGCCGGGTGGCGGTGTGAGGTTCGCGAGCCAACGGGCACCAGAGGACCGGCGCTCGCGCCGCCTGTACCGGTCGGGAAGACCCCCGGCGGCCTCGTGGAGGCAGTCCGCCGCCCGTTCGACGTCGGCGCGCGCCTGCCAGCGCATGCTCGCCACCAGGGCGAGGTCAATGGAAGCGAGCGGCCAGTAGTTGGGGTCGCCCGACAGGGCTCGTAGCACCTCGGGAGTCACCGCCGACCAGTCGCCCACCTCGAGCGCGGTCGCCACGGTTGCTCCGACGTCGCCAGGGGAGATCACGTTGTTGCCGTTCGGACACGAACAAGCGAGGCTGCTGCGGTAGGCGTCACTAATGTCAGAACTTGGTCGTTGACGGTACGTCTCCGCCGAGTAGGGTGGCCGCCAGGCCGAGTGCCTACACTGACTGACATGTGCCTACACCGCCGACCTACGTTCGAAGTAGGGTCAATGTGACCGCTACGAACGATAGACCCAACACCGACCTACGTCTAACGAAGGTTTCACCTACGTCTGACATGACCTCTTTTGGAGATGTTCTGCGGCACTACCGCGAGCGCCGTGCACTCACGCAAGATGCTGCGGCCGGTCTCGTGGGGGTCAGTCGCGCGACCTTCACGCAGTGGGAGACGAACAAGCACCTCCCATCACTTCAGCGCGGCCACGACCTTGACCAGAAGCTCGAAGCCGGTGGCGACCTACTCCGCGGGCTGACGGAGGCCCGCGCCCGCAGTCCGCGGAGCCGAACGGTCGCGTCGCGGCCCGTGGTGGCCGAGGGTCCGACGCTGGCGCAGGTGAGGAAGCGCGCCCGGCAGGAGTTGCTCGGGCAGATGTGTTTCGAGGACGGTCAGGCCGTGGGCTGGCGGCACAACCTGGTCGAGTCGCCCGATCCGTCGTCGATCCTCCCCACGACCTTCGGCCTCGGCGCGCTCGCTCTTCTCGGCGGCCCGGACGCGCACACGCCGACGGTCGTCGATCGAATGGTGAAACTCGGTGTGCTGCCGGACGGCACGATCACCGGCTGGAAGGCCCAGGCGCAGCGTGAACCGCGCTTCGAGACGACCAGCGCGGCGATCAATTCACTGTGGATGGCCGGTGTGCCGCTCCAGGTCGACGAGATCGTCCGGGTACTGACGGCGCTCCTGGACCAGACGGCGGGCGAGCGCCCCTTCATTCTGACGCTTGCCCTCGAACCCCTCCTGCGGGCGGCGCCGGATCATCCGTTCACCGCCGAGGTCGTGAGCCTCCTGCTAGATCATCGGCGGGACTTCGGCGGCACTCTCCTCTGGCCGGAGAAGCGGGTGCGTCGGAACCAGCCGAGGGTTGAACCGTCTATCGCGCACAACGCGCGGGCGATCATTGTGCTCCGCGAGGCTCCGGCCGATCTGGTCGGCGACGCTGTCGACTCTGCGACGGACTGGCTCACCCAGCAGACGAACCTCGACGGTGTCACGGAGGTCGTTCGCCGCGCCCAGCCCGACGGCACGGTGGAGGAACTCGCCTTCCACCACTTCACCTCGGCGTTGGTCGTCCAGGCCCTCGCTGGGGCGGACAGACCCGACCACAAAGCGATCGAGCGTGCGCTGATCCACGTCTGGGAACGGTACGTGCCCGATATCGGGCTGTGGGCGTGGGGCAACGGCGATGTGCCCGTCTGGCTTCTCGTCGACGCAGTCGTTGCGCTCCAGGCTGCGGCGTTCGCTTCGGTGACCGGTCCGCCCCCGGTCTCCGGCTGACCCCCGCACGTCCGGGCCCTCCCCAGCCCGTCATCGTCATCGCCATCACCCATCCTGTGGCCGGGTCGATCCGGTCTGCTGAGGGCGCACGACGCAATAACGTAGGTTTTCGGCCCCGGAGTGGCTACCGACTGTGCTGTGAGCAGCGGTGGGCAGGTCAAGGAGGCGGTGGCGCGCCGGTACGCGGTGCTGCGTCCGTATCTAGACGAGCGGCAGCGCCGCCTGGTGCTGGCGGCTGAGGCCGCTGAGCTGGGTCGGGGTGGGATCACCGTGGTGGCCCAGGCGACCGGGGTGCACCCGGACACGGTCGCGAAAGGGGTACGCGAACTCGACGGTGGCGTGGAGCCTGCGGGGCGAGTGCGGGCACCCGGTGGTGGCCGCAAGCCGGCCACCGAACTCGACCCCGGACTGGAGCCGGCGCTGCGGGCGCTGGTCGACCCGGAGACCCGCGGGGACCCGGAGTCACCGCTGGTGCGGACGACCAAGTCGACCAAGAATCTGGCCGCCGCGCTGGCCCGCGACGGTCATGTGATCAGCGACCAGACGGTGGCGCGGTTGCTGCGCGCGCAGGGGTTCAGCCTGCAGGCCAACGCCAAGGTCACCGAGGGCCGCCAGCACGTCGACCGGGACGCCCTGCGCCGGTGCCTCGGAGAGCACGAGCGCACCGCCCCCTGTCGCCGGGCCGGGGCGGGGCGGGGCGCTCGCGTGCGGGGCGGCCCTACCGGGTGTCGCGGTGTACCGCACACGGCGGGGATCACCCGGCGGCGGCCCGGTGAGGGGTCTCTGCCGCGGCCGAGGCGACGAGGTAGACGCCGCACGGCCACTTCTCGCCTGGCGTGCCCGTACCGGGCGTGGTGCAGTCGTAGCACCGCCCGTTCGGGTCCGGCCGATGCTTCGCTATGAGCCGCTGGACGACTTCGGGCCAGCACGCCAGGATCGCGGCGAACTCGCTCTGCACCCGCGCCCCGGCCGTCGGCGGCTTCACCGGGCCCGGCCGGGGAGCGCACGGGCAGGTCTCACGGAGCGTCGCAACACAATCACGGCCGGGCACATGTATCTGAGCGTGGCTGCCCGTGGCAGGACCAACCACGGCGAGCACCCGGCGTTTCTCGGCGGTGCCCGGCCCACCTAGGCGGATTGCGCCGGGTATCCTGACGGGCATGACGCTTGGTGAGAACCTGGCCCGTATCCGTACCGCACGGGGCATGACCCAGGAGGGGCTCGCGCAGGCCGCTGGCGTGTCGGTCGACGCCATCTCCCGGCTGGAACGGGGTACCCACCACATGGCCCGCCGATCCACGCTCGCCGCGCTCTCCACCGCGCTCGGCGTCGACCCGGGGCGGCTCCTCGGCATCGAACCACCCGAGCGCGAGAGCAACGGCGCTGTGCAACTCCGCCGGGCCGTGCACGCGCTCGACCTGCCCGAGCGGCCCGAACCGGTGGAGGTGCTCCCGCTCGCCGAGCTCCACACCGCCGCCTCGGGTGCATGGCGGGACTACCTGGCCGGAGAGCACGCCGCCCTACTCGCCGGGCTGCCAGCTCTGATGACCGATACCCGCCGAGCCGTGCACGCGCTCCACGACGACCACCGGGCCGAGGCGGCCGGACTCCTCGCCACCTCCTACCGGCTCGCCGCCGGGCTGGCAGGCCGCATCGGCCTGACCGATCTGGCAGCACACGCCGCGCACCGAGCGCTGGACGCGGCTCGCCACACCTCCCGGCCCGAGCTGGACGAGGCCGCCGCGCTGCGGTACCTGGCATGGGTCCTCGTCCGGCAGGGCGATCTGGCGGCCGCCGAGCAGCTCGCCGTGCGCGCCGCCGAGCGCCTCGACGGCGGGCTCATGGCCGCGCCCGATCCCGACCGGGTGGGGGTGTTCGGCAGCCTGCTGTTCAACGCCGCCGCCGCCGCCGCCCGGGGAGGCAACGGCGCCCGCGCCGATGATCTGCTGACGGTTGCCCGCGCAGCGGCAGTCCGCTCCGGCGAGGACCGCACCTCCGAGGCGGGAGTGTTCGGCCCCCGCGTCGCGGCCATGCAGGCCGTCGACCAAGCCGTGAGGCTCGGCGAGCCCGACCGCGCCCTGCGCCTCGCCGGGCAGGTGCCCGAGGCGTCCGGGCTGGTGCCCGCCTTCTGGGAGGCAGGCCACCGCATCCACCTGGCCGCCGCCTGCACCGACCTCACCCAGTGGACCGATGTACTCGACCACCTCGAAGCAGCCGCCCGGATGGCGCCCGAGTGGGCGCGCGTGCAGCCCCTCGGCCGCACGGTCGCCGGACAGCTCATCGAGCATCGCGGCCGCCGCTCCGACCGGCTCAGCCACGTCGCCGCCTACTACGAGACAGCCGTGTAACGCGCGGCGTTCCAGCCGGGTCCCGTGCCTCGGTAAGCGCCTGTAGATCGCGGGTCCATGGCGGTTGCAAGTGTGCGATGGCCCCGGGTCAACCGGGCCGGTCGAGAAGATCAGCACGTCGCAGGCGGCGCTGCTGTGGCGCCACGGACCACGCGTTGCTGACGGCAACGAGTTTCGCGCGTTCGACCTGCTGCCGGGTTGATCGTCAGGCCGGGGCGATGGGTCGCCCGAACCCGACCGCGTTGAGCACCGGCCCGGGCACCGTCGCGCGCATCTGCGAATCGGGCTGCACGCCCAATGCGTCGTTGACGGTGGAGAAGGCCAGCCGCAGCGCCACGAACACCGTGACGGCGAGGATCTCCGGGTCGGTGAGCCCAGCGTCGCGCAGAGCCTGCACGTCGCCCGCGGTCGTGTCGTTCGGGTCGCGCGCCACTCCGCGGGCCCAGGTCGCCAGCGTGCGCTCGCGCTCGCGAGCCCGGTGTCGGTGCCGTGCACCACGGCAACCGCCGTGTCCGGGTCTGCGGCGCCGGCTAGCCGCGCACCCCAGGCCAGCGCGCAGTACGAGTCGCCGTGGGCGGAGGCGCAGGCCGTGACGAGGACGCCGCGGGTGCGCAGGTCGAGCGGGCCCGCCGCCTCGGTGAGCAGCGCGAAGAGCCCGCCTTGAGCTCGGGGCGGTGAGCCCAGGCCCGCGTCAGGTTCATCACGTGCCCGTGCTCGGCCTCGTCGGCCGCGTAGCGGCGCTGCCTGTCCGCGGTGTCCACCGGCTCTCGCAGCAACGTCATCGCCGGTGCTCGCTCGGCTGGCGTGGTGTTACCCCGGTTACGAGGGGGACGCCCCGG
>Ga0209591_10002146_pt1 | contig 23925 bp, 16 predicted proteins | sample MAT01_FD_187207 | JGI IMG/M metagenome (GOLD analysis project Ga0209591, IMG submission 187207) | Freshwater microbial communities from Lake Fryxell liftoff mats and glacier meltwater in Antarctica - MAT-01 (SPAdes) (version 2) | ecosystem: Environmental > Aquatic > Freshwater > Ice > Liftoff... | reverse complement strand
CACGGGCGAGAGGCCCTGGTAATGAATGCTGATGAAGTCGAGCGCCTTCAGGTAGCGGTTGTCGCAATCCGGGAAATACTTGTCGAACGTGTTGGCGGACGAATCGCAGCCGCCCAGCATCACCTGCACGCCGCCTTCCTTGCGCGCCTCCTCGACCGCCTCAATCATCACGTCCGAGATTTCACGGAAGCGCAGCATGTCCGCCCCCCAGCAGGCGATGGAGATGCCTTCCCACGGTTCGTTCCAGAGCTTGATGGCGTTGACCGGGCCTTTCGGCCAGCCGAACTCCAGCGCCACCCGCTTCACCCACGCCTTGAAGTCCGCGTCATATTGCGGCAGCCAGGCGATGTCGCCGATGTAAGTGCCCCTGTTGAACTGCACGCCATTCGTCTCCTGCAACAGACTGCGCGGCCGGCCGAGCGGCTGGAACTTTCCTTCCATCGGCGTCTCGTGCCCGAACTCGACGATGACCGGCAGTCCGGCCGCCTTGAACTCGCGCAGTTTCTTTACCGACTGCTGGTAGTACGATTCGTAGTCCGGGTCGGTGGGGGACCGAAACGCGAAGCCCAGCCTATTCGGGGCCGCGCCGAGTCGCTGGAGCGCCGGCACGTTGAGGATGTCCATGCAGAGGCGATAACTCGACCCGAGTGGGGGATTCTTCAGGGTGCGCGCCAGGCTTGCGACGAACAACCGCTCGTGCCCCGGCAATTCGAGAATCAGCGCATAGGCCCCGAAGCGCTCCGGGATGGCCGGACGCAACGTCACGTCCTGAAAACCCTTGGCCGGAATATCCACGCTGATCGGAACTGAGCCCGCCGGGCCGAGTTTCCGCATCCCCACGTTAAACATGTCCTCCGGCGACGTGGTGAGGCCGTAGGGGATGACGTCCACCTTGCCCGCCGCCCGGATCGGCTGGTCCGTGAGATTCACCAACTGCGCCGTCACGGTGACATCCTCACCCGGCCACGACATGTTGGCCGGCGCGCTCCCGGCAACCTGCCGCACGCGCAAAGAATCCGTCTGCGACCGGTCCGGCACGCCGGAAAGGTCATCCACAAAGAAGAAGGTCTCCTTCAGGCCAACCCGCTTCGCGCTCACGCCCCAGACGGCCGAAACCCCGGCGGGTTTGGCTTCATCGCCCTGCGCCGCCATGGGGGGATGGCCGGCGAACATGAGGACAGTGAGCCCGCACAGGCTGTTTCCGCCAGCCCGCCGCGTGGTCTTTAGCAATGTGGTAACACGGTCCGATACGAGTTTAGTCATCATGGTTTCCAGCGAAATTCAGTCGAGTTCTGGGAGAGGCGACAAATTGATTCATGCAGAAGCAGACACGCCATCGCAGCCAAACTCAACTACCCGAACGGGCACTAGGTGGTCGCGACGCCGGATTGGCATTCCGCCCCAACGACGCCAGTCTGCGCGCATGACGAAATGGTGCAGGTCGCTGGTGGTCGCGCTGCTCTTGAGTAGCGCTGGCCTGATCTCGGCTCAGACTTTCACCAACGTGGCGGACGTGCTGGGGTTGTCGCCGGAGCAGTTGGCCAAAATGCCGCCTGAAGTGGTTCTGGATGCTTGGTCTGGAAGTTCAGTCGGTCATGTCGGTTGGTGTTGGTATCGGTCAGGCGGGTGGGTTCGTGTCATCAGCACAAACATGAAGCTCGGCACTGACGTGCTCACCTACGGCGGCGCGGTGTTCCGCGCGGCGTGGTTCTACGACCTTGGCAACAACACGGTCTATTGTTGGGAAAACGGCAAGACGTATCCGTTGAAAGCGTTTGTCACCAAGAAATGATACGTGTTGTCTGTTCCCGTCCGCGCACAGGAAGGAAGCCGAAAGGCTTCCTTCTTTTTCTTTGTGAGGGGTCAGAAAGGGGGCAGTTCTAACAATTGACAATGAGGATCACGACCAACAGTCCACGGTTCAAAGCACAGGATTGTCGATTGTAAGAACTGACCCCTTTCATGACCCCTTTCGGTCGCGCGGGCGTAAGCGCGGTTGTCCTTTTGCAGCGCGGCCCACTCGCCGCCGGCCACTTCGATCTGGAAGGTGAGGATGAGGGCGTTGGTGGCAAAGAGCGTGGTGGTGGGATCAAACTTCTTTTCCTTGGCCGGCTTGCCGGGCTTGGGCGAGGCCGCCTCCAGCGCGCTCACACTGAGCGCGAGCGCGAGCCAGGAGAAAAAAATGCTCCGGAGGGAAATCATTTCAGTTTCACCAGTCGCAACGAATCCAAGTCGAACCACACCTCACCCTTGGCCGCGCGCAGTTCGCAAAATAGTTGGATTTCATCCTCCTCGAACGGCACCTGAAACTCGTAAGTGAGCGGCTGCCACGAAGAATCACCTTCGAGTTTGTTGCTGCGCGGCTGGCGGGGTTTGGCATCGCGAATGCCGGCTCCCGCGCCCTTGTTGGTATTGGATAACGACTCGACGCCCGCCACCTTGGCCAGCGCCTCAAAACGATATTTGCCCTGGCCGAGCTGACCGGAAAGGGGTCAGTTCTTGTTAATGGCTAATGGCTACTCCTCGCGGGACTTCCTCCGGTATTTGGCGCGGCGCAGGCATGGTTGAGCCCCCCACCACCGCCTCATGTATCAGTATCAAGAACTGACCCCTTTGGGGGAACGCAGAGCGTCGTCGAGCAGGGACGGCGTAAGGGGGCCGGTGGTGGGAATATGGATGTTAGAGCCGACAACCTCATCGCTGCCGACGAACAGAGGATGCGCACCTGAGCCGTAGGCGGCGAAGACTACGGGTGAACCGGGCTGGCCGCCAGATTTGGGTTTGAGCGGCTCGTGCCAAACCCCGCCTCGCATGAAGTTCACGACATCGCCGGGGGCGAAGCCCGTCGCGTTGACCTTGGCGACGGTGCCCCACGCCGTTGCGGCTGTGAGGCTGTGTGGCCGTCGCGTGAGTCATCCCCTGCGGGACTGACGAAATAAGTCTGTGCCGAATGCGCGAACGCTGCGGAGGCGAGAGTCAGCGCAAAGATTGACAAGAGCAGTTTCATCACTGAACTGATACTACTGAATGATAGGAATTTGCTTTTGACGCTCCGCGCGAAGAACCGGCGCGCGGCTGAGGCGAAGCCCAGCCGCAGCACGCCCACTTTCACCGGCTCGTCAGAAGGATTCCAACGCCTCTCCGCTCTCCAACCGCTGCGACTGGTCCAGCGGGACACAGTCGCGCTCCGGTTCGTTTCGCATTCCCTCGAACTCACTTCTGAAGGAACACAAACAGTCCCTTCTTGTTTCCCACCACCACGTCGGGCTTGCGGTCGCCGTTGACATCCACGGCCACGACTTGGGTGCCGACGCCGGAATCGTCATCGATGGGCTGCGCTACATACGTGGCTTTGCCGCCAGTGCGCCGAAGTTCGAACCACATCAGGACCGCCGGGGCATTCGGCTCCTCATCCCCTTTTGGGCCGTGCGCCCAAAAACGTTTTCCGGTGACGATGTCGAGGAGACCGTCTCCGTTGATGTCCGCGAGGTCCACGGCGTGCGGCTGCGAAAAGACCACCCCCGTCTCCCCTTCGGCCGGCGTGCGGGCCATGATGACGTGGCGATTCCAGGTCGAAGCGCCCTCCGTGCGGGTCTGTTCGTGCCAGGCGAGTCCATAGCCGTGCGCGTTCAGGCTCGCAATGACGTCACTCAATCCATCCCCGTTCACGTCCACGGCAAACATCTGGGCGGCGGCCTCGCTGAATGCGTGATCGTGTTTCTTCCAGAACGCATCCTTCTTCCCGGTAGCGGGCTGCTCCCACCAGTTCACGCAAGTGATCAGGTCAATCCGACCGTCGCTATTCACATCGCCGTAACCAAGCCCGTGGGTATTCCACTTCCAACCCCGATCCTCTGTCACAGCATGGAAGGTCCACGGGCCATCCAAGTTCCGCAGATTCGGAGCGGCATATCCCAGACGCCCGCCGTTCATGCAGATCAACTCCGGCTTGCCGTCACCGGTGATTTCCACGAGCTGCGGTGATTCGTTGTCCGTGTGCTCCATCACCAGTCGCCGCGTCCAAAGCCGGTCCCGGCCTGCGGGATTTTCATACCACCAGGTTTCTTTGCCGGGGAAACCGACGACGACGTAATCGGGCCACTGGTCCCCGTTCACGTCGGTGGAGTAGCTAAGAAAATTTTCCGAGTAACCGTTCTCGCCGCTGAGAAATCCCTTGAAGCCGGCGATGTTAGTTTCCGAGCCGTTCGCGAGTTTCTTTGTGAACTTTTGCGGTGCCGGGTGAATCAGGTGGCGCACGTTGAAGTTCGGCCCCGCATACCAAAACGGTCCGCACAACACATCCATCGCTCCGTCGCGATTCACATCCGCCACACATGCGCCTTCGGCCCAAAACTCCGCGGTCAGGTGCAGCTTTTGCCATCGACCTTCGGAGGCGAGCGGTGGTGTGGACTGTGCCAGGACAGGGCAAGATGCACTGACAAGCGCTGCGGCGAAAACCGGGACAAATCGTCTTAAGTGGCTTTTGACCGTTAGCGCCATGGCGCCGCATTGCGTTTCGCGGATGTTCATTACTAAATTGATAGGAATTTGACGCTCCGCACGGAGATGGAGAATTGCTTTTCCATCAGTTTCATTGGCAAAGATTTTATGCCGGTGTTCGCCGGAGGCAAGGCCGACTTTTCAGCTTTTGTGGGCGCGCTGGCAGACGTGGCTCGGTTTTCGGGCCGAACGCCGCGACCGGGCGCGGCTGTCGCGGCAAACTGGGCTGGCGGCGGCTGCTCTGGGGCACACCCCACCGGTTCACCGCCGTTAGGTTCGGCGGAAAATGGCGTTGAGCAGTCGCTCTGTCCTCAGTCCGTCAGGACGTTTTCGTAGTCGGGCATGGGGTCCACGTCGTCGCACGGTTCGCGGGTCCATGGCCCGGGGTCCGCGTCCGGCGGGGCGCGGGCCGGGGCCTGCAATGGCGTGCCGTTCCAGAGGCCGAGATGGCGCAGGATTTTTTCCACCACGGCGCGCTGGTCATAAGCAGGCCGGAGGCGTCCCGCGTGCTCCCCGCTGCGCCTTTGACACGAATGCCCACCTCTTTCCAAACGTTGGTGCCCTCGCTCACCGTGGCCCGGACAAACTTGCGGTTATCCTGTTGCATGGCCTTCGGCTCGTCGGGGGCGAGATCAATGCGGAGGCGCAGAACATGCCGGTTGTCAAAAATCTCCGCGCCCGGTTCCGACTTGAGCTTCGACTTCCCCGTTCCATAGCTCGCCGCCCTGGTGGGTTGGCCGGCGAACATCAGGACAGCGAGCCCGCACAGGCCGTTTCCGCCAGCCCGCCGCGCGGTCTTTAGCAAGGTGGTCACACGGTCCGATACGAGTTTAGTTCTCATGGTTTCCAGCGAAATTGGTCGAGTTCTGGGAGCCGCGATAAATTGAGTCATGCCCGATCATGACGCGCCATCGCCGCCGACCTCACATACCCGTACGGGTAGTAGTTGGCCGCGACGCCGGATTGGCATTCAGGCCCAACGATGCCAGTCTGCGCGCGTGACGAAATGGTCCATGCCGCTGGCGGTCGCGCTGCTCTTGAGTAGCGCGGGCCAGGTCGCGGCCCAGACGTTCACCAATGTGGCGAACGTGCTGGCGTTGTCGCCGGAGCAGTTGGCGAAAGTGCCGTCGGTGCGGTTGCGCGGCATGATGAGGTCATCCTGACTTGAATCGTTGAGCAGGTAGCCGCTGGCCCCGGCGTCCAGTGCACGGCGAATGTCTTCCTCCGCGTCGTAGGTGGGAAAGGGGTCACCCATTAGGTGGCGGCAAGGAAGAGGCAGTGTTCATGCCGCGAAGCTGATGAAATCAGACCGGGAACGCGGGTAGTGGTACAGTTTGAAAATGCCTGTGCAATTCAACTCCGGTGAAATTCAACAACTCCGCGAATGCGCCCCTGACTCTTTTCTCATCGAAATCACGGTTGCCCGCGAACGGTTGGCGGTGCTACGATTCCGCGCATGAGCGGCAACGGTCACACTGTCTCGCTTGATTCATCTACGCTCGAAATCGTGGAGCAACTGGCGCGCTCGTGGGGCGTCACCAAGGAGGAAGCCATGAGACGCGCGGTAGCTCAAGCCGAAGCCCGTCCTGCCTCGACCACCAAGCCCGACCGCTTGCAGGCCTTCAAAGATTTGCAGCGCCGCCTTCAACTCACGCCTGAAAAGGCCGCCTCCTGGCAGGCATCCGTCCGCGAAGGCCGCCGTTGATTTGAGCCAATGGTCCACCTCGACACGAACTTCCTCATTCAATCCCTCGTGTCCGGCTCCACTGCCGAAACGAAATTGTTGGCGTGGCTGACGGCTGGGGAAGATTTCGCCGTGAGCACGGTGGCGTGGAGTGAATTCCTTTGCGGACCGCTTACTCCGCAAGACGAATTGCTCGCGCAACTTCTCTTGTCCGCGCCCGAGCCATTCCTCGCTGCGGACGCTCGCCAGGCCGCCGACTTGTTCAACGCCACTGGCCGCCGCTCGCGCAGCATGGCCGATTGCCAGATTGCCGCGGTCGCTCTGCGCTGCGGCGTGAAGCTCGCCACCGGCAACACGGCGGACTTCGCTCCCATGCAGAGTTACGGACTGCTTCTGGCCTGAGTTTTTCGCGCACGGCGTAGCGGGGATTCTTAAAAACTGAGTCAACGGCTCCCACCGCTCGAGCCTATAGTTGATCGACTGCCCCAAGCCGGAGTTCGGCTCGACTTGGCGGGTTGCTAAGCTCTGGGCTTTGCAACTCGCGGTGATCGTATCCGCATCGTCGAAACGGAGCGTCAACGCGTGCCTGTGCGACTCCTTCTTCGGATTGATCCCGAAGCCGAGACCTGGAGAACATGCCGGGCCGATGGCCCATCATGCAGAAGAGAACGGATTCAGTGAAGACTGAGCCAACGGATCGCTGAAGGTCGCCGACCCATCCGCCGGTATAGCCTGCCCGCGCCGGCGGCATCCGCATTACCGCGTGACATCCAGAGAAAAATCTACTCAAACTCCTTCGCCCTTAAATTTGCCGAATGAAAGCTCATCCATGAAACCATCAACCTATGAAAGAACCAACCGTATGAAAACAACTCGATTCAAAACTCAGATACAAAACATCGTTGGCGTGTTGGTGCTGGCGTGGGCTGGGGTGTCCGCCTGCGCGCAGGCGCCGGTCATTGCGTCCTTTGGGGGCAATGGAGAACTGGTTTGCGCGAACCTGCAGCCGGGCACGCTGGCGAGCGTGGAGTGGGCCTCGTCGGTGCTGGGGCCGTGGACGAACACCTGGGCGGGACTGAACGCGGTGACGGTGGATTCCAACGGCGGGATGCGGGTGAGCGTGCCGATGTTCTACCGGGTGCGGGGGATCCCGGTGATCCCAACGGCCGCGTCCCCGGCCGGGATGGTCCTCATTCCCGCTGGCACGTTCGTGATGGGGGACACCTTGGACGGTGACGGCGGCGCGCTGCCGCTGCACACGAACTACGTGAGCGCGTTTTACATGGACAAATACGAGGTGACGAAGGGGTTGTGGGATGAGGTTTACAGTTGGGCGCTCACGCCCCGGACGGCGGGCAGCGAGGACGGCTCGGGCAAAGCGGCCACTCATCCCGTTCACACGGTCAGTTGGTTTGACATGGTGAAGTGGTGCAATGCGCGGAGCGAGAAGGAGGGGCGGGCACCGGCGTACTACACGAGCGCGGCGCAGACCACGGTGTATCGCAGCGGGCAGGTGGGTGTGCAGAACGACTGGGTGAAATGGAACATGGGGTATCGGCTGCCGACGGAGGCGGAGTGGGAGAAGGCGGCACGGGGCGGTTTGGATGGGCGGCGGTTCCCGTGGGGCGACACGATTTCGCACGTTCAGGCGAACTACTTGGGCTATCCGGCATCCTCGGGCGGCGATGCCTACGACCTTGCTCCCTTGGGCTATCATCCGACCTACGCCACGGGCGGCACTCCCTACACGAGTCCGGCGGGTTCGTTCGCAGCCAACGGCTACGGGCTTTACGACATGACTGGGAATGTGTGGGAGTGGTGTTGGGACCGGTATGGCGTTTACGGCAGCGCTTCGCAAACCGATCCGCGTGGCCCTGCGACAGGCTCGGGCCGCGTGATCCGCGGGGGCGGTTGGGGCGACGACGGCGCGTTCTACTGCCGGTCGGCGAGCCGCCGCGACTACCCCCCGGACGGCCGGGACGACGACATTGGGTTCCGCGTGGTTCTGGCCCCAGGTCAGTAAGAGCTAAAGCAGAACAGGCAAGCGGAGTGGCCGGCAGTGGTCGAAGCGGAGCGAGGGACGAGCGGAGATTGACCGCTGCGGGCCACGGAGCGGGTCTTGAGATGAGTGTCCGAACGTAAAAAAAAGCCCCGCGCAGCGGTCGAATTTTTAAAAACCGGTCTTTGCGTGTGCAGCCCCGATGCAACTGAAACTGTTTGTGGTGCCGATCAAAAACCTCGGCGCCGCCGAAGCGGAGATGAACGCCTTTCTGCGCGGGCACCGGGCGCTGGCGGTGAAGAAGGAATTCGTGCCCGACGGGGAGAATTCCTTCTGGAGTTTCTGCGTGGGGTATCTGGACGGCGCCGCGCCGGGGGCGATGCCGACGGGCGGCCGGGTGCCCAAGGTGGACTACAAGCAGCCCCTCGCGCACCGTGGCCCGGACAAACTTGCGGTTATCCTGTTGCAAGGCCTTCAGCTCGTCGGGGGCGAGATCAATGCGGAGGGGCAGAGCATGGCGGTTGTCAAAAATCTCCGCGCCCGGTCCATAGCTCGCCGCCATGGTGGGTCGGCGGGCGAACATCAGGACAGCGAGCCAGCACAGGCTGTTTCCGGCAGCCCGCCGCGCGGTCTTTAACAATGTGGTAACAGGGTCCGATACGAGTTTATTTCTCACGGTTTCCAGCGGAACATATTCACCTTCTGCGCGCCGTCGTCTTCGGCGAAGAGGAGGTATTCGCCATCTTTGCGTTTCATGGCGTTGATGGCGTTGTTGAAGTCGAACCAGCCGCAATAGCCGGCGACTTCGGGGCCGGGCAGGAAGCGCTGCGCCATCTCGCCGGTGCGCGGATCGATGGCCCAGATGGAAATCTTCTTCACGCCCCGTTCGCTCAGGCCGCCGATGAAGAGGTATCCGCCCTTGGCATCACCCGCGTAGCTGGCGCAGAAGAAATTGTTGGCTTCGTTGCCCAAGCCTTCCGTGCCCGTTTCGTAAGGGAGATCGCGTTGCCAAAGGCGCTTGCCCAGTCCCTTGCTGGTACGCACGTCGGCAAAACCCATCAGCACCGCGCCCACGCTGCCGCCGTGGTCACTGCCGGCCTTGCGACGTTCAGGGGTGAACCCACCCACGAACAAGCGGTCGAGCACCGCGTCGTAAATCACATGACTCGCTTCGGTGAGGGGCTCTGGCGTCGGGTAAGTCTCGGTCGGTGACGGCGTGTAGATCGGAACGCCATGGGGATTCAGGCCCTGATTGCGCCAGCAGCGGATTTCTTTTCCGCCGCAGTTCCAGATGTCGCCGTTCACATCGACGGTCCAGCACACGCCAAACGGGAGCTTCGGGCCGAGTTCACCCGCGTCCTGCTGGCCGTCGCCATTCCCATCAATCCATAGGCCGCCATTGGTCACCTTGCCGCACGGGATGGCGATCTCGCTGCCTTCTTTGAAGCGGTAAAGTATCTCACCATTCCGCGCCCAGTCGTGCAGGAACAGAATGCGCTGCCCGCCGATGCGCCGCACCACCGTCGCGTTGACGCCGCCGCCGTTGCTGGTGTTCCGCTTGTCGTCGGGATAGGTGAATGGGTCGAACGTTAGCGCGCTGAACACGGCTTCCTGCCCCGGTCCTTTGCTGAAATCCATCGTGTAGCGATGGGTCTGGGTGAAGACATCCACGCCATCGGTGCCGGGATCGCCGCTGGCCGCTTCCTGAAACTCCAATCCCTGACGTTCCCACAAAATCTTCGTCCCGGTGGGATCATACTTTCGCAGCAACGTGCCGCCGACCCAGCCCGTGCGCGGCACCATCGCGAGATAGAGGCAACCCGCTTCATCGAAGGTGATGGCGCGCGGGAAGTAGAGATGGGTGGCGTCCACCTGGCCAGCGATCTTGTTTTTGTAAACCCCGCCGAGTTCGCCGAAGCGCCCGGCTGGCTTGCCTTCGCGGTCGAAGATCCACACGCACTGGCTGCGACCGACATCGCAGGCGTAGAGATGACCAGTGACGGGATTCACCGCGATCTTGTCCGGAATGACCGCTTCCGCCACGAGGGCGAACGTGATGGTCCGCTCCGGCATCGGCTTGCCATCCAAACCGTAGCAGAGCACATGGGCCGGGGGCGTGTTGTCCGCTGGGCCGGCGCTCGGACGCACTTCAAAGATCGGCCCATTCGTGCCCACGCCCGGACGGCGCACGACCCACAGGTTGCCGTCTTTGCCGAGCGCCAGCGCCCCGGGACGCGGTGTCGGGAACGCGCCGGTCTCCGCCAGCGTGGTGGCATCGAGGACGACGATTCGTTCCTTGGTGGCGTCAGCGACATACACCTTCCCATTGCGCACGCCGACGCCCGTGATGACCGTGCCGGCCAGGGCCGACTTCGACTGTGAAGCATCCGGTCCGTCTTTGCCGATGCGGTCCAGCGCGATTGGAAAGCGGTCGAGCCGATTCCCCTTCGCTGCGCCACCGCCGGTGGTTTCGAACATGTGGGTACCATCGCTTGCGATGGCCTGTCCGCCGCCGTTCGCGAGCTGATACATACAAAGAAGATTGCCATCCAGATCAAAGACCGACGAATCGAGCGCTTCATTCAGGCCGGTTACGCGCAGGAGCGGTTTGGGTCCAGGCTGGATGCACATCGCGCCGATCTGCATTTGCACATGGCCTTGGTAATACTGCGAAGCAAAAGAGTTCCCCAACCACGAGGTCACGTAAGGCAGCTTCACCGGCTGCTCGATGCTGAAGCGGTCGAGGGTCGCCTCCTCCAGTTCGTCGCTGTCGTGCTGGCTGTTGACCACGCCGACCAGCAACTCTTCCGGCAGTCCGGGACTGAAGCGCGCCCCGCCGAAGTGCATCAGATTCCACTCCTGGCCATCCGCCGAATAGTAACTGGCAATGCTATCGCGATAGCGGATGACGCGCACCCAGCACGGCAGCGGCTGGACGTGCGTGATATCAGCCGGCTGCCACGCCGCGACCCTGTCGGTCTGGCGGATGTTGACCGCTGGGCCGTTGCCGAAGCGAACCCCATTGAACGCGTTCTTCAGAAAGCGCGCCCCGAACTCCGTGCCCGTGCGCACCATCAGGCCCGCCCCGACTGATTTCGCCGACGCCGCCGTGACCCGACACGTCGCCACGAAATCGCCCTTCACGTGCGTATAACCGAAGGTGCCGCAATGTTCCGAGTTGTCACCGATGCTGCGGATGGTGAAACTCTTCGCTGCCGCATCGTAGCGCACCAAACCCGCCTTGCGCACCGGCCCGATGTCCGCTGTCTCCCAGCCTGGCGGCAGATCGACGGCCAGCGCCACCTTCGGCGCGGTATCCGCCGCGAACGCCGCAGGAATCACGGCGAGAAAAAGCAGGAGTAAACTGAAGCTCCTTGCACCACTCGCGCCCGGAGGTTGGCAAGAGCGAAAGAGCGGGGGCAAGAGTTGCATGAGCCAGTTGGGTTTCATTTTCGCGAAGTGCAAATGTGGCTTCAGAGCGGTTTTGTTGTCATGCACGATTTCTTCCGGTCGAGTTCGGGAAGGGCTTAAAATTTGCGTCATGCGGAATCAGACGCGCCATCGCCGCCGACCTCAACTACCCGAACGGGTAGTAGTTGGCCGCGACGCCGGATTGGCATTCCGCCCCAACGATGCCAGTCTGCGCGCGTGATGAAATGGTCCATGCCGCTGGCGGTCGCGCTGCTCTTGAGTAGCGCTGGCCTGATCTCGGCCCAGACGTTCACCAACGTGGCGGACGTGCTGTCGCTGTCGCCGGAGCAGTTGGCCAAAATGCCGCTCGTGCGGTTGCGCGGGGTGGTCACCTATTACAAGAGCGCGGGCTTCCACGACCTCATCGTGCAGGATGAGACGGCCGGCATCTTCATCGGCGGGAAGGCGGTGCAGGCCGCGCACGCCTGGCAGCCAGGCGATGTGGTGGAGGTGGAGGGAACGGCCATCGCGGAAAGCTTCGCGCCGCGCGTGCTGGCTGGTCGCGTCCAGCGGGTGGGGACCGGCGAACTGCCCGCGGCGGCCCCGGTCAGCTCGGACAACTTGCGCTCGGGGCAGTTCGACGGCCGCTATGTCGAGGTCCGCGGCGTGGTGCGCAGCGCGGTGCGCGATGACTCGCTTCAGCCGCCCCGGCTCATCCTGCGCGTCGCCACGGCGGCGGGACAGTTCGATGCGTGGGTGCTGCATTTTTCCGACGGCGATGCGGTGCGGCTGGTCGATGCGGCCGTCACGCTGCGCGGCGTATGTCTCGCGTGGCCCAATCAGCGGCGTCAACTCTCGAACGTGCGGCTGCTCGTGAACAGCGTGGACGATATTCAGGTGACGCGCGCTACCCCGGCGGACCCTTTCACCGCGCCGCTCGTCGCACCCGACACACTCATGCGCTATCGCCCGGAGGGACTGGACGCGCAGCGGGTCCGGCTCCGCGGTGTCGTAACATGGTGGCGCGCTGGCGAGGGACTGGTGCTGCAGGACGGCACATCCGGCGTGCGGGTGAATGTGATCTCGCCGCCGCAATGGAACCTCGGTGACGAAGTCGAAGCCGTCGGATTTCCCGGCCTCAACGGCTACACGGCGGGCCTGCAAGATGCGCTCGTGCGCGTGGTGGCGCAGCGCGGCGCGGTAGAGCCAGTGTCGCTCACAGCCCAGGAAATTCTCCAAAACAAACCCCTCGCGGACTGCGACCAACGCCTGGTGCGCGTGACCGGCCGGCTCCGCGCCGTGCAGCGCGAGGGCGATTTGACGCAACTATTTCTCCGCAGCGGCGACGTGGATTTCACCGCCGTCGCGCCGCGCGATGACGTCCGCACGTGGGAAGAAAACCTCGAACCGGGCAGCGAACTCGCGCTCACCGGCGTCTGCGAACTGCGCCCTGGCGAAGAGCGCCGCCTCGGCGGACGGCCGCAAGCCTTCGCCCTGCTCCTGCGGGAGGCGCGCGATGTGACGGTGCTGCAATCCGGCCCGTGGCTCAACGAACGTCGCCTGCGCTGGCTGCTCGGCCTCGGCGGAGGCGCTTTGTTGCTGGCCCTGCTGTGGGGATTTTTCCTCCGCCGCCGCGTAAAGAAACGCACCGCGCAACTCGCCCGTGAAATTCGCTCACGCCGGGATGAGGCGGACGAATTCGACGCCGTGCTCTCCGAGCGTGGGCGTCTCGCCGCCGAGTTGCACGACACCGTGCAGCAAAGCCTGACCGGGGCCGCGCTCCAGCTCCACGCCGCCGGACTGGCGCTCACGCAGGCACCGCCCGAAGCCCGTCCGCACCTGGACACCGCGCGACATTTGCTCGACCACAGCCGCGACGAACTGCGCGCCGCCGTCTGGGATCTGCGGGTGGACAGCGAAGCGTTGGTCGACCTGCCCGCCGCACTGCGGGACATCGCCGCCAGCACTCAGACGGGTGGCGGCAAACCCGTTGCGTTCACCCTCGAAGGTGAACCGCGCGCCGTGCCGCCCACGCTCGCGCACCACGCCTCTCGCATCGCGCAGGAAGCCCTCACCAACTCACTTCGCCACAGCGACGCGGCAGCCCTTTCAGTGACGCTCACCTTCCTGCCTGCACAACTTCGCCTCAGGATTCACGACAATGGCCGGGGCTTCGACCCCGCCCGCGCCGCTGGACCCGACACCGGTCACTTCGGCCTCGACGGCATGAAACGTCGCGCGGCCAAAATCGTTGGATCCCTTGCCCTCGTAAGCAACGCCGACGGCACCGCCATTTCCCTCACAGCACCACTGCCATGAAGCCCACCGTACCCATCCGCCTGCTGCTCGCCGACGACCATCTCGTCGTGCGCATGGGTCTGGCTGCTGTCCTGAAATTCGACTCGCGCTTCCGCATCGTCGCCGAAGCCGCCGATGGCCACGCCGCCATCACCGCGCACCGCGAGCACCAGCCTGACATCACGCTCATGGATGTGCGGATGCCGAATCTCGACGGCATCGAAGCCGCGCGTCGGATTCGCACCGAGTCGCCCGCCGCGCGTCTGTTGATGCTCACCACCTACGATGCGGAGGAAGACATTCGCCGCGCGCTGGACGCCGGGGCCAGTGGCTACCTGCTCAAGGATTCGAGTCAGGATGACCTCATCACCGCGCTGCTCGCCGTTCATCGCGGCGAACCATGGCTGCCCTCGAACATCGCGCGCCGCCTTCGCGAGCACACGCAGGAAGCCCCGCTTTCCCCGCGCCAGATCGAAGTGATTGAGCTCCTCGCCAAAGGTTTGTCGAACAAGGAAATCGCCGGCGTTCTCGGCTTCACCACCGACGGAACGAAGGCGCACCTGCGGACGATTTTCGCCAAGCTCGGCGTCGCTGACCGTACTGAAGCCGTCGTCAACGCCATCCAGCGCGGACTGGTGAGAGTGGAGTGAGTGTCCACCAACAAGTCGTCAAGCGGCATCCCGAATGGGATTCCACTGACACATAGGCATCAGTCTCTGGCTCAACTCCGGGGGCAGTGCACCTGACTGACTCTAGTTTGGACTCCACCGATAGATGAGTGACTTGGCTTTGTAGTTCTCCTCGACGAAGACGAGGTATTCGCCGGTGCTGCGTTTGAAGGCGTTGATTCCCGTGAGCAGGTCAATCCATCCGGTGTTCTCCACGCCGCCAACCGTCGGGCCGGGATCGAACACGCCCACCTCCGCACCGTCGCTCAACCGGTTCACCCAGATCCGTCCGCGTGTTTTCCATCCGCCCGTGAAGGCGTAGTCGCCGACGGCGGTGACACACGCGGCTTCTTTGCCGGCACCGGGCACGAACGAAACGGTGTCGCGATTGCCGGCGAGGTAACCTTGGCACACGAACACCCGGCTGATGTGGCGCATGCTTGGACGCCCGCCTTCATCGTGGCCCTCTTCTGCCACGATGAGCGTATCGGAGTCGTCGAGGTAACAGACGCGCGCGACCGTGTTCACACCTTTCGGCTTGTCGAGGACGGTGACCTTGTCCGCGGAGTAGATGGGATTGCCCTTCGCATCGAGTCCCTGGAAATCGTAGCGGAAGAATCCGTAGGCCATCCAGAGGTTGCCCTTTTGATCCACCCAGAACGGCCCGGGCTTCACGCGCTCGGTGTTCGCCGCGAATTCGTCAGCCTGGTAATCACCGTCGCCGTTGGCGTCGCGCCAGATTGCCGCCTTGCCCGCAGGCTTGTTCGGCGGCCACTTGAGGTCGGTGTTGTAGAGGTTGTTGCCCCATTGGAGAATCAGGCCAGAGGGAACGGCGACCTCGCCGTCGAAGCGGAAGATGTTGATGAAGTTGCTCGCGAACATGCCACCGACGAACAGGAAGCGCCGGCCGTTGAGGTAGACGATCTGTGGCGACGTGAGTCCGTGCTCGCCCTGCTGCTTCACGTGCATGAGACCGCGTGGATCATTCGGATACCTGTTCCGGTTGAGGGTGTAGCCAACCCACTTCGAGTCGCGGCCCGGGGCCTTGGACCAATCCATGGCGTAGCGTTCCTGGATGCCCCAAACCGTCGCGGCATCGTCGGCCGGATCGGCGCACGCGACGTCACAGAAGAACTCGCCGTGCAATTCCCAGCGCAACGCGCCGTCCGGGGTGAACGAGCGCATCACAGCGCCCTGTTCGCTCATGGCGACGTAGAGATTGCCGGCGGCATCCATACCGAGCCCGCGGATGCCCCAGAACTTGGTGGGCGTGATCTCACCGGGCTTCCCCGAGCCGATGCCACCGCGCTCACCGAAGGCCCGCGTCAGCTTCGGCTTCGCGGAGTCGGTGATGTCGTAAAAGAGAACCTGTTGCCGCGGTCCCGTGCCGGAATCCGCGACCATCAGTTGCCCGTCATTCGCCAAGGCCAGCGCCATCGGCAGGAACAATTCGGGGAACGTCACCGTCGCGCCGTCGCAGGTGATGCCCTTCGGAACAAACTCCCATTCCTGATGCTTTGGGTCGGTGTAGGTCACTTCCAGTTTCCAGAGGCGTCCGAGTTTGTCGCGCGTCTCCAGGCTGTTCGGGTTCACGTTCGTGTTGCCGATGACATCACCGTCCTTGTAAACGCCGAACTTCTTCCCGCCCTCATCCCAATGGCTCCAGGTGTTCACCGTGCCATCAGGTTGCACCTTGGTGTGGATGAAGAAATTCTGGACCCACCGGTTGCTCGCGCCGGAGAAGGAATTGCCGAGCCAGGAGACGGAGTAGCGCAGTGGCTCGGCAGACCAAGCGGTGCACGACACAAGCGCCACGAGGCAACCCAACCCCATTTTCATCATCGACTGTTTCTTCATTTCAAACCTTGGAGGTAAGCGAATAAATCGCGGATTTCGGTTTCGTTCAACCCGCCCAACAAGCCCTCGGGCATGAGCGAAAGCTTTTGACGTTCGATGCGCCCGCTCTCGGCGGCAGACAACCGTGTCTCAGCACCACTGGCATCCCGCAGCACGCTGGTTTCGTCAGACTGGCGCACGAGGATGCCGGTGACGGTGTCGCCGTTGCGGAGCGTGGCGATGTAGGTCTCGTAGCCCTGCGCAAAGGTGGCGCTCGGCATCACGATGGATTCGATCAGGTCGCGCCCCGCGCGGATGGCGCCGATCTTGGTGAGGTCGGGGCCGAGAACACCCCCCTGCCCCGCCACTTGGTGACAGTTGGCGCAACCGGCTTTTCGCTCGAAAGCAATGCGGCCCCGATCCATATCGCCCCCGCGCAGCAACGACTCCATCGCCATCAACTGCTCACGCTGTATCTGCACCGCCCGTTCAGATTTGACGCGCAACGCCTTCATCTCCCCGTCGCGTCCCGGCGGCATCGCCGCTTCGACAGCCGCAAGCTGGGATTCCGGGAGTTGCCAGCCAGCCTTCACACCGGCGCCCAGATACTCGAGCAGCGTCCCGGCGGTCTCCGCGCTGATGCCGCTGCGGGGAATCGCGCCAATCACCGACGCCGGCGGGACCATCGAGTCACCCGCCACGGCTTGGATGACCCTGACGAACTGTTCGTTGGTTAAAGGTGAGGCGCCAAGAACCTCCACCGCCACCAGACGTCTCGACGCTTCCAGGCCGGGAGCCAGTTCGCGTACCAGCACGTCAAACGCGTCGGGTTCGAGCGCGGTTTGACGATTCCCAAGAGCACGAAGCGCGTTCACGCGTAGCGAATCACCGGCGGTGCCATCCCGGGCAACGGCGCGCAGGGCATCGTCGATTCCCAGGAGACGCAGAGCGTTGACACCACGCAGCGCCTGCGTCCTCACGGAAACCGACTTTGACCCAAGGGCAACGACAAAAGCCTCGTGCCACGACGCAGGCAACTGGTCGCGCGCAGTGCGCGACATCGCGTCGAGCAACACCCCGCGCAGGGACTCCGCCGTGTGGACCTCGTCCCCAACCGATCTGGCCACCAACTCCGCCACGACGGAGTGTTGACTGAAGGCGACCACGAAGGCACGCAGCGACTCCATTTCGCCCGGGCCCGGGGTCGATGAGGACAACAATTGCGTGACCACCGGCAGCGCCTGGCCCACCCAATCCGGGTGCCGGAGCAGACTGGCCTGGGCAGCTCGTCGCAGCGGTTCATCGGTGGAGAAGGTGCGTTTCAACACGGCCTCCGCCGTCAGGGTTCGATGAGGAGCGTGGTCGAGCAGGACGAGCGCGGCGCGTTGCACCCGCGGGCTGGCATGATCGAGTGCAGCAGTGAGCTGTTCACCGGTCGCAAGGCGATACAGCGCGTACACCAGCGCGTGCTCGATGAACGGATCAGACTCCTCGCTCAGCCGCGCGATCACGGCCGGCATGTCACCGACATCCCCGCAACGCGCGAGCGCCTCGGCGGCGGCAAGCTGAACGTGCGGCTCGGCGTGCCGGAGCAACGACCGAAGTCTTGGCGAACTCGAATGGTCACCGCGACGACCCAGCCCCCGGAGTTCCGCTGCGAGAGTGTCGGCGGCGCTCAGTTCGATCGCGCCAGCGCCGGACGACTCGGGCCTTGCCGTGGAGCGCACCCGGTAGATGCCGCCGAGGGCCGGGCTCTTCCGGATCCGTCCGGTCGGGCAGTGATGCACATACCAACTGCCGGTATCGACCACGAGCAACGAACCATCGGCATCCTCAATGACATCCGACGGATGAAAATCCGGATCATCCGTCCAGACGAACTCCTCATCGACCGAGCGAAACGTCGAGCCGACGCGTTCGAGCCGGTGCCGGACAATCTTTCGGGTGTTGTGCTGTGCCGAGAACAGGTTGCCGCGCATGGCGACGGGGAAGGCGTTGCCGCGATAATACTCCAGCCCGCTCAACGCCACAGCCGGGTAGCGGGCGACCGCCGGTAGAGAATCTCCGGTGACGGGCTGGGGCGTTCCGACATCCGGCGCATAAGGATACAGCCCGCCTTCGACCAGATGCACGAGTGCGTCGCGAATGCCGTTTGCCGGGAGTTGAAACCAGTTGTCCGTGCCGATGATTTCGCCGGTCGGCAGGAACACAACTTCGACCAGATTCTCAAAACCACGCGACACCACTTCAACCCCGGAGCCATCCGGACGGCAGCGCAACAGCGCACCGCTCTTGCCCTCCAGCATGGAGCCGTCCGGCCTCTTCAAACGGTAGCCATCCGGCTCGCCCGTTGTGAGGTAAAGCCAGCCGTCGGGGCCGAAACGCAGGCCGTGCAAGCTGCCGTTGTCGGTGTGACCGAAGCCGGTGAGGATCACGGTGCGCCTGTCGGCGCGGCCGTCGTCGTCGGTGTCCTCGAGCGTGATGAGGTCCGGCGGATCGGCGGCATAGAGTTTGCCGTCGCGCCAAGCCAAGCCCATCGAGGGGACGAGTCCTTCGGCGAAGACACGGCTGGTTTCGTACCGACCATCGCCATCCCGATCCTCCAGGCATCGAATCCGACAGCCACGGACCTGCTTCACCAACTCGGCGTAGAGGTCCTGACCGGAAGACTCGGTGACGTAAAGGCGACCCTTGTCATCGAGCGTGGCGAACATCGGGAAGCGAACGTCCGCCCCTGATGCCCGCTCGATGGCAAGCCCCGCTGGCACCTGCAACAACACCGGTGTCGGCTCGGCGGCAAGGCCCACCAACTGCGCGAGCCCCCTCGCCATCAGAGCGGCGCAACCGAGACAGAGTGAAAGCCCAGTTCTCAACGGTGATCCTGCCGCCGATTGATGAGGGTGCGTCGTGTCATTCTGTCGTGTCATTCTGTATTGCTCCGACTTCTGTTCCGGCATAAATGCAGCGAACAAGACCGCATGTCTTTCCCAACCCGGCTCCGCCCTCTTCCCCGGGGGCTACGGCTTGCTCCTTAGGGACGCCAGGTAAGCGATCAAGTCGGCGAAGTCATCGAGCGAAAGTGCGGCTTGTAGCCCTTCCGGCATGAGGGAGAGAGCGCTGTTGCGACGCGCCGTGATGGAGGCGCGCGACAGTGTGTGTTCCCGGCCCGAACCGACGCGCAGGGCCAGCGTGTCGGCAGTCTCGCCTTTGACCACGCCGCTGAACTCTTCGCCGTCCGCCATGCCAATTGTGATCTGTTGATACCCCTCGCGCACCGCCTTGCTCGGATAAAGGATGGCTTCGGCGAGCGCGCGGCGATCAAATTGCGCCCCCACTCCGGAGAGATCCGGGCCCAGGTCGCTGCCCTCGCCGGCGACGCGGTGGCAGGCGGCGCAACTGACCCCGCCAGGTTCGGCGAAGAGTTTCCGTCCCCGCACGGAATCTCCGGGAAGCCTTACGGCGGCGTCCGTGTATTCGTCGAGCGTGGGTTGCTTGATTGCCCGGGTGAACAGCGGGCCCTCTTCCGCCTTCTTGTTACCCGCATAAATCTGCCGAATTTCCACCAGAGCTTGCGAGGGAAGCGTTTCAGCCTTCGCTTCGATCTTCACCAGCACCTTGCCGCTGAGGCCGCGAATGGCCAGGTGCGCGGCGTTGCGCTCGGAGGGATTCTTCGAGGCGAGTCCTTCGAGCAGCACATCGAGCGCACGCTCGTCCGGCGTGCGGACCAGCGCGGCGAAAGCGTCGGTTCGCAACGCCGGATCGGCGTGCGCCATGAGCAATCCCGGCACGGCCTTGGTGGACTTGAGATCGCCCAAGGCCCCGACGCTGGCGCGACGGACTTCGAGCGTAGAGTCGGCGAGACCCGTCTCCAGCGCGGGCAAGGATGCGTCGCCTTGCAACCGGCCCAAGGCGATGAAGGACGCCGCACGGACGGACGCGTCGGCGTGGCGGGTCAGCGGTTCGATGGGTGCGATGGCGGACTTGGCTCGAAGCTTTCCCAACGCCGCGACGGCTTGGGCGAGAATGGTGGCACGGGCATTCGTTGAACCCAGAAACGCTGACAAAGCCTGCGCTGCTTCATCGCCACCGAGTTCCTCCGCGGCGGCAATCGCGGCGGCAGTCGTTTCAGCATCACGGGGCTGCTTCAACTCACCGACCACGAGGGCGAGCGTGCTTAGATCCTTCATGGCACCGAGAGCGCGGAGAATCGTGGCCCGGCTGGCGGGATCGGTTTCACGGGGATAGATGTCGCGGAGCGCAGGCGCGGAATTGGTGTCACGCGCGACAGCCAATCCCTTGATGCACATCTGGCGCAGCCCAGGATGACCCTCGCGCAAACCCTCGCGCAGAGTTGCCAGCACGGAGTCGGTTCCAGACCACGTCTCCGTCTTTGCAGGCGGCGGTTGCAGCGCGGGATGATACGCCCACCATTGGCCCTTCCACGCGGGCTTCTGACGATGCAGGGCAGCAACCAACTCCAGCGCGGCGAACCGTGCGGCAGCAGAGTTTTTGGAGTCACGGGACAAGGCCACCAGCGCCTTGAGCAATTGTTCGTCATAGGTTTCGCGGAGGGCGAAGACCGTTCCTTCACGAACTCGCGCGTTGCCGTTGTCCAAACCCCGGACAATCACCGCCCATGTGGAGGGTGCATTGGTGCCGATGCGATGCAGCGCCGTGAACGTGGCGAAGCGGGCGAACAAGTCGGGTTCCTCCAGAGCGGCGAGCAGCCCGGGAACGGCCTCGGCGTTACCGATGCGGCCGAGCGCAGTGGCGGCGTGGAATCGCACCGAAGCGTCGCTGTCCTTCAACCGTTCGAGCAAGGCAGGCACGGCATCGGTCGCGCGACGCGTGCCGAGTTGTCGGATCGCCTGCCGGCGCACCACGGGATCTGTGTCGCGGCTGGCGGCGATGATTTGCTGGCGCGCGGGGCGGCCAGAATCAACGGCATCGAGCGCCCACAGTGCATGGCTGCGTGCCAAAGCCGAAGCGGAAGTGTCACGCAAGAGCGCGACCATCTCGTTGGTCGCGCGTCTCTCCGCGAGCCGTCGTTGCGCGGTGAGTCGGACCTGATGGGAAGGATGTGAGAGCCCACGCACCAAGTCGCTGGTCGTTGCTTCGAATTCTTTTCCCGTAGCCGCGGGTACAAACCAAAAGGGCTTGGGCGCGCCCTGATCCGGACCGGTCCAGGTGAGTTTGAACAAACGTCCGACGCTCACGCTGGCCTTCTCGTCGCGATGCTGCCAATCGCAGATGTAGATGCTCTTGCCGTCCACACCCAGCGTGATGCCGACCGGGCGAAAATCTCCCGGCGCGTTCGGGAACAAATCCTCCTTCGAAACGGCGCGGTAGGTGCCGCCAGCACGTTCGATGCTCACGCGCATGACTTGGCGCTTGCCGAAGTCGGAGAGAAACACGTTGCCCTGATACTCGGGAGGCAGTGCGTCTTCATTGTTCGCAAAGACGCCACAGGCCGCGCCCGCTCCGTAGTCCTCCATCATCCAGAGCGTGTAAGGCCGCTGGGGAACGAAGTCATGCGGGTAGCCGTAGAAGCCCGCTTCGACCATGTGCGTGAAGCGCCCCATCCAATCGTGCTCGTCCGTGTTGTCGTAGGTGAACTGCTCGTCTTCCGCGTTGAGCGCGACATCAAGAATGTTACGAACGCCATGGGAAACGACTTCCAGTTGCGAGCCGTCGGGACGAACTCGGAAGATTCCGCCCGTGGAAAGATCCGCGCGCGAACCGTCGGTGCCGCGCGCGCCATGCAGCCCCTTGTCCCCGGTCGCGACGTAGAAGTAGCCGTCCATGCCGAGCCGAAAATTCGCGGGGACGTGGTCGTTCCAGTTCAGTGCCGACGGATCAGGCAAGGTTTGCTCGATCAAATCGCGGCGATGGCGGCCCACGCCGTCGTCATCGTCGAACACGCTGAACTTGGGATTGTGCAGCACGTAGAGTTTGCCCTCGAGATACTGGAGACCGAAGACCGCGAATAGCTTCTCGGCGAAGACGGTGGTGCGCCCATCGGGAAAGAAGCAGAGGATGCGGCCTTCGGAGACATCGGCTTTCGGCAGGCTGATGTCCATCGGGTCTTCGGCCACGAACACGCGGCCGTCCGGCGCGCAGGCGACGACGGACGGATGCTTGAGGCGCGGCGCTTCCGCAACGAGTTCGATGCGCCAGTTGGGGGCGGGCTGCGGCAGTGAAGAGGCAGCACAGACCTCGGGCACGGAAAGAAGCGGAAGAAACGCGACCAAGCCGTATCTCAAGAATTGTGACACGGATTGCTTCAACTGGTTGGACCGCTTCATAGCACTTCCTTCACTCTCAAATTTCGGTGCCGGACGGTTTTGCCGTCGTTGTAATTCTGCAGGCCAATGAACCCGCTCAACGTGCGCTGCGTCGTGTCGGTCCAGGTGTTCACCACCCTGCCGTTGATCCGGACCGAGTAGTCATGGCCGCGGCAGACAATCTCGTAACTGTTCCATTGGCCTATGGGTTTTGTGTTCGCAGTGACGGACGCATGGAAGGGATACATCGAACCGGTGCGCCACGTCGGCTTCTCCGGATTGGGATCGCCGATCTCCATCTCATGGCCTTTCTTCACCGCGACCCACGGATCATTGCCCGGGTCGGGGAACCTCAGAAACACCCCTGAATCCGCGATCTCCTGCTCCTGCACAAACTCACCGCGCAAAACGAAGTTGGTGAACTGCCGGCCTGCATACCACCACAAGCCCAGGTCGCCTTCGCCAGTGGCCACGCCGGCTGAGATCGTGAACTTGCCGGGGCCACTTTGCTTCCAATCCTTCAACGCCGCCTCGCTGAACAACGGGACGAAACCTTCCTCGCCACCGACCGGAGACACCACGTATTCCAGATATTCTGGAGGCAATTCAAAGAGCGGACGCACCTCGGCCTTTCGATAGAACACCTCTGCATCCTCCGATTGCAGTTGGATCCTTCCCTGAGTCAGCGCGCGCCACTGCTCGCCTTCCTTGAAGCGTGGATTGAAGGCCACCAGGTTGACGTGGCCGTTGAGAATGTGGATGCAGTTGCCGCCCCAGAAGACCACCTCGACCGTGTTCCAATTGCCGAAGACCTGTTCGACATCGAACGGCGGCGTGATGCCATTCGCGCCCGTGGCGGTGAGGCGCGGGCCGCCTTTTCGCCAGACGATGTTTCTCTCGCCCTTGCCCTCCTTCTTGTAAGGGACGTAAAGCTCGTTCTCCGCCGTGACCCACTCGCCCTCGCAGTCGATGGTCGCACCGTTGACACTCCACCACTGGCCAACGCCTTTCTCCATGACATTGTTCTCAATCGACGTCAGCCAGCCTGTGCGTGGATTCGGCAGACCGATGCCGCAGTAGAGAATGCCTGTGTCGCGACCGACGTTGACCCGGCCGCCAAAGCGCCCCAAGCCCCACTTGAACTGCACGCGAAAGTGGAAGTTCGTGAACTGCTCGTGCGTGGTGATGGCGCCGTAGCTCTGGCCAGAGACATGGATGACGCTCTCTCCGTTTAGGTTCGTGACC
>Ga0209591_10002144_pt1 | contig 23930 bp, 19 predicted proteins | sample MAT01_FD_187207 | JGI IMG/M metagenome (GOLD analysis project Ga0209591, IMG submission 187207) | Freshwater microbial communities from Lake Fryxell liftoff mats and glacier meltwater in Antarctica - MAT-01 (SPAdes) (version 2) | ecosystem: Environmental > Aquatic > Freshwater > Ice > Liftoff... | reverse complement strand
TGCACGAGCGCGATCGAAGGCGAATCCGTTTGTTTGCCGCAGCGATGTTTCCTCGCTGTGGGAGCCGGCATGCCGGCGACAGGCGCCTGTCGCGCTGCCATGCGTTGTCGGGTGCTTGATGGGCTCCAGTCGCTGCCATGGCAGCTCCCACATCGGCAGGAGCGCACCGCGTGCGTGATGGGCAGCTCCGATGGGTGCGGCCACATCGGTCGCCCACAGGGTGGGCTCCTGCAAGAGCGCGATCGAAGGCGAATCCGTTTGTTTGCCGCAGCGATGTTTCCTCGCTGTGGGAGTCGGCATGCCGGCGACAGGCGCCTGTCAGCCTGCGCAAAGTTCTCGGGTGCTCGATGGGCTCCAGTCGCTGCCACGGTCGCCCACGGGGTGGGCTCCTACGGCAGCGCGATCGATGTTGAACGCATTGATTCGAAGCTATAGAGCTACGCCGTGGGCTGGTGCTGGCGGCGCCGGTGGTGCGGGCGGAGCGGCCCTTGGTGCTGGCGCGGGTGGCTTGGGAGGTGCGGGCGGTGGCGGCGGCGGCGCGAACATCACATCGAACTCGCTGCTTGCCGGGATGTCGACCACCACCACCTGGCGCTTGCGCTCGCGCATGAGCTCCACGTTGACCGCATCGTTGTCGGCGCGCGTGCGCAAGGCGCGCATCACCGCGCCGCTGGACTCGGTGCGTTCGCCGCCGATCGACAGCAGCACGTCGCCGGGCTGGATGCCGGCCAGCGATTCGCCATCGAGGTCGAGCACCAGCACGCCGCTGTCGCTGCCGAAGTATTTGCCGAGACCCGGATTGAGATCGGCCAGACGCAGGTTGAAGAACCCGCCGCCGGCGCTGACCACGATCCGGCGCAGGTCGCTGAAGGCCTTCAGGCGCGCGCCATCGGCGTGGGTGCGCCCCAGCTCATGCGTGCCCTGCGCGTGGATCGCATCACGACGCGCCATCGCTTCCGCCGTCCGCGCATCCAGCTCGCCGTCGCCCTCGATACGCTTTTCAATGATGATCTGCATGTCGCGATCGAATCCCGGCGGCAGCGGCGCCATGCCTGCGGCCAATGCGGGCCAGTCCCAGGATTCGCGGCGTTCCGCACTGGCCACGAGATCCTGCCGCTCGCCATTGCCGCGATCGACGCTGAGCGTGACCTTGTCGCCAGCCTTGAGCTTGCCGATCAAGCTGCGCGCCGAGTCCAATGCGCCAGCGCCCTTGGGCACCGGCTTGCCATTGATCGCCACGATGCGATCGCCGCCGCGCAGTCCGGCTTTGTCGGCCGGGCCGCCGGGTGTGACCGCCGCCAGTGCGACACCTGGCGCACCCTCTCTGGCAGGGGCGAGGACCACGCCGATCATCGCGTGATCCGGGTCGGACAGATATTGAAACGCGTATGCGCGCGGCGCTTCATTGCTGCCGAGGCGGCTCGACAGCTCACCGATCCTGCGGGTGACCTCGCGCAACTGGGCGCGCGCCTCGCGCAGTTCCTCGCGCGCTTGCGCGAGGTCGGCGTCCTGCGCGGCTGCGCGCTGGGCAGGCGCAGGTGCGCTGGGCGCGGCGTCGTCGGCTATCGCCACGATCGGAGCCAGAGCCATGGCCAGGGCCAGGCATATCGAACTATGGACAGGCGTGCGGTTCATCGGTGCTCCGTCGATCGGTTGAGAAGGCTCAGTTGAGCTGATACACGGACGGCTGCAGGTCCACTGCCTGTGCCGTGAGCTTGGCGTTGGTGCTCCTCGCGCGCACCGCAGCGAGTTCCTGCAGCAGTGTCAGGCGCTGTTGCCACAGGTCCGTGCTGATGGCCTGGTCGCTGGCCGCCGAGAGTTCCAGATCGAGCATGCCGATCAGGTCCTCGATGTCGGCACCGACCAGCGCATCGCGCGCACTGAGTGGGCGACTGCCGAACGACGCGCTGCGCAGCGCGTCTTCGAACACCTGATTCTGCGCGATCAGCGCGGCGGCGCTGTTGTCGTCTGCTGCGTGCGATTGCAGCGTCGCGATCGGCGCTGCGCGGTCGCCGCCGCGCAGCCACGGCAGCAGTGCGAGCGCGCACGCGGCGGCAGCAGCCGCCAGCGGAATCCAGCGCCGCTGCGCGCGTTGACCGCGGCGCTTGGCAAGCCGCGCGTTGAGTGCGGGCAGCACGCTGTGCGGCGGCGATTGCAGCGGCATCGCGAGCATCGCGTCGCGCAACCGCTGATCGTCCGGCGGGCTGCTGGCAAGCAGGTTGGTCTGGTCGTCAGGCATAGGCTGCGGTGCTCTTTTTCACCTCAAGCAGTTCGCGTAACTTGTGCGTGGCGCGCGCAAGTTGCGTCTTGGAGAAACTCACCGTACGGTCGTAGCTGCGCGCGATTTCCTCGTGCGTGTAGCCCTCGACGTAGTACAGCCAGATCACGCTGCGCGCTGTGGGCGAAAGGCTTTCGAGCGCGCGCTCCAGGTCGGCGCTTTCGATCGCCGGCTGAAGTCCGCGCGCCAGCGCCTCCGGCTCGGGCAGTTCATCGACATAGTCGAGTCGGCGCTTGCGCAGCCGCATCAGCGCTTCGTTGATGCAGATCTGCCGCAGCCAGCCCCAGAACGGCGCATCGCCGCGAAACTGCCCGATGCGATCGATCAGGGCCAGCATCGCGTCGTGCAGTACCTCCTGCGCCTCGTCGCGATCGCCGAGCAGACGCCACGCGAGCGTGTACGCCGGCGCTTCGAACAGGCGATATACCTGCTCGAGCGCGGTCTGCTCGCCGGCCTTCAGGCGGGCCAACAGACTGGCCGGTATGTCGATGGCAAAAGAAGTCATGTGCTGTGAATGATGCGCCGGCGCGGCAGATGGTCGCAGTGGCATTCGTTCGCATCGGTCGGTTGATGCAAATAGGAATGACTTGCATTTAGATTCCTGTTCGTAAACAATGCCTGACCGTCGAATGACCTGCTGGAGAAAGCATGTGTTCAGTGCGAGCCTCATATTGGTTGCAGCAGTGAGTGCGAATGCGGTGCTGGCCGCAGCGCCTGCGGCTGCAACGTCGCCTGCCGCCGATGCGACTTTGCTTCCCGGTGTCTACGTCGAAGCGGAATCCGAATCCGACCATTACGTGCAGGGCCCGTTCCTGCCCGATGTGCAGGGCACCAAGATCAACGCCGGCAAGAAGACCACCATCATCGACCTCGATGCGCTGCCGACCATCAACGCCAGCAACTACCGGGTCGCGCTGATCCAGGCGCCGGGCCTGATGCTCAGCGAAGAAACCTCGCCGCTGATCAGCATCGGCTATCGCGGCCTCGAACCGCATCGCTCGCAATACATCCAGGTGCTGGCCGACGGCATTCCGATCCATGCCGATCAGTTCGGTTATCCCGAGGCCTACTATGTGCCGCCGCTGGATACGGTCGATCGCATCGAATACATCCGCGGTGGCGGCGGCTTGATGTACGGCCCGCAGCCGGGTGGGGCGCTGAACTACGTCACCCACCGGCCCAGCTACGAGCACGCATTCGGCGGGGCCAGCGTCAACACCTTCGGGCCGGACAATACCTGGAACAGTTTCACCTACGTCGACGGAACGGTGGATCGGGTCGGCTACTACGCCTACTTCGATCGCCGCGAGACCGACGGCTTTCGCAGCGCCAACAGCGACGTCGCCCTCGATGCGGGCTATATCAAGCTCGCACTCGATGCCGATGGTCCGCGCCGCTGGTTCATCACTTTGGAGAGCTATCGAGAGGAGCATGGCGAGCCGGGCGGCCTGGGCTTCGGAACCGGTCCCAACGATGTCAACTACGACGTCGATCGCGAAGCCGCATCGCGCCTGTTCGATCGTTTCCAGCTTGATCGCGACGCGTCGACCCTGACCCTGGAGCAGGATCTGGCGCGCGGCCAACTCAGCGCGCGCGCGTGGGTCGTGGACTACACGCGGTCCAGCCAGCGCCAGCGCGGCGGCGGCTTCGGCAGCCGGCCTACCGGGCCGACTGCAGCGAGCAACGATATCGAGCGCCAGCATTTCGATACCTTTGGCGTCGAAGCGCGCTGGCGCCGCGACTGGGGCGCCGAGGAGCAGAATGTGTTCAGCGCAGGCGCGCAGTATTTTCATACCGATGCGCCCCGCACCGATGTGCGCGGCGCGAGCGCGGACGCCACCAGCGGGGTCTTGCGCATCGCTTCGCAGCGCGATCTGGACTATTTTCCCGTGTTCGCTGAAAACCTGTTCCGCCTCGGTGCATTCAGCATCACGCCCGGCGTGCGCCTGGAAAACTACCAGCAGGCGGTCCGCGCGCGCTTCGTCGATCCCGCGGGCGTCGATCGCTCGCGCAAGATCGAGCGCACGGTCGCACTGTTCGGTCTGGGCTCGACCTGGGATTTCAGCCCGCGTGGCCGCGCGTACTTCAACGTATCCGAGAGCTATCGGCCGGCCCTGTTTACCGAGGCGGTTCCCAACAGCACCACTACCGTGGTTGCGGGCGACATCAAGGAGGGTCGTGCATGGCAGGCCGATCTGGGTATCCGCGGCGAGCCCATCGACGGGCTGATCGTCGATACGAGCATCTTCCACATGGTGTTCGACGACAAGATCGGCGGCGCCGGTACGGCGAGCGATCCGATCCGCAACATCGGGCAGATCGAGTACCGCGGCCTGGAAGCAGCGGCGCAATACGATCTGTTCGGTGCCAAGGAGGGTCCGGAGGCGCCGCAGTTGAATCTGCTGATGAACGTGACCCTGCTGGATGCTCAGATCACCCGCGATGCCAACCGCGCGCGGGTTGGCAACGCACCGCAGTACGCGCCCGACTATTTGTTGCGGGCGGGACTTGTGTATCTGCACAGCGCGCAACGCAAGGTCGCCCTGCTCGCGACCTTCGTCGACGACAGCTTCGCCGATGACGCCAACAGCGCGAGCCGGTTCATGCCGTCGTATCAGGTGTGGGATCTGACCGGCGAGTGGCAGATCGCGGACTCGCGGATCACCTTGCTGGCCGGTGTCACCAACCTGTTCGATGACGACTACTACGCCCGCATCCGCAACGAAGGCATCGACCCGGCGCCGGGCCGTACGTACTACGCCGGACTGCGGGTGGGGTTCTGAGTCGAACTGTTTCGCGCAGGTGTCCGACCTGTCCGTGCGTCCGTTCGGCTGCGTGCGGACATGCGGACGGCGCATGTGGTGTCGAATAAAGTGTGTTGCAATCAGTATGTTGCCGCTAAACATAGCGATGGCACGACGACTGCATGGTGATCCCCGGGCAGCATCCACCCCGGGAGACAGTCTTGATCCGCGATACCAGCGAAACCGATCGGGTGATTGCCGCCACGCCAGTCGCGCCGCGCCGCTGGCTGCTGCGCGGGGCGATCGTGCTCGGCGCGATCGCGGTCATTGCGCTGTTCCTGCCGAGCATGGCGCGCTGGATGAGCGCCTCGGCCTCGATCAGCAGCGAGCGCCTGCGTTTTGCACAGGTGCGCAGCGACACCCTGGTGCGCGATGTCGCAGCGCAGGCGCGGATTGTCGCCGCGCGCAGTCCGACCCTGTATGCGCAGGCCGCGGGCACGGTCAGTTTCGCCGTGCAGGCCGGTCAGCCGGTTGCAGCCGGCGCCTTGCTGGCCACGCTCGATAGTCCGGAACTGACCAGCGAGCTGCAGCGCGAGCAGGCCACACTGGCATCCCTGCAGGCCGAAGCCGACCAGCAGCAGATCGACAATCGACGCGCGCAGTTGACCAAGGCGCGCGAGCTGGAGACCGCGCGCGTGACGCTGCGCGCTGCCGAGCGCGAGAAGCTGCGCGCCGATCGCGCGTGGGAAAAGGGTGCCATCAGCGAAGTCGACTGGTTGCGCGGGTCCGATGCGCTCGAGAACGCGCAGAACGCCTACGGCCAGGCCGAGCAGGACGTGTCGCTCGACCGCGACGCGCTGGCCCTGCAACTGGCGTCCAAACGCAAGGCGGCCGAGCGCCAGCGACTGCTGGCCACCGACCTGCAGCGCAAGGTCGACGCGCTGGCGATCAAGGCACCGGTGGCCGGCATGGTCGGCAACCTGCTGGTCGCCGAGCGCACCTCGGTGATCGCCAATGCGCCGCTGTTGACCGTCGTCGACCTCACCGAACTGGAGGTCGAAGTACCGGTGCCGGAACTCTATGCCAACGACATCCTGCCCGGCATGCAGGCGCAGCTGTCGATCGGCGCGAGCCGGCAGGTCGGCGAAGTGCGCACCATCTCGCCGGAAGTGGTCAGCGGCCAGGTCAACGTGCGGGTGCGTTTTCGCGACGGCACGCCGGCCGATCTGCGCCAGAACCAGCGCCTGCAGGCGCGCATCGTGATCGAGGAGCGACCGCACACGCTGCTCGTCGAGCGTGGTCCCTTCGTCGACGCCGAGGGCGGTCGCTTCGCGTGGCGGGTGGAGGGCGATCGCATCGTGCGCGTGCCGATCGTGTCTGGTGCGCTGGCCGCAGGCCAGGTCGAGATCGTGTCCGGACTCGCGCCGGGCGATCGCATCGTGATCTCCGACACCAGCGAGTTCCGCGATCACACCGAAGTATTCCTCACCCGCTGATCGACAGCGGCGATCCGCATCAACGCCTCACGCACCTCCGCCCATCACCACCAGGACGCCCACGCCATGCTGCGCATGCAGAACCTGAAGATGATCTATCGCACCCATCTGGTCGAGACCCACGCGCTGCGTGATTTCTCGCTGACCGTTGCAGCGGGCGAGTTCGTCGCCGTGACCGGGCCGTCGGGTTCCGGCAAGACCACGTTCCTCAACATCGCCGGGCTGCTGGAAGAGCACAGCGAGGGCGTCTACGAGATCGACGGTGTCGACGTGCGTGGTCTGAGCGACGATGCGCGCTCGCGCCTGCGCAACCAGAAGATCGGTTTCGTGTTCCAGAGCTTCAACCTGATTCCCGACCTCGACGTGTACGACAACGTCGACCTGCCGCTGCGTTATCGCGGCTTCGACCGCGCCGAGCGCAAGCGCCGCATCGAGCTCTCGCTCGGTCGCGTTGGTCTGGGCTCGCGCACCAAGCACTATCCCTCGGAGCTGTCCGGCGGCCAGCAGCAGCGCGTCGCGATCGCGCGCGCACTGGCTGGCGATCCGAAGATCCTGCTCGCCGACGAGCCGACCGGCAATCTGGATTCGGTGATGGCGCGCGGCGTGCTGGAGCTGATCGAGCAGATCAATCGCCAGGGCACCACGGTGATCATGGTCACCCACGATCTGGAACTCGCGCGCCGCGCACAGCGCAACGTGCATGTGGTCGACGGCCAGATCGTGGATCTGGATGCCAGTGCGCCGCGCGTGGTTGCGCGGCGCGACGGCCATGCGGCATAGCCTGGGGATCGCACGATGATCTTCTACTACATCCGCATCGGCCTTTTGGGCCTGCGCAAGCAGCCGGTGCTGTCTGCGCTGATGGTGCTGGCGATCGGCGTCGGGGTCGCCACCGCCATGACCGCGCTCACGGTCATGGTGCGGCTTGGCGCCGATCCGATCCCGCAGCGCAGCGAGCGCCTCTACGCATTGGCTGTCGACAACTGGGACCCCAAGAGACCTTGGGGCGAAACCAACGGTGCGCCGCTGGCGCCCGACCAGCTCAGCTACAAGGATGCTGCCGCGCTGCTGGCCGCAGGCAAAGCCGAGCGCCAGGCGGTGATGTACCGGGTGTCGTTCACCGTGCAGCCCGAGCGCGAGGACCTGCGTCCATTCCAGGCCGGCGTGCGCGCGACCTCGCCGGACTTCTTCCCGATGTTCGATGTGCCGTTCGCGTTTGGCGGCGGGTGGTCGGTGGCCGACGACAGCGCACGCGCGCGCAGTGTGGTGCTGTCGAAGGCCATGAACGAGCGCCTGTTCGGCGGCGAAAACAGTGTCGGCAAGCGGATCGTCCTGTCCGATGACTACTACACGGTCGTAGGCGTGCTGGGCGAATGGCGCCCGCGCCCGAAGTTCTACGATGTCACCAACGGCGCGCTCAACGAGCCGGAGATGGCGTACATGCCTTTGTCGGTGGCGCTGGACAAGGAACTGCTCTCGGACGGCAACAACAACTGCTACGAAGCGCCGGGCGAAGGCTGGGCGAACTACCTTGCCTCGGAGTGCGTCTGGATGCAGGGCTGGGTGGAACTGGCCGACGCAGATGCCGCCGCAACCTACAACGCATTTCTCGCAAGCTACGTGGCCGAACAGAAAGCCGCGGGCCGAGCCTTCGCGCGTACGCCGCTGACCCGCGCCGTTGCGCTGCGCGAATGGCTGGACCTGCGCGGCGTGGTGCCCGACGACATGCGCCTGTTCACGATCCTGGGCTTTGCGTTCCTGCTGGTGTGCCTGCTCAACGCCGGTACCTTGCTGCTGGCGAAGTTCCTGCGCCGCTCGGGCGAGATCGGGCTTCGACGTGCGGTCGGCGCGAGCAAACGCGCACTGTTCGCGCAGTACCTGACTGAATCGGCGGTGGTGGGCCTGCTCGGCGCTGTTGCCGGCCTGTTGCTGACCATTGGCGGCCTCGCCGGGCTGCGCGTGCTCATTCCCGACTCCGCAGACGAGACGCGACTCGATGTGCAGATGCTGCTGGCCTGCGTGACGATCGCGCTGGTCACCAGCATGTTGGCCGGCATCTATCCCGCGTGGCGCGCGAGCAATGTCGCGCCGGCCGTGCAACTGAAGACCAACTGAGGAGCCCGCCATGCGCACCGGTCCCATTGTTTCCTCGCTGCTGCGCCACAAAGTGTCGGCCGGGCTGGTCGCCGCGCAGATCGCCTTGACGCTGGCGATCATCGCCAATGCGCTGTTCGTGGTGGTCGATCGCACCACCATGATCAATCGGCCCAGCGGCGTGGCCGAAGCCGACGTGTTCAGCGTCGGGCTGTCGCCGATCGGCACGCCGGAGGAGTCGCACGCGATCCTGCTCGCGGATCTGGATCTGGTGCGTGGCTTGCCCGGCGTGGCCAATGCGTATCTGGCGAACTCGATGCCGCTGTCCGGCGGCGGCTGGTCGACCGGCGTGACGACCGGGGTCGAGGAGCAGCGCAACCGCGATCGCATGTCGGCGATCTACATGGTCGACGAGAACGGCATCGACACGCTCGGCCTGACCCTGGTCGCCGGGCGCAACTTCGAGGCGTCCGAAGTGCTCTGGCACACGCGCATCGACAGGCTCGATCCGGATTCGGTGATCATCACTGCAGCGCTGGCCAAGCGGCTGTTCCCCGATTCCGACGCGGTCGGCAAGATGATCGGCATCTCCGGCACCGAGGGCGAGATCAAGCAGCGCGTGATCGGCGTCGTCGATCGTGTGGTCACGCCGTGGGCCGGTTGGGGCCAACACGAGCAGTCCACCCTGGTGCCGCGGCGGCTGGAGGGTGGCGCGCAGCTGGCGGTGCGTGCAGCGCCGGGCCGACGCGCCGAAGTGCTCAAGGCGGTCGAGGAGGCGCTGTGGAAGCGCAGCACCGGACGCGTGGTCGAAGGCGTGCGCACCTTTACCGACATGCGCGACGAGCAATATCGCAACGCAAGCGCATTGGTGGTGGTGATGCTGACCATCACTTTGTGCCTGCTGGCAGTGACCGCGCTCGGCATCGTCGGCCAGGCATCGTTCTGGGTCACCCAGCGCACCCGGCAGATCGGCGTGCGGCGCGCGCTGGGTGCGACCCGCGGTCAGATCGTGCGCTACTTCCAGACCGAGAATGCACTGATCACCTGCACCGGCATCGTGATCGGCGCGGTGCTGGCCTACGTGGTGAACTATGCGCTGGCCAATCAGCTGGGCGCCGATCGCCTGCCGTGGTTCTATCTGCCGATCGGTGCGCTGGTGGTGTTCGCGCTCGGCCAGATCGCGGTGTTCGCACCGGCACGCCGCGCCGCGAGCGTGCCGCCAGCGGTGGCGACACGCAGCGCGTGAACAAACTGCATCTGGCGGCGCTCGCCTGAGCGTCGCCCAGCGTGCAACCATGCGGCATCGCTGTGCATCCGATCCCGTATGGATCGGATGCGCAGGCGAGGCAGTGGTGAACAAAGCACTATATGGATCGAGTCCCCGTCAGCGACGTGAAATGTCCAACATCCTGGTGATCGACGACAACCGCGCGGTGGCCACCGCGCTCGACATATTGTTCCACCTCGACGGCTGGCGCACGCTCGCGGCCAGCTCTCCGGTCGAGGGATTGGCCCTGCTGGCGCGCGGCGGCATCGATCTGGTGGTGCAGGACATGAACTTCAGCGCCGACACGACGTCGGGCGAGGAGGGTATCGCGCTGTTCCGCCGCATTCGCGATATCGAACCCGACATGCCGGTGATCCTGCTCACCGCGTGGACCCATCTGGAGCAGGCGGTTGGATTGGTCAAGCTCGGTGCGGCCGACTACATGGCCAAGCCATGGGACGACCGCAAGCTGGTAGCGACCGTGCGCAATCTGCTGGAGTTGGGCGATGCCACGCGGCGCGCGGTGCGGCTGGAGCGGGCGGCCAGCGGCGCGCGCGGCGCGCTGGCGCGCGAGTTCGACCTGCGCGGACTGGTGTTCGAGTCGGCCGCGATGGAGCGCTGCGTGCGACTGGCCTGTCAGGTCGCGCGCGCCGATGTGCCGGTGTTGATCACCGGACCCAATGGCTCGGGCAAGGAGCGCATCGCCGAGATCGTGCACGCCAATTCGCGGGTCAAGGGCGGGCCGTTCGTGGCGGTCAACTGCGGGGCGTTGCCCGGTGAACTGATCGAAGCCGAACTGTTCGGCGCCGAGGCCGGTGCCTATACCGGCGCGGGCAAGGCGCGCGAAGGCCGCTTCGAGGCCGCCGACGGCGGCACCCTGCTGCTCGATGAGATCGGCAACCTGTCGGCCAGCGGCCAGATGAAGCTGCTGCGCGTGCTCGAAACCGGCAAGTTCGAACGCCTGGGCTCCAACCGCACGCGCGAGGTGAAGGTGCGGGTGGTCTCGGCTACCAACGCCGACCTGCACGGCATGATCCGCGCCGGCACCTTTCGCGAAGACCTGTTCTATCGCCTGAACGTGATCGAAGTCGCGCTGCCGAGTCTGGCCGAGCGCCCGGAAGACATCGTGCCGCTCGCGCGCCACTTCGTGCCCGATGGGGTACGCCTCGCGCCTGCTGCCGAGGATGCGCTGCGCGCCCACCCATGGCCCGGCAATGTGCGCGAGCTGCGCAATGCGATCACCCGTGCGGGCCTGCTGTGCCGCGATGCATTGATCCAGGCGCTCGACCTCGGGCTGCCATCGACGCCCCGCCCCATCGAGCGCGAGACGCAGCGCGAACCGACCCGCGAAGAACTCGAACGCGCGCTGCAGGCGGCTGGTGGGGTGGTCGCCGAAGCGGCTGCAGCGATGGGACTGTCGCGACAGGCGCTGTATCGCCGCCTGGAGAAGTTCGGGCTCGCGCCGCGTCGCGAGGCGTGAGCGGGGACTTGCCGGGAGGCTCGCAAGCATGCAGGCCGATTGCCGGTCTGTGGTTGCGATGCAGGCCAGTGCGGCGTCGAGCAGCAGCAGCGCTCGACCGATCCTGCGAATCGCGCCGCCCGGTGTGCCTGCGATCGATCACGATCCCGGCATAATCGCCGCATGACCGTTGCCACACTCCGCCGCCTGTTCGGCTGGTCGCTGACTTGCGCGGCCCTGCTCGTCCCGCTGGCTCTGCTCGCACGCGTGCTCACGCCATGGCAGTCGGTCGCTGCCGCGCTGCTGGCCGCGCTGCTGCTCGGACTGTACTTCCTCGCGCAGCGGCAGGCGCCTTTCGCACAGCAGCTGCGTGCCTTGTCGACCCTGGTCCTGGCATGGCGCGACAGCGACTTCAGCACCACCATCCGGGTGCCCGAAGAGCCGGAACTGGCCGAGCTCACGCGCACCCTCAATGCGCTCGGCGACGTGCTGCGCGGCGAGCGCCAGCGGCTGGTGCAGCGCGAGCTGCTGCTCGATACGGTAATTCAGAACACGCCGACCGCGGTATTGCTGGGCGATCCCCACGATCGGGTGGTGTTCGGCAATACCGCTGCGCGCGCGATGTTCGGCGATGGTCGCCCGCTGGAGGGCGAAGCGCTGGGCGGGCTGGTCGAGGCCCTGCCGCCGGGCCTGCGCGATGCGCTGGATTCGGGCCAGGACACCCTGTGCACGCTGTCCGGCGCCGACGGCGACGAAACCTTCCACGTCTCGCGGCGCACCTTCATGCTCTACGGGCGGCCACACCAGCTGCTGCTGTTGCGCCACATGACGCGCGAGCTCAGCCGCGCCGAGGTCGACACGTGGAAGAAAGTGATCCGCGTGATCAGCCACGAGTTGAACAACTCGCTGGCGCCAATCAGCTCGCTGGTGCACTCGGGCCGCGAGCTGGCGCTGCGCGGCAGCAGTGAGCGACTCACGCGCGTGTTCGACACCATCGAGGAGCGCGCGCGCCATCTCGGCGGCTTCATCGACGGCTACGCGACCTTCGCCAAACTGCCCACGCCGCGCCGCGAGCGGATCGCGTGGGCGGATTTCCTCGCCCGGCTGGCCGAGCAGGTGCAGGTGCGCGTGCACGAGCTGCCGCAGATGGCGGCGTGCGAGGTCGATCCCGCGCAGCTGACGCAGGCGCTGCTGAATCTGATCAAGAACGCGCATGAATCCGGCGCGCCGCCGGACAGCGTGGAGATCGCCCTGCGCCGGGTCGCTGGCGACTGGCGCATCGAGGTGCGCGATCGCGGCAGCGGCATGAGCGACAGCGTGCTGCGCAATGCGCTGGTGCCGTTCTATTCGACCAAGCGCAGCGGCACCGGCCTCGGGCTTGCCCTCGCGCGCGAGATCGTCGAGGCGCACGGTGGGCGGATCGCGCTGGCCAACCGCGATGGCGGCGGGCTCGTGGTGAGCCTCTGGCTGCCGGCCGGCACGGACAGTTGTTGAGCCGGAATTCCGCGCCTGGCGGCCGCCAACGCCCGCCCATTGCGGTCGCTTCGACCCGATTCGACCCGCGGCCTGCGTGATATCCTCCGGCAACCCGCCGCGGTCGCCATTGGATGAGCCAGTTCTCGACCAACATCCCCGGATACGAGCTCATCCGCGAGCTCGGTGTCGGCGGCATGGCCAATGTCTATCTCGCCATCCAGCGCTCGCTGGACCGCAAGGTGGCGCTGAAGGTCATGAAGCGCAACATCGACGATCTCGAGAAGTTCGAGAAGCGCTTCCTGATGGAAGGGCGCACGATGGCGAAGTTGCCCCATCGCAACATCGTGGCCGTCTACGACATCGTCAAGAGCGCGGATGCGACCTACATCGCGATGGAGTACCTCGAGGGCGGCACGCTCTCGGAGAAGATGAAGGAAGGCCAGTCGCTCGGCGACGCCATCTCGGTGGTGGTGCAGATCGCGCAGGCGCTGCAGTTCGCGCACGAGCACGGCATCGTGCATCGCGACCTCAAGCCCGCCAACATCATGTACCGCGATGTGCACACGCCGGTGCTCACCGACTTCGGCATCGCCAAGCAGCAGGATGCGACGGCCACCCGGCTGACCCAGACGGGCATGCTGGTCGGCACGCCGACCTACATGAGCCCCGAGCAGATCAATGCGCTCGACGTCGACGGGCGCTCGGATCTGTACGCGCTTGGTGTGCTGTTCTACGAGCTGCTGACCGGTTTCGCGCCATTCGCCGGCGACACCCCGATCGCGGTGCTGATGGCGCACCTGACCACGCCGCCGGCGCCACTGCCGGTGCAGTTCGCCGACTTCCAGCCGGTGATCGATCGCATGCTGGCGAAGAACCGCGATGAGCGCTTCGCCAATCTGAAGGACTTCACCCGCGCGCTGAAGGGCGCGGTGGTCAACAACCAGATGTTGTGGCAGCGGCTGCAGGCCGATCCGGACCAGAGTTCGTCCGAGCAGCTGCGCGCGTTGGGCTTTTCGATCTCCGGCGGCGGCGACAGCCTGCAGGTGCCGCTGTCGGACAGCATGCGCCTGCCGCCATCCGGTCGCGGTGCCGCGCGTACGCCGACACCCGGCCCGATGTCGAACCCTGGCATGGCATCCGCGCCGGCAGCGCCAGTGACCAAGCGCGCGCCCTGGGTGGCGATTGGCGCGGTGGCCGCGATCGTGCTCGGCATCGGTATCGGCGCGTTCGCGCTGTGGCCCGATGCTGGCATCGACCGCGACACCCAGCGCCGCGCGGATATCGCCATCGCGCAGGTGCGCGATGCGATCGGCACCGACCTGGACAAGGCGCGCAGCCTGCTCGATCTGATTCCGGCCGAGGCTGCGCGCTATGAACCGACCCTGGCACTGCGCCGCGACGTGGTCGCCGCCTACAAGAAACTGGCCAACGATGCGCTGGCCAAGCGCGATCTGGGTACCGCGACCACCGCGGTGCTGATCGGTCAGACCATCGACGATAAGGATCCAGAGCTGGCCGCGATCGTCGAGCGCATCGCCGACGCGCGCAAGGCGGCCGAGACGGCAGCGCAGGTCGTCGACCTGCTCAAGCGCGCCGACGAGGCGACTCGCGTGGGGCGCGACTTCGGTGCCAGTGGCGCCTACGATTTCCTGAGCCAGGCGCGCGCTCTGGCGCCCGACGATGCGGTGGTCAAGCAGCGCTATGCAGCGCTGCTCGAGCGCGTACTGCGGCCTGGCAACGATGCGCTGGCGCGCGGCGATGCGCAGGCGGCCGCCGCCGTCGTCGCCAGCACCGAGGCCGCACTGGCCAATGAGCCGGCGTGGCAGTTGCTCAAGGTCAAGGTCGACGATAGCGGCAAGCGCGCCGCGCAGCGCGCGCGCATGGGCCAGGTACTGACCAGCCTCGATGCGCAGCTACGCGCGGGCAAGCTGGATGCGCCCCCCGGCGACAACGCGCAGGAGACCCTGGCCCAGGTGCGCGTGCTCGGCGCCGACGATCCCGAGGTGGTCAAGCGCCAGGATGCATTGGCCGAGGCGCTGGTGCGGCGCGCGCAGGCAGCGCTCGCGCGCGATCGCGCCGAGACGGCGCTCACCGATGCGAACCTCGCACTGAGCATCAAGCCCGGGATGGCATCCGCGCAGGATCTGAAGCGGCGTGTCGAGGGCCAGCTCAGTGCCGGGCGCGCCCGCGTTCTCGAAGGTCTGTCCGCAGCGCAGACCGCGGTCGCCGAGAGCCGCTACTTGTCGCCGCCGCAGCGCAACGCGCGCGAGCTGCTGCAGGGCGTACTCGCGATCGATCCCGGCAATGCGCAGGCAAGCGCCTTGCTCGCGGCGTTGCCCCAGCGTATCGCGGAGACGGCGGCCGCGCGTATCCGCAGCGGCGACATCGCCGGTGCGCAGGCGCTGATCGCCGAAGCGCGGCGGATCTATCCCGCCGATGCGAGCTTGACCAAACTCGCCGGCGATGTCGGCGGGCGGGTCGCCGAAGCGCGCGCGCTGGAACTGCGCAACCAGGAATTCACCCGCATTACCCAGCTGATCGCCGCACGCCCGCTGCGCGCCGAGGCAATCGGCGATGCAGCGCGCTCGCTCGCTGCGTTGATCAAGGCCAATCCGCGCGATCTCGATGCCGCGACCCAGCGTCAGCGTCTGGTCTCCACGCTCGACGAAGCAGTCAAGAACGCCGCCAGCACCGCCGAGCTCGACGCATTGGCCGTGGTGCTGGCGCCGGCGCGCCAAGCGCTGGCCACCGATACCGGTCTGGCCGCAGTCGCGACCGGTATCGACGCCGCGCGTGCGCGCCTGCTGGCCGCCGAGCAGGTACGGGCGGTGGCCAGCATGGGTGAGCTGGTGGTCAATGCCGCGCCATGGGCGAGCGTGCAGTCGGTGGTGGACGCGGCGCGCAAGCCGGTGGTTTTGCCTGCCGATGCGAGCACGCCACTGCGGCTGAACCTGCCTGCAGGCGCCTACACGATCACCCTCGTGCATCCGAATTCAAACCGCCCAATCGTGCAGGTCGCGCAGGTGCAGGCGCAGCGCAGCACCACTGCGACCGCCGCCTTCGGCAAGGTGGTCAGCGCCCAGGAGTATCTGCGACGTGCGGGCTTCTAGGGAAAGTATCGCGGTCGCGCTTGCGCTGCTGGCGATGCTGGTGGCGCCGGCAGCGCACGCCGACTTCAAGCAGGCCTACGCGCGGGGCAAGGAGGCGGCTGCGGCGGGTCGCTGGAGCGAGGTCGAAGCGCGCATGCGCGAGGCGATCGCAGAGCAGCCGCAGGCACAGGCGCGAGTGCGCATCTACGGCATGCGCTTTGAACCCTATGTGCCGCAGTATTATCTGGGACTGGCGGCGTATCGACAGGGCAACTGCACGGAAGCGACACGCAACTGGGGCGACGCTGCTGCGTCGGGGATCATCCGTGGCGACGCTTCGCTGCAGGGTGTGGTCGACGAGGGGCTCGGCGAGTGCCGGCGCAAGTCCGCAACCGCGCTCGCCCAGCAGCCGGCGGTAACCACGCCCAGTGGCACCACCACCAGACCGGTGACTACCGCACCAGCGCCAGTGGCCACCACTGCGCCCGCCCCCGTAGCAAGCACGCGTCCGGCGACAACGCCTGCGACCAGAGTGCCGCAACCGGTCGCTTCCACGCCGACGCGGCCGGTTCCGACACCAGCAGCCGTGCCAGCACCAGCACCAGCACCAAGACCAGCATCACCGCCAGCGCCTGTTGCCGCGCAGACTGCAGCGCCTGCGGCATTGGTGGCCGCGATCGACACGTTCCTCGCTGGCCGCTTCGACCAGTCGGCCAATATGGACCTGGCACCGTTCAGCGATCGTCGCGCGCGCTATCACGGCCTGCTGCTGCGCTCGGCCGCGCGCCATCAACTGGCGCAGGCCGGTGGCGATCGCGGCACCGCGCTGCTGGCCGCCGCACAGGCCGATATCCGCGAAGCCAAGGCCCTGGCGCCGGGCCAGGCGCCCGATGCCGCGCTGTTTTCGCCGCGCTATCGCAAGCTGTTCGAGAGTGTGCGCTAGGCATTGCGATTCGGATGCACAAGGATTGCCTTGCGCTATCCAGTCCGCGCATGGAGACCACAAGGCTTGCCGCTGAACTGTGGGAGCCGGCATGCCGGCGACGGCAACATCGCACGGTTCCGCGACCCCGGTCGCTGCCATGGCAGCTCCCGTAGTCAGGCAGCTCCCACAGTGATGAAGTGCTGCCAGCTCCAGCCATGCCACCTGTGGGAGCCGGCATGCCGGCGACGGCGGAACATTCGATCGCCACGGTCGCTGCCTGTTCGGCTCTCTGGCTAAACCGATGGCACCCGCGCCGGGCCATATTCGTTGCGGGACCAAGCCCACACAAAGTCGTGCGCCTCGCTTGCGTATACTTGTCGTCCCTGCCGCGGCCTGCGGCGTCCATTGTCGGAGCGATCTCGATGTTCACCGAAATCTTCATCGGCATCATCGTGCTGTTCGTGATCATTACCATCGTCAAGGGCGTGCGGATGGTGCCGCAGGGCTTCGAGTACACGGTCGAGCGTTTCGGCAAGTACACCAACACGCTGTCGCCGGGCCTTGCGCTGCTGTTTCCCTTCGTTTATGGGGTCGGTCGCAAGATGAACATGATGGAACAGGTGCTCGACGTGCCCTCGCAGGACGTGATCACCCGCGACAACGCGGTGGTCAAGGTCGACGGCGTGATCTTCTTCCAGGTGCTGGATGCGGCCAAGGCCGCCTATGAAGTATCGAACCTCGAAGTCGCCACCACCGCGCTGGTGATGACCAATATCCGCACCGCGATCGGTTCGATGGACCTCGACGAATCGCTGTCCAAGCGCGACGAGATCAACGCCAAGCTGCTCAGGGTGGTCGACGAGGCGACCCATCCGTGGGGCATCAAGGTCAATCGCATCGAGCTCAAGGACATCCAGCCGCCGCGCGACCTGGTCGATGCAATGGCGCGGCAGATGAAGGCCGAGCGCGAAAAGCGCGCCGCGATTCTCGAGGCCGAAGGCATGCGCGCGGCCGAGATCCTGCGCGCCGAAGGCGAAAAGCAGGCCGCCGTGCTGGAAGCCGAAGGCCGCCGCGAGGCCGCGTTCAAGGACGCCGAGGCGCGCGAGCGTCTGGCCGAGGCAGAAGCGCGTGCGACCACCATGGTGTCCGAGGCGATCGCCAAGGGCGACGTGCAGGCGATCAACTATTTCGTGGCCGACAAGTACATCCAGGCGCTCAAGGCGATGGCGACCTCGCCGAACCAGAAGCTGCTGATGCTGCCGCTGGACGCGATCGGACTGATGGGCAGCCTCGCCGGCATCGCCGAGATCGCCAAGGAAAGTTTCGTCAACAAGGCGCCTTCGGCACCGCGCGTGGCACCGCGCTCCGAGGGTTGATCCACGCCTGCTGCCGAAGCTTCGGTGCTGCGGCACCGTCGGGCGTCGCTGCAATCGATCGCATGGAGTTCATCCGATGAGCAACACCGTGATTTTCTGGCTCGGCCTTGGACTGGTGCTGATGGCGGCAGAGACCATCGTGCCGGGCGCGTTCCTGTTGTGGTTGGGTTTGGCGGGCCTGGTGATGGGCGGGATCGTGTGGCTGTACCCTGGCATGCACGGATTGCTGCAGGCGATTGTGTTCGGGGTGCTTGCGGTCGGCGCGGTGCTGATCTATCGCAGCTACTTCCGCCAGCACGAGCCTGCGAGCACGCAGCCGCTGCTCAACCGACGCAGCGAGCAATATGTCGGGCGCGTGTTCGTGCTCGACAGTGCGATCGAAAACGGCTTCGGCATAATCCTGATCGGCGACTCGCGCTGGACGGTTGCGGGCACCGCAATGCCGGCCGGCGCGCGGGTACTGGTCACGGCGGTCGACGGGATGACCTTGCAGGTGCGTGCCGCCGACTGAACGGCGGTGGCAGTGGGGGCTTGCTGTTGTAAATGAGAATGAATAGCATCGGTGGTCCAACCCGTGGATTCCCGACGCCTATGCTTCGCCTGCTGACCTTATGTATATGCCTGCTCGCGGGCGCTGCCTTGCGGGCTGCCGAACCGGTGGTCATCTACTCGGCACAGAAGGAGCCGTCGCTGCGGCCGATCCTCGACCGCTACACCGCGCAGACCGGGGTCGAAGTACAGCTGCTGGTCGACCAAGGTCCGGTGCTGATCGAACGCCTCGCAGCGGAAGGCGACAATACGCGCGCCGATCTGTTGCTCACCGTCGATGCGGGCAATCTGTGGCAGGCCGCGCAGCGTGGGCTGTTGGCCAAACTCGACTCTGATCTTCTTCAAGCGCGGGTGCCGGCCAACCTGCGCGATGCGGATGGTCGCTGGTTCGGCATCAGCACCCGCGTGCGCGCGATCGTGTACTCGACCGCGCGCGTGAAGCCCGAGCAACTGTCGACCTACGCAGCACTGGCCGACCCGCAGTGGAAAGGACGCCTTTGCCTGCGCACCTCGAAGAACGTCTACAACCAATCGCTGGTTGCAACGCGCATCGCGCGCATGGGCGTGGCGCCGGCCGAGGCGATGGTGCGCGGCTGGATCGCCAATCTCGCCACCGCGCCGCTGTCGGACGACACGCTCACCGCGCAGGCGATCGCCGGTGGCGAATGTGACGTGGGTCTGATCAACATGTACTACTTAGCGCGCCTGAAGCGTGCGCAGCCCGACGTGGCGCTGACCATGTTCTGGCCCGACCAGGCCGGCGATGGTGCGCACCAGAACATCTGCGGCGCCGGTGTGGCGCTGCACGCGCGCAATCCCGGCGGCGCGCAGGCCTTGCTCGAATGGCTGACCGAGGCGGCGACGCAGCGCGCGATCTCGCAGCTCAACCTCGAGTATCCGGTCAACGTCGAAGCGCCGGCCGATCCGCTGCTGCTCGCCTTCGGTCCGCTCAAGGCCGACACCATCGATCTGTCCGAGGCCGGTCGCCTGCAGCCGGATGCCGTGCGCCTGATGGATCGTGCCGGCTGGCGCTGACATCGCCGCGTCGACACCTGCCGCACCCGCCAGCGAGGCGGGTGCGCTGCGCCGTCGCGCGAGCGCGTGGCGCGGGGCGCTACGGATCGCTGCGGTGCTCGCAGCCACTCCTGCATTGCTCGCGCTGGTCTCGCTGTGCTGGTCGTGGGCCTCGCCCGATCCGCAGACCTGGGACCATCTGCGGCAACACCTGCTGTTGGGCGCACTCGGCAACAGCCTGCTGTTGATGCTGGGCAGTGCGCTGGGTGCCGCGGTGCTCGGCACTGCTGCCGCAGCATTGGTGTGCCTGTGCGAATTCCGTGGCCGCCGCGTGGTCGAGATCCTGCTGGTCATGCCGTTGGCGATGCCGGCCTACGTGCTCGCCTACGTGTGGCTGGCCAGCGTCGATGTCGGCAGTCCGCTGCGCGCCTTCGCGATCCAGACCACCGGCAGCGCCGCCTGGCTGCCCAGCCTGCGCACCCCGCTCGGCGCGATCGCGCTGCTGAGCATGGCCAACTATGCCTACGTGTATCTGCTGGTGCGCGCACGCCTGCACACGCAGGGCAGCAATCTGTTCGAAGCGGCGCGCAGCCAGGGCCTGTCGCCGCTGCTTGCGTTCGTGCGCGGCGTGCTGCCGGCGTTGCGCCCGGCACTGGCCGCAGGTGTTGCGCTGGTCATGCTGGAATCGCTGGCCGAGTTCGGCGCGGTCAGCGTGCTCGGCATCGACACGCTGAGCGTGCTGGTCTATCGCACCTGGTATGGACTGCATGCGCTGCCTGCGGCAACCCAGCTCGCAAGCCTGCTGCTGCTGCTCGCGCTGCTGCTCGCGCCGCTCGAGCGCGCCGGTCGCGGGCGCGCGGATGCGCGCGAGAATGCGCAGCGCTCGGCGCTACGGCCGCTGCTGCTGGGGCCGGCAGCTTCTGCAGCGGTGCTGCTGCTGGTCGCACTGCTGGTGCTGCCGGCGTTCGTGCTGCCGGCGCTGCGGCTTGCCGGATGGGCGCTGCAGACACGCGCCGAGTGGCCGCGCCTGTTCGCCCCGATGCTGGCGACTGCGTGGGTGGCGGGTGCCGCAGCGCTGGCGATCCTGGCTGCGGGTCTTGCGCTGGCTGCGGCAGCGCGGCTCGATCGCATCGGCCGCAGCCTGCGCCAGATAGCCGGCCTCGGTTACGCGGTTCCCGGGGTGGTGCTCGCGGTGGCGCTGATGTTCGTGCTGGTCGCCACCGAGCGCGCGCTGGCAGCCCATGGCATTGTGGGAGTCGCGCTGTCCAGCTCATTGCTCGCGATTGCCTTGGGACTGCTGGCGCGCTTCGTGCGGGTCGGCGTAGCCGCAGCCGACAGCGGCATCAGCGCGTTGCGACCGGCGCTGGATGAAGCAGCGCGCAGTCTCGGCGCCAGCCGTCCTCGCCGCATCCTGCGCGTGCAGTTGCCGCTGTTGCGACCGGCGCTCACCGGCGGCTTCCTGCTCGCCTTCGTCGAGTGCGCCAAGGAACTGCCGATCACCCTGATGCTGCGACCGTTCGGATTCGACACACTGGCGGTGAAAGTCTACAACGCCACCTCGGAAGGACTTTGGCAGCAGGCGGCAGCGCCCGCATTGCTGTTGTGCCTGCTCGGGTTGCTGCCGGCGATCGCACTGCTGCGGCGCACGCGTTGATCGACGCGCCGCGCGAGCGGCTTGGATTGCACCCGCGCGCGGCCCATAATCGCGCTCGCTCAATCAGCCGGCAGACCGCATGACCCAGTGCACCGTTCTCAACGACGCCCATCGCCGCCTCGGTGCGCGAATGGTCGACTTCGGTGGCTGGGACATGCCGCTGAACTACGGCTCGCAGATCGATGAGCACCACCAGGTGCGGCGCGATGCGGGCATGTTCGATGTCTCGCACATGACCGTGGTCGACCTGCGCGGCGACCACGTGCGCGCGTACCTGCGCCACCTGCTGGCCAACAATGTCGACAAGCTGCGCAAGCCGGGCAAAGCGCTGTACACCTGCATGCTCGACAAGGCAGGCGGGGTGATCGACGACCTGATCGTGTACTTCCTCGACGAGTCGTTCTTCCGCGTGGTGGTCAACGCCGCGACCCGCGCCAAGGATCTGCAATGGATCACCGCACAGGCTGCGGCCTTCGGGGTCAGCGTGTCGGAGCGGCGCGATCTGGCCATGATCGCCGTGCAGGGTCCCAACGCACGCGAGCGGGTGCACGCACTGGTGCATCCGGCCGAGCGCGAACAGGTTCAGAAGCTGGCGCGCTTCTGCGCCTGCGAAGCCGGTGCGCTGTTCATCGCGCGGACCGGCTACACCGGCGAGGACGGCTACGAGATCATGGTCCCGCTGCATCTGGCCGAAGAGTTGTGGGACAAGCTGCTGGCGGTCGGTGTCAAGCCCGCCGGCCTCGGCGCGCGCGATACCCTGCGCCTGGAGGCCGGCATGGCGCTGTACGGGCAGGACATGGACGAGACCACCACGCCGCTGGAGGCCGGGCTCGGCTGGACCCTTGCGCTGGATCCGCCCGATCGCGATTTCGTTGGCCGCAGCGCGCTGGAATCGCAGCTGTCGACCGGCGTCGCACGCCAGATGATCGGGCTGCTGCTCGACGACAAGGGCGTACTGCGCCACGGCCAGCGCGTAATCACCGCCAACGGCGACGGCGAGGTGCTGTCCGGCACGTTCTCGCCCAGCATCGGCAAGTCGATCGCATTCGCACGTGTGCCTGCCGGCGATCCGGGCGCGGTGACGGTTGATATTCGTGGCCGCACGATGTCGGTGCGCGTGGTCGCCTTGCCGTTCGTGCGCGACGGCAAGGTGCGCGTTTGATTCGTACTTGCGCGCTACAATCGCGCCGCGTTGCGCAACCCCAGCCACCCATTACAGGACCACGGCGATGAACGATATTCCAGGCGACCTGAAGTTCCTCAAGAGCCACGAGTGGGCGCGGATGGAAGACGACGGCACCGTCACCGTCGGAATTTCCGAACACGCGCAGGGTCAGTTGGGCGATCTGGTGTACGTCGAGCTGCCATCGGTCGGCGACTCGGTCGACGCTGGCAACGCGTGTGCCGTAGTGGAGTCGGTCAAGGCCGCATCCGACGTCTACAGTCCGGTGTCGGGCAACATCATCAAGGTCAACGATGCGCTCGCCGACAAGCCCGAGACGATCAACGAGGATGCATTCGGCGATGGCTGGATCTTTCGCGTAAAGCCCAGTAATCCAGCGGAAATGGACGAGTTGCTCACGCCCGACGACTACGCCGAGCAGATCGAGAACGACTCGAACTGAGCATCGCATCGACGCGCGTCGAATGGCCGGTCGCACGCAGCGGCCGGTTTTTTTTCGCACGCCGATCGATGCTTCGGCGATCGCATTCGGAACCGCCGCATGCGCTTGGCGAACGACGTCGGAGCGATGCAGACATCAGCGGTTGGCAAAAAAACTGTTGACAGTCAAGCCGCGCAGGTTTAGTTTTCCGCCACCATGACAGCAGCAAGTCAACGATGGGTGTGAGTCATCGCAGCGGACAAGCAGGCAAACGCGGCAACAAGACCGCGCATTCGCCGTCCGCGATTTTCGCCGCCACCGCACAGTCGGTCGCCGCCTCGACTTCCACCACCAAGCTTTTTTTTTCGTGTGTCGGCTGGATACCGTGCGATTGGGTCGTGCGTTAAGCACGCGGTATCCGGAAGGCATGCGTTTTCCACCGGGCAGCAAGTAAACGCCGCAAGGCGATGTAAACAAGCGTCATATACCAACTAGACCAACAACAACATCAATCAGGAGCAATCCCATGAAAGCAGCACCGAAAAGCACGAAGACCGGCACGGTGAAAGCCGCCGCCAAGAAGCCAGCAAAGAAGGCCGCCAAGAAGGCTGCCAAGAAGACCACCGTAAAGAAGGCTGCCAAGAAGCCTGCGAAGAAGGCCGCCAAGAAGGCTGCCAAGAAGAAGTAGTCCCCTTCCAGGGTTGAAACCATCGCGCGTTTGCCCGGCGCGCGATGGTTTGTTTAGAGGCCCGCGCAAGGCGAGGCTGGCTGTACCCCCCCCCGATCCACCTTCTCCGATCCGTCCTGTGTGTGGACACCGTGCTCGACCTTTCGAGGTCCACGGCAGTGCACGCGGCGTGTTGCGCCAGCGGGAGCGTCGCCTTCGCCGAGGCCTGCTTGCGGTA
>Ga0209591_10002141_pt1 | contig 23974 bp, 24 predicted proteins | sample MAT01_FD_187207 | JGI IMG/M metagenome (GOLD analysis project Ga0209591, IMG submission 187207) | Freshwater microbial communities from Lake Fryxell liftoff mats and glacier meltwater in Antarctica - MAT-01 (SPAdes) (version 2) | ecosystem: Environmental > Aquatic > Freshwater > Ice > Liftoff... | reverse complement strand
ATCCGATACCAAAAAGGAAGCGCCCCAAGGGGCGGGGAATGTACCCGCCCTGATTGAAGCGCACATTCTGGAGCAGGCCGGGATTGTGTTTGATGCGAAGACCGCGCCCGGTGCGCTGCGCGTGGTAGTTGGTATTTAATAGCACATTGGCTATACTAAAAATGAATGGACTGTACGAACTCAGCCGCAAGCAGAGGCCGAATTGGTGGCGCTGCCTGCAGAAATGAAAGCCCGCTTTTTCAGAATCGCCGACCTGCTGGAAGTCATGGGGCCGCAACGTGTGGGAATGCCCCACATCAGGCCACTGAATGGCAAGCTTCGGGAAATGCGGATGCAGGGACGTGATGGCATTGCCAGGGCCATCTATGCGGCCGTACAAGGCCGCACGTTGCTGGTGCTGCATGTGTTTGTGAAGAAGACCCAAACCACGCCTCGCAGAGCATTGGAAACCGCCCGTAAACGATTGGAGACCGCGACATGAAAACACTTGAGGAACTCAAGCAAACCATGCTTCAAGACCCAGCCACGAAGGCTGAATATGATGCGCTGGAGCAAGAATTTGACACCGCACGCGAATTGATAGCCGCCCGCGCCCGTGCTGGTATCACGCAAGCGGAGTTGGCGCAGCGCATGGGCACTACGCAGAGCGTTATCGCCCGACTGGAAGGCGGCAAGCGTCAACCATCGATGCGAACCGTTCAACGCTACGCCGAAGCCACAGGCTGCCGCGCTGTGGTGCGCCTGGAGCCGCAAGGCGCTTGAGCACAGGGACCCGATGAACATGCACGACCCGGCCGCGCCTGGCGAACTGCTGACCGGCTGGCTCGATGACATGGCGGTGACCGTGACCGCCTTTGCTGCCCATATCGGAATCGGTCGGGTGACGTTGTCGCGCGTGCTGCATGGGCACGTTGCCGTGAGTGCTGATATGGACTTGAGGCTATCCGAGGCGCTGGGCACTACGCCGGGCTACTGGCTGGCGCTACAAGTGCAGCGCGACCTGTGGACTGCAAAGCAAACAGCCAAAGACCGAAAACGCATCAAACGCATGACCGCGCCTGAACTGGAGCCTGCGTAGCCGTTTCGCGCCAGATAGGCCGGGCTGCAACCAGCTTACACAACTCCGAGTAGGTCTCGGTCGTGGCACCTGCGCTACGGTTGTCGGCACTGAAACCCGCCGTCGGCGTACCCCGCGCGGGCACCGCCTGCGACCAATGGGCGCACCGCTTGAGCGACTGCGATAGCTGCCGGACACGCAGGCACAACCATATACCCGAGACTTGCGACCGTTTGCAATAGTCGGAATCCAGCCGCCGTAATGCTCACACTGGTTGCAGTTGCCTGCGGTGCCGTGGGGCCACATATCCACTGATTACACCGAATCGAAGGGGCTCGATTGGTACGGAACCATGCACTGGTGGCTACGTGGCACCCAAAGTAAGAGGGATTGATGCCATTTTCATAGCAATAAACCCTTACTGGCCTTGGTGCCGGAGAGATGAATCGAACACCCGACCTTCTCATTACGAATGAGCTGCTCTACCGACTGAGCTACACCGGCAACGGATCAAATTATAGCTTGGCGTGGTAGCCGGTAATCCGTTCCACCTCGTTCTTGCTGCCCAGCACCACGCTTACGCGTTCATGCAGTTTGCCCGGCACGATGTCCAGAATTCGTGTTCTCGCGTCGGTGGCGGCGCCGCCCGCCTGTTCGACGAGCCAACTCATCGGGTTGGCCTCATACATCAGGCGCAGCTTGCCCGGCTTGTCGGGTTCGCGCTTGTCCCAGGGGTACATGAAGACGCCGCCGCGGGTCAGGATGCGGTGCACATCGGCCACCATGCTGGCAATCCAGCGCATGTTGAAGTCTTTGCCACGTGGGCCGTCCCGGCCTGCCAGACATTCGTCGATATATCTTCTTACCGGCGCATCCCAGTGACGCATGTTGCTCATGTTGATGGCGAATTCGCGTGTGTCGGGTGGAATCTGCACGTTTTCCTGGGTCAGGGTGAACGAGCCCTGTTCCCGGTCGAGCGTGAACATGGCCACACCGTCGCCGACCGTCAGCACCAGCGTGGTCTGTGGGCCATAGACACAGTAGCCGGCGGCCACCTGCTGGCGACCCGGTTGCAGGAAGTCGCTTTCCAACACACCGGCACTGCCTTCGGGCTTTTTCAGCACACTGAAGATGGTGCCGATGCTCACGTTCACATCGACGTTGCTGGAGCCGTCCAGCGGGTCGAACAACAGCAGGTACTCACCTTGCGGGTAACGGTTGGGCACGACATAGATGCCGTCCATCTCCTCACTGGCCATGGCCGCGAGGTGACCGCCCCACTCGTTGGCTTCAATCAACACTTCGTTGGCGATGATGTCGAGCTGCTTCTGGATTTCGCCCTGCACGTTTTCGCTGTGGGCCGTTCCGAGCACGCCGCCCAGCGCCCCCTTGTTGACCGCCTGGCTGATGCTTTTGCAAGCGCGCGCCACCACTTCCAGCAGCAGGCGCAGGTTCGCCGGGATCAAGGCATGCAGGCGTTGCTGCTCGACCAGGTAGCGGGTGAGTGAGACTCTGGAACTCATGGCTTGGGTTCCTCAAGCAGCGAGCGCGCGACCCACGACTTCGCGCACGTCGCTGCTGAGGTCGGTCTTGGCTGCAACCCGTGTGATGGCTTCGCGCGCTGCGCTGCGGTAAGGTTCGGCCAGCTTGCTCCAGCGGTCCAGCGCGCGCGCCAGCCGTGCCGCCACCTGGGGATTGATGGTATCGAGCTCCAGCACCCGCTCGCTCCAGAAGACATAACCGGCGGCGTCGTGCCGATGGAACGCCCCCGGGTTGGCGCTGCAATAACTGAAGATGAGGCTGCGTGCCCGGTTCGGGTTGCGCAGGTTGAAGTCCGCATGCCCCATCAACTGGCGCACCTGTTGCAGCACCTGGCCGCCCCGGTCGGGTGCGCCAGCCTGCAGGGCAAACCACTTGTCCAGCACCAGCGGGTCGTCCTTGAATAACGCATGAAACTGCTGCAGCGCCGGTGCCGCCAGCGCATGTCCACTGACCAGCAGGGCGGCCAAGGCGTTGACGCGGTCGGTCATGTTGCCGGCGCTCTTGAAACGCTGGTAGGCCTTGCCCGGCCAGAGATCGGCTCCGGGCGCGGCGGCCGCAGCCGTGGCCACCAGGCACAACATGGTCAGCGCCATGCCAGTCAGGGCACGACGCCCGCTCGACACCGGGTCGGGCTGGTAAGCGCCGCTGGTCTGATGGGCCTGGTAGGCCCACTGCCAGTCGTCCTGCAACGCGGTGGCCAACTGCAGCCGCATCGATTCGCGCACTGCATGCACCTGCTGCGGATCGACCGTTGTCAATTGCTCGGCGATGTAGGTCTCTGAGGGCAAGGCGAGCACCAGTTCCTTGAACGCGGCGTCGAGCCCGGCAGCGCGCAATACGGCGCGCATTGCCTGCAAATAGGCGTCGTTCAGAATCTGCGTGGTGCTGCCGCTGCCGATGGCTGCCAGGGCGCAACGCATGGCCATCCGTTGCCCCGCCTCCCAGCGGTTGAAGGGATCGCTGTCGTGGGCCAGCAGGTGCAGCAGTTGCGCGTCCGAATAGTCGAACTCCAGCACCACCGGGGCACTGAAGCCGCGCAGCAAGGACGGTACCGGTTCGACGTCGACGTTGACGAAGGTGAGCGATTCGGCCGCCTGGCTGATGACAAAGATGCGTGAAGCTGCGCCGGGGATAGCCTCATCGGCCAATTGCAAGGGCAGGTCGCGCCCGTCGGGGCCGACCAGGCCCAGGTGGACCGGGATCACGAACGGCTCCTTGGTCGGCTGGCCCGGTGTGGCTGCGCAGGTCTGGTCCAGGTCCAGCGTGTAGGTGTGTGCCTGCGCATCGTAGTGCCCACGGGCGCGCAGATGCGGGGTGCCGGCCTGGCTGTACCAGTGTTTGAACTGCGGCAGCAACTGGACCAGGTCCGATCCCGGGTTGGCGTCGGCCTGGGCCTGGGCAAAGTCGTCGCAGGTGACCGCATGGCCGTCGTGGCGCTCGAAGTACAGTTTCATGCCGCGGGCAAATCCGTCCCGGCCCACCAGCGTCTGCATCATGCGCACCACCTCGGCGCCTTTTTCATAGATGGTGACGGTGTAGAAATTGTTGATCTCCACATAACTGTCCGGCCGTACCGGGTGCGCCATCGGTCCCGCGTCTTCCGGGAACTGCGCCGTGCGAAGCACCCGCACGTCTTCGATGCGCTTGACCGCACGCGCCGATGCCTCGGCACACAGGTCCTGCGAGAACTCCTGGTCGCGGAAGACGGTCAGTCCTTCTTTCAGGCTGAGCTGGAACCAGTCGCGGCAGGTCACCCGGTTGCCGGTCCAGTTGTGGAAATACTCGTGCCCGATCACCGACTCGATGTTGGAATAGTCGGCATCGGTGGCGGTGGCCTGGCTGGCCAGCACGAACTTGGTGTTGAAGATGTTCAGGCCCTTGTTTTCCATCGCGCCCATGTTGAAGTCGCTGGTCGCCACCACCATGAATCGCTCCAGGTCCAGCGACAGGCCAAAACGCGCCTCGTCCCAGGCGATTGATGCCATCAGCGAATGCATCGCGTGTTGGGTCTTTTCCATGTCGCCCGGACGCACATAAATCTCGAGCAGATGGTCGCGTCCGGCGCGTGAGGTGATGCGTTGCTGGCGGCACACCAGCTGGCCCGCCACCAGTGCAAAAAGGTAGGACGGCTTGCGGTGCGGGTCCACCCAGCGCGCGAAATGGCGGCTGCTGTCGCCGGGCAAATCGCCGTGCTCCACCAGATTGCCATTGGACAGCAGGACCGGATACCGTGTCTTGTCGGCGCGCAGCGTCACGCTGTAGCTGGCCATCACGTCGGGGCGGTCCAGAAAGTAGGTGATGCGCCGGAAACCTTCGGCCTCGCATTGGGTGAAGAACGAGTCGTTGCTGACGTACAGGCCCATCAACTTGGTGTTCTTGGCCGGCATGCAGGTGGTGAAGATCTCCAGATCAAAGGCGCCCTCCCCCGCACTGGGCAGGTTGTCCAGCACCAGCTTGCCGTCATCGATCCGGAACGACGCCCCGGCACCGTTGACCAGCACGCGCGCCAGGTTGAGTTCCTCGCCGTCCAGGCGCAGCGCCTGCGCGGGCACGTCCGGGTTGCGGCGCACGCGCATCTTGTTGAGGACACGGGTTTTGGACGGGTCGAGGTCAAACGTCAGGTCGACCGTATCGATCCAGTAGGCCGGGGCACGGTAGTCCAGGCGCTGGACTTCCGTTGCCAGCGCCAGACCGTCATTGTGAGCGGGCATGCGAGTTCTCCAAAAAGTTCGACGCGATCAGTTCATGGTAATCCCGCACCGTGGCCAGCACATGTGGCCCGGCGAGTTCGCTCGCCGCGTGGCTGGTGCACAGGGCCACGGCCCGCATACCGGCGCGGCGCGCGGCTTCAATGCCAAACGGCGCGTCCTCGAACACGATGCATTGTTCGGGCGCAACACCGATACGCCGCGCCGCCTCCAGAAAGATGGCGGGTTCCGGTTTGCCCGGCAGCCCTTCATCGCCACCCACTACGGCATGCGGCAACGGGTCCATGCGCAGGTGCGAAAACGCGAACGCAATGTTGTGCTTGTCGCCGGCAGTTCCCACGCCCACGCGCAGACCGCGCGCAATCGCCAATGCGCTGAACGCCTTGAAGCCTGGCACCTCGCGAAACTCGGGCGCGAACAGGCCACGGTAGATTGCTTCCTTTTCGTGCGCCAGCCGCAGGGCTTCGGCGCGGTCCATGCTGCGCCCGAACAACAGCTCCATGCACTCGATCACCGTGCGGCCTGTGGTACGGCGCAGCAATTCCGGTACTTCGATCTGCAGGTCATGGCGCTGGGCAAATTCGGCCCAGCTGCGGCCATGCGCGGCCATGGAATCGATCATCGTGCCGTCCATGTCGAAGATCAAACCAGTGGTCTGCATCACACGCCCTGCTTCAGTGAGGCTTCGATGAACGGATCGAGGTCGCCGTCGAGCACCTTCTGCGTCGCCGACGTCTCATGGTTGGTGCGCAGGTCCTTGATGCGGCTCTGGTCGAGTACGTAGCTGCGGATCTGATGGCCCCATCCGACGTCGGTCTTGCTGTCTTCGAGCTTTTGCTGCTCTTCCTGGCGCTTGCGCATCTCGTGGTCATACAGACGGCTGCGCAGACGCTTCCACGCGACGTCGCGGTTGCTGTGCTGGCTGCGGCCATCCTGGCACTGCACCACGATGCCGGTCGGGATATGGGTCAGGCGCACCGCCGAGTCGGTCTTGTTGATGTGCTGACCACCGGCTCCACTCGCGCGGAAGGTGTCGGTTCGCACGTCGGCCGGGTTGATGTCGATCTCTATCGAGTCGTCGATTTCGGGATACACGAACACGCTGGCGAAACTGGTGTGGCGCCCGCCGGAAGAATCGAATGGACTTTTGCGCACCAGCCGGTGCACCCCGGTTTCCGTGCGCAGCAGCCCGAATGCGTAGTCGCCTTCGATCTTGATCGTGGCGCCCTTGATGCCGGCCGTGTCACCGGCCGATTCGTCCTCGATCGTTGACTTGAATCCCTTGCGTTCTGCATACCGCAGGTACTGGCGCAACAACATGCTGGCCCAGTCGCAGGCCTCCGTTCCGCCGGCGCCGGCCTGGATGTCCAGGAAGCAGTTCATCGGGTCGGCCGGATTGTTGAACATGCGCCGGAACTCGAGCTTTTCAACTTCCGCCGCAATCTTCACCGTCTCGGTCTCGATGTGGACCAGGCTTTCCACGTCCCCTTCGTCTTTGCCCATTGCGTACAACTCGGAGTTGTCGCTGAGCTCCGACGCCAGCCGTGTCAATGTCAGCACCACGCCGTCGAGCAACTTCTTCTCGCGCCCGAGTTCCTGGGCGCGTTTGGGGTCGTTCCAGACCGTCGGGTCTTCCAGCGAGGCGTTGACCGTCCTCAGGCGTTCGAATTTGGCATCGAAGTCAAAGATACCTCCGCAAATCTTCCGTGCGCACGCTCAGGCTGGAGAGTTGGGTGCCGATCTGGTTGATGTGTTCTGCGTCCATGGGGTGTCCTGCGGTGGGGTTTCGGGTTAACGGGTTAACGGGTTAACGGGCTATTTTCTCACGCGCTTTCTCAGTCCAGAAAACCCTCCAGCAGCCGCGCCAGGCGCTCGGGCTGGTCGTGGTGCAGCATGTGGCCGGCGTCGTCGATCACTTCGATGCGGCAATCGCGCACCAACTTCAGGCGTTCGTGGTACTGCGCGATGGAGAACTTGCCGCGCCACCACAGGTCGACCGAGTTGTGCACTGCCTCCACCGCCAGCACTGGCATCGTGATGCACTTGTAGAGCTCGAGCAGCTCGTCGGCGCGGAACAACTGGGCATTTACGATCTTGTGGGCCGGGTCGCCCAGAATCTCCCATTGACCGGCTGCGTTTTGACGCGCCCAGTGCGCGGCCAGCCACAGGGCCTTGTCCTGCCCGGCCTGGTCGCGCGCCAGCCGCGGGTTGGTCTTGGACAGGCGCCGCGCCACACCCTCGACGTTCTCATAGGGACGCAGGTCGAGCTCCCCGCGCTGCAGTTGCCTGAGCCCATCGAGCCACTTGGCATAGCGCTGGGGTGCCTGCCCGGGTTCAGTTGCTGGCCCGCCAAAACCTTCGAGATTCACCAGCCGGCGAATGCGCGTCGGCCTTACCCCGGCATAGTTCATCACCACATTGCCACCCATGCTGTGTCCGAGCAGGTCTACCGGGCGATCGGGTGCGTAATGGTCGAGCAGAAAGTCGAGGTCGGCGAGGTAGTCCGGATACCAGTAGTTGTCAATGGGCGCGCCTGTGGTCAGACCGTAACCGCGCCAATCGGGGGCAATCAACTGCCGGCCTTGCATGAAGGCATCGGACAGGGCGTCCACCACAAACTGGTACGACGCGGCAACGTCCATCCAGCCATGCACCAGCACCAGCGGAGCAATACCCGGACGGCGCTCGCCCCAGATGCGCACGTGGTACTGCTGGTTGCGAATCGGAATGAACTCACTGCGCGAGGGTCTTTTGACTTGGTACATTACCGGCATGATAAAGACGCTTGGGGCAGCGCGCAGTCAAGTCAACGACACGGTGCCGGCAGCGGTCGACCACTATGCGTCTTTGCATGCCCGCTTCGGCTGGGACGTGCCTGTGAACTTCAACATGGCGCAGGCGTGTAGTGGCCGCTGGGCCAGCGCGGGCGACGCGGCGCAACGCGTTGCGATCCTGGAGGACGGCATCGGCGTAGTGCCGCGCGCCTACTCGTATGCCGAGTTGCAGGCCAGTGCCAACCGCTTGTCGAATGCGCTAGCCGTGCTGGGTGTTGCGCGTGGCGACCGGGTGGCGATCGTGATGCCGCAGCGCTTCGAGACCGCGGTGGCCTACATGGCCGTCTTGCAACTCGGCGCAGTGGCGATGCCGTTGTCCATGCTGTTTGGCCCCGAGGCATTGGAGTTCCGGTTGCACGACAGCGAGGCGGTGCTGGCAATCTGCGATGCGCAGGCCCTGGCCGGCCTGGGTTCGGTGCGCGCGAACTGCCCGCTGCTGCGCTGCGTGATCCGCGTCGACGCGCTGGCCGGCGATGACAACCCGGAGTTCGCCGCCGTGCTGCAGCAGGAATCGGCGCGCTTCGATGCCCACGCCACCCTGGCCGATGAGGCGGCGCTGCTGATCTACACCAGTGGCACCACCGGTCAACCCAAGGGGGCGTTGATCCCGCATCGCGCCCTGATCGGTAACCTGAGTGGTTTTGTGTGCAGCCAGAACTGGTTTGGTTTCGATCCGGCCGACGCCAGCAAGCCGTCGGAAGCGGTTTTCTGGTCGCCGGCGGACTGGGCCTGGACTGGCGGCCTGATGGACGCCTTGTTGCCAACCCTCTACTTCGGACGCCCCATCGTCGCCTGGCGTGGGCGATTCACACCCCAGACGGCGTTCGAGTTGCTGCAGAAGTACCGGGTGTCGCACAGTTTCCTGTTTCCGACCGCGCTCAAGGCAATGATGAAGGCCTATCCGCAACCGGGCCAGCACTTTGGCCTGGTCCTGCGCGCCATCATGAGTGCCGGCGAGGCGGTCGGTGACGCGGTGTTCGATTACTGCCATGACCAATTGGGCGTCACAGTCAATGAAATGTTCGGCCAGACCGAGATCAACTACATCGTCGGCAACTGCGCCATGAATGGCGCGGCGCGAGGCGGTGTCGGCTGGCCGGCCAAGCCCGGCAGTATGGGGCGCGCCTACCCGGGGCACCGCATTGCGGTGATCGACGAGGCCGGGCGCGAATGCGGCGCGGGTGAGCCTGGCGATGTCGCGCTGCACCGGCTGGATGTATCGGGCCACCCGGACCCGATTTTCTTTCTGGGCTACTGGAAGAATCCAGCCGCGACCGCTGCCAGGTTCAGCGGTGACTGGTGCCGTACCGGCGACATGGCCAGCCGTGACGCCGACGGTTATTTGTGGTACCTGGGGCGTGCGGATGATGTGTTCAAGGCCGCTGGCTACCGGATCGGACCTGGCGAAATAGAGAACTGCCTGGTCCGGCATCCGGGCGTGGCGAACGCCGCCGTGGTACCCAAACCCGATCCCGAGCGCGGGGCTGTGGTGAAAGCCTACGTCGTGCTGTCGCCACAGTATTTGCTGCAACGCGAAAGTGCCGGTGGCGACGCTGCGGCTTTCGACGCGGCGCTGATGGCAACGCTGCAGGAGCATGTGCGCGGCAAACTGGCGCCGTACGAATACCCCAAGGAAATCGAGTTTGTTGCACAGCTGCCGATGACCACTACCGGCAAGGTGCAGCGGCGCGTCCTGCGTTTGCAGGAGCAGGCGCGGGCTGCGCTGGCCTGTTCCACCGCTTAGGGACCAACGCATGGCCCGCCGCGACCACGTGCCGGAGACACCGGCGACGCGGTTCCTGCGCGGGCGCGGCGTGGTCTATCGGGAACATGTCTATACCTATCTTGCGCATGGTGGCGCCCGGCACAGCGCCCGCGAACTCGGTGTCGATCCGGCCGCGGTCGTCAAGACACTTGTGATGCAAGATGAACACGCGCGACCCCTGCTGGTGCTGATGCATGGCGACCGTACGGTCAGCACCAGGAGTCTGGCCCGCCAGATCGGCGCCAAAACGGTTGAGGCGTGCAAGCCGGAGGTCGCCAACCGCCACAGCGGGTATCTGGTGGGTGGCACCTCGCCTTTTGCGACACGAAAGCCAATGCCGGTATATTTCGAGCGGTCGATCCTGGATTTGCCCTCGATGCTCGTCAATGGCGGGCGGCGCGGTTTTCTGGTGGAAGTCGATCCAGCCAACTGCATGCAGTTGCTGGAAGCCAGGCCAGTGCAATGCGCGCTGGCAGAATGACCCTCGACAAGAACGAAGCCGGAGACGCCCGATGCAAGCCCTGAGCCCTTTTTACCCCGTGTTGGCTGCGCTGGCGGCCTATTGCGTTGGTTCGCTATCGTTTGCGGTCCTGGTCAGCCGGGTTCTGGGCCTGAACGATCCGCGCACCTATGGCAGCAAAAACCCGGGCGCGACCAACGTATTACGTTCCGGCAGCAAAGCCGCGGCGGTGGTGACCTTGCTTCTGGATGCCGCCAAGGGCTGGTTGCCAGTCGCCCTGGTGGCCTGGTACGGCAAGCCCTACGGACTGGAGGACGGCAGCATGGCGATGGTCGGGTTGGCTGCGTTCCTGGGGCATTTGTTCCCGGTTTTCTTCCGTTTCCAAGGCGGCAAGGGCGTTGCCACCGCGCTTGGCGTGTTGTTCGGGATCAACTGGATGCTGGCGCTGGCGACGGTAGCCACCTGGCTCATCATTGCCTGGTTCTTTCGCTACTCGTCGCTGGCCTCGCTGGTTGCGGCCTTGTTCGCCCCGGTGTTCTACATCTTTGGCAATGGTGTTGCCTGGTACACCGAAAAAAGCCTGCTGCTGGCGGTGGCCGTGATGGGGCTTTTTCTGGTTTGGCGCCACGCTGCCAACATCGGGCGCCTGGCCAAGGGGACCGAGTCGCGCCTGGGCGCCAGCAAGCCCTGACGTTGGCCGCGCGAGCCAATTACACAAGGCGCACAAGGCGCACCAGGCTCTCAGGGCTGCTGCGCCGCGTAGGCCCCCAGACGCAGGATCAAGTGGTGGTTCAGCCGGATGCGCACCAGCGCTGCGGCCAAAGCGGAGCGGATCTGCGGGTTGCCCTGCGCCGTGCGGTGCAACCGCGGTTGGGGCAGCAGTTGGCCCATGTCATTGAGCACGATGGCGATGTGTGGATGGTTCGGCTTTGCACTGCGCCGCATCACGACCGCGATATCGCCGTTGTCGAGGCGCACATAGGTGCCAGGCGGGCACAAGCCGACGGCACGTACCAGCGCATGCCCGACCTCATCCCAATGGTCCTGTGAATCGTTGATGATGGAGCGCACCGAATCGGTGGCGCTGCGCCCGGCGCGAAACTTGCGCGGGCTGATCATTGCGGCGTAACGGTCCACCACGCGCAGGATATGTGCGAGCCGTACAGCGGGCGGCGCCTGCAGCATGGCCCCCGCGGCGGAACTGTCGTCATGGTGGCTGGCCACGGCATCGAGCCATAACTCGTCCAGCACGCCGATATTGGCCAGCATCATGCCGCCCTTGACCGCATGGGCACGAATGGCGTCCTGCTGTTCCTGGTTCGGCCGCTCCAACTGACCAGCCAACTGGTCTTGCAGGGTGGTCATGCCGATGTTCATCGTCAGCGCAGCGTGCACCAGACTGTCGCGTTCCTTGGGCTGCAGGCCGATCTCAACCGCAATCAGATGGCACAACACGGCACAGACCAGCGCGTGGGAGGCGCTGTAGCCGACCGACGATTGGGTGGTGAGCTGAAACAAAAGGTACAGGCCGACATCGGCGTCGCGCTGCAGCAGGGCCTGCATCCAGCGGTCGTATTGCCAAACCCGCTGTTCGAATTCCTGCACGCTGGCCGGATTGCCGAGAATGATGCCAAGACCCGCTTCCAGGTCTGACCACAGGCTGAGGAGGTCTTCGTATTCGCTCTCGTTTTGCACGTTCACGTCAAAAACGCTTCTCAAGAATCATCTGTTCGTTGTGGCGGGTCATCTGGAAACGCGTCAGGAAACTGTTGCCCAGCAGGACATAGGGCAATGCGGCGGGGGTGACCACCGCCTCGACGTCATATACCTCGACATCGTTGACGCGCACCGAGGCCAGACGCACCAGCCAGCCCCGGGTCACGCCATTGGCAGTCGACATTTGAACCGGTGCGCCGCGCTTGTAGTCCAGGCCCAGGCGCTCGGCGTCGGCCACACCCATCCCGACCGAGGTGGCGCCGGTATCGACAAGAAACTGCACCGGGCGCGAATTGATCAGGCCCTGGGTCACAAAGTGGCCGCCGCTGCCAGCCGCCAGCACAATACGCGCACCCGAGCCGCCAGGCGCCGCTTTGCCGACGCTGACCGGAGCCGACCCGACACGCAGCGTCTGGCGTTGCCCGGCAATCTCCAGCACGGCCGTATCGCCCTGGGTGGAAATCACCTTCACGCCACGGTGCGATTCCCCAACGCCAACCAGCTTTGGCTCGTTGCCGTCGACCACCAGCAGCGCCTTCGGGCCGAACATGCCCGAGAGAGCCACAGCCTGGGCGTATGCGCAGCGGCCACCGGACAACAGCAGCGCCATCAGTACGACGAGGGCGCCGTAGCGCGCGACAATTCGGGGGGCTGCGGCCATGTCAGTCGCGAAAGTTGTTGAAACTCAGCGGCAAATCGGCCATGTCCTTGCGGATCAGGGCCATCGCTGCCTGCAGATCGTCGCGTTTGCCGCCGCTGACGCGCACCGCATCGCCCTGGATGGAAGCCTGTACCTTGAGTTTGCTGTCCTTGATCAGGCGCTGGATTTTCTTGGATGCTTCACTCTCGATGCCGTTGCGCACCTTGATCACCTGCTTGACCTTGTCGCCGCCCATTTTTTGCACCTCGCCGCGGTCCAGAAAACGCACATCCACACTGCGCTTGGTGAGTTTGCTGCGCAGAATGTCTTCGATCTGGGCGAGCTGGAACTGCGCGTCGCCCACCATCGTGATCTCCTTGTCCTTGAGCTCGATGGATGCTGCCGTTCCTTTGAAGTCGAAACGTGTGCCGATTTCCTTCGCGGTGTTGTCTACCGCGTTCCTGACTTCCACCAGGTTCGCTTCGCAGACAGTGTCAAAAGAGGGCATGTTGTTACCTGTCAACAGTCGCGGCCCACTGTGGCCAATGCGACAATCCTGCCATGTTAGTCGAGAAAAACGTCGCACTGCAGCCGTACAACAGCTTTCACATTGTGGCCAAGGCGGTTTCATTGGTCCGTGTGACAGACGTCACGGATGTGGAGCGTGTGCTGGCAAACCCGGAGCTTCGCGCCCAGCCCAAGTTTGTTCTTGGTGGAGGCAGCAATATCGTCCTCACAGGAGACGTGAAGTCGCTGGTGCTGAAAGTGGAGATCATGGGCAAGCGCCTGCTGTCGGACAGTGCACGCGGCTACACCATTGAAGTGGGCGCAGGCGAAAACTGGCATGACCTGGTGCGCTGGTCGCTGGACCAGGGTTATCCGGGTCTGGAGAACCTGGCCTTGATCCCGGGCAACGTGGGCGCGTCCCCGGTGCAGAATATCGGCGCCTATGGCCTGGAGCTTCAGGATCGATTTGCGTCGCTCGACGCGGTGGACCTGCACACCGGTGCGCGCATGACGCTGGACGCGGCGCAATGCGGCTTCGGCTACCGCGATTCGGTGTTCAAGCATGCGGGTGGCCTGGGCCTGAAGGACCGGGCCCTGATCACCCATGTGCGCTTCTTCCTGCCCAAACCGTGGAAAGCGGTGCTTGGGTATGCCGATCTGGACCGCAAATTGGCCGCCTCCGGTGTGGCGCAGCCCGATCCAAGGCAGATTTTCGACTGGGTATGTGCCATCCGCGCGGCCAAACTGCCCGATCCGCAACGCCTGGGCAATGCCGGGAGCTTTTTCAAGAACCCAACGGTGACTCCGGAGCAATGTGCCGACATCATCCAGCGCGAGCCGCGCATCGTGCATTACCCGCTGGCCGATGGCGCGGTCAAGCTGGCGGCGGGCTGGTTGATCGAGGCCTGCGGGTGGAAGGGCAAGGCGGTTGGCAATGCGGCCGTGTACGAGCGCCAGGCGCTTGTGCTGGTAAACCGCGGGCAGGCCACCGGAGGCGAAGTGATGACGTTGGCGCGTGCCATCCAGACCAGTGTCTACGAGCGTTTTGGAATCCTGCTTGAGCCCGAGCCGGTGGTGGTTTGACTCACGGGCCAGACGGCGCCTTGGGCTCTCCGGTCAGGCGCAACAGATCGTCCCCGGTCCCCAGGGCCAACAGTCCGGCCTGCGCGTAGATGCCGAGTTTGGCGCGCGTGTCCACAATGTCCAGGTTGCGCATCGTCAACTGGCCAATGCGATCCTGCGGCGAGAACATCGACTCGCCTTTTTCCATGGTCAGGCGCTCCGGGTGGTAGGTCAGGTTGGGTGATTCGGTGTTGAGGATCGAGTAGTCGTTGCCGCGGCGCAATTCCAGCGTCACCTCGCCGCTGACTGCGCGCGCCACCCAGCGCTGCGCGGTTTCGCGCAGCATGATGGCCTGCGGATCGAACCAGCGACCCTGGTACAACAGGCGACCCAGCTTGCGCCCATGGTCGCGGTACTGTTCAATCGTGTCCTCGTTGTGGATTCCGGTCACCAGTCTCTCGTAGGCGATGTGCAGCAGCGCCATGCCCGGCGCCTCGTAGATGCCGCGGCTTTTGGCCTCGATGATGCGGTTCTCGATCTGGTCGCTCATGCCCAGGCCGTGCCGCCCGCCAATACGGTTGGCCTCCAGTATCAGCTCCACCAGGCCAGGGAACGCCATGCCGTTCAGGGCCACCGGTTGCCCTTCCTCGAAACGCACACTCACCTGTTCGCGCGGCACCTCCACGTCGTCGCGCCAGAACGCACAACCCATGATGGGATGCACGATCTGCATGCCGCTGCTCAGGTGTTCCAGGTCTTTCGCCTCATGCGTGGCACCGAGCATGTTCGAGTCGGTCGAATAGGCCTTTTCTGCCGACATCTTGTAGCCAAAGCCGGCCTTGGTCATGAAGGCCGACATTTCGGCGCGCCCGCCGAGTTCGTCGATGAAGGTCTGGTCCAGCCAGGGTTTGTAGATCTTCAGCGACGGATTGGTGAGCAGGCCATAGCGGTAGAAACGCTCGATGTCGTTGCCCTTGAAGGTGCTGCCATCGCCCCAGATATGCACCTCGTCCTGCTTCATCGCAGCCACCAGCATGGTGCCAGTGACGGCGCGCCCCAGCGGCGTGGTGTTGAAGTAGGTCACACCGCCGGTCGAGATGTGGAAGGCGCCACTTTGCAGCGCCGCAATGCCTTCGTGCGCGAGTTGCACGCGGCAGTCCACCAGGCGCGCCGCCTCGGCCCCGTACTGCATGGCTTTGCGCGGAATCTCGTCGTAATCGGGCTCGTCCGGCTGACCCAGGTTGGCAGTGTAGGCATAGGGAATTGCTCCCTTGTTGCGCATCCAGTGCAAAGCCGCACTGGTGTCAAGGCCGCCGGAGAAGGCGATGCCGACCTTTTGCCCGACCGGGATGTTCTGCAGGATGGTTGCCATGGAATACCGCCGCTTTCAGCCGTAATGGCAGATGTAGTGGAATGGTTCTGTGACCCGGATGTCAAACCGGGTGTTGGCGCCGACGTGGAAGCGCTCACCGACGCCGCAGCGGATCCACTGCCCGCTGTCGGCCAGCCGGTACTCGCAACTGCCGCCCACGCACTCCATCACTTCGGCGGTGGTGGTGCCGAAAATCAGTTGCGCGGGCAACACCACGCCGACCGATTTCCTGCTGCCATCGGCGAGCGTGATGGCGTGGCTGACGCACTTGCCGTCAAAGTAGACATTGGCTTTGGTCGTGACGCAGACGCCATCGATCATGTCGGTAGTCATGGATGATTGCTTTCGTGATGGAGGGGCGCCAGCCGGGCCGGCAGCGCCGCAGTACGGGTGCTGCGCCGGGGCATTGTGGCGGCTGGGCAGGATTTTAGAGTACCGCTAACGTCGGGAGGGATGCGCCCGCCCCGACCATGCGGCCTCTTTGAAACCGACACTGAGCGCATCGTCGCCGGCGCCACCCCATTCAACGACCGGGCGTTTGATCAGGCTGGAATGCGCCAGCACCACTGCGCGCGCAGTTGCGACACTTTTGACGGAGGCCTTTACCGCGTCATCCAGGCCGCGCCAGGTGAGGCCGGACCGGTTGACCAGGGCTTCCCAACCCAGAGCCGACAACCAGCGGTCCAGGTGGTCGGCCGGTACCCCCTGCGACTTGAAGTCATGGAAGCGGTAGTCCATCTGTTGCGCCGTTAACCATTGGCGGGCCCGTTTCACCGTATCGCAGTTGGAAATGCCGTACAAAATGATGGGTGCGGTCTGCATGGCCTCCATCATGCCGCAAGTCGCTGCGCGACAATACGCCCCGGCATGAAAACCAAACTTCTCGGGGGACCAGCATGAACGCAAGTGACGTCGGACCAAAGACCCTTGCCGACTGGCTGGCGCATTGTGAGCGCCTGCACCCGAAAAACATCGACATGGGCCTGGACCGGGTGCGTGTTGTGGCGCAACGCATGGGTCTGCGTTTTCAGTGCCCGGTCATCACGGTGGCCGGTACCAACGGCAAGGGTTCGACCTGTGCGATGCTGGGTGCGATCCTGGGCCAGGCCGGATACCGCGCTGGCGTCTACACCTCGCCGCACCTGGTGCATTTCGAGGAACGCCTGCGCCTGCAAGGCGAGATGGTCGACTCCCAATTGCTGGCCGACGCGTTTGCCCGTGTGGAGCGCTCGCGCCTGGCCGACGCGGATGCCGTGTCGCTCACCTATTTCGAGTTCTCCACACTGGCCATCCTGGACGTGATGATGCGCAGCCGGCTCGACGTAGCGGTGCTCGAAGTCGGATTGGGCGGCCGCCTCGATGCAGTGAACATCGTCGATGCCGATTGCGCCGTGATCACCAGCATCGACCTCGACCACATGGAGTTCCTCGGGCCCGACCGCGAGAGTATCGGATTCGAGAAGGCCGGCGTGATGCGCACCGGGCGCCCGGTCGTGGTCAGCGACCCGGTACCGCCGCAAAGTGTGATCGACCGGGCGCGCGAAATTGGCGCCGATCTGTGGCGCCTTGGCGTGGACTTCAATTTCTCCGGTGACAAGCTGCAGTGGGCCTGGCGTGGGCGCGACCGGCGTTATGCCGGACTGGCCTACCCGGCCCTGCGCGGAGCCAACCAGCTTCTCAATGCCAGTGGTGTGCTGGCGGCACTGTCCAGCCTGAGCCACGTGTTGCCTGTCACGGCGCAGGCCGTGCGCAACGGCCTGGCGATGGTGGAGCTGCCGGGGCGCTTCCAGATCGTGCCGGGTCAACCGGCGCTGGTGCTGGATGTGGCGCACAACCCGCATTCGGTAGCGGCTTTGGCGGCCAATCTGGACGCGATGGGATTTTTCCCGACGACGCACGCGGTGTTCGGCGCCATGGCCGACAAGGATCTGGACGCGATGCTGCAGCGCATCGGCCCCATCATTGACCGCTGGTACTTCACCGACTTGCCCACCGGCCGCGCGCAAAGTGCGCAACGATTGCAGGAGCAATGGGCCAGTGCCAACCAGCGCAAGGATGCCAGTGCCAGCAGCCATTCCGACCCCATGGCGGCCCTGCAAGCGGCGGCGCTTGCGGCGGACCCGGCTGATAGAATTGTGGTCTTCGGATCGTTCTACACCGTGGGTGGCGTGTTGAAAGACGGAGTACCGCGCCTGGCGGCCAAACAACCCAATCCCTAGCCCATCCTCCATGGCTCTTTTTCAGCTCCGCAAGGGTCGCGACGAGCAACCACCCCCGACCAAACCGGTGCAGACCGTAGAGGTCATGCGCAGGCGTGCGATGCACCGGCTGATCGGTGCGGCGGTGTTGGTGCTGGCGGCGGTGATCGGGTTTCCCATGCTGTTCGACAGCCAGCCGCGGCCAATACCAATTGATTTGCCGATCGTGATCCCGGACAAGAACAAGGTGCCACCACTGGTCGCGCCGTCAGCAGCGCAGCGTGCCCCGGCTTCGGCTGCCGCAACCGCGCTGCCACCACCTGCCGCTGCGCAGACAGCCCCTGCTCCGGTCGTGGCGGCGGCCCCCGCCCCGGCCCCTACCGCACCTGTGCTGGTGCCGCCAATGGCGCCAGCACCACCCAGGACCGTCGAGCCGGCCCAGCCACCGGCCAAGGCGAATGACGCCAGCAAGGCCCAGGCGTTGCTCGACGGCCGGGAGGTGGTGGCCAAGGGCACTGCCACCGAGGGACGTTTCGTGGTCCAGATTGGCGCTTTTGCCGATGCGGACAAGGTGCGCGAAGTGCGCCAGAAGGTTGAAAGCGCTGGCCTCAAAACCTACACCCAGGTGGTGGACACCAAGGACGGCAGTCGCACCCGGATACGCGTTGGGCCGTTTGGCGACAAGGCGGCAGCAGAACGTGCGGCTGACAAGATCCGCAAGCTGGATCTTCCGGTAGCCCTGTTGGTGCTGTAGGTTGCGCCGGCAGCATGGCCACGCTCGACTGGGTCTTTCTGGGTCTCGTGGTGTTGTCGATGCTGGTTGGTGCCTGGCGCGGGTTGGTGGTGGAGGTGTTGTCGCTGTGCAACTGGGTAGCGGCATTTGTAGTGGCGCAATGGCTGGCACCCGATGTGGCGCCGCATTTGCCAATGGCCGGCGCGAGCGAGGTGATCCGCTACGCCGCCGCATTTGCCCTGCTGTTTGTGGTGGCGGTATTCGCTGGTTCGTTGCTGATCTGGCTGGTCGGCAAGTTGTTCCGGGCGTCCGGGCTGCGTCCGGCGGACAGGGCCCTGGGGGCGGTGTTCGGGTTGCTGCGTGGCGTGGTCGTACTGCTGGCGACGGCAGTGCTGGTGGAGATGACACCATTGCGCGCCGAGTCCTGGTGGACTACGGCGCAGGCGCCACGCTGGCTGGAGGTGGCCTTGAAAGGCCTCAAGCCGGTGTTGCCGCAGGAGTTTGGCAAGTACCTGTCGTAGTGCGTGCAGTGCAAAAACTGCGCGGCACTGGGTCGGTGGAAAGGAAGTGGGTGCAAGCATGTGCGGAATAGTTGGCGTTGTCAGCAACGCCCCGGTCAACCAGTTGATCTACGACGCCTTGTTGTTGTTGCAGCACCGCGGGCAGGACGCAGCCGGTATCGTGACGCAGCAGGAGCGCAAGTTCTTCATGCACAAGGCCAAAGGGCTGGTGCGTGATGTATTTCGTACCCGCAACATGCGCGCCTTGCCTGGCAACTGTGGCCTGGGGCAGGTGCGTTACCCGACGGCGGGCAACGCCTACAGCGAGGAAGAAGCGCAGCCGTTTTACGTCAACGCGCCGTTTGGCATCGTGCTGGTGCACAACGGCAATCTGACCAACGCGCAGGCGCTCAAGACCGAACTCTTCACCACGGACCACCGCCACATCAACACCGAGAGTGACTCCGAGGTGCTGCTCAACGTGCTGGCGCATGAACTGGAGAAGACCACGCGTGGCCTGCCGCTGCAACCCGCCGACGTGTTTGCCGCAGTGCGCAATGTGCACCGGCGGGTGCGCGGTTCGTATGCGGTGGTCGCGCTGATCGCCGGCCATGGTGTGGTGGCGTTTCGCGACCCCTATGGCATCCGGCCGCTGTGCCTGGGCCGCGGGCCGGGCACCGTGGTGGTGGCCAGCGAGTCGGTGGCGCTGGAGGGCACCTCGCACCAGTTCGTGCGCGACATCGCGCCGGGCGAAGCGGTGTACGTCGATCTGGCCGGCACCGTGCACAGCGAACAATGCGCCAGGCAGGCGATGTTGATGCCGTGTATCTTCGAGTTTGTCTACCTGGCGCGGCCGGACTCGACGATGGACGGCATCTCGGTCTATCAGGCACGCCTGAACCTGGGCGAGACGCTGGCCAAACGGGTGGTCTCCACCGTGCCGCCGAATGAGATCGACGTGGTGATTCCGATTCCCGAATCGAGCCGGCCGAGTGCGGCGCAACTGGCCCAGTTGCTGGGCCTGCCGTACCGCGAGGGTTTTGTGAAGAACCGGTATGTCGGGCGCACCTTCATCATGCCGGGGCAGGCGGTGCGCAAGAAATCCGTCCGGCAAAAGCTCAATGTGATCGCCAGCGAATTCAAGGGGCGCAACGTGTTGCTGGTTGACGACTCCATCGTGCGCGGCACCACCAGCCGCGAGATCGTGCAGATGGCGCGCGACGCCGGTGCACGCAAGGTGTACCTGGCCAGTGCCGCGCCGCCGGTGCGTTTTCCCAACGTGTACGGCATCGACATGCCGACCAGCGACGAGCTGGTGGCGCATGGACGCACGGTGGCCGAGATCCAGAAGATCATCGGTTGTGACGCACTGATCTACCAGGAGGTCGACGGCATGAAAAAGGCCATCGGCAGCCTCAATCCGGCGCTGACCGGTTTTGATGCATCCTGTTTCGACGGTGTCTATGTGACCGGTGACGTCACCGCAGCCGACATCGCCCGCATGCAGGCCAGCCGCGCCAGCATCGAAGAAGGCGACGAAGACACGTCGCGCCTGGCACTACCCAACCACGCACAATCCTGATGACCGACAAGGAACTATTGGCCCCATCCCTGCACCGCGACACGCTGGCGGTGCACACCGCTGTGGCGCCCAGCCAGTATGGAGAGAACTCCGAGGCCCTGTACCTGACCAGCGGTTATGTACAGCCCGACGCTGAAACCGCAGCGCGGCGCTTTGGCGGCGAGGAAGACGGCTACACCTATGGACGCCTGGGCAACCCCACGGTGACCAGCCTGGAGCGGCGCCTGGCCGCGCTTGAGGGCACCGAGGCGGCAATTGCCACTTCCACCGGCATGTCGGCGATCCTGCTGATGTGTATGGGCCTGCTCAAGGCGGGCGACCATGTGGTGTGTTCGCACTCGATGTTCGGCTCCACCATCAAGCTCATTGGCAGCGAATTTGGCAAGTTCGGCGTGCAGAGCAGTTTTGTGTCACAGACCGACGTGGCGCAGTGGCGCGCGGCCATGCGGCCCAATACGCGCCTGTTGTTCGCCGAGACACCGACCAACCCGCTGACGGAGGTGTGCGACATCCGCGCACTGTCCGCGGTCGCGCATGCCGCTGGCGCCTTGCTGGCAGTGGACAACTGCTTTTGCACTCCAGCCTTGCAGCAGCCAGTACAGCTGGGTGCCGACCTGATCGTGCATTCCGGCACCAAGTACCTCGATGGCCAGGGCCGGGTGATGGCTGGCGCGTTGTGTGGCACACGCCAACTGGTGGAGGAGGTTCTGACGCCTGTGATGCGCAGCGCCGGCATGACACTTGCGCCGTTCAACGCCTGGGTCGTGCTCAAGGGCCTGGAGACACTGGCGATCCGCATGGACGCCCAGAGCCAGCGCACATTGGATCTGGCGCACTGGCTGGAAGCCCGCCCCGAGGTCGCACGGGTGTTCTACCCGGCCCTGCCCAGCCATCCGCAACATGCGCTGGCAATGGCCCAGCAGTCGGGCAAGGGTGGGGCTGTGTTGTCGTTCGAGTTGCGCGCGGCTGGCGCCGAACAGGCCCGCGCGCGCGCCTTTACGCTGCTGGATGCGACGCGCACCATCTCCTTGTGCACCAACCTGGGCGACGTCAAGACCCTGATTTCGCACCCGGCCAGTACCTCACACGGTCGCTTGACCGAAGCACAGCGCCAGCTCGCTGGTATCGGCCAGGGCCTGGTGCGGCTGGCGGTAGGGCTGGAGCATGTGGCCGACCTGCAGGCCGACCTGGCGCGCGGATTCGCCGCCTTGTGAACGGGACACCGAGCATGGCACGCCGCGTCCGCACCCGCATCGCCCCCTCCCCGACCGGCTTCCTGCACCTGGGCACCGCGCGCACGGCGTTGTTCTCGTGGGCCTACGCGCGCCACCTCGGCGGCGACTTCATCCTGCGCATCGAAGACACCGACGTTGCGCGCTCCACCCAGCAAGCGGTGGACCAGATCATTGCTGCGTTGCGCTGGTTGCGGCTGGACTATGAAGAAGGCCCGTTCTACCAGATGCAGCGGCTGGAACGCTACCGCGCGGTCATCGTCGGCATGCTGGCTGCGGGCACCGCTTACCATTGTTATTGCCAGCCCGACGAACTCGAAGCAATGCGCGAGGCGCAACGTGCACGCGGCGACAAGCCACGCTATGACGGGCGCTGGCGGCCGGAGCCGGGCAAGCCATTGCCAGCGATTCCGCCAGGTCTGCAGCCAGTGGTGCGTTTTCGCAATCCCCTGGACGGTGAGGTCAGCTGGCAGGATCTGGTCAAGGGAGCGATCACGATTTCCAATCGCGAACTCGACGACCTCATCATCGCCCGGCCAGACGGCACGCCCACCTACAACTTCTGCGTCGTGGTGGACGACTGGGACATGCAGATCAGCCACGTGATCCGCGGCGACGACCATGTCAACAACACGCCACGCCAGATCAACATCCTGCGCGCCCTGGGCGCCGAACTGCCCCTGTACGGCCACGTGCCGATGATTCTCGGCCCGGATGGCGACAAGTTGTCCAAGCGCCACGGCGCGGTCAGCGTGATGCAGTACGAGGAGGCCGGCTACCTCCCCGACGCGATGGTGAACTACCTTTCGCGCCTGGGCTGGAGCCATGGCGACGACGAATTGTTCAACCGTGCGCAATTGGTGCAATGGTTCGATGGCCACCACCTGGCCAAAAGTCCGGCGCAATGGGATGCCGCCAAGCTCAATTGGGTCAACGCGCAGTACCTCAAGGCCATGCCCAACGACGCGCTGGCACCACTGGTGGCGGCGCAGTTGCAGCGCCTGGGTGTGGCGCAGCCAGACGAACGCCTGCCCGGCATCTGTGCCCTGTTCAAGGACCGCTGCGACACCACGGTGGCGCTGGCGCAATGGGCACTTGCGTTTTATGCCGACGTGCGCCCGCAGCCGGGTGAGCTTGCCAACCACGTAACTCCCCTGGTGCAGCCCGCACTGCAACTGCTGCGGGAGAAGCTCGCGGGCTGTGCATGGGACAAAACCAGCATTGCAGCCAGCATCAAGGAAGTGTTGGCCCAGACCGGGCTGAAGATGCCGCAACTGGCGATGGCCGTGCGGGTGCTGGTGCTGGGAACGACCCAGACACCCGCGCTGGACGCAGTGCTGGAACTGTGTCAGCGCGACACGGTGCTGCAGCGGCTCGGGCAGGCGACGCGGTAAGGCTATAATTCGAGGCTCGGAAATTGACGGTGCTTCAACCTCGGTTGGTGCCCCGGCGTTCAGGGGGTATAGCTCAGCTGGGAGAGCGCTTGCATGGCATGCAAGAGGTCAGCAGTTCGATCCTGCTTACCTCCACCACCAATTTCTGATTCGGAGTTCCAGCAAAGGCTTTGACCCCATCGTCTAGAGGCCTAGGACACTACCCTTTCACGGTAGGTACCGGGGTTCGAATCCCCGTGGGGTCGCCAGACACTTGCCGCAAGGCGAGTGCGCGGCGCAAGTCGTTGACGGCCAGCCCGCAAGGGTTGGTGGCTTGGCCTGCAAGGGCAAACGTCAGCTACCAGGAGTGGTAGTTCAGTTGGTTAGAATACCGGCCTGTCACGCCGGGGGTCGCGGGTTCGAGTCCCGTCCACTCCGCCAAGGATTCGTTTTCTCAGGTTCATCCAGGACCCCCAAAAGCCCCGCAAGCCAAGTGTTTACGGGGCTTTTTTGTTTTCCACGGTCCAACGCGGGGTATTGCAATCCGATGCCAATTGGGGGTAATTTCGGGGGTACGGGGGTACTTTCCCCGGGGTATGGCACCAAAACCTTCACCCGAATCTTCACGTTGACGGCAAGCGCTACGGTTAGACAATGGTGGCTTCAACGCTATTTGGAAAAGTTTGCTTCTTA